>Ga0326727_10005855_pt1 | contig 34551 bp, 32 predicted proteins | sample MB2enrmetagenome_FD_207643 | JGI IMG/M metagenome (GOLD analysis project Ga0326727, IMG submission 207643) | Lab enriched peat soil microbial communities from McLean, Ithaca, NY, United States - MB29MY | ecosystem: Environmental > Terrestrial > Soil > Wetlands > Peat | place: USA: New York...
ATCCGCGCCCCCTCCTTCACCCGCCGCGCGATGATTTCCACCGCCTCCCCGCTCAACGCCGCCGGCGCGACCAGCACGAACACATCCGCCGTCTCCAGCACGCCCCGGTCCGCGTCCGCGCTCTGCCGCCGCGTCACCGAAAGGCCGGGCGCCGCCTGGGCCGATGGCGCCAAGGCGCGGCTGATGTAAAAGGCCGCGCTCTGCTGGTCCGATTCATCGGCGTCATTGAGCAGAAGAATTTTCAGCGACTGGCTCACCCGCGCCACCAGCCAGCGCGTGTTGTCCTCCACCAGATCGTCCGGCTGCAGCGAAAGTTTGCCCGTGAAGGAACCGGCCCGCGGCAACGACACGTTGAAAACCGCCTCCGCCGACCCGAAGGGCGGCACCATCACCCGCGTCTCGTGCGTGAAATCGTCCAACTCCAGCCGCACGCTTTCCTCCCGCTGACGCCCGGTGCAATTGAAAATCGTGCCCGCCACCTCCAGCGGTTCGCCGATGACCGGTTCGGCCGGCGACAATCGCGCCGCCGTGATCGCCACATTGTCCACCCCTTCCCGCGTCACCGGCCGCAGCCGGCAAACCACCCCGGCCGGCAATTCGCGCGCCCGTTCCCAATTGGATTTTTGGAAATCGCTGAAAACATAGATCGTCCCCGGCCCGCCCAGCATCTTCGCCGCCAGGGCCAGCGCCGCCGCCGGCTCGCCGCACTCGAAAGTCGGCGCCGTTTTCACCAGCGCGTCGTGCAGCGCCGGAATGTTGCGCGACAGCGCCGGCAGCAGCGCCCGCGGCGTCGCTCCTTCCAGGATCACGGCCGCTTCCGTTCCCGAAGCCAGCCCCCGCAGCACATCCGCCGCCTCCGCCTGCGCCCGGGCGAACAACGTCACCCCCTGTTCCACCGCGCGCATCGAAAGCGAAGCATCCAGCACAAGGACAACCCGCTCCCCCGCCGCCGCGCCGCCCGCCGCCCCGGCCGGCTTGAAAAATGGCCGCGCGAACAGCAGCGCCAGCGCCAGCACCGCCAGGCAGCGCGCCGCCAGCAGCACAAACGTGCGCAGCCGGTGCAGGCTTTGCCGGCCCGCGCAAGCCTCCAGGAGAAATTGATACGGGGGAAAGGCGATGCGCCGCGGACGCGCCCGCGTCAGATAATGAATCAACACCGGCAGCCCGGCCGCCGCCAGGCCGGCCAGCATCCACGGATGAACAAAAGCGGGCCAATTCATCGCACTTTGGTGCCTTCCCAGCGACTATGCTCCTTCCCCGTTTAATTGCCACGTTTTTTTTGACTTCGTTTTTTTTGACTCCATCTTTCTGACATTGGTTCATTTTGGCGGGTATTTTTCCCTTGCCAATTTGCCGGCGGCGGGGCAGGATGTTTTGCGCACAGTGGGACGGCGGAGATGACGACGCGACTCCTCTATGATTTTGCCAACCGGCTGACCGGGATTTCCCCGGCCTTGAATTCTACCTATTTATACAACCTGGCCGGGCAGCGTGTGTCGGTGACCAACGGAGACGGGAGCTGCCGGGTGTTTCCGTATGACGCGTTGCGGCGCGAGAGGACACTGACGGGCGCGCAAATCGCGCAATGGCTGCATATAGGGAGTCGGGACACCCTGAACAATCATTATCTATGATTGGAGGAAACGACATGAAGACGCCAAATATTCCATTGCGGCTGCCTCCAAAATAAATATGAAAACCAATTTCAAGAAGAAGATCACGCTATCCCACATTTTCCTCGGTTTGGTCTTGTGGTTTGGCCAGGGTCCTTTGAATGCCCAGCAGAACATTGTTCAGAACGGGGGCTTTGAAAATGGATGGCAAAACGATGCGCCAACCGATTGGGGGTGGACCTACAACGTAGGCTTGATGGAAGGGTTTCCCGATGCGGCCCAAGGGAGTTGCTTTGCCTTTGTTTATGGCACGATTTTCCAAGACCTCCCGACCACGCCAGGAATGGAGTATCAGGTGCAGTTCGCCTTGGCTGGCAACTACAACAGTTCCGCTCCAAATGTCGTGGACGTTTTTTGGGGGAACGAAGAACTTGGGACGGCGAGTTGGATCCCCTCGGGTCATAGCATACGGAATATGGGATGGGAATGGGTGGATTTCGACGTGGTCGCTGTTTCGACGAACACGGTGCTTACTTTTGAAGATCCGTTTGTGGGAGACGGGAGCGGAAGGATTCCGGCAATTGACGCTGTGAGCGTCGTGGGCATTCCTGACGAGCCATGGACCATTTGGTTGCTTGGCCTTGGACTTTTGGCCATTTTCATCTGGAGAGGCTATGCGGTCAAGATTGCGTGACCCGGACTGGAAATATTGATGTCCAGAAGGGCGCGCATCGCTCAAACTCCCTCCTTGTCCATCTAGTAAAACGGGAAGTTCTCCCGGGGCGGCTTCAAGCCGCACCAAGGTCTCAGCAACCGCAATAAGGAATTCATCTCCCAGTCCGGCGCAACGGTCCTCGTGCCAGTTCCAAGCCCGGTCCAGATCCGCCTTGGCCGCGGGACGGATGATGCCGTCAGCGGGACGCCGACGGCGGCAGTTTCCTCCTTCGCCAAGGCTTCGGAGGACAGGGAGACGACCGCGCTCCCCATGAAGTCGCTAATGATTGGGGCGTGTGATAAGATTTGCTTTTACCTGATGCAACGCTCAGTATTGAGGTTTCAAAAGCACGATATGGAAGCTGGAAACAAGCAAAGGGTCAAAGCAAAGGGTCAAAGCAAAGGGTCAAACCGTACTTTTGCCCAATTCGCCAATCATGCGATGAACGCGATTCCAATCATCAATCGCATTGGCGTGGTGTCGGACGGGACCAATTCGGCGGCGTATTTCAACCTTGCGGTTCCCCAATCACGCGACACACAAATTTGGGGGCCTGGCATTGCTCACGGCAGAAAGAGGGATGCCTTGGTCGAAGGTCGCTAATCGTCCCTGATGTTGCGCCGCCAGCGCCAACAAATACAGATCGGTCAATTGGCGCGAACTGTGGATACGTTCCGCGGCAAAGATTTTTTCGTCCCGCAGGGAAATGTCATCCGGCCAGAATTCGTGGTTGCTTCGCCCGGCAAACTCCCGCAAACGGCCAATTAAATCGTCCGGCGCGAACCGCATTTTTGCGCTGTAATTCGGGTTGGACATGATGCGGACAACGCCGTTTTCCGTGATCGGACAACTGGCCCAGCCGCTTTCGGCATTCGCCGCCCACCAGTCATGAGCGCGCTTGTGAAACGCGTGATCGGGATCAAGCAATGCGATGATGATATTGACGTCCAGCAGGGCGCGCATCGCTCAAACTCCTTCCTTGTCCATCAAATTCTGAACATGTTGCAGCGTCACCACTTCTCCGCGCGAGGGCAGCAACGGCACCCCTCCGCGCGAGTTGGAAGTCCGGGTTGATTTCGCCGCCGAACCGGCCAGACCGCGCCGCGCCAAGGTGGAAATGATTTGTCCCGCCGTGCCCCCCTCGCGCTGCGCCAGTTCCCTGGCCGCTTGCAGCACATCATCTTCAATATTCAAAGTCGTTCTCATGCATCTGATGCTATTGCATCACTGCATCAAAGTCAACTCCCGCGTTTCGCGGTTCATTTCAGCCGGTGATGCGTCGGTGACCGAGGGGAAAAAAGTAGGGCGGCCGTACCGCTACGGGTCTTGGCCGCGTCCCGCCGCCAAGGAGGCTGAAGATCACCGGGCGGGACGCCCGGCGAACTCGCCGGCGAGGACGCCCGCGCTACTTTGTCAACCGCACTGGTGTGATAAGGTTTGCTTTCACCGGAGGCAACGCTCACTATTGAGCCTTCATAAGCACGATATGGAAGCTGGAAACAGGATGTTGTTGAGCGGGGACGAGGCGATTGCGCTGGCGGCCTGGCACGCGTGCGTTGCGCTCGGCGCCGGCTATCCCGGCACGCCTTCCACCGAGATTTTGGAGAATTTCGCCAGGCTCGGCGGCCACGCCCAATGGTCCCCCAACGAGAAGGTGGCGCTGGAAGTCGCCATTGGCGCGGCCTTTGGCGGAGCGCGCGCCCTGGCCACGATGAAACACGTCGGCTTGAATGTGGCCTCCGATCCGCTCTTCACGGTGGCTTATACGGGTGTGGCGGGGGCGTTGGTGATCGTTTCCGCCGATGATCCGGGGATGCACTCCAGCCAAAATGAACAGGACAACCGCCGTTACGCCGTGGCGGCCGGAGTGCCCATGCTGGAACCAGCGGATTCCCAGGAGGCCTACGATTTCACGCTCGCGGCCATCGAGATTTCCGAGCGTTGGCAAATTCCCGTCCTGCTGCGCGCCACCACGCGGGTTTGCCACGGCTTTACGGTGGTGACGCCGCGCGCCGGGCGCGACACCCCCAAGGCGGCCTCCTTCTTGCGCGATTTGAAGGCGCGGGTGATGGTTCCCGGCTACGCGCGTCCGGCCCACCGGCGGTTGCGCCGGAAGCTGTCGGAGATTGCGGAATGGAACGAAGAGTGCGGGCTGAACAGCGTCACGCCGGGCGGCGAGGCGCTTGGCATCATCACTTCCGGGATTTCCTTCATGCACGCGCGCGAAGCCGCGCCGGAGGCCGCCGTGCTCAAACTCGGCCTCACCCATCCCCTGCCCATGCGCAAAATCGCCGAATTCGCCAAAGGCGTGGAACGTTGCCTGGTCATTGAGGAAGGCGATCCGTTTCTGGCCGAGGCCATCCGGGCGGCGGGCATTCCGGTGGGCGCCAAGCCGGAGATGTATCGTTTTGGCGAACTGGACGTGGCGCGGGTGCGGCGCATCTTGAAGGCCGACACCAGCCCGGAGCCGGTTCCGCCGCCGGGAAAGCCGCCCCAACTGTGCGAGGCCTGTTCCTACCGGATCGTATTTGAGGCGTTGCGGCGCCTGGATTGCATCGTGGCGGGCGACATCGGCTGTTACACGCTGGGGGCGTTGCGGCCGTTCGAGGCGATGGATTCGTGCGTGTGCATGGGAGCGAGCCTTGGGGTTGGGCTGGGATTGCGGCACGTCCTGCCGCCTGAACAGGCCTGCCGGGTGGTCAGCGTCATTGGCGACAGCACATTTGTTCACAGCGGCATCAGCGGGCTGGTGGAAATGGCCTACAATCCGCCGGCCAGCGGCCACGTTGTGATAATACTTGACAACTCCACCACCGCCATGACCGGCCACCAGGAACATCCCGGCACCGGCCGCACTCTCACTCACGAACCCACCGGCAAACTGGTGCTGGAAGACATGGCCCGCGCCTGCGGCATCCGCCGCGTGCAAGTTATCGAGCCGCGCGTGGGATCGGACGCCTTTGAGCACGCCTTGAAGGAGGCCCTGAAAAGCCGCGAACTGGCCGTCCTCATCGCGCGCCGGCCCTGCGTGCTCATCGCGCGGGAACTCAAGGAATATGAAAAACGGTCCACCTGCAATGAAACCGGAGAACCCTGCTGCGCCGCCGCCGTGTAACATCGTCGTGGCCGGCCTGGGCGGCCAGGGCGTGATCACCGCCACGGACATCATCGCCGACGTGGCCTTGCGCGCCGGCTTCGATGTCAAGAAGAGCGCCATCAAGGGCATGAGCCAGCGCGGCGGTTCCGTCACCTGCGACGTTCGCTTTGGCCGGCAGGTTCTCAGCCCCATGGTGCCGGCCGGCGAGGCGGACTTTCTGCTGGCCCTCGAACCGACCCAGTTGGAGCCGTGCCGCCATTTGTTGCGTTCCACCGCCCGGACGATTGATCCCTCGGCAATTGACGTGGAAAAGCTGCCCAACAAAAAAATGTTGAACGTCGCCCTGCTCGGCGCGTTGAGCGCCCACCTCTCCCTGGCCGAGAATGACTGGCTCGACGCCGTGGCCGCGGCGTTCGACGCGAAATTCATCGAGGCCAACCGCCAGGCCTTTCTCATGGGGCGCGCCGGCCAGAACCAAAAAGACCATGCGTCCGCCGCCGCCTAATCCCCCGCCCGGCCAGTCCGCCGACTTGTTGAACTTGCGCGTCCGCTACAGCGAGACGGACCAGATGGGGACCTTTTACAATTCGCGCGCGCTGGAATGGTTCGAATGCGGGCGCTCAGAATGGATTCGCCACCGGCTCGGCCTGTCCTACGCGGCGCTGGAAGCGCGGGGCGTATTTCTGCCGCTGGTGGAGGCGCACCTGGAATTTCGCGGCGGGGCGCGCTTTGACGATTTGCTGGCCATCCGGACCTCGGCGCAGTATTCCGGACGCGCGCGGTTTCGCTTCGACGTTGAGATCAGCCAGCAATCCACCGGCCATCCGGTGGTGAGCGGTTATACCGTCCATGCTTTTACCAATGCCGCCCGCAAACCGGTCCGCCCGCCCGGCTGGTTTTCGGAATTGCTTGACAAAGTGGCGGATTCCCCATGAAACAACATCCCACTCCGAAAACGGCGCGGTTTGATCCGATCAGCGCGCCGGATTTTCTCCCGCCCAGCCAGTTGGGTGAATTGCAATTGTCGCGTCTGCAAAACATGGTCGCGCTGGCCTACCACAACGTCGCCCTGTTCCGCGGCCGCATGAAGGAGCGCGGCTTGGAGCCTGACGACGTGCAATCTCTGGACGACATCACGCGCCTGCCGTTTTACGACAAGGCCGACCTGCGCGACACCTATCCATTCGGGTTGTTCGCCAGCCCGATGAGCGAAGTCGTCCGCCTCCACGCCTCGACCGGCACGACCGGCAAGCCCATTGTCGTTGCCTACACCCAGGAAGATGTGGATGTCTGGACCAACGTGATCTGCCGCAGCTTTGCCGCCTGCGGGCTGCATCGCGGGGACATCATTCAGAACGCCTACGGCTACGGCCTTTTCACGGGCGGGCTGGGCGCGCATTACGGCGCGGAGGCGCTGGGCGCGACGGTCATCCCCATTTCCGGCGGCAACACCCAGCGCCAGATCATGGTGCTCAAGGACTTCAAGGTCACCGCGATCTGCTGCACGCCCAGTTATTTCCTGCACATCCTGGACCAGGCGGCGGAAATGGGAGTCAACATGAAGGATTTGCCGCTGCGCGCCGGCGTTTTTGGGGCGGAGCCGTGGACCGAATCCATGCGCCAGCGCATCCAGCAGGACAGCGGCATCAAGGCTTACGACATTTACGGGCTGTCGGAAATCATCGGCCCCGGCGTGGCCATGGAATGCCCCTGCCAGGCGGGGCCGCATATTTTCGAGGATTATTTTTACCCGGAAGTGATAGACCCGGCCACCCTCCAGCCGTGCCCGGAAGGGGTGGAAGGCGAACTGGTTCTCACGACATTGAGCAAGCGCGCCATGCCCATGATCCGCTATCGCACACGCGACATCACCGCCCTGACCTCCGAACCCTGCGCTTGCGGCCGCACTTTGCGCCGCATCAAACGCATCAGCCGCCGCAGCGACGACATGATCATCATCCGCGGCGTCAATGTCTATCCTTCGCAAATCGAAACCGCCCTGCTCAAGGTCGAAGGCGCCCTGCCTCATTACCAGATTATCCTGACGCGGGAGAAGGGACTCGACGAAATGGAGGTGCAGGTGGAAGTGACCCAGGACGTTTTCAGCGACACGGTGGGCGGACTGGAGCAATTGCAGGCCCGCCTCACCAAGTCCATCGAATCCACCACCGGCCTGCGCCCGCGCGTGCGCCTGATCCAGCCGCATTCCATCCAGCGCAGCGAGGGCAAGGCCAAACGCGTGATTGACAAGCGCAACTTATGAGGAGCCGTTATGAAACTCAAACAACTCTCCCTCTTTCTCGAAAACAAGCCCGGCGCTCTCAGCGCCCCGGTCAAAATCCTGGCCGACGCCGGGATCAACATCCTCACCCTCAGCATCGCGGAGGCGCGGCAGTTCGGCATCCTTCGCCTGCTGGTGCGCGATTGGAAGGCGGCCAAGGACCTGCTGGAGAAACACGGTTTGGTGGTCAAGGTGACCGACGTGCTGGCCATCGAAGTGGCCAACCGCCCGGGCGGTCTGGCCGAGGTGCTGCCGGCCCTGGAAGAAGCCGGCATCAACCTCGAGTACATGTACGCCTTCACTCTCAAGCGCGACAGCAAGGGGCTGTTGCTTTTGCGCTTCGACGACCCGGACAAGGCCATTGAGGCGCTGCAACGGCGCAAGATCAACGTGGTTGGCAGCGCCGAACTTTTCAAACGGCTCGAAGCTTGAACGGACCGCGCCCCGCGGAAATTTTTATATTTTACAATATGCCCGACCTGGAAAACGTCAAACAACGCCTGCGCGGCGACCAATTTGCCGAACGCTGCAATATCGAACTGCTTTCCATCACGCCCGGACGCGCCTCCGCCCGCATGACGCTCCACCCGCACCACCTCAACGGCATCGGCACGGTGCAGGGCGGCGCCATCTTCACGCTGGCCGATTTCACCTTTGCCGCGGCGGCCAACTCGCACGGCGCCGTCTCCGTGGCCGTCAATGCCAGCATCACCTTCATGAAAGCCGCCGGCACGGGCACCCTTTGGGCCGAGGCGCGGGAGCTGGCCATGAATTTCAAAATCGGCACCTATTCGGTGGAGATCAAGGACGACCAGGGCGACCTGGTGGCCCACTTCCAGGGGCTGGCCTACCGCAAAAAAGAAAAAGTCTGAACCAAGGGTCCGAGCAAAAATGCCTTCTGCTTTGCCGTTGACCTTGGCAACAAGGCCGTTGCCGAAGATTGAGAATTGGCCATTGAGAATTTGTCATTTGCAATTGAGTGCGGCTTCCCCAACTGCGCAATTGCCAATTCCAAATTTGGCATTGGCAATTGAAATTCCCTTCCCCAATAGCCAATGACAAATTCTCAATTTTCAATTCTCAATTGCCTTCGATCTTGCGCTTTCCAGGCGCCACTTCGATCCTGTTTGCATCGCGCCTGATCATCGGAACTCGTTTTGGCACGGGCTAGACCGGTTCCAGGTCCGTCGCCACCATCTTCACCGCCGCCGCCTGGCCGATGAAGTCCAACCGCAGCAACACCACGCTCATCCCGCGGCGGGCCTCCACCCAGCCTTCGATGCCGCGCAGCGGTCCGCGGAGGATTTTCACCCGCGTCCCTTCGCCAATCGTCGGCGCCAGGCGGATCTCCAGATTCGTCTCCAGGGCAAGCAGGATGTCCTCCAACTGGCGGGCGAGCGTTGCCTGATCGAACACCTCCAGCAGATTGGCCACGTAATCGCTCTGGCGGACCTTCTGCCGGTCGCCGTTGTTGATGCGCAGGAAAACATAGCCGGGAAAAAGCGGCTTGCGGAACACCACCGTCTTGCCCCGGTATTTGTGCGCGGCATTGAAGCAGGGAAGCGTGGCGGACAGCCCTTCCTTCCCGCAATACTCCGCCAGCTTCTTTTCGCAACGCGGCCGCGTATGGGCCACAAACCAAAGCAATTCGCTCATCCGATTCAGGCTGGCGGCCCCGGCGCGGGAGTCAAGATTCCTTTTTGCCGACCTTTTCACTTTGGGTTCCTTTGGGTTCCCCTCTTAATCCTAATCTTAATCCTAATCTTAATCTTAATCCTCCTTAATCAGACGAAGATTGGGGATTAAGATTAAGATTAAGATTAGGATTAAGATTAAGAAGGAAATGCCACCACGGCAAAACCCGTTTTGACTTTGCCCTCCGCATTCTGCATCCTGCCGGCCTTGATTTAACTTGAGAACCGATTACAAAGACACGCTCAACCTGCCGCAAACCGGCTTTCCCATGAAAGCCGACTTGGTCGCGCGCGAACCCCTGCGCCTCCAAAAATGGCGGGACGCCGCCCTCTACCAAAAAATCCAGGCGGCCCGCGCCGGCGCGCCCAAATTCGTCCTGCACGACGGCCCGCCCTTCGCCAACGGCGACGTCCATGTCGGCACCGCGCTGAACAAGATCCTCAAGGACATCATCGTCAAATACAAGACGCTGCGCGGGTTTAGCGCCCCTTACATCCCTGGCTGGGATTGCCACGGCCTGCCCATCGAATTCAAGGTCACCCAGGATATGCGCAAGGGGAGCGCGGCCGTCCCGGCCGCTGCCGCCGGTGTCCCGCCGGCGGCTCCGACTCCCGGGAGCGCGGCCAACCCGCCCGTCCCCGCCGGCGTCCCGCCCGCGGCTTTTGACCCCATCGCCATCCGCCAGGCCTGCGAACTTTACGCCCGCAAATTCATTGACATCCAGCGCCTCCAGTTCCAGCGCCTCGGCGTCCTCGGTGATTGGGCCAATCCCTACCTCACCTTCAACAAGGAATACGAGGCCGACGAACTGCGCCTTTTCGCCGACATCGTGGAAAAAGGCTTCGTCTATCGCGGCAAAAAACCGGTCTATTGGAGCATTCCCGCCCGCACCGCCCTGGCCGAGGCCGAGGTCGAATATCACGATCACACCAGCCAGAGCATCTTTGTCAAGTTTGCCATCCTCGGCCAGCCCGGCGATTTCGTCGTCATCTGGACCACCACCCCCTGGACGCTGCCCGCCAACCTGGCCGTCGCCTTCAATTCCACGCTGAATTACTCGCTGGTCCGCGTCGGCGCGGAGCGGTATTGGATTCTGTCCTCATTGGTTCCCGCCGTCGCCGGCAAATGCCAGTGGCAGGGCTGCGAAACCGTTCGCACCGCCATCGGCGGCGAACTGGCCGGCCTGGAATACCAGCATCCTTTCTGCGCCCGCACCGGCCGCCTTTTCGCCGGCGACACCTTCGTGGAAAGTTCCACCGGCACCGGCTTTGTTCACATCGCCCCCGGCCACGGCCTGGAGGACTACCAACTGGGCCGCCAAAACGGTTTGCCCGTTTATTCGCCCATTGATGACGACGGCCGCTTCGCCTACACGGACGATCTGCCCATCACGCAGCAAATGCCGCCGGAGATGATCGGCAAATCTACCCTGGAAAAACACGGCAAGAGCGACGCCAACGTCGCCGTCCTCCAGGAACTCCGCGCCCGCAAGGTCCTTCTCCACCAGGAGGATTACGCCCACAGCTACCCCTTCTGCTGGCGCAGCAAGACCCCCGTCATCTACCGCGCCATGGACCAGTGGTTCATTCGCATTGACCATCCGGTTGACGGGCGGCCGTTCCGCCGCGCCGTGCTGGACGAAATTGACCGTGTCAACTGGATTCCAGCCTGGGGCGTCAACCGCATCAAGGGCGCGGTGGAAAGCCGCCCCGATTGGTGCATCTCGCGCCAGCGCTCCTGGGGCGTCCCCATTCCCGCCTTCTACGACGCCCAGGGCCGGCCCATTCTCGACGCGCAGATCATCCGCCGCACCGCCGATCTGGTCGCCCAACACGGTTCCAACGTCTGGTTTGAAAAATCCGCACGGGAACTTTGGTCCCTCGTCAAGCCGCCCGGCTGGGCCGGCCCCGAAGCCGCCAGCAAATCCGCCGACACCCTTGATGTCTGGATTGATTCCGGCTCCTCCTCCCGCGCCGTCCTCATGCGCCGCCGGGAGTTGAATTCACCATTCACAATTCAAAATTCAAAATTGCCCTGGCAGGCCGATGTCTATTTGGAAGGCAGCGACCAGCATCGCGGCTGGTTTCAATCCTCCCTCCTGCTTTCCCTGGCCGGCAACGGCGCGGCCCCGTTCAAAAAAGTATTGACGCACGGATTTATGGTTGACGCCGACCGCGAAAAAATCTCCAAGAGCAAGCAGGGCGCCTATGAAAAGCCGCAAACCGCCGAGGCCTACGTCAAAAAATACGGCGCCGATGTCCTCCGCCTCTGGGTCGCCTCCCAGGACTACCGCGCCGACATCGTGGTCAGCGAGGAGCGCATCAACAAGGTCGGCGAAACCTATCGCGCCATCCGCAACGCCCTGCGCTTCCAGCTTTCCAACCTCTACGATTTCGACCCCGCCATAAACGCCGTGCGCGAAGATGAGCTGACCGGGCTTGATCGCTGGATTTTGGGTGAATTTTCAAAACTCGAGGATGAAGTGATTGCCGCCTACGACGCTTATGAATTTCACGTCGTCTATCAAAAAGTCAGCCAGTTCATCGCCGTCGAACTGTCCTCCATCTTTCACGACGTCATCAAAGATCGTCTTTACACCGACCCCGCGAATTCGCCCCGCCGCCGCTCCACCCAGACCGCGCTGCACCGCCTCGTCACCGGCCTCTGTCAAATGCTCTCGCCCATCCTGGCCTTCACCGCCGACGAGGCCTGGGAATTTGTGCCGGGGCAAAAGGCGCATTCGGTTCACGAATCGAATTGGAACTTTGTTGCTTTCTCCTTGTCGGATTCGGAAATCGAACAATGGAAATACTTGTTGACAGCGCGGGACATCTGGTTGCCGATCTTGGAATCGAGACGAAGGGATAAGACAATTGGGAAATCTCTCGATGCCAAAATCCAGCCGGCTACCGAACACATGCCAGAACTGGCAAAAAGCCAGAAACTTCAAGATGCATTCAAAGAACTACTGAATGTTTCACAAATTGAATTTTGGTCTTTCCAAAACAACCCAAATCCTGATTTTGCCGAAAAACGCGTTGTCCATGCCGACGGCCAAAAATGCGGGCGTTGCTGGCATTGGGAAACCGACGTCGGCTCCGACCCCGGGCACCCCACGATCTGCGCCCGATGCGTCGAGGCTGTCAAACAGCACGGCGGTTGATCGGGGCCTCCAATCCTAAATTCCTTGGTGCTTTCTCAATCGCAAAGAGTCTGACGCCTCAGAGCGCGCTATGGCTTGGCGCCTTTGCATTAGCAAAAGGCCGGAGAGAAGTCAGGGGAATGATTGTCAGGGGAATACTCCAAACGACGCCTTCTTCCATTCCCCTGACAGATATTCCCCTGACTTCTGCATTTTTCCGGCAAAATGAATAGCCGGAATCTTGTCGGTTAAATTCAACTCATGCTTTTGGGTTGATCGCCCATCACCGCGACCGGCGACACAGTGACATGGCAGTCAACAAATTTGTTCTTCAAATAGCGCACCAGTTCGTTTTCAAAGGAGGTTCCCTCGCCGGCGATTTTAAATCCCGCCAGACGCAGCACGCTGTTGGGCAGGAAGCCTTCCACCTCGATCTGTCCCGTGGCCGCCGCCGCGCCCCAGCGCCGCACGCGCGGATGCACCGCCAGATGGCGCGCGTGCGGTTTGAGCGCGCCCTCGTTGCACAGCCTTTGAAAATCCTCCCACGACAACGCCGCGTCCTCCACCGGCGCCACTTCCGCCTCCGCCACGTCGTAAATCGCCGCGTTCAACGCCGAAACAGACGGCCGCATCATCGGAAAAAAGATCACGTCATCTATATTTTCCTGCTCCGTGAAGATCATCGCCATCCGTTCCACCCCCGGCCCGATCCCCGTCGTCGGCGGCATTCCATACTCCAGCGCCTCGATGAAATCGTAGTCCATGGTGTGGAACTTGCCCGTGTCCCGCTCCTCCGCCCGGTAGGCCTTGCGGAAGGTCTCCAGCAAATGCGCCGGATCGTTTTGTTCCGACCAGTTGTCGCCGCATTCCATCCCCGCGATGAAGATCTCGAACCGCTCCACGAACCGCGGGTCCTCCGCCATCGGCTTGGCCAGCGGCGAAATTTCCACCGGATGCCCGAAGACCAAGGTCGGCTGGATCAGCGTCGCCTCCACGGTCAATTCAAAGGCCTTCACCATCGCCTCCCCCGCGCTCGGCTGCGGTTCGTTAATGCCCAGCCCCGCCAGTTTGGCGTTGGCCTCCTCCGCCGTCCGGCACTCCCGGAAATCCACGCCCGTTTGTTCCTTTACCGCCTCCGCCATGCTCACGCGCCGCCATGGCCGGCTGAAATCAATCGTGTGCCCGCGCACCTTGAACTCCGTCCGCCCAAACGCCTTCAACCCCACCTCGCGGAACATCTCCTCGATCAGGTTCATGTTGTACTGGTAATTCTCGTAGGCCGTCATCGTCTCCACCATCGAGAACTCCGGGTGATGGCTCCGGTCAATCCCCTCGTTGCGGAAATAGCGCCCGATGGTATAAACTTTGTCGAACCCCGCCACGATCAGCCGCTTCAAATAAAGCTCGTGCGAAATGGCCAGATACATCTCGCAGCCCAGCGCGTTGACATGCGTCTTGAACGGCTTGGCCGTCCCGCCGCCGTATTGCGGCTGGATGACCGGCGTCTGAAATTCCATGAAGCCGCGTCCGTTCAAGAACGTCCGCACCGCCTCCACCATCCGGCTGATCGCGCCGAACCGCTCGAAGGACGCCCGCTCCAGAATCGTGTCCAGGTAGCGCTTCCGCAGCACCTGTTCCCGGTCCTTCAAGCCGGACCATTGATCCGGCAGCGGACGGATCGCCTTGCTCAAGAGCCGCAGCGAATCCACCTGCACGGAAATCTCGCCCCGCTCCGTTTTCATCACTTCGCCCGTGGCCTCCACGATGTCCCCCAAATCCAGCAGATTGGCCTCGGCGTAGCCCAGAATTCCCGTCGCCTGGTCTGTCGGTTTTACCCGCTGCCGGCGGCAGAACAACTGGATGCGGCCGCTTTGGTCCAGGACATGCCCGAAGGCCAGCGCCCCCTGTTTGCGCCACGACACCAGCCGGCCCGCCACCGTGACGGTCTGGCCTTGCAGCGCCGCAAAACCGTCCAGGATGGCCCTGGCGTAATGCGTTCTCCCGGCGCGGGAAGGATACGGATCAAGCCCGAGGGCGCGCGCCGACGCCGCCTTCTGGAGCCGCAACTTGCGAATTTCGATTAACGGATTTGTTGACACCCCGTATTTCTATCGCTTTTCCTTCCCCGGCGCAAGCAATCGCCGCCCCCCGGCAGCGTCCTAATTTGAATTTCGGGGAGCGCACGCGCCCTCGCGTGCCGGGTTCAGCGCCCTCGCTGAACCCACCCGCGCCGATGCCAGCGACGCGGGCGTCGCTGACTGCACGCGAGGGCGCGTGCGCTCCCCAAATTAGGAAACTGCCCCACCCCTGGCAATTCCCTCGCAACCACAATTCCGATTTCTTAATCTTAATCCTAATCTTACTCTTAATCTTCAGGGATTAAGATTAGGATTAGGATTAAGATTAAGAGGGGAACCCAAAGCCTAAGATTATGATTGAGAGGGGAAACCAAAAAAGTGATATGCGCTCCGGCCAGGACTGGCTGACGCCGGGGCGGTTTGCCCTCCTGCTGGCGCTGATGATTTTCATACCGTTCCGCCAGGTGTTGCAAGGCAGCCAGACCTTCGCCGTGCGCGATTTCGGCCTTTTCAGTTATCCGGTGGCGAATTATTTCCGCGACAGCTTTTGGCGCGGGGAATGGCCTCTGTGGAATCCGCTCAGTTGCTGTGGCACGCCTTTTTTGGCCCAATTGAACACGCTGACGCTTTACCCGCCCTCGCTCATTTATTTGCTGCTGCCGCTGACCTGGGCGCTGCCCTTCTTTTGTCTGCTCCATCTTTTTCTCGCCGGCCTGGGAATGTATTTCCTGGCGCTGCGCTGGAGCGGTTCGCGCCTGGGCGCGGCTGTCGCCGGAACCATCTTCGCCTTCAACGGCCTTTCCCTCAATTTCCTGATGTGGCCCAGTCATATCGCCACCTACGCCCTCATGCCGTGGGTCATTTGGCTGGTCCAGGAAGCCTGTCAACATGGCGGGAGGAGGATCATCCTCGCCGCGCTGGCCGCCGCCCTGCAAGTCCTGGCCGGCGGACCGGAAACCATCCTGTTGACCTGGCTTTTCCTGTTCGCGCTCGCCGCCCTCTTTATAGTCAAGCGCACTCCCGCCGTGTCGTGTCCCGCGTCCGCCACAATTGGTAGGGCGGGCAGTCCCCTGCCCGCCGCCGCGCCGGACGGCGGGCAGCGGAGTGCCCGCCCTACCTTTCCCGGAATCGCCGTGAGCAATATATTGCCGCGTCTGGTTCTGGCGCGCCGGTTTTTTGCGGTGGGTTGCCTGGCCCTGGCTCTGTCCGCCGCGCAAATTCTGCCTTTCATTGACCTGAGCCTTCATTCCAACCGCGGCACTCAGTTTGGCGATTCTGCCTGGGCCATGCCGCCCTGCGGCTGGGCCAATTTTCTCGTTCCGCTTTTCCAAACGTCTTCCTGGCAGCAAATCGTCCAACAGGAGCATCAACACTGGACCTCCTCCTATTATGCCGGAATCGGCGCGGTTTTCCTGGCGCTCATGGCCCTGGGCCGCGGCCGTTCCTGGCGGGTTTGGCTGCCCGGCGTCGCGCTGGCGTTGAGCCTCATTCTGGCCTTGGGCGACCAAGGCGGCCTGTTCACCCTGCTGCGGCATCTTTTGCCGTTTTTGGGCCTTTTTCGTTATCCGGTGAAATTCGTCCTGATCGCGGTCTTGGCGCTGCCGCTGCTGGCGGCGGCGGCCATTGGTCAATACGAAAATTGGCAACCGCTCCCGCTGGCAATGCGTCAGTCACGAGTGGTAGGGCGGGCAGTCCCCTGCCCGCCGCGCGACGGTAGTGCGACTTTAATTCCTCTGCATAAGCTTGACGGCGGGCAGGGGACTGCCCGCCCTACCTTGCCCGATCCATCCATCGCTGACCCACCGCTCCCGCCGCGCTCCTGGCGGCCGGAACTTGCCTGCGGCCTTCTTCTCCTGGTTCTCATTGGCCTGATTCTCTGGTTTGCCCGCCAATGGCCTGCCGGTGATTTGCCCTGGCCGAAAATCGCCGCCAACGGATTGGAACGGGCCGGTTTCTTGATGTTGATAATCGCCCTCGTTTGCCTTCTCATTTCTCGTCCGTCCTGGCGCGCCTGGAGCGGCCCCGCCATTCTGGCCGTGTGCTGGCTGGATGTCCTGACCCATGAACCCTGGCAAAACCCCACGGTCAATCCTTCCGTCTTCCAGCCCGGCCTCGAAAGCCTCCTCCAGCCGGGGCCGGTCCGGGCCGGCGAATCCCGCATTCTGATGTCCCCTTACTCGGCACGCCAGATGTACTACGGTTCCGCTCCCTCCTTGACGGACAACTTTCTCCTCGATCGCTCCGTCTTCTTGGCCGACTGCAATCTCCTGGACGGCGTGCCCAAGGTGGACGGCTTTTTCTCCCTTTATCTGCGGCACATTGACAAAGTTCTCTCCCTCTTTGACACCAATTCCGAAGCCAAGCTCGGCGGATTGGAAGACGTCATGGCTGTTTCCCAGACCATTGCGCCGGGAAAGGTCTTCGACTGGGTGCCGCGCCCCTCCTTTCTTCCCTGGGTGTCGGCCGGACAGGCGCCCGTCTTCGCCGGCGAAGAGGCAACCCTGCGCGCCCTGGCCGATCCGGCCGTTGACTTCCACAAGACCATTTACCTGCCGCTGGAGGCCAGGTCCTTCATCACCGCCCAACGACAGGAATCGGCCCGCGTGGTCGTCCGGCAATTCCGGGCCTCCAAAATCGTCCTGCAAGTCGAAACCCCCGCTCCGGCCATGGTGGCCCTTTCCCAGGCCTGGTATCACAACTGGAAAGCCGGCATAGATGGCCGCGTTGCGCCATTGTGGCGCGCCAACGAAGCCTTTCAAGCCATCGAAGCCCCGGCCGGCCGCCACGAAATCACCCTGGTCTACCGGGACCTGGCCTTCCGCTGGGGAGCCTGTCTGTCCATTCTGGGCCTGCTCTTTTGCACGGCGGCGTTTTTGTTCTGGCATGGGAACGGAAGATGCTGATAGGCTGATTGCGCTCCAATCAAGCGCATTCGCGGCTTGCGATGGGCAATTTGTGAACGCTATTGTCCTAATATAATACAGGTCCATTGCACGGTTCACGGCGGCGAATCAAGGAAAGTAAAGTATGCAGACCATTAAAAATGGCCGGCGTGGGTTCACCTTGGTGGAAATTATGATCGTCGTCGCAATCATCGCATTGCTGGCGGCCGTCGCGATTCCCAACCTCCTGCACTCGCGCGCGACCGCTCAAAACAAACTGTGCATAGACAACCTGCGGATGATTGATAGCGCCCAACAACAGTGGGCCTTGGAAACCGGGGCCTTGGGAACCACCGTTCCCACCGCCGCCAATCTCCAGCCCTATCTCGGGCGCGGCAATGGCGAACTTCCCCTTTGTCCGCTGGATCCCAGCCAGACATTCGCCACAAGTTACAACCTGAACAACTGCCAGACCCCGCCAACTTGCCAGATTGACCCCGCTGACCACTTTCTGCAATAAACCGCAGTCCTGAAATTGGCCAGATCGGCGAACAGCCCCGCCCCCTGCGGCGGTCTATGACCGCCGCAGGAGCCGGGATGAAAAGTGCCAGAGCCGTCCAGGCGCTGTTGCGATAGATTGATTGAACAGCCGTCCCGATGAATCGGGGCTGCCACTTTTCCCCGCATTCATCCCCCCACCGCCCGTCCCCAGGCAGCGGTCACCAAAGCCGCCAACGCCAGCGCCGCCCCAACATTGACCCACCCCCCCTGCCACACCGCCGGCCGCGCCGCGTTCAGCGCCAGCCCAATGGCCGCTCCGGCGAAAAAGCCGCCGATATGCGCCACAATGTCCGATCCCTCCGAGAAGCCGATCAACACCAAGATCAGGAAACCCGCCGTCGCGCCGCGCATAATCAAACCCCGCGCGTCGGGATATTTTCTCCAAAGTGAGAAAGATTGAACCGAAATCAGGCCCAAAGCGCCCGTCACCATCCCCGACGCCCCAAGACTCTGGCTGGCTTCTGAATGGACCATCAGGCTGGCCCAATTGCCCGCCGCTCCGGCCAAAAACGCCGCCAACATCGCCACCCCCGGCCCATAGCGCGCCATGACCAGCCCCAGCAACAAAAACCCCGTCACCGCGTTGGCCGCCAGGTGCGGCAGATTCTCGTGCAGCGTGATGGCCGTAAATACCCGCCACCATTGGCCCTCCGCCGCCCGCCGGTTGTCCAGCAGGCCCGCCCTTTGCAACTGCGGAAACGCCACCATCGTCCAATAATAAAAAGCCGCCATCCCCGCCACCCACACCAGCGCGCCCCAGTGAAACACCAAGTCCGATCCGGGAAGCTGTTGTTTCCAGCGCCAGCCGCGATTCTCCACCCGGTATTGACGCAGCGCGCCCTGCGCCCGTTCGTAGTCCTCCTCCTCCACCTCCAGCCCCCAGCCTCCCTCCGTCCGGACAATCCGGGCCTCGATTCCCTGGCTGGCCAGCACCAGGCCCCAGTCCATCACCTCCCGGCGCGACCGCGCCGGAATAATCAGAGTGGGATTCATCCGAGTTTCACCTTTCTCCACCAATCATAATCTTAATCCTAATCTTAATCTTAATCCTCCAATACCCCCTGCCCTGTAGCGGCGGTCTATGACCGCCGCCCTCAATCAATCTTGAGCCGCCTGGAACAAATTATGCTACGTTCAACCTATGAATGTGATTCAACCCAATTGCCGCGTCCAATTCAACGCGGAAGACATCGCTTTCGTCCTCGAAGTCCTCGCCAAAAACGGCGGCGCTCCCTCCCTCACCGCCCTCCTGACCGATCCCGAAACCCGCGACTTGATTCTTGACAGCGACGCCCTCTTTCACGCCCTTCTGGAAAAATGCGCCTGCCTGCGCGTCTCCAGCCATTTCTATTTCTACGTCCTGGTGCGCCGCGTCCTGCGCCAGGCGGGCATCGAAGACCGGTCGGTGGCCGATTATGTCGCCGAGATGCTCGCCGAATTCTCCCGCGCCGGGCGCGCCACCCTCCTCGCCCCCGGCCGCCCCGCCCCGCTCGATTATTTCTTTGACATGCTGGCCGCCCTGCAAACCGCCGACGACGGCGCCGCCTTTTGCCTCCGCGCCCACATCGGCAATCTTTCCCTGTTCCACTCCGGTGTTTTCCCCGACCGCATCCGCCTGCGCACCGAGCGCCATGCCGCTCCCGATCTGCGCTACTACGAGCAATTGGGCCGCGCCAATTTCCACGCCGCCAGCGGCCATCGCCTCGCCCGCCGCTACGACCTCGCCGCGATTTTCGACACCCTCTCCACCCGCTTCACCAAAATCCGCCTCGCCCTCAACGACCTGGCCGAGCGCGTCTTTTCCCTCGGCGATCCCGACATGCCGCTATCCCCGCTTTTCAAACCGGGCGCGCCATGATTCCCGCCATCGCCACAGCGTCCCCACAAACAGCGCGTCCGCCCTCCGGCTGAAAACGCCGATGATCGAGTCCCCGCGCTTGAGCGTCATCGCCATCGCCCAGACAAAGAGCGCGATGGAAATCACATCGTTCTGCCAGCCGAATAACTGCCATTGGTGTTTCCACGACCACACCGAATGCGTTCGCAACCACGTCGAATGCAGGGTCAACGGGGCCAGATAAAAAATGGGCCAGATGTCCGAAGGGTCGGGTCCGCGCGACCCAACCAAATCGCACAACAAGTGCAAATGATAGGCAACCAAGGCAAGAATCGCCACCCGCGCGCGCCGCCGGGCGAAGCACACCAGCACCGCCGTGACCGCCACCGCCCCCGGCAGGCCGTGCAGCCAAAAATGATGATACTGCTGATAGTATTCCGTCCGCTGGTTTCGGAAGACGCTGTTGAACACATCCGCCACATAGCCCAGCCCGTCCAAATCCGGCAGCACACCGGCCAGCGTGACCAGCCGGCAATCGCGCGGATTGTCCGTCGTTTTCGCCGCGAGAATCCAGCTCGCCAGCAGATGCGTTGTCGGGGCCATCGCCCCCCATCATGGCAACCCATCCCATTTCAGGCAAACCCATTCCTCACGGCAGTGCGAGAATGGGTGCAGGACAAAATTCTTCGCTTACCTTGGTAGGGACGCCTCGCCGAAGCGTCCGGGCGTCCCGGCGGGACGCCCCTACCTCTGAAGAATTCTGTCTTGCACCCGGCGAGACTCCGTCGAGCCGAAACTCAAAAAAAAACCGACTGCGTATGCCGGAAAACCAACCATCCACCCCAGACTGCCGATGGCCATTCCCGCTCCCATCCAATGGGAGAACGAGGTGTCAGGCATCGTGCCCTTGGGTTTCATGCTCTGAACTATCATGGCGAAAATAAGCAAGACTCGTCACCAGCCGCCGGACTGCCGCAACCATTGCTGTCCTGTAGCGTGCATGTCGCGGATGAGAATGCACTGCCGCAAGGTGATCCTGGCGCAATCGGTTTATTTGTGGCGCAATGGCCGAAACATCGAAGGCTGTTCCGGGAAACTGCCGCTCACGCTCGCGCCGCCTCGCTTCCTCCGCGCGCAGCCGTTTTCCAACGCTCACGCACAAATAGGCGACGAGCGCCGCCAAGACGATCAGCCAAAAAGTATATGACTGAAACATAACTTCAGATGCCTGACGACCAGAGCGGTCAGGCGCGCTCCTCATGTAACCGCAACGGAACTGGCTGCCGCACTGGACGCATCCTCTTGCTGTTTCGCCGCGTACGCTGGAGCACCGCTGGAAAACTGGGAGCCAGCTACGGCCAGCGACCCAATTCCGTATCCATATCCTGCCAATTCATCGTGCCAAAGCTCGCGCCCGGAAAAGAGATCCAGGCAGTACAGCTTGCCACCGGCGTGAGCATAAACCCTCTTGTCGTCGGCAATGAGAGAGACGAACCCTTCGCCCATACCCGAGGCGAGTTTGGACGCCCACAGCCGCTTGCCGGACGTCTTTTCAAAAGCCAGGACTGAATGTTTCACACCCAGCAATACAATGTCGTCAGCTTTCATAAATGTTCTCGCAACAAGCACGAAGCGGCGCAGCGGCCTGCGGAAGCTGCTCGACGCCAACATCTTGCGCCGCGCCAGCGGAACTGTTTATCGCGCCGATTCGCTGCCGCGCCTTTTTAGGATTTGCCGAAATCATGGCGCTGAACCAAGCAGATGCAAGTTAATGTAATGGCCCCCGATACCGCACCCGCGGCTATCCAGTCCACGGACAAACTCCCGGCGTCATTCATCGCCATCAAAATCACGCGGGCGAAAACACCAATACCGGCCGCACCTCCGATCAGCGTGGAAAAAACAACCAGGAGCGGCAAAGGCATCGAGCCGAAGCCGGGCCATCTCGCCGCTCGCCTCATTACGAGAGGTTTGAGAATCAATGCGGGAATGTACGTAGGCCACAAAGGGACTGTGATGAGTCCGTAAGCTGCGATAACTGGGATAGCCAAAAACGCCTCCGTCCCGCCGCCGCCCCAGCGATCAGGATGCCAACAAACCAAAGTCGTGGCAGCGCAAAGTGGCGCGACCGTGAGCATCATTATCATGCTGCCGATTGTTGCTTTGGATGGCACGCGCATAGCCCTAACGTCCAGACCTCAGGCACGCCGGGCCAAAAGCCGTGAACCGCAAAGCGGAACTGGCTTGTCCCGCCATGGCAACGCGACGGCGGAAGCGGCCATCCCGCGCTGCCCGCGGCGATTTATCAGGCATCCGGCTTCTTTGGGATAATGAGGCCAATAACATAGGCCATAAACTCAATAACGCCGAGGTAAAACCCACCCATTATCAAATAGCCCACAAAATGATAAAGGAACGTATGATGATGAAGATCGCGCTGGTACTGGACAACCTCCGCGGCTGACATCGAATCCAGCTTCGCCAGTGCCGAGGCATCGTAACGCATCATCAGCAAAGCCACGCCGATAGTGACAAGAATCAGCGCTACAACCTTCGGAATCGGATTTTGCTTGTTTGGTGTGGTCATAAATTCAAGAGCATGGATGATGCCCAACGCAGAAAGTTGAGCCACCGCCGACGTGGGACGTGAGCCGCGTCAGCGGAACTGCTTGTCGCGCCACAGCGGAGCGACGGCGGAAAAGCGCCAACCGGCATTGGCTCCGGCGACTTGCTAGGCGGCTTTGAATACTGACTCATGGCAATCTGGACATACACCGGACGCGGCAATGCGTGCCGGGTGACGACGGAATGTGAGCGAGTGGCCGCAGTGAGGACAACGCAGCCCAAACCTGCGGTCGAGCGCCTCCATAGCAAAGCCGCCTGCGATGAATGCCCCGCAAGCCAACGGCATAGCAAGGAGAAAGACGACCGCCCGCTCAAATTGGAACTGGGTGCTGACCCAATCCGCGCCGAAGAGAACTGCTGCGAGCAGCGGGACAGCAACCCCAAAGAAGACGACAAAAAACGCAAGGCTCAACCGCTTTGATTTCGTTTTGAAGGTTTCAGATGTCATAGCGAGTGACGTCGCCTAACGTCCAGAGTTCAGGCACGCGGGACCAACCAGCGTGAACCGCGAAGCGGAACTGGCTTTTCCCGCCATTGCAAAGCGACGGCGGAAGCACCCTGCCCGCGTTGCCTGCAGCGATTTGCTAGGCATCGTCTTTTCCTTTCTCTTGATTGGAACGCCATCGCAGCCATGCAAACAAAACACCCATCCCCCACACCAGCGCAAAAATGCCCGCAGCCCAAACGGATAGTTTTCGTGGCTGAAAAAATGTCTCATCTGTGCGTAACTGCTGCAATACGTACAACAGCGAAAGCAATAGGAGAAAAAGGAAAATCCCGAAAAGTCGTGCTGCGATCTGCTCCGGCAGGAAAAAAGCGAGGCCGACGAAACTGAGGAGAATACCAAACGGCAGCAGCGCCGACGCTCTGGTGCTGATAAGAGCAATGCCGACAGTAAACAACGTGCAGTATGAGAACATGGACTGAATCGGCAACGGCATCATCGGTGGGAACCGACGAAGCAGGCGGCTACCGAAAAGCCAAACCGCTACAATTGCCACTCCGGCCAACAATATCGTGCCGACAATTTGAAATGGGCTGAAATTGTCCATGCGCTGCCGATGCCTAATAATTAATATACAGCAACTTGTTCGCGTATTAAAACGGCCAAATTGACACGAATGAACCGTTGCGGCGTACTGCGGAAGTAGTTCGACGCCAACATCCTGCGCCTAGACCGGGCGATATTGCGACTTCCCCAAAGGGCTGCCGCTGCTTATGCCAAGTCAACATAAACCGGAACGATTCGTGATCTTCGGCAACGCTATCGCCCACGGCGCCCGGAGTCAAGCGTTTTAATATTCCGCCCCGCCGGGATCATCCAGCTCCGTCAGCGACATCATCCGCGCTTGGCGCATGGACCAGCCTCATAACATCCTTACAACCAACAAGTTACAATGACAATTCTGGTTCTTCGCTATTTTCAGTGGAACCGGCCGCAATTGGAATGGATTTGTTTTCCTCTGCAACTCTGCGACTCTGCGCGAGCCATGCAGCTAAACGGGCAAAGACACTCGCGCAGAGGCCGCCGAGAGAGCAGAGCATGCCAATGGGGCCTGCGGGATGGTGGAACCTGTGGACATGGCGATTCCACCGAAAACAGCGAGGAACATCACAAACTCTTCCATGAAGATGGAAAGAAGACGTTTTTATCATTTATAATTTATCCTTCTCTTCCCCTTCCTCCCCGGCTTGACGGCGGCCCCAAAAACCGTTCTCCTATGCCTTGACATGGTATGAACTCGACCAAACCAACCTTGGATGACTTGCGCATCGAGCGCCGGCCCGAAAAGGCCGGTTCGTCCAAATCGTGGCTTGCCGTGGCCGTCGTCATCCTGGCCCTGCTGGCCGGCGCGGCGGTTTGGTGGCACGGGCGCGTCGAGGCGGTCGAGGTGCGGACGGTTCCAGCCCGGGCCGTCGCCAGCGGCGGCGGCGCGGAACACACCATTTTGAACGCCTCCGGCTATGTCACCGCCCGCCGCCAGGCGACCGTTTCCGCCAAGGTCACGGGCAAGGTCACCGAGGTGGACATCGAGGAAGGCATGAAGGTCAAGGAAAACCAGATCCTGGCCAGGCTGGATGATTCCAACATCCGCACCAGCCTCGACCTGGCCCAGGCCCAGTTGGAATCCACCCGCCTCACGCTCGAAGAAACACGCGCCCAACTCAAACAGGCCGACCTCGCCTTCGCCCGCGCCACCGAGCTGGCCAGACAAAAAGTCGCCTCCCAGGCCGACCTCGAAACCGCCGAATCCGATGCCATGACGCTTCGCGCCCGCGTCCGGCGCCAGGAGGTGGACATCATCGCCGGCCAACGCCAGGTCGCCCTCTGGAACCAGCAAATCGAAGACATGGTGATTCGCGCGCCCTTCGACGGCGTTGTCACCACTAAAAACGCCCAGCCGGGGGAAATGATTTCCCCCATCTCCGCCGGCGGCGGCTTCACCCGCACCGGCATCGGCACGGTGGTGGACATGAACTCCCTGGAAATCGAACTCGATGTCAACGAGAGCTACATCAACCGCGTCGAGCCGGCCCAGCCCGCCGAGGCCGTCCTCGACGCCTACCCCGACTGGAAGATTCCGTGCAAGGTCATCGCCATCATTCCCACCGCCGACCGCCAGAAAGCCACCGTCAAGGTGCGCGTCGGCTTTGACAAACTGGACCCGCGCATCCTTCCCGACATGGCCGTCAAAGTCGCCTTTCGCGAAACGGCCGACGCTCCCACGGCCGTAACCCGCGCCGTCATCGTTCCCAAGAGCGCCCTGCAAAGCCTCGGCGGACAGGATATGGTTTTCACCATCGAAAATGGCCGCGCCCAACGCCGCCAGGTCACCGTCAGCGAAGCCCAGGGCGACAACGCCGTCCTGAGCGCCGGGGTGGACTCCGGCGAAAAAGTGATTGTCGAGGCCCCGGCCGGCCTTAAAGTAGGCGCGGCGGTCAAAGAAAAAACACCATGAGCGATAATCAAACAAGCGACGGCGTCCTGGTCCGGGTCGAAGGCGTGGGAAAAACATTCCGCCGCGGCGCCGAGGACATCCATGTTTTGACCGGCCTGGATTTGCAAGTTCCGGTCCGGCAATTTCTTGCCCTGATGGGGCCGTCGGGGTCGGGCAAAAGCACCCTGCTCAATTTGATCGGCGGACTGGACCGCCCCACTCAGGGGTCGGTCACGGTCGGCGGCGAGCGCATTGACCGGCTTTCCGACCGCGAACTGGCGCACTGGCGCGCGCGGCACGTCGGTTTTGTTTTTCAACTTTACAATCTTATGCCCGTGCTCAACGCCGAGCGAAATGTGGAACTGCCCCTCCTGCTCACCCACCTTTCCAAGGCCCAGCGCGCCCAGCACGTCCAGACCGCGCTGGCCGTGGTGGGGCTTTCCCATCGCGCCAAGCATTATCCCCGCACCCTTTCCGGCGGCGAACAGCAGCGCGTCGGCATCGCCCGCGCCATTGTCACCGACCCGACCCTGCTCCTCTGCGACGAGCCGACGGGCGACCTGGACCGCAAGGCGGGCGATGAGATCCTGGATTTGCTCCAGGCCCTCAACCGCGAGCATGGCAAGACCATCGTCATGGTCACGCACGATCCCCACGCCTCCGCCCGCGCCGAACGGACCGTTCATCTTGACAAAGGCCAGCTCTGGAACGAAGCGCGCGCATGAACAACCACCGGCCAAACGGAGTATTGGAGTATTGGAGTGATGGAGTATTGGAGTGGTGCGCCGCATCTCTCTATCCCATCACTCCGTCACTCGATCACTCCACCACTCCGCCGCTCTGCCACTCCACCACTCCGCCGCTCTGCCACTCCATCACCCCGGTCCGCCCGTGAAGTTCCTCCCCCTCATCTGGAGCAATCTCAAGCGCCGCAAGCTGCGCGCGCTGCTCACCGTGCTGTCCATTCTCGTGGCTTTCATGCTCTTTGGTTTGATTGCCGCCATCAAGCAGGCCCTCGTCGGCGGCGTGGCCATGACCGGCGCCGACCGCCTCATTGTCCGCCACAAGGTTTCACTCATCATTTCCCTGCCCGCCAGTTACCAGCAGCGCATTGACAAAATCCCCGGCGTCGCCGCCACCGCCCACCTCACCTGGTTCGGCGGCGTTTACCAGGACGCCAAGAATTTCTTCCCGCAAATGGCCGTCGTGCCGGAAGAAATTCTCGCCATGTACCCCAAGGTCATTCTTGACCCGGAGCAAAAGAAGGCCTGGCTCAGTTCCCGTAACGCCGCCGTGGCCGGACGAACGACCGCCAAGCGTTTCGGCTGGAAAATCGGCGACAAAATCCCCCTCACCACCGCCATCTGGAACAAGGCCGACGGCAGCTCGCTTTGGGATTTCGATCTGGTCGGCATTTTCGACGGACAGGACAAGGCCACCGACACCACCCCGCTCTGGTTCCGCTACGACTGCTTCGACGAAGGACGCCAGTACGACAAGGGCCACGTCGGCTGGTACGTCATCCGCGTGAAAGACCCCTCGCAGGCCGTTGCCATCGCCACTCGCATTGATGACGAATTTGCCAACTCGCCCGCCGAAACCAAAACCGAACCGGAAGGCGCGTTCGTGCAGTCCTTCGCCAAGCAAATCGGCAACATCGGACTCATCGCCGAAGGCATCATGGGCGCGGTGTTCTTCACCATCCTGCTCGTCGCCGGCAACACCATGGCCCAGTCCGTGCGCGAGCGCACCGGCGAATTGGGCGCCCTCAAGGCCATCGGGTTCACCAACGCCCAGATACTTTGCCAGGTCATGGCCGAGTCCTGCGTCCTGACGGCGCTGGGAGGCGTGCTCGGTTTGGGCCTGTCGTGGCTGTTTATTTTACACGGCGATCCGACCCACGGCCTGCTTCCCTTTTTCTTTTTCCCGGCGGGTGATCTGCTGACCGGTCTCGCCATCAGCGTGGCCCTGGGCGTGGCCGCCGGCATCTTCCCTGCCCTCCAGGCCATGCGCCTGCGCGTGGCCGACGCCTTGCGAAGGATGTGAAATGACCAACCCCTGGACATGGCTGTTGCAAGTCGCCGCCGTCACCCGCTTCGGCCTGATGAGCGTGCCGCGCCGCCTCGGCTCCGTCGCCGCCACCATCGTCGGCATCGCCGGCGTGGTCGGCGTCCTCGTCGGCATCCTCTCCATGGCCGTTGGATTCCAGGCCGCCATGACCTCTTCCGGCTCGGACGACAAGGCCGTCATTCTCCGCAGCGGCGCGGACAGCGAAATGGTCAGCGGACTGGACCACGAAACGACGCGCCTTATCGCCGACGCCCCCGGCGTGGCGCGCTCCGCCCAGGGGCCGCTTTCCTCCGCCGAACTCTACGTCATGATCAACGTCCCCAAGCGTTCCACCGGCACCGACGCCAATGTGCCGTTGCGCGGCGTGGAACCGGCCGCCCTCCAGGTGCGCGGCAACATCAAAATCCTGGCGGGCCGGATGAACGAATGGGGCAAGAACGAAGTCATCGCCGGCGTCGGCGCCGCCCAGGAATTTGCCGGGCTGGAGGTCGGCGGCGTCATCAAAGTGGGGCGCTCCGACTGGCAGGTGGTCGGCATCTTCTCGGCCGGCGGCGGTTCGGCGGAATCAGAAATCTGGACCGACGGCAAGGTGCTGCAAGCCGCCTTCAACCGGGGCGACACCTACCAGTCTGTCTATGCCAAACTCAATTCAGCGGGCGCGTTCCAGACCTTCACCAATTACCTGGCCAACACGCCCGGCCTCAACGTCAAGGCGGCGCGCGAATCGGACTATTTCGCGGAACACTCCGTAACGTTGACAGAATTGATCAACACCCTGGGCGTTCTCATCGCCTCGCTCATGGCGGCGGGCGCGGCCTTCGGCGCGCTCAACACCATGTACAGCGCGGTGGCGGCCCGCACCCGCGAAATCGCCACCTTGCGAGCGCTCGGCTTCGGCAGCGGCGCGATTATCCTCTCCCTCATGCTCGAATCCCTGGCCCTGGCCCTGTTGGGCGGATGCGTTGGCGGCGGCCTGGCCTATCTGGCCTTCAACAATTTCCACACCTCCACCATGAACTGGCAGAGTTTCAGCCAGATTGCCTTTGCCTTTCGCGTCACCCCGGCGCTGCTGCTGCGCGGCATGATTTGGGCGGCCGTCATCGGCCTGATCGGCGGCTTCTTCCCCGCCCTGCGGGCCGCCCGCCTCCCCATCGCCTCCGCCCTGCGCGAATTGTAATTTATGCCGAACTTCCGCCCGGTCATCCAGCGCATCTGTAACAAAGTTGTTACGCCGCGTCTTTGCGCTGCACACCGGCAAAGTCGCTCATTTTCGCGAAGATTCCACAATTGATGATGGTGGAATTCTTAACGCAAAGGCGCAAAGATGCGAAGGCGCAAGGAGTTTTTTCCTCTTGGCGTCTCTGCAACTTCGCGCCTTTGCGTTAAATGTCTTGCCGATTGCGACGCGCTCACCTTTGCGTTACGCGGAGCTACAGGCCATTGACTACACGGTGAATTCCATTCTTGACCAACTGCTCTCCAAAATTGATGACCAGTCCAAGTTTGAGACCAGTCAGCCGCAAATAGGTCAGCATCTGTGCCTCGAAGACAGGATTCCATTGAATGACCGCCTTATTGTCAACCAAAACCAAGCCGTTTAGCCTCAAATCCAACCGCAGAGGATTGCCAAGTCGCTTGCCTTTGTAGAAGATGGGAACTTGCAACTGCCGCCCAACTTGAATGCCGCGCAGCGTCAACTCCTCCACCATGGCCTCCTCGTAAACTCCCTCGATCAATCCGGGACCTCCCAATTCACGATGCACTTCAATGGCGCTGTCCACGATGATTTTACTGATTTCGTTTTCGTTCATCACTTGCTATTACTTTTTCTAACGCAAAATCTCAAGGGCGCAGCGTGGGTAGCCGCAACCAAAGGATTTGCATCATGGATTTCGCGGATCACACGCATAAAGAAAGGGACTTTTAACGCAAAGTCGCAAAGTTACAAAGTCGCCAAGATGGAAAAATCTCTTGGCGAATTCGCGCCTGTGTCTCCATTCGGAATCGGGATTAAGAATTATGCCGTCGTCCGTGGCGGAAATGTCGCAAAAATGAGCGACTCTGACGGCTTGCCGTCTGGAATTTTCCTTTGCCATGCAGGGATTTCAGTCAATAGGAAGACCCAGGCTTTTCACCATGCCGCGCGTCTTTTCCGGCGTTTCGTGCAGGACGGCGCGCCAGCCGCGGGCCAGGCCGGCGGCGATGTTTTCCGCCCGGTCGTCCAGATAGAGAATCTCGCCGCCACGGCAGCCGGTTTGCCGCTCCACCACTTCATAGATTTCCGCGGCCGGCTTCATCGCGCCCTGCTCGTAGGAAAGCACGTAGCCGTCGAAATTGGAAAAAAACGGGAAGGCGGCGCGGATGTGGCGCTCGGCCAGTTCGTTGGTGTTGGAAAAAATCCACGTCCGGACCCCGGCGGCGCGCAACGCGGCGTGCAGCGCCGTCATCGGCTTGATCTCCCAGAAAATGTCCGCGAACGCCCGGCCAAACTCCTCCGGTCCTCCGTCATAACCCGCCGCCGCGCGCACCCCCTCGTAAAATTGCGCCGTGCTGATCGCGCCGATTTCGTATTGACACAACAGCGGCGAGGTGCAAAGCAGATGCTGCATTTGCGCGTCGGTCATCCGCGTCCGCCGCAGGATGCGCCGCGAGGCGATGCTGTAATCATAGTCCACCAGGACTTTTCCCAGATCAAATGCCACGACGGAAGGACGGTTCATATTGACAGGTTGCATTCAGGGAGTCAGATCGCGCCGGCCCTCCAAGGCGCGGCCCAGGGTGATTTCGTCGGCGAATTCCAAACCGCTGCCCGCCGGCAGTCCGTAGGCCAGGCGCGAAACCTTGGCGCCCTTGCCCGCCAGCCGTTTGGCCAGATAAAAACTGGTGGCGTCTCCTTCCACGTCCGTGCTCAAGGCCAGGATGATTTCCTTCACGCCCTTGGCCAGACGCGCTTCCAAGGCGGCAATGCGCAAGTCCTCCGGCTCCACTCCGTTCAACGGCGAAAGCCGCCCGCCCAGAACGTGGTATTTGCCATGAAACACTCCGGCCTTTTCCAGGGTGAAAATATCCACGGGCCGTTCCACCACGCAGATCGTGTCGGCCTGCCGCCGGTCGTCGGCGCAGAGCGCGCACGGATCGCCCTCGGTCAGCGCGCCGCAGATGGAGCAGGCGCGGATTTTTTCGCGGGCGGCGATCAAGGCCGCGGCCAATTGGCCGACGGCCTGGGATTCGGTCTGCGCCAGATGCAGGGCCAGCCGCTCCGCCGAGCGCGGGCCGATGCCGGGCAAGCGGCCCAACTCGGCGATCAGGCCGGCAATGGGTTCAGGCAGGAGCATCCGGCGCCTTACATGCCGGGCAGGCTGAAGCCCTGCGTCGCCTTGCCCATTTCCGCGTTGGAAATCTTCCGCCCTTCCTCCAGCGCCTGGTTGACAGCCGTGAGGATCATATCCTCCAGCAACTGGGCGTCGGCCGGGTTGATGGCCTGCGGATTGATCTTGATGGAGGCGACCGTGCCGTCGCACTTGGCCACCACCTTGACCGCGCCGCCGCCGCTGCTGGCCTCGACGGTGCGGGAGGCCAGGGCGGCCTGGGTTTGTTCGATTTGCTGCTGCACGCGCGCAGCCTGTTTCATCAGTTTTCCGAGGCTTGGCATATTTTTGGGATTGGGGATTGCGGATTGCAGATTGCGGATTTTACGAACGAACCTCAACGATCTGGCCTTTGAAAATCTCCAGGGCCTTTTGAATCAACGGATCATTTTTAAAGTCATCCTTGCCGGAGGAAACCGGCGGAGGATCCGTCCGGGGCGGCACCGTGGCAGCCTTTGGCCGCTCCACCGCGGACGCGGCCGCCGCCGGAGCCGGAGCGGACGCAACGGGAGGCGCCGGTTCAGCCGGGCTGGCCGCCGGGGCGGACGACTGCACGAACTTCACCTGCGCGTTCGGATGGCCGAATTCGGACAGCTTGGTTTGCAGCAGTTCGTGGTTTTTGGCGTTGTCAATAAAGGCAATGTGGTCGGAAAACTCGGGGTCGAATCCGATCGTCAACACGTTTTTTGCAAAAGAGACGGGATGCGCCTCGCTGAAGTAGGAGCGCACAAACGGACTGGCCCGGCCCACCGCCTCCAGCAGCCTGCTCCAAAGCGCGCCCAACTCGCCGCCGCCGGCGGGCGCGCGGCCTGCCTCCGCGGCGGTCGGGGCGGCCGGGCGGACCGGGGCGGAGGCGCGGGCCGCGGCCGGCGCGGCGGTGGAACTCGATTTGGCAGCAGCCGGGCGCGGCGCGGCCCCGCCGGCCTCGGCGCGCAATTGCTGCAATTGCTGCAAAACGGCATCAATGCCCACGGCGTGACGCGCCTGGATCATCTTGAGCAGCGTCACCTCCAGCAGGATTTTCCGCGAGGCGGTGTCGCGCAGGCGTCCTTCGCATTCGGTCAGCACTTCCATCACCCGCGTCAGGCCGTCGCTGTTGAGGCGCGCCGCCTGTTGGGCCAGGACGGCGGCTTCGGCTTCCGACGCTTCGATCAGCGCCAGGTCGCCGCGCGAGACCTGGAAGACGAGCAGGTTGCGAAAATGTTCGAGCAACTCGGAAATCAGCCGGCCCAGGTCCTTGCCCTGTTGGGCCAGTTCATGCAAGAGCCGCAGAGCGTTTTCGCTTTCACCGGCCAGGACGGCCTCGCTCAACGCCAGAATCTGGCCTTGCGCCGCCAGGCCAAACATGGCCAGCACGTCGGCCTCGGCGATTTCCCCGCCGCAAAAGCTGATAAGCTGGTCCAGCGCCGATTCGGCGTCGCGCATCCCGCCGTCGGCCCCGCGCGCGATGGCCCGCAGCGCCGCCTCCTCGATTTTGGCCGATTCCTTTCCCGCGATTTGCCTCAATTGTTTGACAATCAAACCGGACGGAATGCGCCGCAGATCAAACCGCTGGCAGCGGGACAGAATGGTCAGCGGCACCTTTTCCGGCTCGGTCGTGGCGAACATGAATTTGACGTGCGCCGGCGGCTCCTCCAGCGTCTTCAAAAGCGCGTTGAAGGCTTCCTTGGTCAGCATGTGGACTTCGTCAATAATATAAATCTTGAACCGCGCCGAAGCCGGGGCGTATTTCACCGTCTCGCGCAGTTCCCGCACCTCGTCAATGCCGCGGTTGCTCGCGCCGTCAATCTCCAGCACGTCCAGGGCGCGGCCCTCGCTGATTTCCACCACGCGCGCGTCGTCGTCCGCGAAATCCACCTTGGGTCCGCCGGTGCAATTGAGGCACTTGGCGAAAATGCGGGCAATGGTGGTTTTGCCCGTGCCGCGCGGCCCGACGAAGAGGTAGGCGTGGGCAATGCGGTTGCGCCCGATGGCGTTGGCCAGGGTCTGGGTGACATGCTCCTGCCCCACCACGTCCTCGAACCGTTGCGGACGATATTTGCGCGCTATGACTTGATAAGACATCTGTTTGATTTCAGATTGCGGATTTCGGATTGCGGATTGAAAGCGACGCAGGCGCAAGGCCACTTTTGCCTGCCTTTCAATCCGCAATCCGCAATCCGCAATGAAGAAGATGCCAGGGTGACCACGGCGGATGCGGAGCAGACTGCCGTTGCTGCATTCCTGCCCTCGCGGGGTTCGTCAGTCCACATTCCATGGGCCCTGGCAAATTCCGCCTTCACATTAGGGCGCGCCTCCCACCCCGGCAAGGTTTTGTTTTGCCGAGTTGCAGAGTGCCACGGCTGGCTCATAAGAGGCTGGTTCGCTTGAAAACAGAGTGCGGAAAGCAACATGCGGAGTGCGGAATCACCCGGCAGGTGGACCGGTTTCGGCGGAAAGATTCCGTCAGCGAGACGCCGACGGATGCAGTCTCCTCCTTCGCCAAAGCTTCGGAGGACAGGGAGACGACCGCGCTCCCCGAAAAATTGCTCACGGGGGAAGGCATCCAGTTTCATGGGGTTGGGTGATGTGGTCATTTATCACAAGTCATTGTCGTTGGGTTGGTTGTGTTTTTTTCGCCAATTTTTTTTATTTTTTTTTTACCTTGATTTGCCTTTAGCAGCCTTTAGCAGCCTTGATTTGCCTTTATTCGTAAAGGTTCCGAGAGGGGGTTTGGAGGGGTTTTTAAGGGAAGGCGCCGGGTTGGCGGAGGGGTATTGATGGGACGTAAAGGCCAAACAGGACACAGCGCGGCAAGGCGCAACCAATTTCCCCTTTTCCCGATTTTCGCGCAGAGTCGCAGAGAGCGCGGAGAAAGAATTCTGGCGAAATGGCGTGATGCTGACGGAGTGCAGGGCAACGGACCGACTGCACGCGGCCCTGGGACTGTTCCCCGTGCCGCCCCCTCCTGCGCCTGCGCCCGCTGGATCTCCGGGGCGGCCCCGAAATGAGTTTTGCTGGCTCACGTAGCTTATTAAACCATAGTGTCTAATTTTTGTCAACCGTCTTTTTGGAGGTTTTTTGAGGCCCTGCTTTTGCTGCGGGAATGCCCAACGCGGCCCGCCGCAACCAAAGAGAATTGAACCACGGATTACCCAGCCCAGCCAGCCGCAACCAAAGCGAACACTAAAAAATGCAATTATCAAGGACTGACACCTGCTCTGCGCCGCCAGGCCAAACATGGCCAGCACGTCGGCCTCGGCGATTTCCCCGCCGCAAAAGCTGATAAGCTGGTCCAGCGCCGATTCGGCGTCGCGCATCCCGCCATCGGCCCCGCGCGCGATGGCCCGCAGCGCCGCCTCCTCGATTTTGGCCGATTCCTTCCCCGCGATCTGCCTCAATTGTTTGACAATCAAACCGGACGGAATGCGCCGCAGATCAAACCGTTGGCAGCGGGACAGAATGGTCAGCGGCACCTTTTCCGGCTCGGTCGTGGCGAACATGAATTTGACGTGCGCCGGCGGCTCCTCCAGGGTCTTCAACAGCGCGTTGAAGGCCTCCTTGGTCAACATGTGGACTTCGTCAATAATATAAATCTTGAACCGCGCCGAGGCCGGGGCGTACTTCACCGTCTCGCGCAGCTCCCGCACCTCGTCAATGCCTCGGTTG
>Ga0326727_10005856_pt1 | contig 34550 bp, 18 predicted proteins | sample MB2enrmetagenome_FD_207643 | JGI IMG/M metagenome (GOLD analysis project Ga0326727, IMG submission 207643) | Lab enriched peat soil microbial communities from McLean, Ithaca, NY, United States - MB29MY | ecosystem: Environmental > Terrestrial > Soil > Wetlands > Peat | place: USA: New York...
GCGGACTATCGCCGTAGTTGGGCCTACTGGGCCAATATCCACGGCTACTATGGTCCGGAGAGCCCCGAAGGCACTGTGGCGCAACAGCGAACGAATCTGGCAGCCTACCTGGCACAGGCCGGAAAGAGTCAGGCATACATAGACGAGGCGTTGGCGTTTTACGACGGCATGAACGATCAGACTCTGCCTCCTGTGCAACCAGACAGTCCTGCGCATGAGATTGCGCTTGCGGTCTGGGACACTTGCCAGCATTCCAATGCCGATCGCAGCTCCACATCGGAGAATATTGGGCTCAACCAGGCCAACTTCTTCGGTTGGCATCGCATGTATCTTTACTACTTCGAGCGAGTGCTCCGCTGGGCCGCGCAGGATGAAACGCTGACTCTGCCGTACTGGGATTACACCGACCCCGCACAAGAAGAGCTCCCAGCTGAATTCAGGGACATCAGCTCGCCTCTTTTCGACGAGCGGCGCGAGGCCGGGATGAATGCAGGCAGCATGCAGCTTTCATCCATCAGGACCAACATCGACCAGTTGCTTACCAGCCCGGACTTCCTCGCATATGAATTCAAAATCGAGCGCGGCATCCACGGCTATGTGCACTGCACTGTGGGTTTCACTTGTCCCGTTGCCCACATGGGCGATGTCCCGGTGGCAGCTAACGATCCCATCTTTTATACCCACCACGCCAATATCGACCGTCTCTGGTCCTGCTGGCAAAAGCTGCACCCCATGCCGACAAACACGCTTTGGCTGATGCAGCAATTCATGTTTCCCGACGAGACAGGCGCACTGCAAAAGCAGCCCGTCAGCAACTTTGTCGATACACGGCGGCTCGGCTACGAGTACGATAATGAGTCCAGTTGTTTCCGTGTGCCTCCCGCCGCCGCGCGCGCGAATTTGGCAATGGCGCAGGAACCAGAGAAGCCGGTCACCTACCCAAACCTTGTTTCCAGTTCGCCGGGGGTTGTTCTCAACAGCACCTCCACCTCCGTTGATTTAGTCGTCCCGCAAGTCGAATCAAGAAGACTGCGGGCGATCCCTGCCGGAGCATCGAATGGAGTCGAGCTCGTTTTGCGTGACCTGGTCGCGGAAGAGCCGCCGTTCTCGCTGCTCGATGTGTATATCGAGAGAAAGGGCGCGCCGGCAACACGCCAGTATGTTGGAACCATCAACTGGTTTGGCGCGTTCGGCCACCATGGCATGAGAATGGCCTCGGACCAGAGCTATGATTTCGAAATCACCCAGCAGTTAAAGGCACTTGACCTTTCTCCCTCGTCGCCGAACCTCACGGTCACACTGGAGGCCAGCGACGGGCGTGTTCCCACCGCGCATGCAGCGGGGACACTCAAGGCGCCCACTCCTGCTTCGCTCAACCTGGCGGCCAAAGTGCATGTCGGCGCGATCGAACTGCGTAAGAGCAAATAGCTCTTCACCCACCATGAATACCATTCAGCGCACACTGAGGAGGCACTGACCATGCAATACACCAAGGCATTACTGACGTTGGTCTCCGTAGTTGGGTCCATTCAACTTGCTGCCCAGGCCCAGCAGGCGTTTTTCTCTCCGCCAAGACTCCAGGCGCCTGCTCAGCCGGGCGGCCTGAAAGCGATGGCGGCCACAACTTCCGCAGTCGGCTGCAATCCGGTTGGAGACATCAGCCAGTCCGGCAATGTCGTTTCCGTAGATCTGGCCGTTCGCCAGGACACTAATTTCATTGCCAATCCTTCCACCGGCGTCAAGGACCAGGTTCGCCTGCGCTCCTACGGCGGCTGCCTCACCGGACCACTGTTGGAGTTGCATCCTGGCACCACGCTGCGTGTACATCTGGACAACCAGTTGGCAAAGGCCGACCCGACGTGCCCGGCTGGCCAGGACCCGCCCGATGGCTCCGCCGGCTGCCTGAACACCATCAATCTCCATTTCCACGGACTGCACGTTTCACCCGCCGGCAACAGCGACAACGTTCTGCTCAACATTGCACCGCAAACGCAGTTTGACTATGAGGTCAACATTCCCGGCGACCACCCGGCGGGCACATTCTGGTATCACGCTCACCGCCACGGATCAACCGCCACACAGGTTGCCAGCGGAGCCTCCGGCGTCATCATCATTCGGGGCGACCGCAGATATACGGGGACCGTCCCCGGCGACATCGACACCATTCTTCACGATGCCAACAATAACAATTTCCCTGAGCAGGTCTTTCTCTTCCAACAGATTCCGTATGCCTGCTTCACCGACGACAAGCTGACCACCATCATTACCGACCCGGTGAACAAGACCTGGTCCTGCCCCTCCGGTAAAGTCGGAGTCGTCGAGAATTTTGACGCGCAGCTCGCTTCGGCCACCGTCTGGGACACGAGCGGGCGCTTCACGAGCATCAACGGCGCGGTGCAGCCGGTGCTGACCGGAGTCCAGGCCGGAGTTGTCCAGCACTGGCGCATGATTCACGGCGGCATCCACGATACCGTGAACGTCCAGATTGTCCCCATGGTCGCCAGCAATGATCCCAAAGCCGCGCGGGCATTTGAAGGAGTCTTCGCCGGAACTCCCGCGGAGCAGGCAGTGGAGATTTCGGAAGTCTGTCCCAGCATTAGCTCGCCCGATCATCCAGTTCCGCTGGTTCCGCAGTTTGAAATCGCCTCCGACGGCCTTACACGAACTTCCATTCATCCCATCGGCATTAAAGACGGCGTGATTGAAACCAGTGTCAGCGGCGGCATGGGCACAAACTTCATGCAGCCCGGCTACCGTAGCGACATCCTGCTGGTCTTCCCGCATGAGGGCACCTATTGTGTTCTCAACCAAGCGGCCACGCCCGATGAAAGGGAAAGCTCAGGCTCAGGAGGCCAGGGTCCAAACGAGACAGAATTGCTCGCAACCGTCATTGTCAAAGGCGGCAAGCCCATCTCCGTCAACCCGGAAACCTACATCTACCAGGCGCTATACGACGGCAATAAGAAAGACAAGTCTCTTCCCCCCGCCGCTCTTGCCGGGCTGCTAAAGGGAGATACCACGCCATGGCGCGGGATGATGGACCTCAAAGATGAGAAGGTAAACCCCGACGTGCAGAAGGTTGAGTTCTTCATTGGATCTCTGCCATTTCCCCAGCCATTTCCTCCGAACAGCCCAGGGTTCAGCCAGAACAATCCGCCTCTTGGACCCTGGTCCGCTTTCGGCTTCTATATCAACGACAAGATTTACGATCCCGAACGCGTCGACTTTACCCGCCAGGTGGGAACCACCGATGATTGGGTACTCACCGCAAGGGGAGAACCTCACATCTTCCATATTCACGTAAATCCCTTTGAGATCATGGACGTCGAACATGGCGGCAAAAGCATCTTCGGTCCGCACGGAGAATGCCTGATTCCTCCCGACAGCCTTGGCCTCGAGAACCAGTATTGCGGTATGTGGCACACCTTCAAAGACACCGTTTTTGTGCAACCCGAATACAAGGTCATGATCCGCACAAAATACGATCGCTATATCGGCGAGTTTGTCATCCACTGCCACATCCTTGATCACGAGGACAGCGGCATGATGACCAACATCCAGATCGTCCCCGATTTAGGCGCTCCTGGGAATGGCATCGGCATGCCCGGTATGCACCAGATGCACTCCATGATGATCAACAACCCGACACCCAAAGAATAGGAGTACACCATGAGCAATCCTTTCGCAGGCGAGTGGAGATACCGCAGCTTTCTCAACGACCCCGCGCCGGTCGACAACGATCCGGCAAAACTCGAGGCCATTCTCTTCGCAGAAGCTCTGTGGACCGTCAAAGATGCCGCGGCAAGTGTCTTCGACGGCGAACTGAGCTTCGGCCCCGGCAATGTGATGGACCTGAAGGGGATTGTTACCCCGGCACACGACGGAGTAGCGGCGCACGCCCACATCGTGGGCAAAGGACGGCCAGGAACATCCACCGAGCATCTTTTTTATGACTATGACGGCTCGCTGACCGAATCCTGGCCCAACGGTGTCAACCAGGTGCCGGCCATCACCGGCTCCGTGATCCGCGTGCAACCGCATGACGGAGAACCAGCCGGTCTTGTGGCTTCTTTCATCGCGGTCAAAACAACCTAGCCAATTTTCCTGGCAAAGGCGTGCTTGCTCGGGAAGTTTTTACAGGAGATCAAATGAAACTCGGCATTCCGGTCTACGAAGGGGTTGACCTGCTCGATGTTGCGGGGCCCTACGAGATGTTCAAATGGGTCAACCCGAAGGGGGTTCTCGAGACTGTGATCCTCTCGGAAAATGGAGGGGCGGTAACCTCTCAGAATGGTGTGCGATTCGAAGCTCATGGGTGCTTTGCAGGTAATCCATCCCTCGATGTCTTGTGGGTTCCAGGGGGCAATCCCGATGCCCTGCAATCGATGATGAAGAATCCCGAGTCGGCGTATTTCACCTATCTGAAAACTGTGGCATCGGGAGCCAAATGGGTCTGTTCTGTCTGCGAGGGGGCGCTACTGCTGGCTCGCGCAGGCCTCCTCGACGGACACAAGGCAACCACGCATTGGGCCTTCACCAAATGCCTTCAGGAGTTTCCCGGGGTTGACGTCGACCGCACGTACCCGCGATTTGTTGTGTCAGGGAACCGGCTCACAGGTGGCGGCATCTCCTCAGGCCTCGACGAAGCTCTCCAGCTCATCCTGCTTATCTTCGATGAAGCAACCGCTATCGATGTTCAGCAAACCACGCAGTATTTCCCTTGCCCACCGGTCAAAGGGAGCCTTCCTCCAGCACCCGCCTGCATGATTCGTTGGTAAGCGAAAAGGCAGGCTGGCGCCGGGATCGAACGACAGAAATCAGAAACAAACCTCGTAATCTGGAGGAGGATCGATGACGACTTACAAGCGCAAACGCACCATCGCTGCATATGAGCAGATAGGTCCCCGAAAACGCCCTCGTGCCAGGCCATCCAATCACATTGAGCGCTTCTGGCAGACTCCAGGATACTTAGCGACTTCACGGTACTGATCCGGGAGCGACTCCTACTCAGTTGCCTTCGGTTAGCTGGCTGAGGTTTACTCCCTCGCCAACACTATACTTCAACAGGTTTCAACAAGTTTCAACACCTCTGCTCCCAAAGCAGATCAAATCGTTTGTTGAAACCTGTTGAAAATGAGTGAAAATAAGTGCTTTTGATTGAATTGTTTACAGCGTGCCTGCCGATCCTTATTGATTCTTGTGGCTCTGGAGTGCTTTGACAGCTACAAAATCGACTACAGCGATGAATTTCTCAGTGTTTTTATATCTGATCCCGCGCCAATTCGTCGTTTTCCGCTTCTTGCTTTTAGCGCATTTCTGGCCGAACTACTTTTTCGTCGCACTCTCAAAATCGTTTTCGAAACTGCGATCCGTAACGATATTGAAGGTCTCGTATTGCTTCTCCGCCATCTCCTTCGCCATTTCGTGCGTGATCAGTGTGCCTTTCCCATATTGATTCTGATCTGATGCCCCGAGTAGGTTACGGTGCTATCGGCTTCTGAATCTGAACCGATCCCCACGCCATGCCCCGGTTTAACCAGAACAGTCTGGAAGGTTCGCTGGCTTCGCATTCCCGGGAATGTTCCCGACCGATCCCCGATCGATAGAACATTTCGATGGTCATCCCAGTGGAGGTGAACCGTTGCCCTCGCGCCATGCTCGTAAGCGTAGCCGTCTCCACTGTCTTCGTACAACTCAAAGTCGGCATCTTTGCCGCCGTAGATGCGAATCTCCAACGGCTCTTCCGGCTCTGATGCGGATTGTACGATCGGCCCCAGAGGCACGATGCTGCCTGCCTTTACGAAAATTGGCATCCGGTCCAATGGAGCATCTGCGAGGATCGTTTCTCCCCCACGGCGTGTTTGTCCCGTCCAGAAATCAACCCAGTCGCTGCCGGCCGGCAAGGCGACACTTCGGCTCGTTGCACCCCGTTCTGCGACGGGATTCACCAGAAGCGAATCACCGAACAGAAATTGATCGCTGATGTCTCTCAGGGAACGATCGTTCGGATACATAAATGGCAGAGCTTTCATAACGATCTCGCCACGGCTGGTAACACCCCAGGCCGCGGAGTAAATGTAGGGAAGAAGACGATAACGAAGTTCATCGTATTGCATCAGGATCTTCTCTACCTCAGGGCCGTACTTCCACATCTCCGTTTCGGATTGATATCCGTGAATGCGAAAGATCGGGCAAAACGCGCCGAATTCAAACCATCGGATGAGCAATTCTTGGTAGTCCGGCGAGGTGTACTGATCTTTGGGACGGAAAAATCCGCCGATGTCCGTAGTCCAATAGGGAAAGCCGGAGATTCCGAAACTCAGGCCGGCCGGTATCTGGCGTCGAAGTGTCTCCCAGTTGCCCGAGACATCGCCCGACCAGGAGATGGAGCCGTTGCGCTGCTGGCCGGTAAATGCCGAGCGCGACAGGATCACGACGCGCTTGTTCGGGTCTGTGGCCCGTTGCCCGTCGTACACCGCAGAAGTTTCAAACAATGGGAATGCATTGCGAACGGTCTTTCCCGACCCCAGGAAGGTCTGATCGTTTTTGAGCGGATCGCCTTCAGGTTCCGAAGCGTCAAGCCACCAACCGTCTAGTCCCGCGGCAAACAAATTTCGATCTATATCCGCCCAAAACGCTTTTTGTGCTTTCGGATTGAATAGATCCGCCCAGCTCTCACTCTCCTTCGATTCGCCAGGTTCTCCGGTAGCCGCTGCGCTGGTAAGGAGCAGATGGGCCTTTTCCATTTCGCGGTTCACTTCTGTCTCGACTCCGAACTTCGGCCAGACTGAGATAACCAAATGAAGATTCTGACGATGCAGCGAGGTCATCATCTCCGCGGGATTCGGATACTCGCTCTCATCAAACCGCATCGCATTCCAGCCATACTTTCCCCAATATTGCCAATCCTGCACCAGCACATCCACCGGGATCTTCCGCTTGCGGAACTCAGCGGCCGTATCGAGAACCTGCTGTTGGCTTGAGTAGCGTTCCCGGCACTGCCAAAATCCATATGCCCAGCGTGGCAGTAATGGGGCGGCGCCTGTGAAATCCCGGTACTGAGCGATGACCTGGCTCGGTTCCGGTCCATAGAGGAAGTAATAGTCAACGGCTTCACCCGTTTCAGAACGAAAGGCCATGGTCTCCGATGGAGCGCGCACGGAGAGCTTCGCATCGCCTCCCGTTTCCGCCATCACTTTGTAGGTTGTATTCGCGGCCAGATGAATCTTTCCACTAGCCGAAGCGGGAACCCACATATTCTTGATATCGATAATCTGCTCGCCATTGATCGACAGCCGAAGAGCTTTCTGGTAGTTGCCGCTCAGCAGGAATCCGTATTCCCCTTCTTGAGCTGTGCGGAAGCTCCCTGTGCCTGTATTGTCCAGATTGATCATCTCAGTCGTCGGGTTGAAATCTGTGAGTGCCGCATTGTTCCAGAGCAGGCCATACCCCTTTGTCGATACGAGAAACGGAATCGCGATATTTGTGTTTGCCTGTAAGAGCCGGACCGGTATGTCCCGCATGTTAAAGAATCCTTCCTGATGCTGCCCCAATCCGTAAAGCGCCTCGCCGGGGGACAATTGGAATTGCTGCTCAATTCCCTGCGCGGGACCCTCAATACCAGTCGGTGCAACAGGCTGACCTTGCCGCGGATCCTCGCGGAGGATGCTGCCCCCATCGGAGGTCAGAAAACGGACACGACCTGTATCCTTGGCTATCTCGATTTTCAGCTTGCTGGTTTGAATGCGAAAAGCGGAGTTATCCGACGAAGTCGTGAATTTTGCGCCGCCACACGGCCGGATGACCGCAGGAACTATCGGCTTGATTGGCACCGGCTTTGCGCTGGCAAGGATATGGATCACGCTATCGGAACAGATTTCAACCTGAACAATGCCGGATTCCGAATGCACAATCGCGCCATTGGCGACTTGCTCGATGGACTGAGCGCCACTGCGAACCGTGGCGAACGCGAATAGAAGGACGAAGGCGGAGGTCGTAAGAAGAAGCTTTATTGAAGAGGCAAAGGACATAAAGGATAGCTCCTGATAAAAGCGCGAAAGTGGAATTGACCGAAAAATTCGAATTGGGGTGCAAGTCGCCGGTAATCGTGGACGCAAACACCTCTGGTTGCTCGATAGCGGTCCGATCTCGCAATGCGATCAGCCGCAGAAAATCGCTATTGATAGCTTGTGTCGGTGGAACTCTGTCCGAGCATAATGCGCGCGTGTTCATCCCACTGGCGGCTGAGACGTTTTGATTCTCTGAAAGCCTCTTCTGCTGCGTTCTTGTCGCCGGACTTCTGATAAAGGCGGGCGAGCTGGTAGTGAATGCTTCCATCTTCATCGGATGGCAGTCCTGCCTTGTACTCCGAAATGGCTGCTGGAATCCGATCCGTCGCTGCATAGACCCGCCCCAGAAGGGCGTGTAAACGAGGCACGAATTCCGGCTTGAGATTCCGGCAGTTAGACAGGTACGGCTCTGCTTCCGCATAACGGTTTTGCTGGACAAGGATCTCGCCCGCCAGAAGATTGGCCTCAGGGTCGTTCGGATCTTCCGCCAGGAGGCTGCGGCCGATATCGAATGCTTCGTCGTTCTTCAATTCGGTAAACAGCACTATCGCCAGGCTCAGCCGCGCGGCGTGGCTTTTTGGATCGAGAGCAACGGCTTTTCTGTATTCCGTTTCGGCATCGAACCACCGCCGCTGTTGCCGGAAGATGTCCCCGAGCAAAACGTGCATGAGCGGAGAGTCTGCGTCAATTTCGCCGGCGCGAACCAGCGCCGCAGTCGCTAATTGCTGATCGGCCTTGCTCTCCCAATACAATCCCTGAACACGGGTTGCGGTATTCGTCTTCAGGCGTTGAGCAGCGATCGAAGCGGTTCGAAAATCACCCGTATAGAAGGAACACGACGCGAGCATCTGAAGCTGATAACTTCCCAGTGTGTGAAGCGCCGGCTTCAATGCCTGGTCGCACTTCGCATATTGGCCCTCGTCGTAATAGCGTTGGGCAGTCGCGAACGGCGCTCCCATCCCGGAAGGCTGGCCCTCCTCGCCGAAACTTGTTGTGACCGGCGTATCGTCCCAAAGGAATGCCTTTTCGATGAGTGAGGCAATATCCGGCCTCAATGCTCCAGCGTCCTGTTGCGATCGAGCCAGTTCGATTAATTGCCTCGCCTGGTCGGCGGATACAGCATCGCGAAATAGCGGTAGACTCGACTGGACAAAACCTGGATCAGCCATCGAGAGAGATGTCAATCTGTTGAGCGCCGCGTCCTGATTCCCTTCGGCAACTTCGCCAACGGCTAGGCCTAGCACCGCCAATCCACAATGAGAGCCGGACCGCGTTTCCAGTTCGAATTGTTCACGCGCATCCGCAATCCTCTTCTTACGAAGCAACGTAATCCCAAACTCCGCATGTGTACAAGGAGCTGGTAAACCAGAGGCAAGGGCAGCCTTGTATGCGTTTTCGGCTTGAACGAAATTGTCCTCTTCGGCAAAGGCTTCCGCCGCCCGCAGAGCGGCATACGCCGAATGGCGGTAGGTTGAAGTCATGAGGCGCGCATCGCTCTCCACCTGTTGCAGATATTCAGTCCCGAGAGTTAACCGGAGATTTCCGTCATTCGGCGCCAACTGCGCCGCCCGGGTGTAGGCTTCAGCGGAATGATCGGCGCAATCCATCATTGCGTATGCCTTTCCCAGGTTAAGTACGGCTTGCACATCGTTGGGGTTGAGCCTTTCGGCCTTCTCCAGGAAGGGAATGGCCGCTTCGGGGTTTTTAGCCTCGAGGTATTCGAGGCCCAGAAACAATTGAGGAACAAACAAAGACGGATTGAGCTTGATTGCTTCTTTGAAGCTGTGGATTGCTTCCTCTGTATTCCCGGATTCGTGAACCATCAGTCCGAGATTGGCCCATAGCTCCGCGACAGAAGGTTCAAGTAGGACGGCTTTGCGGTAGGATTCCGCGGCGGCGGCGAAGTCTCTCCTGGACTGAGCGTCACGCGCCTCAGCCAGGAGGGATTGAAGAGTTTGCGCGGGTTCTTCCGCTCTGGCGACCGCGTTCACAATGGAATTCGTGAACGCAATCGCCAGGCAGAGAGCAAGTACAGTTCTGCGCATAGGAAGATACTACCGAACCAGCTTAAGCGATATCTGCATCTGCCTTGCTCCCATGGTGCCGGAGGACAGCCCCATTGTGCTATCCCCTAAGCCCACATCGGGTGAAGTGAAGTTGGGATGGTTGAAAGCGTTGAACATCTGAGCGGTGAACTCCAGACGGAATTTCTCCGGTATGTTGAACCACTTTTGAATTCCCAGGTCCTCGTCAACATAACCGGGAGCCCTCAGATTGGAGAAGTAACGGGGAGCATTGCCAAATGCCGCTGCGATCTGCGCAGCGGACGCCGGTCCAAGCGGTATTCCTGGCGCCTGCGCAAAGGCTCCACCGCTCGAAGCTGGCTGCCCATTGAAGAAGCAGAACTTCGTTCCCACAGGCGTGCCATCGCCGCAGGTGCCGCTCTTGAGACCGGCCCCTGTCAGGTTGGCATGCTGATTCCCGCCCCAAAGACTTGCGCTGTTTCCGTTGGTATTGCTAATAGACAGCGGGAAACCAGCCTGCCAGTGGGTAATTCCAGAAATCTGCCATCCGCCTGCAATTTCATCCGCTATGCTATTCATGTCGCCGCCGAACATCTTGCCTTTCCCAACCGGCAACTCATAGACATAGTTCATTGCAAGAGACTGCGGAATATCCGTCCCGTCGACTGATTTTTCCGCTTTCAAGTCATAATAGTTGCGAATCGAGGCGCCTCCGCCGCTGATATTTGACCATCCCAGCGCGTCGCCGGCATCGCCGAGGAACTTCGCGTAGGTATAGGAGGCCATAAAGATCAGGCCCAGGGTGGTGCGGTGGGTGAATGTCGCCTGCAAAGAGTTGTAGTTGGAAAAGCCGACCGGTTCCTGCTGGGCGGTGGCGCCTCCGCAGAACTCCGGATACGGCTCCAGCATTTGCGCCTGAGGAAGATTCCCCGGAGATGTTTCGCAACTCATGCCCCCAAGTCCAAGGTTTTTCAAGGGAGTGTTAAACGGATCGGTCACTTGGGCGTTCAACGCAGTACCACCCATGGCAAGATAATTCGGACTCAGTTGGCCGTAGTTCATGCCGCCGAGGAGGATGCGCGTTCCGCGGTTCCCTACGTAGTTGACATCCAGCAGGTTGTTCGCAGTGAGGGAGTACTGAAATCCCAACATGAACTGCTTGATGCGGGGATCGGGACGGATCTGATTGACTCCACTGAGTGCTTGACCGACATCCGTCAGGCCTCTCAACGCGTTTCCGGTAATCGGCGTAAGGCCACCCGAGAATGCCTGAGCGAGCGGCTGTGTAACCGTGTCGCCATTGACCGAAGATGTCCAGGACGTCGTTGAAGAAAAGCCCGGGCTCGGTATCCCGCCATACGGGAGGAAGTTCCGCGCGTAATAAAGGCCCATGCCGCCGCGCGCAACCAGCTTGGGCGTGATGGCGTACGCGAATCCGACACGAGGAGCTACGTCGTCCCAATTGAAGTTATAGAGATCGCGGTTGCCGGGTCCGCTGTAGACGAGTTGCCCGTAAACCGGTACACCTGCGGCGGCGCTGATCGGGTTGAGGGCGTTGAAATCGAATGCCGCTTGCCAGTTGTGCCTTTCCGTGAATGGGGTCTGCATTTCATAGCGGAAACCGAGGTTCAGGGTCAGCTTCCGGGTCGCCTTCCAATCGTCCTGAATGTACGCTCCATGCAGGTAGTACTCTGTCGCCGGTAATGCGTTAAACCCAGTGGAGCCGGCATTATTAGCACCGCCTACGCCGGCGCCCGCCATAAAGGAAGCGAAGGCATCTCCGGTGCCGGACGTCGCGGCATCAGCTTCAGGACCTGACGTCATGGCGTTGGAGAAGTTGAATATCGTGGCCGCGATCCTGCCGCCGAATAGCTGGGTCACAACGCCCATATACCCGAGCGAGATCGACTGTGATCCGTGTGTCTTGTTGAGATCCAGGGTAGCAGTGCCAACATTGTTGGCGGTGAGATCTTTGCCGAAGCCTCCTTGTGGTCCCAGGGCAGCATAGTTGCCGCTGGAGAACGTGACCTCAGGAAACTGCGGAGAATATGTGTCGAGGATGGCAGGCAAGCCGAGCGTGGACGGCTGGAACCCGGCGCTCTGCACGTTGTTCCCCTCAGTCCAGCGATTGTAGGAGACGGTGCCGCTCATCACGAATGTGGGCGAAAAGACCTGAGAACCGCCCAAAGCGATACTGTACCGATTGTCGGGGTTCGTGTCTTCCGGTCCAGCAACGTCGCTGGCTCCGTAATAGGCCGGCATACCGGCTTTCGCCTCGTGCTTATTCGAATAGCGTCCGTAGATCCGGCTATTGGCGTTGAAGTTGTGGTCGATGCGAATTCCGATTTCGTTGGAAGTCGTCGCTTGTGTCGCCGTGGTATAGAAGTTGGTGGCCTGGCCTGTTTGATTGGGCGCCGGCCAGTAGTTCCCCGTGGCGAATTTGTTCGCCAGAGCATCAATCGCCCCCACTCCGCTCGTGGGTATTACGTTTCCGGGATAAGGTGAGCGACCGTAATGTCCCGCGCATGGACCGGTAGTGTATAACGTCGTGGTGTAGGGATTGAAGATCTCGCCCTTATAAACGGGATTGCCCGCGCAATCCGTTACACCTGCAATCGCGGTGCCGAGAGTTGCCGAAAAATTGCCCGCCTCCTGGTTGGAAGTGGGCATATTGTAACCGCTAAAGGCGCCGGAACCGTTGAGCCGCAAGCCCTCATAATTGGCAAAAAAGAAGGTCTTGTCGCGTTGCTTGTAAATGCCCGGAATATACAGCGGCCCGCCGCCGGCGACTCCGAACTGATTGCGATGGTCGCCTGTCCAGGGAACATGATGCAGATTATTGAAGTAGGTGTTGGCGTCCAGGTGCGGATTGCGAATGTACTCGTCCATAACAATATGGAAGTCGCTGGTGCCGGATTTGGTAATCATGTTCACCACGTTGCCGGTGCTCCATCCGTATTCAGCCGAGAACGAGTTGTTCGTGACCTTGACTTCCGCGGTGTCGTCCACCGCGGGCACATAAATAGTCCCGCCCCAACCGGCGGCCACGTTCCAGCCGCCATCCAGTAGCCAGGCCGTGGTTCCAAAGTAACCGCCGCCAAAGCTCAGGAACGACATATCCTGGTCGGCCGTATCCTCCCCGCCTCCCGAATTTAATATCTGCTGCTGAGTCTGGTTGTTCACCGAGGAGTTCAACATCACCATGCCGATCACGTTTCTGAAGTTGAGCGGTAGTTCCTCAATTTGCTTGCTCGCAATCTCGGTGCTGACGTTGGCGTCCTCGGTCTGCAACAGAGGCCCAGATGAGGTCACCGTCACCTGCTCCGAAGCGCCGATGGTCAGACTGATGTTCTCGACAAGAGAATCGCCCACATTGAGGACAATTCCCGTTTGCCTGGAAATTGTGAACCCAGGAGCGCTTGCCTCAAGAGTGTAGGTGCCGACAGGCAGCAAGGCAAAAGAAAAATCGCCTGCCGTACCGGCGGTGGTGGTGCGGGTGATCCCTTTTTCGGAATCGGTGAGCTTAACAGTTGCTTTCGGGATTCTGGCCCCGGACGGGTCGGAGACCGCGCCCGACAAGGCCGCGGTGGAACTCAGCGACTGCGCCTGGAGCACTGGAGAAAATGTCAGTCCTAGCGCCATGATGGCCGTCAAGACTACAAAAAGAACGACACGTAACCTGGTCATGCTGCCTCCTGAGATTTTCCTTGTTGATGGTTGCGCTTGTTATTGGCCTCGAATTTCCTTAATAGGAAGGAGCCGCAGTATCCTCATAACGCTGAGGATCGGCTGACATGCCCATGGCACACCCGGCCAGCAGGCCAACCTGGATTGAACGTACACGCATAAGAAAACGAGTCCCAAGCACAGGACGGCAAGGTGCAGTACGGTACTGTTCGAGAGCGTTCGGCCAATTTACCGCCCTTGTCAGAGCGTTTTTTCGGGAGTACAGTACTGTGTGTACCGATTCCTTTGGAGCGCCGATGGGGAACACTGCTGAGATCATCGATTCCCAGGAACGATCAGCTGGCGCACAAGAAGTGGTCGCGTCACAGGTTCAAAAGGCTCTCTCGGAAATCTTCAAGAGCACATCCTTTCGTACCAGCAGGCAATCCCAACAGCTCCTGCAGTACATCGTCGACCAGACCTTAGCCGGGCACGCCGAACTTCTAAAGGAGCGCGTAATCGGTGCGGAGGTATTTGGCCGCCCTCCAGACTACGACACGAATGAGGACCCCATCGTCCGAGGGCGCGCGGCCGAGGTCAGGAAGAGGCTCGCACAGTACTACGTGGGTGAGGGCCACCGCTGCTCGATTCGGATTGAACTCAGTCCCGGATCCTACCATGCCTCGTTCTCCGATTCCTCCAGGTCACCCGCAAAGGAATCGGGAATACCCGCGTTCGATCCGGTTCAACATCAGGAACCAGCTCATCTCCCGCGATTTGAACCTGTGATTCCAGCCACTGGCCCGAGCAGTGCCAGCGCAGTTGTCCTGAATTCAAGAATGTGGCTGTTTCTGGGAATAGCCGCCCTGGTGGTGCTCCTGGGCGCGGTGGCGTACACGTTTCAGCCGAAGGGTCCGGTCGAGCAATTCTGGTCTCCGTTGCTGGAGACATCCAAGCCCATCCTGATTTACACCGGGGCAAATGCTGTCTATATGCCAAGCCCCGATCTGATTCAGCGATATAGAGCCACGCATCACTTGGGCGATCTGGACACGCTGGGACGCGAATTCCTCCCTCCGGTCACACAAGATCAAAAACTCGGGCCCGGCGATCTTCTTGAAATGAACAGCTCTTTCGTAACGCTCGGGGATGTTGCAGCCAACGTTAATGTGGCATCTCTCCTGACCAGATTCAATCGCAGCTTCGACCTGCGCTCGGGAGAAGACGTCGCATTCGGCGATCTCCGCCAATCCCCCGCAGTCTTGATCGGTGCATTCAACAATGGTTGGACCCTGCAAATGACAGGTGACCTCCCCTACGTATTTGAGGTTGACCATACAATAAAGGACCGAGCGAATAACACCCTTCTGTGGCGTCCTGTCAATTCGCCGGAAGGGAAAGTCCAGGTGGATTTCGCATTGGTTGCCCGCCTCCCTCACTCGAAAACCGGAGAGCCCCTTATTGCAATAGCAGGCGTCACTCAATGCGGCACGCGAGCAGCCGCCGAGTTCATCACCTCCTCACGAGCACTCAGGGACCTGCTCAAATCCGCTCCCAAGGACTGGGCATCAAAGAATATGGAATTCGTTCTCCAGACAAAGGTGATAAACGATATTCCAACCAATCCGACCGTGGTCGCCATCCGGTATTGGTAGGCCGCTATGGAGTTCTTGGGTTGTTTTCTGGTGCAAAATCTATGGGCTGTGACTAGGGCGTGTTCACAGTAACCGTAGTGCTTTCGACGATCAAAACAAAGTTGAGGAATGCGAGACAGAGCACGTCGGCGGATTCAAGCTCCCATGCTTGGCGTAGGTCTGACGCACTCAACACACGGTCATCTAACCCAGACTGCCTACAAGACACAAAGGATTCCAATTGTCCCTCGCCAAAATACTGATCTGCTGTCAAATCAAACAGATGGGTGCGGACCCTGTTTAGCTGTCTAGGTGCAAAGCTGGATCATCTTATCCGTCTGTAGATGTTGTGGTAGATGGTCTTGCATCGAGGACTCGACGAGAAACCCAATATTGACGCACCTTCCTGCACTAGGGCACTTGGGCCAAACGCAGGGGGTTGGGGCGCCGAAGAACGGTCTTGTTCCGAGATGGTTATAGAGCGACGAGAAAGGCTAGTTGGTGGCTCCATCTGTCTTTCGAGCAGATCACGACGCTCGACTGCAATTGATTGAAAACAATGGCGGAGCGAGCACAGTAGTTCGATATGTAGTCTACAAATCCACAGAACTCAACAGATCTCAACATGAGCCTCTCGCAAGTCATTGATGTTGCTAGACTTATTGGGGGCACTCCATCTGCTCCCAAAACAGGTCAGAGAGTTTATGGAAATCTGTTGAAATTACGTGATTCTAAGTGCTTTTGATTGAAAGGATTAGCGCATATAGCCCTAACCCTGTTGATCCTTGTGGGTCTTGGGTGCTTTGACAGTTACAAAATCGACTACAGTGAAAATGGCTGTTGGGACAATTCACCGATTCCCCCTCTGAACCGTTTCAATCCTTCCCACAAGCCGACATCTCAGTACTCATCCTCTGACACTGCATCAAGTTGCGGATGCCGCTTTACTAGCGGCTTTTTCCACAGAAACGTAACGCACCTGCACATTCAATCCAAACAACAGCCAGCTCACCCCATGTGGCCTCGACTCCTGATCCAGGCGCAAATCTCTTCTGCTTACCAAAGTCCGATGATGAGCAGAGCTGCGAATACGAAGGACAGTGTGAGCGCTCTCTGGCCGACCTTCTTCAATGGCAGTTGCAGGGCCGCGGAATCGCGTTGGCGACGGAGATCGTAGCAGTAGCCAAAAATAGCTACCAGCAACGCCAGCGCGAGCCATCCCCGCCCGAGGATGATGGCAGCGATTGCAGCGCCGGAAAGTACAATCAGCGAGACCATGGCTGCGCGGCGGAAATGGCCGGCAGGAGACGCGGTTCCGCGCAAAGCGATGCGTGCGTCCAACCGTGCGTGGACCACGAGGATTCCCGCAGTGGCATGCATCGCCATTAAGAGCCACAACCAGAGGCACCAGGGGGCGATGGCGCCAGTGGCCGACAAAGCGGTGGCCACCGAACTGGATGTGAGAGCCACCACACTGGCGATCTGGAACAGCGTCGAGCGCTGCCGATTCATCACATTTGCTGCGATGGCCAGCCCTGAAAAGATTCCAACACCCAGGCCCATGGCTATGATCGCCTTGAGAGGCCATGCGGCGAGCAAGACGAACCCGCTAAGCAGGAGAATGGTGACCCAACCAGCAAGCCACCTCGCAGCCGCAGCGGTTTCAAGATGCTGCTGCTTCCAGACGAACCGTTGGCGCGCCAACACCACCATGGGATCTTTCGCGGCCAATGCAGCGAACGCGGTAGTCAGTGTGGCAATCTCGCACCAGCGCCATTGGCGGGCAAGAATTGCCGCGCAGGCTATGGGGATAAACAGCATCGCCGTGGCCCCATGCTCGCGCGGCAGAAATGTCACGGCGCGGTTTAGCTCACTTGTTCGAGCCCTGTTTGGATCTTCCGACATTGTGCAACTCCTTGGCCAGCAGAGGCGCCAACGAAGCAACCATAAGCCTGCTTAGGCGCGATCCATGCTGATTGAGAAAGTCGCACAAAGCACGTCACGAACGCTGTGACTTAAGTCCTATTCCGGATTGAGGGCATCCGCCATAATCAATTCGAGAAGAATGCAATGTTGAACCAGCTCACATCCGCTGCAATTGCTGAAAGAAGCCGCATCCCGTGCTCAACAGAGAAGAAGCTGCTGGTGCGCAGAGTGTTACCTGACCGCTCGCAACAGACCAGGCGTGTGGTGCAGTTCTCCTTCCTAGCGCTCAACACATGGATCGGCGTTCAGTTTGTCTTGTGGGTCCGCTTTTACGAGACCCAAGGACGCACGTTGTACGTAGATCGGCCTGCGGGAGTGGACGGCTGGCTGCCGATCGCAGGCCTGATGAACTTGCGGTACTTTCTCGTGACAGGGCGAGTTCCAGAGATCCATCCATCCGCGATGGTTCTTCTTTGCGTGTTCCTGTTGGCGAGCCTACTGGTAAAGAAGTCTTTCTGCGCGTGGCTATGCCCCATCGGTACGGTTTCAGAGTACATGTGGAAGATGGGCCGCAAGCTGGTAAGCCGCGGCATTGCGTTGCCGAATTGGCTCGATGTGCCGCTGCGAAGCCTGAAATATCTGCTGCTGGCCTTTTTCCTGGTGATCGTTCTTACCATGTCCGCAGAGGGCCTGAGTGATTTTCTTTCATCCCCATTCGGCATCGTGGCCGACGTGAAGATGCTCAATTTCTTCCGTTACCTGGGCGCTGCCGGGATGGCAGTCATGGCGATCCTCATCCTTCTGTCGGTCTTCATCCAAAGCTTCTGGTGCCGTTTTCTCTGCCCCTATGGTGCGCTGATGGGCATTGTTTCGGTCTTGAGTCCTGCGAAGATACGGCGTGATGTGCAGGCGTGCATTGATTGCGGCAAGTGCAACAAAGCTTGCCCGTCTCATCTTCCGGTGGACCGGCTAGTGCAGATTCGATCTGTCGAGTGTACGGCGTGCATGGAGTGTGTTGCCGCGTGTCCGGCTGAAAATGCTTTGCAGCTTTCGCTGCCGCCGAGAAGGACCCCTACCGCCATCAGCCAACCTTCCGGAGCAACAACGGCACGCTGGGCGCATCGAGCACTGAGGCCGCGGGTTGTAGCGGCGGTGCTGGCGCTTGTGTTCTTTGGAGTGATCGGCGCGGCGCGCATCACTGGCCATTGGCAGACGAATATTCCGCGCGAGATCTACATGCAGCTCGTGCCAAACGCAGAAAACTACGATCACTAGCGCTGCTCGACGGCGACGGCAAGCAGACCACTCAGGCCATCCCTGTCCTTGACCGCGATCTGGCGCGCGTCAACGTCGATGAGGCCCTCGGCCTGTAATCGCATCAGGTTGCGCGAGATCAATTCGCGCACCGTCCCCAACTGGCTGGCCAGCTCCTGATGACTCGCCGGCAATTGAAACTCAATCCCGCGCACGGTCTGCCGGCCCTCGGTCTCGGCCAACTGCAACAGCACGGAAACAAGCCGCTGGCGAATGGTCGTGAACGACAATTCCTCGATGATGCCGACCAGTCGTCGCAGCCGCGCGCCCACCACCGCCAGCATCTTCAGCGCCACCTCTGGATGCTCCATGCAGAATGCATGAAAATCCTGGCGAGAGATGAAGGCGAGGTCCACATCCTCGACCGCCATGGCAGAAGCTGGGTAGCGGCCGCCATCGAAGACCGGCAACTCCGCCACAGACTCGCCAGCATGGTTCATCGCCAGCACCTGCTCGCGCCCATTGACCGAAGTTTTGAAGATGCGCACCCTGCCGCGCGCGAGGATGTGCAGTCCGTGACACGGTTCGTCTTCAGAAAACAGAAGCTCACCGTTTTTGAAATGCCGGACAACCGTTCGCGCCGCCAGCGATTGGATTTCAGCACGAGACAGGCTTGAAAGGAGTGCGGTCTTCTCCAATATGGCTGCCAATTCGCCACGTTCTGTGTTCATGGAAAGAGTCTAGCGCATTGCCATGGCCGCTTGCCCACTCTTGCCGAGCCAGTGACTAAAGTCGCTGCGAACCGGCCGGATATCTCCTAATGTCATCCGAGGAGAAGATCATGAATGCCTTGACACAGACCGTTCGCGAGATTGCCCTTGAGCAGCCTCATTCCATCTGCGTATTTGAACGCTTCGGCATCGACTACTGCTGTGGGGGGCGCAAACCCCTTGCGGAAGCCTGCGCTGCCAGCAATCTCTCTGTCGACGAAGTGGTTGCCGCGCTCGACTTCGCGGCCGACAGCACTGCGCCTTTACCCGCGAACTGGTCGCAGGCCAGTCTGCAGCAGCTTATCGAACATATTGTGGCCACGCATCACACTTACGCGAAACGAGAGTTGCCACGCCTGGAAGAACTGGCGCAAAAGGTGGTCAATCGCCACGGCGATACACAATCCCACTTGCCTGCCATTCAGAAAGCGCTTGCGCAGTTGGACGAGGAACTGAAACATCATCTCGCGAAGGAAGAGAACATTCTGTTTCCTTACATTGCCGGCCTTGAAGCAGCGCTAGATTCCGGCAACGCCCTTCCCGATGCCTGTTTCGGCACGGTAGCCAACCCCATTGCCATGATGACCAGGGAACATGACGCCGCCGGCTTGCTGCTTGCCGAGATTCAGCGCTTGAGCGGCAGCTTCACCACGCCCGTAGGCGCGTGCCCGACCTACCACGCCTTCTATAACGGCCTGAAGGAGTTTCAACAGGACCTGCACCAGCACATCCATCTGGAAAGCAATATACTATTTCCGCGCGCCATCCTTCAGGAGGCCGCCGCGATGAGCGTAGCGACGTAAGGCGGAGAGCTTTTCCGTCTCAAGCGTGGAATCAGTCTTGGAGAGGTGGAATGTGGTGTTGATAAGAACGAGGATTGCGTTCGTTGCCGGGTTTCTCATTTGTTGCTGTCTAGCGGCGGCGGGACAAGAGGCCACCGGCGTGAAGCCTGTCGCAACCGAGAAGCCCGCAGCGGCGGCAAAGCTCAAGATCAGCGCCGAGGGCACGGCGTGCCTGGACTGCCACATCGCGGCCACGTTGGGAGCTGAAGTAAGACTCCCCGCGCTTGCACTTCCCGACGGTGTGTTCCTCCACGGTCCAAATACGGACCGTGGATGTACCGCCGAGCACAACCACTCCGAGAACTCGAGATCTGATTATTCAGACAGGAATTGAAGGAGACATATCATGGCCCACACAGCTGCTAACGCTACGAGACTCTCTCCGTGGTGGAGACACTCCATCATCCTCGTGATGATCGCCGGCTTCTCGGTATTAACCATTGTCACAGTGTTGACCTACACGAACGCTCCACCGATTCCCGAGCGGGCCGTGGATGCGGGGGGCGCTGTGGTGTTCACCGGGGCCGACATCCTGATGGGCCAGGAGGTGTTCCTCAAGTACGGCCTTATGGAGCACGGTACCCTGTGGGGCCACGGGGCTTACCTAGGTCCTGATTACAGCGCGGAGTACCTGCATAGGCTCAGCGAAGTAACCCGGGACACGATCGCAACCGAAAAGTTCGGCAAGCTCTTTGCGCAGCTTTCTACCGACCAGCAGAGCGTCGCATCCGCGCGGACCATTGTTCAGCTCAAGGAAAATCGGTACGACCCGGCTTCCCACACTCTCCGTCTTTCTTCAGGCGAGGTGGCTGCCTACCGCACAGAACTTGGTGAATGGAGCGACTACTTCATCAGAAAGGACGCGGCCCCAGGTCTGCCCGCCAACTATATTCACGATCCCGGAGAGTTGAAAGACCTGACCGCCTACTTTGCCTGGGCGGCCTGGGCAACAACGGCGAACCGCCCTGGGAAGGATTACTCCTACACCAACAACTGGCCCTACGAGCCCATGGCGGGAAACCTTCCTTCCACCGAGGCATATGTTTGGAGCGCCTTGAGTCTCATCACCCTCCTGTCAGGACTGGGTTTGATCCTCTTCGTCGTTGGCAAATTCGACTACCTGGGCTGGAAGGGCGAGGGCGCAGGCCCCCATTTTTTGCACTCTGCTCCCGCTGCTTTGAGACTTACGCCCAGCCAGTGGGCTACGGGATGGTTCTTTGCCGTCGTGGCCCTCCTGTTCCTGGCACAATCATCCCTGGGAGGCTTGCTCGCTCACTATAGGGTGGAGACCGGAGCCTTTTACGGGCTTGATATCGCCCGCTGGCTGCCCTACACTCTGGCGCGCACCTGGCACCTTCAACTCGCAATTTTCTGGATTGCAACGTCCTGGGTTGGCGGTGGCCTTTTCCTGGCGACCTGGGTCGGCGGCGAAGAACCCAAGCACCAGAAGACCGGCGTCTACGCTCTCCTCGGAGCGCTGGTGGTAGTGGTCGCCGGCAGTCTGGCAGGCGAAGCCCTCGGCATCAACGACAAGCTGGGGCAGCTCTGGTTCTGGTTCGGTCACCAGGGTTCCGAGTACCTAGACCTGGGGAGGTTCTGGCAAATTCTGCTGGCAGTTGGCCTCGTCTTCTGGCTGTTTCTGATGTTTCGGGCTCTCCGGCCCACATTCAGAAACCCTGAAAAGCGCGAACTGTCCTCGCTCTTTCTGTACACGGCCGTGGCCATCCCTGTTTTTTACCTGCCTGCCCTTTTCTATAGCCCACAAACCAACTTTGCCGTCATCGATAACTGGCGCTTCTGGATCATCCATCTTTGGGTTGAAGGATTCTTTGAACTCTTTGCGACGGTGCTGGTGGCCATCATGTTCCACCAGATGGGCGTGGTCAGCACCAGGGCCGCCACGCGCCTGATCTACCTGGATGCCATCCTGTATCTCAGCGGCGGGATCATTGGCACAGGCCACCATTGGTACTTCACAGGCCAGGGAACGCTCAACATGGGTCTGGCCTCGTGCTTCTCCGCTCTGGAAGTTGTGCCTCTCACGCTTCTGACGCTGGACGCATGGGATTTCATCAAACTGAGAAAGGCAAAATGTTCCGAGTGCGGCGACGATTTAGCCTGGAGCCAGAAGTGGGCCATCTATTTCCTCATGGCCGTGGGTGTTTGGAACTTCGTCGGCGCGGGGGTTTTCGGTTTTCTGATCAACCTGCCGATCGTCTCCTATTTCGAGGTGGGCACGTCGCTCACCGCCAATCACGCGCACGCCGCAATGTTCGGTGTCTTTGGGATGTTGGCCTTAGCCGTGATGGTCTTCTGCCTGAGGGCCATGCAATCCGACACTGCATGGAAGGAGACGGAGAAGTTCGTCCGGTTTGGCTTCTGGGGCGTCAATGTGGGCCTCGCGCTCATGATCACCTTGGATCTGTTCCCCGGAGGAGTAATTCAGCTCTGGGATTCCGTCGCCAACGGGTATTGGCACGCGCGCCGCCTGACATTTCTGATGGGCGGTACCTACCACAAACTGGAATGGCTGCGCATGGTGGGAGATATGGTCTTCCTCTTCGCCGGTGCCCTGCCCATCACGCTGGGCGCGTTGCGCAGTATATGGAAAAGAGATCTCTCAGCCTGAACAAGGCATCTTGAGCAATGTCCTGCTCAAGGACGATGAGAGCGATAACTCCTATTTGCTCGCCGGCACCGATTCTCTGGCGTCTCGGAATGGCAGATGGATGCGCAGGACACGCTCGCGGCTGCGCTCCTCTGCGAGATTGCGAGAGTGCGCGCCCAGTAGGTCTTCGCTCGAAACCATTCCTACGATCCTTCGCTCTTCGTAGCTGTCCACGACTGGCATCCGCGTACAGCCTGTCTCTGCCATGCGATAGACGGCGGCTCGCAGCGGCTCGTCCGCGACTGCCACTACCGGGTTGCCGCGCGCAACGTCGGACATTAGAGTCTGTTCGCCACTGGCAGCGGCCAGGTCCTTGCGCGTGATTACCCCGCTGAGGCGGCGGTCTGCGTCGATGACTGGATAGAGGTGTTGTCCGCGAGCGGGATGGCTATTCTTCAATAAACTCCGTGCCTCGTCGACAGAGCCGTTGGCCTCGAACGCGATCAGCCTGGTGCGCATCACCTCGCGGACAAACAGGGCTTCCAGCGGATCTACGCTGTACTCGCGGCTGAGATGAAACCCGCGGCGCGCCACTTTCTCCGTGAGGATAGAGCGCTTCAGCACCAGCACCGTAAAGGTGTGAGCAATGACGGCGGCAACGATCAGAGGCAGAATCATGTTGACGTCGTGTGTCAGTTCGATCGCGAATACGATTCCAGTGAGTGGCGAGCGCATGGTGCCGCCGAGAATCGCTCCCATGCTGACGAGTGGCCAGAACCCGGCGCCTGCCGCGGGAAGGAATGACGCTTCGAGGCCGCCCAGCGCGCCGCCCATCATCAGCAGCGGCGCCAGCACGCCGCCCGATGTTCCCGACCCCAGCGATACCGCCCAGATGGTGGATTTCACCAGCAGGATGCCCAGCAGCAGGCCGAGGGCTCCATTGCCTTGAAGCAACGAGCCAATGGTGTCGTAACCGACGCCGAGCGCCTGCGGAAAGATCATGCCCCCCAACCCGATAGCCAGGCCTCCGATGGCTGGCCACCACATCCAGTGAATGGGCAGCTTGGCGAAGGCATCCTCGGCCGCGTAGACCGCGCCGGTGAGCAACGCGGAGAGCGCCCCGGCGAGAATACCGCATATAACACAGCCCATGAGCCCTGCCGGGCCGATGAATACCGGGTGCGGCGGCGTGGGAAACAGCGGGCCGAGGCCGATTAGGTATCGCCGCGCGGCTCCCGCGGTGGCGCTGGCCAACGCTACCGGGATGAGGCTGCGCGGCTTCCATTCGAAGAGCAGCAGCTCGACGGCAAGCAGAATCGCCGACAGCGGCGCGGCGAATGTTGCTGACATGCCCGCCGCTGCCCCGGCCACGAGCAGGGTCTTCCGTTCAACGCTGGTGAGATGAAAGCACTGCGCGATCATCGACCCGAATGCGCCGCCGGTCATGATGATGGGGCCTTCCGCGCCGAATGGTCCGCCGGTTCCAATAGACAGCGCCGCCGACAAGGGCTTGAGAATGGCCAGCCGCGGCTGCACCTTGCTGCCGCCGATCAGGATGGATTCGAGGGCCTCCGGTATGCCGTGCCCGCGAATCCGTTCCGAGCCGTAGCGCGCCATGAGGCCGATGATCAAGCCGCCGGCGACAGGCACCAGCACAGCCCACCAGCCCATAGGATTCCCTGCTGGCGAAACCAGTGCGCTGCCGAGACGCTGGTAGTAAAAGAGATTGGTGAAGAACCCGATTAGGCGCAGCAGCGCGAGCGCCACATACGCACCTACCACGCCGATTACAATGGCCAACCCGGCGATGGGCAGCACGCGAATGGTGGTAGTGAAATCGCCCAGCTTCTTCAGTTCATTCGACAATTTCATGGGTGGCTCAGCACCTTGCGCAGGCTCTTCATCAATTCGGGGCCACGGTCCCGCAGCTCGTCATGATGCGCAACTGACAGTTTGTGCAGCATTGTTTCCCCTTTCCTGGTGAGCCGGATAATGACCTGGCGGTGATCCTCTTCCGTGGACACGCGCTCCACTGCGCCATGTTCGGCCAGCCGGTCCACCAGTTCCACGGCGCTGTGATGGCGGATCAGCATCCGCGAGGCGAGTTCGCCAATGGTGGGCTTCACGCCGTCCGGCAGGCCTTTGACGGCTAGCAGAAGCTGGTGTTGTTGCGGCTCGATTCCGCCGGCGCGTGCCTGGTCTTCGCTGAACCGCAAAAACCTGCGAATCTGATAGCGAAATTCCGCCAGTGCTTGAAACTCACGGGATGTAAGCCGCGCCGTCCTTGCTGTCACAGATATATCGTAGCACGATATTCCGTTGAAGATCAATCGATGCCGCCGGCCCGAAATCTAGAACGGCTGCAGGCAGCGCGGTGAATCGGGCTCTACAATCATTTGAGCGAAGGTGGCCGGGTGTGAGTTTGCTCGGAAATAGGAGAATAATAGGAAATGTTGTATTAATCGAATAGTGTGCCGAACGAGAACCGCCAGTCTTTCCGGCTTGTCTTAGCGAAGACCTGCCGTGTAGTAATTCGGCGGCGCAGTGATTATGCCACATTCCAGCCGCGCACGTACTGGAACAGGAGTTCCCGATGACCGCTGAATTGATCCACAGGCTGCACTTTGCCTTTACAATCACGTTCCACTATCTTTTTCCTCAACTCACCATGGGCCTGGCCCTCCTGATCGTGGTGCTCAAATCAGTCGCGCTCAAAACCGGCAGCGAGCAGTGGGACCGCGCCGCCCGCTTCTGGGGCCGCATCTTCGCCATCAACTTCGTCTTCGGCGTGGTCACCGGCATTCCCATGGAATTCGAGTTCGGCACCAACTGGGCGCGCTTCGCGCGGCTTTCGGGAGGCGTGATCGGCCAGCCGCTGGCCATGGAAGGCGTCTTCAGCTTCTTCCTGGAATCGGCATTTCTCGGCCTGTTTCTTTATGGCGAAAAACGAATTACCAAGCTCATGCATTGGTTCTCGGCGGTGATGGTCTTTGTTGGTTCGTGGGTCTCTGGATTCTTCATCATTGTCACCGATGCCTGGATGCAGCATCCCGTAGCCTATGATCGCCTGCCCGACGGGCATTTCGAGGTGCTCAACTTCTGGCAACTGCTGCTGAATCCCTGGGGTCTGCTGCAATACGCGCATAACATGACTGGCGCTGTCATCACCGGTTCCTTCGTGATGGCCGCCGTGGGCGCATTTTATCTCTTGGACAACCGGAACGAGAACTACGGGCGAATTTTTCTCCGCGTGGGCGTCATTGCCGGCGTCATCGCTTCGATCCTCATCATCTTTCCCACCGGCGATCTGCACGGCAAATACGTTGCGCGCAACCAACCAGCCGCCATCGCCGGAATGGAGGGCCTCTTTCACAGCGAGGCCGGCGCGGGGCTGGTGCTGATGGGCCAACCCAATGAGGAGACCGGCCAGATCGACAATCCCATCGTGGTCAACGACGCACTTAGCTTCCTCATCTACGGCACCACCAAGGCCGAAGTAAAAGGCCTCGACCAGATTCCCCGCGACCAATGGCCCACCGCCCTGCCGCTGCTCTACTATGCCTACCACATCATGGCCGGCCTCGGAACATGGTTTGCACTGCTGATGATCGTCTCCGCGTTTCTACTCTGGCGCAAGCGTCTTTACACGGCGCGCTGGGCGTTGTGGGCGTTGCTGTTAAGTTTCCCTCTGCCGTATATCGCCAACACCGCCGGTTGGATGACCGCTGAGCTTGGCCGCCAGCCGTGGCTTATCTATGGACTGATGCGCACCAGCGAAGGCTACTCGAACACCGTCTCGGCCAGCAACGGTCTGTTTACTTTGCTCGGCTTCATGGGGCTGTATCTGCTGCTGGGCATCCTCTTTACCGTTTTGATCTATCGCGAAATCAGCAACGGGCCTGAGGCTATTGCCGCCGGTGCGGTTCACGCCAATTGACGATTGCCGGTCTCCCTTGAGGGTCTGAAGAAAAGGAGTTTTTCCATGATGGGATTTATCTGGTTCTGGCTGGTGGCCGTGATGATCGTTGGCTATGTAATCCTGGACGGCTTCGATCTGGGCGTGGGTGTGCTTCACCTGTTTCTGGTCCGCAATGAAACGGAGCGGCGTACAACGCTGGCCAGCATAGGTCCGGTATGGGACGGCAATGAGGTCTGGCTACTGGCCGAAGGCGGCACGCTTTACTTCGCCTTTCCACTGCTCTACGCCTCGGCCTTCAGCGGCTTTTATCTGCCACTGATGATCGTGCTCTGGCTGCTGATCCTGCGCGGCATCAGTCTTGAGCTGCGCAACCACATCGAGGTTGGCGTCTGGCGCGCACTGCTCGACGGCCTCTTCGGCCTCTCCAGCGGGCTGCTCACCGTCTTCTTCGGCGCAGCCCTCGCCAACGTGCTGCGTGGCGTTCCGCTGCAAGCCGACGGATACTTCTTTCTGCCTCTGTGGACCAACTGGCAACCCGGCCTGCATCCCGGCATTCTCGACTGGTATACAATGATCGGCGGCCTTGTGGCGCTGGTGGCGCTCACACTGCACGGCGCTCTCTGGCTCACCATCAAGACCTCGGGCGACCTGGCCCAGCGCGCCCGCCGCATCGTCACCCCACTCTGGCTTGCGCTGGCGGCCCTCACCGTCGTCAGCCTCGCCGCCACCATCGTCGTCCGCCCCGCAAGCCTGAACAATTACTTTAATTACCCATTCACCTTCGTCGTTCCCGTCGGAGTCATCGCTACCATGGCCGGCATCTGGCTCTTCAATCGAAAAGCCCAGCCGGTTAAAGCGTTCCTTTCGTCCTGCCTCTATCTCTTCTTCATGCTGGTCGGAGCGTGCTGGGGCCTGTATCCGACGCTGCTGCCGGCTACTACTGGGGCGGACCGTGACATCACCCTCAGCAGCGCCATCTCCGGCCCACACACGCTAGCCGTTGGCCTGGTCTGGTGGAGCTTGGGCATGGTGCTGGCCATCGGCTACATTGTCTTCGTGTACGTCAAGTTTCGCGGCAAAGCCGATCTGCACTCGGACGGGCACTGAGCGTTTAGGTGCACGCGCTTGAACGACAGGGCGAACCTCCAATTCCGGCATCAAGTATAAACATTCTCGTATTGTGGCCGCCGGTCACAAACCTATAAACCAACGTCTTTTCCACGCCGTGAAAATTTCAAGAAGGCGTTTTGCCCGATAGGAATCGCAATGCCGACAATAACCGAGGAGACTATACCCGAGCGGAAACCAAGAAATCTATTACAAACAGGTATTCAAGCACATAAGGAATGGTAAACGCCCTAGCGCCAGGCCATCCGACGAGGCGAAAGCATCTGATAGATTCCATGGTACTTGTCGACTTCACGGTACTGATCCGGGAGCGACTCCTACTCAGTTGCCTTCGGTTAGATGGCTGAGGTTTACTCCCTCGCCAACACTATACTTCAACAGGTTTCGACAAATTTCAACACCTCTGCTCCCAAAGCAGGTCAAAACGTCTATGGAAACTTGTTGAAATTGAGTGATTATAAGTGCTTATTATGGAATGATTTGGCGCGACCATCCCAGCCCTTGTTGAATCCTGTGGCTCTGGAGTGCTTTGACAGCTACAAAATCGACTACAGCGAAGAGAATTTCTGCGATATGAATCGGGGCTCTTCACGTAAAGGATGAGGTCGTTTTCTCCCCGGATGGCAATTTGGCGAGGCACAACCCAAGTTCGTTCTGAAGATCCCGGACCTTGAGCAATCCAAGTCAGCTGTGCTCAATAGCTTAACTTCTCCTAGCTCACAGCGAACTTATGATCATGCGAGTCGGGAATTCATCGAATAATATTGCTCGGAACCCAGACTCGCATTCAGCAAGACAGTGGTCACCCGGTACCGCATTTCCCTGGAACAGCGCCACTACGCATCAACCACCATCAACCTGCGTCTGGCTGCCGTCCGGAGGTTGGCGTACGAGGCAGCTGACTGCGGTTTGCTCAGTGCGGACCTGGCTGCTGGAATTCGCCGGGTAAAGGGCGCCAAGCGATTGGGAGTGCCTGTTTGCAATTGGCTCTCTGCGGAGCAGGGCAAGCGCCTGCTGTTGACGGCGGACAGCGCGAGCCTCAGAGGCAAGCACGACTATGCCACAATGGCGATTCTGCTGGGCTGCGGGCTACGCAGGGCAGAATTGGCTGCGCTAAGAGTTGAGGATATCCAGCAGAGAGAGGGGCACTGGGTCATTGCCGATCTTGTTGGCAAAGACGGCCACATACGAACCATTCCGGTCCCGGATTGGTTGAAAGCTGGAATTGACGGCTGGATAGGGCTTCCGGAATCACCACTGGCACTCTCCTTCGTTCGATTAACAAGGCGGGAAGGATCTGGGGAGCCGGCTTCAGCCCCCTAAGTCATTTGGGGCGTTGTGAAACAGAATGCAATGGCCTGTGAGATTCCATCTCTAGCCCCGCACGACCTGAGGAGGACTTGCGCCCGTCTCTGTCACCAGGCCGACGGCGAATTGGAGCAGATTCAGTTCCTTTTGGGGCACGTTTCTGTGCAAACGACGGAGCGCTACTTGGGTTGCAAACAGCGATTCCACAACGCGGTCAATGATCGTATTGGCTTGGAACCGGACCCACCAGGACCACAGTGAATTCCACTCTGTCGGCTGTCTAGGAAGGCACATTGAGAGTGCCCTATGTCAGAGTTGTGCCTGGGCGCACAACTGATTTCACAACTGGCCACTTGGAGCAGATAAGTATCGGGAAACGCCCTAGCGTCAGGCCATCCGACGCATTGAGTGCATCTGGCAGATTCCATGGTACTTGTCGACTTCACGGTACTGATCCGGGCGCGACACCTACTAGTTGCCCTCGGTTAGATGGCTAGGGTTTACTCCCTCGCCAACACTACACTGCAACAGGGTTCAACAAGTTTCAACACCTCTGCTCCCAAAACAGGTCACATCGTTTGTGGAAACCTGTTGAAAATGAGTGAAAATAAGTGCTTTTGATTGAATTGTTTACAGCGAACCTGCCTGTACCTGTTGAAACTTGTAGTTCTTGGTGCTTGGCCTTCGCCCTTATGTGAGACAGAATGTAGCACGACAGTTCGCCGTTCGTTGCAAACCGCTTGGCGAAAGGGGCCTTTCAGGCGAAGATTGAAAAAGGCGTTGACATGGTAATCGCTTGCATTGTAGGATTTTTTTACTACCGCAGATTGTGGTTTGCGGGCATTTCCCCAAGGTCTGAGTTGCGCTGTTCCTTCGGCTTCCCGGGTTTCAATCGAATGTATTCCTGACCGCGCCGGTGGGTTAGATTGGCCTACACACCGGCAATGTGCCACACCTTTCCACTGTTCCACGCAGTGGGTCTTAATCGTGCGTTGATTAGCGAGGTCTCCATGTTGCCCATGGTTCTTTTCCCCGAGAGCCAGTCGCGCCGCGTGCGCCTGCGTTCTGCCCGCCTGAATTTCAACCTGACAGTTCTCGCTCTGGCTGCCCTGCTGCTGCCTGCAACGGCGCTGGCACAGACGACCTACAGCGGCGGGGGCGCGTCGTTTCCCCAGAGCACCACGAACAATCCCTCGGCGGTCTCCTCAACCATCACCGTGAGCGGCGCGCCGGGCACGGTGGCAACTGTCGAGGTGCAACTGCTGGGCGTCAAATCGAATGGCGAGGAAACCACGAACAATACCTATAACAGTTTGGCCTATGCTGAGTTTCTGCTAGTTGGCCCCGGCGGAGAGCAGTTGGTGCTGCTGGCCCAAACGGGCGATACCATCGACGGCTGCGATGAAAATGCGCCTAATGAGACCTGTGACGGGCTGCAGGGATCCACATCCGGCACCCACCCCGACACGATTACGATCGTGGACGGCCAGCACGCTGCACCGGAGGGCGCCGGATCTGCGGGCGAACAGTGGGAGGGATGGCAAACGGCGTATATGCCTTATACGGTAGAACCGACTTCTACCTATAATACCAACGGCGACGGCCCTCCTCCGCTTCCAGTGACGGAAAACACGGCGGATTACCCGCAGCCTGACGGCAGCGCCACGCTGAATGGAAGATTTGGCGGGACAGCGGCAAATGGCACCTGGACGCTTTATCTGATCGACAACAACTACGTCGGGGGTGGTAGTCAAAACGACCCGTTTTCTATCACCGGGTGGAATCTGATTCTTACATTTGCCCAGGCCACCACCACCATGACAACGCTAAGCAGCAATGCATCCAACCCGGCCTTCGAGGCCAATGGCGCCTCCAGCACTCCGATCGAATTCACGGCCACTCTCACCCCCAGTTCAGCAACCGGCACGGTCACCTTCCAGGCCAACGGCTCGACCATCTCCGGCTGCAACGGCATTGCGGTGAGCAGCGGCGTGGCGCACTGCACGGTCTCGCTGGCCCAGGGCGCCAATTCGATTACGGCGGCCTACTCACCGAGCGGGAATTTCGGGCAGAGCGATGCCTCCATGACTCAATTGGTGGAAGTCACTGCGGAGAACACGTCTGGGAACACATGGTGCAACAACAGCTCGTTCTCCATTCCAGCCAACGATAACTCCGGGCTGGCTTATCCCTCCGTCATTGGCATCTCCGACTCCTCGTACAACGGCAAGACGGTGGGCAATGTGACGGTGGAACTGGAGGGTATCCAGGGGCTGACCAACGGAATTAGCGGTCAGTTCCTGCTGGTTGGGCCCGGCGGCGGGTCTTACAATCTGGAATTTATGAATCAGGGCTTTGAGGATACCGGGGCGTCAAGCGCGGTGAATCTGACCTTTGAAGATTCCGCCAGCGAGTCTGTGCCCTACGACACCGGTACGCCCGGGGGCGGCCCTTATCTGCCCACCGACAACAATAATGAGGTAAACCCGGACTCGTTCCCCTCATCGAACGCGCCGACGGTCGATACAGCCATCCCCCAGGTTCCGGGCACGATCAACTTCGCGCCGCCGTATGGCACGGACACCACTCGCTACACCCATACCAACGTATTGACCTTCGGTGAGGCCTTCAATGGCGCATCGGCGAATGGCAAATGGTCTTTGTATACCATTGAACCCTATGCCGTGACCCTGAACAGCGGCTGGTGCATCACTCTGGCGCTCAACTCCGGCACGGCCACCACCACCACCCTGACTCCCGGCAGCAATCCCGCGACGACCGGGCAGTCCCTCACGTTCACCGCAACCGTGACCAGCGGCGGCGATCCGGTGACCTCCGGCGGCACGGTCACATTCCTGGACAACGACGCGGCTCCCGCGGGCACGGTGAGCGGCAATAACGTGGTGGCCCTTAACACCACCACAGGCACGGCGACGTTCACCACCAGTTCGCTGACCGAGGGCGACCACACGATCACGGCCAACTACAGCGGCACGACCTCTGACAATCCGAGCTTCTCCGCCGTGCTGCATCAGCGCATCAACACCGCGACCACGGCGGCGAACGTGAACAGCAACACGTGGCAGTACTGCGATCCGGGGGCGGTCCAGGGTACCACCTCAAACCCCGCCGGGCCATTGACGCCAAATCCATCCAATATCTTCGTGACCAATCTTCCCGGCACCCTCAACACAGTTGCGGTAGTACTCAAGAACTTCTCCGTTCCCGCCCCGGAAAACCTGGACCAACTGGCAACGCTGCTGGAGGGTCCGACCGGAGCCGCACTGGACTTCTTCTCTAACACCACTCAGGGCGCCAGCGGCTACAGCGAGGTTACCCCCGCCGGCAACTTTACCTTTGAAGACGCCGCCGCCAGCCAGGTACCTGTGGGAAGCGGGAATTCCAGTGATTACTACTATCTGAGCCCCGGCCCCTACAAGCCAACTGCCTACGAAAGCTTTCTCGACTCCCCCGACACGTTCACTTCCAGCACCAGCACCTTCTATCCGGCGCCCTCGTCCTTCAGTTATGCCGGGCCCACGTCCTTCGGCTCCGACTCGACATTCGCTGATGTTTTCACCAACGGCAGCGACGCCAACGGCAGGTGGAGCTTGTTCTTCAATACGGGCGAGTCCAGTCCTCAAGGCACCATTGGCGCGGCGGGCGGCTGGTGCGTAAACCTCACCGAGAATCTGCCGACCGTGTCGGTGTCTACGTCGCCTTCCACCAGCACGTTCACGCAGGGCCAAACGGGCTCATTCACGGTAGGCGTTACCAACAATGGACCCGGCAACACAGGCGACCCGACCGGCACACTTCCGATGACCGTCACCGATACGCTTGGCGCGGCCTTCACTTACTCGAGTTCCTCGGGAACGAACTGGAGCTGCTCGGCCTCCGGCCAGACAGTGACCTGCAAGAACGACACTGCGAACGCCGAAGGCGGCTACCCGGAACTGACAATCAACGTCAACGTTCCTGGGAGTTCCGGCAACGGCAACTCCGTCTCGGTGAGCGGCGCAGGTGTGTCGAACACGGCCACGGCTAGCACCACGGTGACCATCGACGTGCCTCCGGCATTCACCAGCAACAACAGCAGTACCTTTACAGTGGGCACGGCAGGCTCCTTCACCGTAACCGCCTCAGGCAATCCCGCCCCAACATTTACCGAGACCGGCGCTCTGCCCAGCGGCGTCACGCTCACCACTGCCGGCCTGCTCTCCGGTGCACCGGCTGCCGGAACGGGAGGGAGTTATCCGATCACTATCACGGCGGCGAACGGCACCACGGACGCAATGCAGAACTTCACGCTGACCGTGGACCAGTCTCCCGCAGTCACCAGCGCCAACAACACCACCTTCACAGTAGGCACGGCTGGTTCATTCACTGCGACCGCCTCCGGCACTCCCACCCCAACATTCAGCGAGACCGGCGCTCTGCCCAGCGGCGTCACGCTCACCACTGCCGGCCTGCTTTCCGGTACACCTGCTGCCGGAACGGGAGGGAGTTATCCGATCACCGTTACGGCGAGCAACGGCGTCAGCCCCAACGCCACGCAGAGCTTCACGCTGACCGTGGATCAAGCGCCGGCCATCACCAGCGCCAACAACACCACCTTCACAGTAGGCACGGCTGGTTCATTCACTGCGACCGCCTCAGGCACTCCCAGCTCAATAACATTCAGCGAAACCGGCGCGCTGCCCAGCGGCGTCACACTCACCACTGCCGGCCTGCTCTCCGGTACACCTGCTGCCGGAACGGGAGGGAGTTATCAGATCACCATCATGGCGAGCAACGGCGTCAGCCCCGCCGCCACGCAGAGCTTCACGCTGACCGTCTACCAGCCTCCGGTTCCAGCCACACTGACCTCTCCCACGCCGGGCACGACGCTGTCTGGTTCGAGCGCGACCTTCTCATGGAATCCCGCTTCGGCAACGGAATTCGGCCTGTATGTTGGGACTACCGGGACGGGTTCACAAAACATCTTTTTCTCCGGAGTAATCACAGCTACTTCGGTCAACGTAACCGGCCTGCCCACTTACGCCGAAAAGCTCTATGTCCGGCTCTCTTCGAAGGTCAATGGAACATGGCAGTACAACGACTACACGTACACTGAGGGCGGATCACTTACACCGGCTTTCATTACCACGCCAACACCGGGCAGCACGCTGACCGGCTCCAGTGCGACCTTCTCCTGGAATCCCGCTTCGGCAACGGAGTTCGGCCTGTATGTCGGGACTACCGGGGCGGGCTCGCAAAACATCTTTTTCTCCGGGGTAATCACAGCCAACTCTGCTAGCGTGACCGGCCTGCCCACTTACGCCGAAACGCTCTATGTCCGGCTCTCCTCGAAGGTCAATGGAACATGGCAGTACAACGACTATACGTACACTGAGGGCGGA
>Ga0326727_10005857_pt1 | contig 34548 bp, 31 predicted proteins | sample MB2enrmetagenome_FD_207643 | JGI IMG/M metagenome (GOLD analysis project Ga0326727, IMG submission 207643) | Lab enriched peat soil microbial communities from McLean, Ithaca, NY, United States - MB29MY | ecosystem: Environmental > Terrestrial > Soil > Wetlands > Peat | place: USA: New York...
TTCGCAGATCGCGGTGCAGGTCGAGCGTGGACGCGTAGCGCTGTTCGGGCTCCTTGCGAAGGCACCGGTCGATGCACCACAGAAGAGGCGCGGGAAGCTTTTGTTCGATGGCCGGCGGATCGTCGCGAACGATGGCCGCCATGGTTTCGACGGCGCTGGAACGCTCGAAGGTCCGCTTGCCCGTGGCCATCTCATGCAGCATCAGCCCCAGAGAGAATTGGTCGGACCGGAAATCAACCTGCCTGCCAAGGGCCTGCTCCGGGCTCATGTAGCTGGCCGTACCCATCACCTGTCCAATCGCGGTAACGTGCTGATTAAGCGGCAGGCTGACGGTCTCGCCCGAAGCGTCAGCTTGAAGAGTCTGACGCGCCAGGCCGAAATCCAGGATCTTCACCCGGCCGTCTTTGGCGACCATGACGTTTTCCGGCTTCATGTCCCGGTGGACGATGCCGGCCGCATGCGCCGCGGCCAATCCATCGGACAGTTGAACGGCAATGTCAAGCAATCTGCGCACAGGCGTCGGGCCATACACCAGCAGCGCGCGCAAGGGTTCGCCCTCGGCCAGTTCGCTAACAATGTACTGTTGGCCGTCCGCGACGCCGAAATCGTAAACGGCGACGATATTGGGGTGGTTCAGTGCGGCCACGGCTCGGGCTTCGCGTTCAAACCGGCTGCGGCCTTCGGCGGACGCGGCGCCATCCTGGTGGAGTACTTTGATGGCGACGTCGCGGTTGAGACGCGGATCCCTGGCCCGGTAGACCGAGCCCATTCCGCCCGCGCCAAGCGCTGACATGATTTCGTAAGGTCCCAGACGGGTGTGGGCTGCTAACGGCATCGAAACTCTAGTACTTCATAGAATAAAATCTTTGGTTTCAATTCAAATATAAGTACGTTTATGTACACTCTGAGGCTCATCTCAGGTGTTACCCTACTTAAGTATCAGTAGATACGCGGCCATTGCTGCTCCGATAAACGTAAGAATCGACGCGATCAGAATCGCGGAATAGGATGGCCGGTCGAAAATTTCTCCGTTCTTTATTTTTCGGACGGTGTGCACGTGCTCGAAAGCAGCCACGATGTTCATGAGGGTTCCGATCATCACCAGTGCGGTGCCGAAGGCGACCGAGAAGCCCGTAGGCTGCCTGAAGGTTTCGTGCTCGACAATCTGGAATTCTTTAAGAAAAAACCCGAACCGCGCCACTACAAATCCGAAACCCATCAGCGACAGGCCGGTTCGCATCCACGCTAAAAATGTCCGTTCGGCTGCAAGGTAGTAACGAGGGTCGCGTTTTTCGTCGTCAGTCATCGGTTACCAGGGTACTTGAAGATTATCACTTTATGAGCGCTATGCCCCCCCAAGGCGCCACGTCCGCGCCTACCCGTCTTGCGATTCCAACAGATTCCCGAACGCTGCCGGCCAGTGCCAGGCAACTCCTTTCCTACCAACGAAGATTCGGTTTCAACCCGCATTCCTTAGTTTCGCTTTCGGGCGAAGCGCTCGCCTGGGAATCGAGCCGGGTGGACGCGGCTGTGGCGTATTTGCCTGTGGGGAAGACGTGGCTGGCCGCCGAGCCGTTGTCGGACTCAGCCGATTTGGCTCAGGCCACGCGCGAATTCATGAATTTTGCGCGCGATAGCGGAGCGCTACCCGCTTTTTTGCCGGTGACGTCGCGCTTTGCATCGCTGACCGGGAGCCTCGGGCTGGACTGCGCGCCGATCGGGATTTCGCCTTACTTCGATCTGGACTCGTGGAAGCCGAGCGGCAGGCGCGCACACGCACTGCGATCCGGCGTGCGGCAGGCAACGCGCGCGAATGTGACCGTGGAGGAGGTTTCTCCGGACGCCTGGCCGGTTCGCGAGATTGAAGCGGTGGCCCAAATGTGGAACGAAAGCCGAAGGGCGGCGCTGTTCGGCTGGGTGTTCGCACCGGACCGGAACTTCATGGGGTACAAGAAGTTATTCGTAGCTCGCGATGGCGAGGGAAAACTGGCGGCATTTGCCACGGCTTCTCCACTGCCAGCGCGTAACTCCTTCTACCTGGAAGACATCCAGCGTGACCCCGGCGCTCCCAAGGGCGCCACTGACTTGCTATTCGCAACGGCGATGAACGTCCTGCGGGAGCAAGGCGCCGAATCCGTTACGCTCGGTACTGTACCACTAGCAGGGATGGACTCCCCTGATGCCTTGCGGCGAGGTATGTATCCAATTGTCAGTAAAGGCCTGAAACTGTTGGCAAGACATGGTGAATCCGTTTACAATTTTGCAGGCGTGCAGATATTTAAGTCCAGATTGGCCCCTTCCTGGTGGGAGCACGAATATGCGGCAGCGCCGTCCGGTGGCTTGATGACCGGTGCTCGCGTAGCGTTTGCCACGCTGCGTGCAGTGATGCCTGCCGGCATATTTCCTACCGTTTTCGGACCTGGCCGTATTGGACCTAACAGGAGCACGTACCGAAACGGAGCCCGCAAACACGCATGAGTAAATCCTTCGACTTCATCACCGGCGCAACGGGTTTTGTGGGAAGCGCCCTGGTGCTGGAATTGTTGTCCCGAACCGATCGGACGCTGGTCTGCCTGGTTCGCGCGGAAGATTCTTTCGCGGCTTATGAGCGGCTGCAATCGTCTTTGCATGAAGTGGCGCTGGCGTATGGGTGCGAGAAGCTGATTCCGGAGATTTTCTCCCGCTGCGTGGCGGTGGCCGGTGATTTGCTGGATCCTGGGTTCGGAGCGGATTTGAGTCATCTCGGCAAGCCCTGCGACTTCTGGCATTGCGCGGCCAGCCTGGAATTTGACGAGTCGCGCGCGCGCGAGGTTTTTCAAAGCAATCTGCACGGCACCAAGAACGCGCTGGAAGTAGCGCGGGGGCTGGGCGCGGAGCGGTTCTTGCATGTGAGCACCGCGTATGTCTGCGGACAGCGGCTGGGCAACATTCCCGAAGAAGCGCCGGACCTAGCGGTGGGCTTCCACAACCCGTACGAAGAGAGCAAAGCGCGGACGGAATTGATGCTGCTGGAGGAGCGCGACATCGACGTTCGCATCATCCGGCCGAGCATCGTGATCGGCAACAGCCGGACGTACGCCAGCACCAGCACGACAGGCGTTTACGGATTCATGCGGGAAATTTACCGCGCCCTGCGCCGGTTCGAACGGCAGAAGATGGAGATGCCCGCCATCCGTATTTCGGGAGCGGAAGACAGTGTGCTGGCGGTGGTCCCGGTGGACGTTTTCGCGCGCGACGCCGTAAGTATTTCTCTTTCCTCGACGAGCGAGAAAATTTTCCACGTGACGCGGCGGAACAGCATTACGGCGATGCAAAATCTGCAGCTGATGTGCCGCCTGCTGGGCATCCCCCGACCCGAACTAGCACAGCCTGGAGAACCGCTGGACCGGATGAACCAGATGCTGGTGAGCAAGCTCGGTTTCTACCGGCCGTATCTTTCCGGGAACAAGGAATTCTCCACTGAGCATACCGAAAGCGTGACCGGGGCTCCGGAGACACGCGTGATCGATCCGCTGCCATATTCGAAATGGTACCGGGATTACCTGGTGGCCAATGATGTGCCAGGTGCAGCGTTGGGGTTTAGCCAGGCGCGCGTGGCGTAAGAATCACCCGGCGGCACGCTGCCCGGCAACGTGCCAATCCGGGTGTTTCCGCCGGCTGCTTCCCGCCGGGCTGCTTCCTGCAAGCTGCGCCGCTTACTCCCGACCGAAGGAATAACCAACCCAGAGCGTGGCCTGGGGAACGGAATTGCTGCTGAACTGGTTGTTAAAACCGTCGATATAATGATAATCGAATTGCGGCTTTACGAAGATGTGATTCGTGAGATTCAACTGTATTGCCGCACCCACGTGCTCCTGAAAATGCTTTGAATTTCCGACCGATTCATCTTCGTTCGTGCAGACAGCCGTGCCTACGCATTGGTTCTGATTAATGCCGAACGAGGTGACGGCGCCGCCGATGCCGCCTTGCAGTTGCAGGCTCACCCGCTTGGTATGGAACGGCTCATAGATGCCATTGAAATCGTAGAAAGTCTGCCGGTATTGCAATGGCCCATAGCTGCTTTGCGAAGGCTGGAAGCTGACTTCGCCTCCAAAACCATAACGTGGCGTGATCATGGCGTCCCCTCCAAACCCCAGAAAGAAGCCTCCGAGTCCCGGGGTTCCCTGGCAAAACGCGTCCCCGGTATTCAGCGCGCAGGAGTTGAAGGCATTGGTGGAATTGACGTTATCGATGCCGTGATTATTGGTGGCGTCGAATGCGGTGCCAAAGCCAATGTTGAAATCGACGCGAGCCTGCGCGGAGGCTTGCGGCGCGGTAAACGACAGTAGAAATGTGAGTGAAAGTAACCCAATAGTGTATTTCAATTAACTAATTCTCCTCTGAAAGATCTAACTTCGTAAGTGCTGACGCAGCTTATCGAGTGATCGTTTCAAAGAGAATGTACTCGCGATAACATAATAAATTCTGGAATTTATATCTATTAAAATCTATATTTTGAGTGGCCAATCTCCTATTATTTTGATCGTCCGACGGCTTGGGGATGGCGCGAATTTCACTGGAACCAAACGCCGCAGGCCGGTGTCTAACTGGCTTAAGGCATCGATCTGTCGATTTGGGTTTGGTAGTTTGTTAGTCAACCGCTTATGGCATCTTCCGTTATCGCCGATAGCCTGCTTCACGGGTACGCGGTCTCAACCCCAACCGATGACGCGCGCCTGGTGGCAGGTCTGCAGGCCGGCGTCGAATCCGATTACGAAGTCCTGATCGCGCGATTCCAGCAGCCCGTTTACAATCTGGCGCTGCGGCTGGCATCGGACCCGGCGGATTCGGGCGACATCGTCCAAGACGTGTTTCTGAAGGTCTTTCGCAACATTCACACCTTTCGCGGGCAGAGCAGTTTGCGCACGTGGATCTATCGGATCGCGGTGAATGAAGCGCACAACCGGCGCCGCTGGACGTTCCGGCATAAACACAAGGAAGTGGGCCTCGAAGATAGCCGGGACGAGACCACGTATGAACGGGAACTGACCAACGACGGGCCCTCGCCCTTCGATTGCGCGCTCAACGAGGAGAAACATGCGCTGATTGAGCAGGCGCTTGCGCGCATCAATCCCAGTTTCCGGGAGGCCGTTGTGCTGCGGGATATTGAAGATCTCAACTACGACGAAATCGCGGAAATCCTGAATATTTCGATGGGTACGGTGAAGAGCCGGATCATGCGCGGACGCGAGGCGCTCAGAGGCGAACTGGCATCTTCGCTGCGCCCGGCCGTGGGGACGCAGCCGCATTTGGTTAGGAACCGGACATGAGAGAAGATTCTCCAGTACGACAGGCGCTTCTGGCCTTGCCGGCGAAAAGCGTGCCTTCTCAGTTGACCACGCGACTGCGCGTGATGGCGTCACATGAGCGGGATCGACGCGTCCGCCGTTTTGCGTGGCTGGATCGGCTGGTGCTCTGCTTTAATAATCTGCTGAAGCCCCTGGCGGTTCCGGCGGCAGGCGGTGTGTTCTCCACACTGGTTTTGTTCTTCTCGCTCGCCGACACGCTGAATGTTCAACGCTACATTGGCGAGGACGTTCCTATAGGAATTCGAACCGAGGTGATGCTGGACGACTTCTCTCCATTCGTGGCGAACACCGAGGACCTGCTGGTGGAGGTTTCAGTGAACGAAAAGGGAGAGGTGACCGACTTTTTCGTGCCCGGCGGGCAACTGGATCACGCGCAGATGCTGCAGCTGGGTAATCTGGTTCTCTATAGCACTTTCACGCCGGCCACAGCCTACGGGAAGCCCGTTCCCGGAAAATTGATGGTGTCCTTTCATCACATCAATGTGAAGGGCTAACATCACTATTGCCGAGGCGCTTTGGACAGCATTTCCTTTCTAGCTCTCATATTCTGGAGCGGATCGCCGAGGCCGCTTGCCCTGCGCGCGTGCAAGTGGCGATCGAGATTGGCCCCGGACACGGATCACTGACCGAACGTTTGCTTCCGCGCGTCGAGCGACTGATCGCGCTGGAGATTGATCCGCAACTGGTAGCGAAACTGGAAGAGAGGTTCCGCGATGAACCCCGGCTGCAAGTGATCCAGTGCGATGCCCTGGAATACGACTGGTCGCAGTGGCAGCCGGACGTGATTTGCGGGAACCTGCCTTACTACGTGGCGACACCGATTCTGGTGCGGGCGGCGCAATCGGGAGTGCGCACCGTGGCGTTGATTCAAAAGGAAGTGGCCGACCGCATCACGGCGTTGCCAGGGACCAGGGATTACGGCTTTCTCACTTGTGAAATCGGTTTGTACGCGCGGTCGCGGAGCCTGTTCCATGTGAAGCCGGGTTCTTTCCATCCGCCGCCCAAGGTGGATTCGACCGTAGTTGTTCTGGAACCGAACCATCTGGCGGAGCGTTTGGATGCTACCGATCGAAAATTCCTTGCGTTCCTTTCGGCCTGTTTCCGCCACAAGCGGAAGACGATTCGGAATAACCTGGGGCATTTGTATCCCGCGGAGTTGTTGGGGAAGAGTCCGCTGATGGGCCAGCGTGCCGAGCAATGCTCTATCGAGCAGCTTGCGGGTTTATGGCATGACCTCGCGCTTTAGCCGTTTTCGATTTCGGAGAACGGGACCCAGCAAATAGACAAACGCTCGCTGGGCGCGTGGGTGAATCAGCCAATCGTACGGCTATTTCCTCCACTTCATTATTTACGATAACCCCGTCATTTACGATAACCCCGTCAATGGGAACTTAACCGGCGGATTGGGCGCGCGGGAACGCGGCGAGTTCGAGGCGCTTGACGGCGGCATGATCGCGCGCGATGGAAGGCAGGGATTCGGTTGTATCTTCGGCTGCGTAGAGGGCCGCGGCAAGAGCCGATTTCGTGATCTCCGGCCTGTGGTGAAAGCGGACAGCCTCGATCAGGCGTTCGGGAAAGCGCCAGTGGGCGAGAGTTTCAGCGCCGATTTCCGAGTGATCGGTTCCGGATACCAGCAATTCGGCGTAAGTGACGGGGAAGCCCGCCTCCTGCCATTCGCGAATGGCCGCACCGGCCGGTGTCAGTTCGTAGGCAAGACGGCCCACATCGTGCACCAGGCCGGCCAGAAAAGCATCGGAAGCGTCGACCCCCTTCGCTTCACTAGCCACATTCATGGTATTCGCGCTCGTATCAAACGAGTGTTTCCAGAGTTGGTTCAGACTGGCGGAGGCAAAGCAACGCTTCAGAGCCGCGGCGGAAATCAAATGACTGGCAGCGATGGTGCCAACTCTCGCCAAGGCCAGCGACAACGTACCCACGGCATGAGCTTGACCGAAGGCTCCACTGTTCGCCATCTGAATGGTTTCTCCAGCCAGCACGGGATCACGGGATACGGCCTGCTCCATTTCGCGGATTCCGGATTCCGGATCCCGCGCAATGCGAAGCGCTTCCATGGCGGCTTTGGGGAAGACGGGCAGCTTGCTAACGGCGTTTGACAGATCCGCCCGCGTAACCACGCGTAAGGACTCTAACGCGGAGACAAACAGCTTTGAGATTAAGCCTGACGTAAGCAGCGCCTGCACGGATTCCTCGACCGATTCCGGCTCATACGGCATGTTCTCTATCTGCTCGTCGAAAAGATTGGCCGACTCAACCATTGCAGCATCCTGCTTGTCAAGCCCCTTGACTCGATTCCAGACGTCGTCGGGAAGAGGCTCAAGCTCCGGAACTTCAGGCAAGCCAAGGTCACGGAGCAGCTTGGATGCACCCTCAACCCCCAGCGGACTGGACAGGTGATGCAGAAGCGCGGACCAGGCGATGGCCTCGACGTGCTTCTCTTCCAGGCCTCGATGCTCCGCGGTGTAAACCGCCAGCGTGCTGACACGGAAAAGATGCGCGCGCAAACCTGGCTCAGGCGGAAGAAACGCTTCAATGCGTTGAATGTTCCGCCCTACGTTATAGGCCATAGTACGCTCAACATTCTTTCTTAATCTGATCGGAAGTCCGGTGGAGTTCGGAACGGCCGGGCTTTTCTTTACTACGGCTAGCATAACAACCTATCGGCGGTTCGGAGCAGAAGGTTTAATGGCGAACGTGGTGGTCCCAAAACGGGATGCATCACCCCACGTAAGAACCGTGCCGGAGGTCTTCGAGCAGCGACGGCGCATGGGGCGACCAATCCAGCAGCAACATGGCGCGCTTGCTGGTAGCCTGCTGATCGAGAACGAGGGCGTCGGCAAACGGACCCAGGCGGGTGCGGGCGGCATCAAGAGGAATCGACTCGATGCGGGTTGCATGGCGTCCTTCGCGCATGGCTTCGGCGATATCCCGCACGGGGAGATTTTCGGAGACAGCCAGGAACAGGCTGCCCGGCGCGGCTTTCTCAATAGCCAGTTCATAGAGCCGCGCGAGGTCATCCACGTCCACCAGCGGCCAGTGATTCGATCCATCGCCGACAAACGGCACCGCGCCATCGGCCCGTGGCTGCAGCATGGCTGGAATCCCTTTGCCGTGTCCATAGACGATGCCGGGACGGATGACGACCGTGCGGACGCCGTGTTCGGCCGTATGCAGGACGCGCCGCTCCACTTCCGGACGCCACGCGACGGCCGGGAACGGATTGATCGGCCAGTCCTCATCGGCAACGTCGGCGCCGGTGGGCCCCAGAATCCAGATACCGCTGGTGTAGACGAAGCATTTCCCAGTCTCCGCGAAGACATCGAGGAGGGCGCCGACTGTGACCTCATCGGCTTCGCAATTGGATTCATTGCCGGGCGAACCGGCATGCACCGCCGCATCGGCGTCTCGCGCGGCGGCGAGAATGGAGTTCCGGTCCATCAAATCGCCCATCACGGCGTGATACCCCTGTTCCGTAAGCCGTTGAGCGGATTCGTGCGAGCGGGCCAGGGCCGTAATGTGGTGACCGGACGCGAACAGCCGGCGCGCCACGGCAGACCCGATGTAACCCGTCGCTCCAGTGATAAAGATATTCATCGCCTGCAATTGTTCGCGGGAATCAGAACCGTTTCGTAAGGGAACGCTTCGCTGAGTAGAGACGCTGGCAGCACCGGGCTTGGAAACAACGCAATTAGCCGCATGACGGCACTAGGATAGTACACCCCGGAACCCGCGCGCAATGAACCTGCTACCATGTTGAATTGTCAGGTTCCGGGCTTCGTGCAACGGGCGGCTGCAAACCCCGCCAGGTCCGGAAGGAAGCAACGGTAGTGGTTTAACTCGTGTGCCGCGGATCACCCGGGGCCTGGCATAAAATCTTCTTTCGATGACGTGGTGGGGCAGCAGCACGTCAAAACGACTCTGCGCAACGCGATCACGCAGAGCCGCATCGCGCACGGATATATTTTCTCCGGCCAGCGGGGCACCGGCAAGACCACTCTGGCGCGTATCATGGCGCGTTGTTTGAACTGCGAGAAGGGGCCAACTCCGACGCCGTGCGGTGTATGTTCCAGTTGTATAGAGATCGCAGCAGGTTCTGCAACGGATGTGATTGAAATTGACGCGGCTTCCAATCGCGGCATCAATGAGATGCGCGAACTGCGCGAAAATGTGCGCTATCAGCCGTCCCGCGATCGCTTCAAGATCTTCATCATCGATGAAGCGCATCAGATTACAAATGAGGCATTTAACGCGCTACTAAAGACTATTGAAGAGCCTCCGTCGTGGGCCGTATTCATTCTCTGTACAACCGAGTCACACAAGATTCCGGCGACCATTCTTTCGCGCTGCCAGCACTTCAGCTTTCGATCGGTTGATTTTGACGAACTGATTGAGCGCATGCGCTGGATCTGCGACCAGGAAGGAATTGAGGCGGACGAGGACGCTTTGGCGGTTCTGGCGCAGGCCGGCGAAGGCAGCGTGCGGGACTCTCTCTCGGCGCTCGACCAGGCTATCGCTTGTGCCGGCGGGCGCCTGGAAGCGGCGGAAGTGCGATCGCTGCTGGGTTCGTTTTCGCTGGATGCTTTTGCGCGGGTTGCCGAATCGCTGGAGGCGTCGGACGGCAACAAGATGCTGGACCTGGTGGATGAGCTGGAGCGCAATGGGCAAAATCTGCAACACTTCGCGCGGGAGCTTTCCCGGTACTTTAGAAATCTGCTAGTGGCGCGGATGGCCGGAGAGAATACACGCCTGATCGCGGCTTCGGCACGCGAGCGCGGGGAACTGGCGTCGCTGGCTCAGAAGTTTTCCGAGGAAGACCTCACGCGTTACTTGCAGTTAGCGCTGGATCTGTATCGGGATCTTCAGTTTTCTCTGCAGCCGCGGTTTCATTTGGAAGTGGGGTTGTTGCGGCTGGTGCATGCGGGGCGGCTCGAACCCCTGGAGAAGGCTTTAGCCGGCCTGCGATCCGAACCGGCGCCGAAACCGCGCGCGCCGATTGCCGCTCCCTCGCTTGCCCCGCCAGTTTCACCACCCGCTCCGCCGATCCGGCGCGGACCGAGTCCATTTGAACTTGATCGCCTGAAGAAGTCTGGAATGCGGGAACCGCAGGCGGCATCAACGGCTGGTGCGAATGCGCTGGCAGCCGCGCCAACCGAGATCGACTGGCACGGGCAGATCCTGGAAGGCTTGAACGCCTTGGGGCTGACGTTTACCGCGGACGCGATCGCCCACGCGGAGATATCGGCAGCAGGGAACGAAGTGACGGTCAAGATCCCGAATGAGTTCAAGCTCATGACGAACATTACGGAACTGCAACAAGCCGCGCAGAAACAGCAACTTGGGAATGTTCGCTTCAAGTTGATCTTTGGCGAGGTGTCCAGTGCGCCCGTGGCTTCAAAGCCCAAACCTCAACAGGAGGATGAAGTCTCGGAACGCGCCTTGGCGCACCCTGAAATTCAGCGGTTCCGCGAGGCGTTCGGCGGGGAAGTGCGCGCAGTCCGCAACCTGAAGGAGTAATGCCCGAAGGAGTGATACCCGAAGGAGTGATTGAAGATGAAGCTACCCGGAAATATGCAGTCGATGATGAAGCAGGCGCAGCAGATGCAGGAGAAGCTGCAGGCGGAGGTGGAGAAGATTCGCGTGGAGGCTTCGTCCGGCGGAGGCATGGTGACGGTGAAGATGGATGGTCACAAGAACGTGCTGGGGGTGACCATTGACCCGGAGGCGGCCGGAGATGTCGAGATGCTGCAGGACATGATGGTGGCGGCATTCAACGAGGCGGCCAAGAAGGTGGATGACGAGGCCAAAGGCAAGATGGGCGGAATGCTGGGCGGGATGGGTTTGCCTCCAGGATTGTTCTAGATGCCCGATTTCGCCGAGCCGCTGGCGCGTCTGATTACCGAGTTCAAGCGTCTGCCGGGCATCGGTCAGAAGTCGGCGCAGCGGCTGGCCTTCCATGTGCTGCGGCACAGCCGGGAACGGGCTTCGGATCTCTCACAAGCCCTTTTGGATGTGAAAGATAAGCTCGGATTGTGCAAGCTTTGCGGGAATATCAGCGACGGCGAGATTTGCCAGTATTGCGCGGACGGCGGGCGGGATCAGCATGTGATCTGCGTGGTGGAGGAGCCGCACAATATCGTGGGGATTGAGGTGACCCGGCAATACTCCGGACTCTATCACGTGCTTCACGGAGCGCTTTCACCTTTACGCGGTATCGGCCCGGAACAGTTGAACATCAAGAGCCTGGTGCAGCGCATCGCCGACGGCGCGGTGGAGGAGATTATCGTCTGCACCAACCCTAATGTAGAAGGTGAAGCGACGGCGGTTTATCTGTCCAAATTGCTGAAGCCGGCGGGGATGAAGGTGACGCGGATCGGGATGGGAATTCCGGTAGGCAGCGATATGGAATTCGCGGACGAAGTCACCATGTGGAAAGCGCTCGAAGGGCGGCGGGAGATCTAGGGAAGCACGGGCAGTCTGGATGCCTGCCCAACTTCAATCATGCGATTCGCGTGCTGCCAATCTTCAACTTCTACATGAAGGTAGTTGGAGGTCAGCGCCAGGCCGGGCTGTTCCAGCGTTACCGCCTGGAGTTGCCGGCCTTGCATCCGTTGGCGGAATTCGCGGTTTCGGCGATCCCCCAACTCGCGAAGGATCCTGGTGCGCTCTTTGCGGACCGGCACGGGCACCGAATCCGGCATCGAAGCCGCCGGCGTTCCAGGCCGCTCCGAATACGTAAACACGTGCAGATACGTGAACGGCAGGCTTTCGATAAAAGCCTTCGATTCCTCGAACAGCTCGTCGGTCTCTCCGGGGAATCCGGTCATTACATCGGCGCCAATTCCTGCGTCCGGAATGGCAGCGTGCGCCTTCAGCAGCCGGTCCGCGTAATGGCGCGGGCGGTATTTGCGGTGCATACGGCGCAGAATCTGGTCCGATCCGGATTGCAGCGGCATGTGAACGTGCCGGGCGATGCGATCCGTGGAAGCGATCAATTCAATCAGCGCATCGGACCAATCCATCGGCTCGATACTGCTCAGGCGGATACGGTCGATTTCGGTTTCATCGAGAATGCGGCGCAGAAGATCCGGCAGGCGCTGATTTGATCCGGGTTCCCTGCCCCATCGCCCCAGGTTGATGCCAGTGAGAACCACTTCCCGGTAGCGCTTCGAAAGCGCCCGTACCTGGGCGATGGTTTCCTCCGCCGGAACAAAGCGGCTTCGGCCGCGAACGAACGGGATGATGCAAAACGAGCAGCGATTATTGCAGCCGTCCTGAACCTTCAGATTAGGCCGCGCCCGATCGGCCAGCGCATCGATCACGGGCGCGGTCATCAAGCTTTCTGTGTCGAAAATGTCACTCGAATAAACACCGCCGTGATACGGAACGCCGGCGAGCATGTCGGCAAGCATGTCGGCAATCTGGGCCTTATGCGAATTCCCTACCACCCATTCCACGCCGGGGAGTACGCTGATCGCCTCAGGATCGCGCTGGGCGTAACATCCTGTCACTAGAATTTTCGCGTCTGGGTTCGTTCGGTGAGCGCTGCGGATGGCGCTGCGGACGTCGGCGTCGGCTGCGGCAGTGACCGTACAGGTGTTCAGGATGACGATTTCGGCCGTTCCGGGCTGGCTTGCAGGGGAGAGACCGCGGGATTTCAGGAGGGATTCGATTGCCGCGCCATCGGCTTGCGAGGCGCGGCACCCGAAGTTTTCAATAAGGAAGGTTAGCAAGAAATGTTACGGCTCGGCAACGACGCCCTGGCGGAGCAGTTCCGCTTCTTCCGCGGACATAATCTCCGGACCTTCGCCACCGTTACCCTTAACTTCTTTTCTTTGCACACGCTTAGCGGATTTGTCGCGCTGCTTCTCCTGCCGTGCGAGTTCCTTCTGCCGCTTTTGGAATGACGTACTTGATCGTCCGGCCATAGTTTCCCTCTTAACTTATAGTCTCAAAACTTTTGATGCTGGGCAAATGCAGGTAGATCCAGAGCTCTAAATTTGCGGTTGTAGGACAACGTCGCACGGTGCGAGACTAAAGGTTCAAATCGTCGTTGACTCAACTGTTACAAAAGTGATAGGTTCGATTCGCGGAGACCTTCTCGCCTCCATTGTATGACAGAATACTAAACATAACAAAAAGAAGGAGTTAATAAAAAATGGCAACGTTCCGCCGGGGCCTTGACGCGGAGGACCGAATCTGCACGAAATTAGAAGGCTTTGGATGCCGCATCCAAAGGGATCAGAGATTAGACCACAAACATAAGCTCGATTTCGTAATTACAAACTACATAGACAATCCGAATTTTTATTCATTGGGGGTGCAGATCACCACGAAACTGGACCTGTTCGACAAGCAGGAGGAGTTTCTGCGGGCGAATCAAACCAGCCGGGTTACCACCAAAGCCTTATATCTCGAACTGACTGACAAGGTAGACCTGGACGATGGCGGCGCTCTCGCGGTTCTGTCCGTCATTTTAGAGTTCCAGTTCAACCGCAGCTACGCCAACATAAAGATCGCCGCAGCCAGAATTTACGATGATTTGACCTATCAGTTTTACGACCTGGTGGCGCGAGTGAAGCAATTGCGGGAAAGAGTTGAAGAACAGCAATGGAAGTTAGAGGTGGCTACCAGCCAACTTTCGGTCCGTGAAAAATCAGTGCCGGGACACGCGGCTCCCGGGCTGGCGATTGTGGCTTCGTCGGCGGCGCCGTCTCCCAGGGAAAACCTCACCGGGATGATCGATTCGTACGTCCGGCAGGGCGGTCACGGGCTGATTCAGGGCGAAGGAGAAACCAAGTACTTTTTTCATATCAGCCACGTATCGGACGACGCGCTCCGCGATCAATTGAACGCGATTCCTTACTCCACGAATCCGGCGCGGCTTTACGTGGCGGTCGAATTCTGGAACGCCGGATTCACAAAACCAGGGGCTCGGTACCCGGAAGCTCACAATGTTCGAGCGCGGCGCTGAGCCGAAGATAAAGCGGCGCAAGCCCATTCCGTATGTTTTTGTGCTGGAGGCTCTGGCGGCGCTAGAACCCAGAACCCGGCCGATGTTCGGCTGCCTGGCTGTGTACGTCGCGGAGAAGATCGTTCTCGTCCTGCGGGAAAAAGGCGGCGGGAACCCCGACGACGGCGTGTGGCTGGCCACCACGGTGCAGCATCACGAGAGCCTGCGTTTGGAGTTTCCCCACATGCGCTCGATCGAGGTGCTGGGGAAGAGCGTGACAGGGTGGCAGGTGCTTCCGGCAGACGCGCCGGATTTCGAGGAAGCCGCGCTCCGGGCCTGCGAACTGGTGGCGCGCGGGGATGCGCGAATCGGCAAGGTCCCGAAGAAAAAGCTCTAGAATAAAAGGATGTACGACACTAGGCAGCAGACCTCCACTTGGGACAAGTTGAGTGGGACAACGCCCTTGACGGCGCAAGGCGCGGTGGTCATCAAACAAACGTATCTTCTGTTCGGTCTCTCGGTATTCGCAGCCATCGGCGGCGGCTATGTCGGAGCAACATCCGAGACGCTGGCGCGATTCTTCTCCGGATGGCTGGGCTGGATTGCCGCGATCGTGCTTTTGAACGCGGTGCCGCGAGTGGCCATCGCGGTCCGGCACAATCATCAACTGGGCGTTGCGGCGCTGGTTCTGGATGGGTTCGTTTCCGGGATTGCCCTTTCGCCGATCCTTTGGATCGCGCGCGTGACTGCGCCGGATCTGATCCTGGCGGCACTGGGAATCACGGCCATCGTCTTCGTCGGCATCACTCTCTACGTGATGAGCGCCAAGCGGGAATTCTCCGCCCCGCGTGGCTTGATGGCGGGCATTTTCTTTTCGCTGATTGGGGTCATGGTTTTGAATAGTTTTCTGCACATCGGATTGATCGGCATCCTGATCAGCTTTGGCATCGGCGCACTCGGCGTTTTCACGATTGTGTATTCCACCAGCGCCGTGCTGCGAACGCCGGATGCGGATAGTCCGATACCCGGAGCGCTAATGCTGTTCGCCGGAGTATTCAATGTTTTTGTGGCCGCGCTGAATATTCTGCTGCGAATTTTGGGCGGCCGCCGCGACTAACGCCATCGTTTTATCGCTTGTGACAGAAGAGAAAGTGTCACAATCGGGCAGTCCGCTTCCGCAAGCATAGCCCTACGCTGGGCTTATGAAACAAACTCAAACAAGAATTATTCTGGCGCTGGCGGTTACAGGACTATGCATGCCATTACGCGCGGCCGACACCGTCGAAACCAACTGGAATCAGGTGTGCCGCGTGTCGCATGGCCGGGAACTTCTTTTGACCACGGCAACGGGGGATCAGGTGCGCGGCTCCTGCTTTTCGGTGGATGTCGATGAGCTAGGCGTGAAGACCAAATCCGGGCAAGTGACTCGCATCGCGCGGACCGCTCTCGCGCGCATCGAGATGGCGAGTTCCAGGGGTCGTCGGCTTCACGCACTCGGCAACGCGATGCACGATGGATTGAAATTTGGGGCCAAGACGCTCTTTTCTCCCATGGCGCCAATCGGCTTGGTCGCTCTACCTGGCACGCTGGCATGGGGCGCGATCGCGGCGCCGTTCTGCGCGTTGGGTGATCTGGAAGACCCGGGGAGCGCCAGGCAGGAGATCAAGCTGATTTAAGGGTGTGGCTACAATTCGTTCATGACGAAATCGCGCAGGGAGTTTCTGACCCACGCTTCGCTGGGTTTGGCCGCCGCGGCGGGCGCCGCAATCGGTGACGCTCAAACCACGGAATTGCCGCCCGGTGCGCCCCCTGCATTCAACACCGGGCCGGCAGTGGGACCTCCGGTTTCTCCCGTCACGTTCGCGGAAGCTGAGAAGTTGGTGCAGGTCACGATGAGTCCCACCGAACGCGTGATGGCGGCGGAGAGCTGGCGCACCTCGATGGCTCCGCTGCTGGAGTGCCGCGCAGGTCCTCGCAAGGTGGAATTGGAAGCGGCGCTCGCACCTGCCTCGCAATGGAACCCGATGCTTCCCGGGTTGCAGGTACGCCCCGCACGGAACGCGTTTGTGCGAAGCGCGATCGATCCCGGACCGCTCCCGCTGAACGATCAGGATATTGCCTTCGCGACGGTGACCCAACTTGCGGCGTGGATCGAACAACGCCAACTAACGTCCGAGCGGCTGACCCATTTGTACCTGGAACGGCTGGAGCGTTTCAATGCGAAACTAAGATGCGTCATTACCTTGACGCGCGAGCCAGCGTTGGCCGCCGCACGCCAGGCCGACCGTGAAATCGCAGCGGGACACTATCGGGGACCGCTTCACGGCATTCCATGGGGAGCCAAGGATCTGCTCGATACCGCGGGCATTCCCACTACCTATGGCGCAGAGCCTTTCCGGAATCGCATCCCCGAAAAAGACGCGGTGGTGGTGAAGCGTCTCGCCGAAGCCGGTGCGATCTTGGTGGCCAAGTTGAGCCTGGGCGCTCTGGCGCTAAACGACATCTGGTTCGGCGGACAGACCATGAATCCATGGCTGTTGGAAGAAGGTTCATCCGGCTCGAGCGCAGGACCGGGAGCGGCGACGGCGGCCGGCCTGGTGGGATTCTCACTCGGGAGCGAAACAGGCGGCAGTATCGTCGGTCCCAGCATGCGCTGCGGAGTGACGGGATTGCGCCCAACGTATGGGCGCGTGCCCCGCACAGGCGCGATGACTCTCTGTTGGTCGCTTGACAAGCTGGGGCCCATGACGCGCGGGGTGGAGGATGCGCTGCTGGTGCTCAAGGCGATCTCAGGGCCGGATGCCGGCGATTTGGCAAGCGTGCCCAGCAAGCTCGACTTCGATGCTCGCGCGTCTGTCGCCGGTTTGCGCGTGGGTTATTTTCCGAACTGGATGAAGAGCGATCCGGCGACGGATGTCGACCGGGCCGCGCTGGAAACCGTTCGCAAGCTGGGGATGGTTCCGGTTGAAGTGGCCATTCCAGATTGGCCGTATGATTCGCTCGATCTGATTCTATTCGCCGAGGGAGCGGCGGCCTTTGAAGAGCTCACGCTGAGCGGCCGGTTGGAGCAATTGAAAGTTCAAGTGCCCGATGCGTGGCCCAATCAGTTTCGTGAAGCGCGCTTTTTATCGGCCGTGGACTTTGTGCAGGCAGATCGGTTTCGTCGCAAGGTGGCGGGAGAAATGGCGCGTGTTTTTTCGGAGGTGGATCTGTTGCTCGTTCCGTCCCTGCGCGATGAAATGCTGACGATAACGAACTTCACGGGACATCCCTCTTTGACTTTGCGGGCCGGCTTCATCGAAGTGTCCGAGGCGCGCAGCGATTGGGCGCCCGATCCGAAGAATCCGCTGCCGAAATTCTCACCGCCTCGCCGGGTGCCTCACGGTGTCACACTGATTGGCAGGCTTTTTGACGAAGGCACACTGGGACAGGTGGGGATGGCACTGGAGCGTGAGTTCGCGGTGAAGGGCGAACGGCCACCGGGGTTTTGATTCACAGCGCAGCGAGCGACTGATCGAGCCATTCCTTCCGCCAGAAACCTCCTGTATTCGGCAGGCAAATCGATACCGGACTCACGCTCGATCGACTTCAAATCGGATTCCGATAGCGGCGGGCCCAGGCGATATTCGTGCGACGCGGCGCCAAACAATTTACACGCTGAGTCGCGTTCTCTGACGCGTTCAAGTTTTCCTGAAATTCGCTGCAATTGCGGCGCTATTCTGTCCGACACGACCTCAAGAGTTGCACATTTTGTTGCACAGATCGACATACACCCGCGTCATACTTTGACAAACGGCCATGCGATGCATCTGTTTTCTCTTGTCCGCGCTTCCGCTATTTGCGGACGGGCTGCCCACGGCGCAGCCCAAGCCGCCTGTGGCCGCCCAGCCCACGCCGCGTGAAGTGGCGTGGCGTGTTTTGTCCGGGGTGCATCTGGCAGTCGGAAAAGCGCAAGCTGCAGTGCAGCCCTACGTGATGCTGCATCTGGCCGAGAATACGGTAGAGTTCAATCGCAAACTGGCCCTCATCGAGTTCCGCGATGCGTTCGCGGACACGCGAATTCTGGAGACCACTTATCGGGTGCCCTTGCAGGCCCAGATTGTCAGCGCGGCAGCGCCTATCGACATCCCGACGGCCATCGAACTGGTGCGCACCATGCGCCCCGAACCGAACCAGCGACGGGCCCGCGAAAGCTGGGACCACTCCGTGCTGGCCATCGACGCGCAACTGCTGGGAAGCAATCGCGCCAACGAAGCCATCGATCTCATCAAGCTGGTCTCCTTGCCCGGTGTTTTCCCGAACGATGCGGCCAGTAATATCATCACGACGCTCTCGCCGAAGGACGATCGCCGCCTGAGTGTATTCGGTTACGCGGCCACCTGCTACCGCCAGTTTCCATTTCCCGGCTTCACTACATTGCTGGTGGACCACTGGCAGGAGATGCCTCTGAATCTGGTGGTTCTGGCAGCCGACGCGGTTGCGGACGACGGATCGCACGCAAGCCATGCGGAGTTGCGTCAGGTTCTCCCCATCCTCCGCGCCGTAGACGCTCCTCGCGCGGCGCGTCTGTTGAATGAGCGGCCCGAGATTGAAGAGCCAGAGAAGGAACCAAGGCCCATCAGCACGCACGTCGATCCGGATGACGATCGCCAAATGCAGCGAGCCTCAAAGCTGGCGCAGGAGTATCCGATGCGCGCGCTGGACGAAGTGGCGTCCATCCGGGACCCGGAACTCCGCGAGCAGTGGATTCTTCAAATTGCGAGACAAGCCTTCCAATCCGGCGGCGACGCCAACGTTGCCAGCCGGGCGTTATACATGCTCCAGCAGCTTCCCGCGGAATCCCAGGGCGAGTTGTCCGGCAAGCTCGGCGAGCTAGCCGCCTACGCAGGACAATATCAGTTGGCCGAGCAGTGGGTGGACACCTCTTTCGAGGTTGCCGCCAGGGTTCTTGAGGCGGATCTCAACACGAAGAGCGATTGCGGAGCCAACCCCGCGCCCCGAGATTGGTGGCCTTCAACAGCCGCCTATCGTTCCGCTATCCACGGCTCCGTGGCTTTGTTCCACACAGGCGCCGAACGCTTCCTGACGCGGATGCAACATGATCCGGATCTTTACCTTCTCATGAGCGTCGAGTTCGCCCGCGCACTGCTGGGAAGCGGAACGACGGCCGCGCCGCAAATCACCTGCCGGGCGGCTGTGGCGTTGGCCAAGGAAGCAGCGCAATAGGGCGTTGCACGCAGCCCCGCATCCGCACGTCATAATTCGCAAGCGTCATGCCGTGCGCCTGTATTCTTCTCGCCACGCTGCCACTGTTCGCGGATAGCTTGTCGAACGCTCCGCCCAAGGCCCCGCCACCCACGCCGCGCGAAATTGCGTGGCGCGTTTTGTCCGGAGTTCACCTGGCCGTCGGCAAGGCGCAAGCGTCCGTGCAGCCCTATGTCATGCTCCATCTGGCGGAAAACACAGTCGGGTTCAATCGCAAGATGGCGCTCACCGAGTTCCGCGACGCGTTCACCGACGCCAGGATTATGGAGACCACGTATCGAGCTCCTTTGCAAGCGCAAATCGTAAGCTCGGTCGCGCCGATTGATATCCCGACCGCTATCGATCTGGTCCGTACCGTTCGGCCCAACCCCGCCCAGCGCTTCGCCCGGGATAACTGGGACCGCTCGGTGTTGGCGATCAATTCCCAGCTGATGGTCCACTCTCGTCCCGATGAAGCCGTGGAACTGATCAAGCTGGTGTCCACTCCGGGTGTGTTCCCCAACCAGGCGGCCAGCAACTTAATCAATACGCTGCCCCCGGCCGACGACAGGCGCCTCGGCGTGTTCGGCTATGCGGCCACGTGCTACCGGCAGGTTCCCTTCCCGGGATTCACCGCGCTGGTTCAGGACCACTGGCAGGCGATGCCTCGCGTGTTGGTTGTGATGGCGGCCAATGCGGTTGCCGATGACGGGTCTCACGCAACAAGGGCGGAGCTTACGCAGATCCTGCCGATCCTTCGCGAAGTGGACCCGCCGCGCGCCGAGCGCCTCTTGAGCGAACATCCTGAAATCGTAGACCCCGACAAACAGAAGCCTCGCAAGAAGTCCTACGAGGAACAGAACGACGAGCGGCAGCTTCAGCAGATTCCGGAGATTGCGCTCAAGAGCCCCATGCCAGCTCTCCAGGCCGCGCAGTACATTCACGATCCCGACGTCCGGGAGCAGGCGATTCTACAGATTGCCGCGGAAGTTCTGCAAAACGGTGGCAATCCGGATGTGGCGAACCGTGCCCTGCAAATGCTGTTGCAGCTTCCCGCAAAGTCGCAACGCGACCTGCCGGGGCAGCTCGCGGAGCTGGCGGCGTATGCGGGCAAGACCGAACAGGCCGGGGAGTTCGTCGACGCGTCATTTGATCTGGCCGGCAAGCTTCTTGAAGTTGATCTGGACGCCAAAAGTGAATGCGGCGTCAACCCCGGACCCAGGGATTGGTGGCCATCAACGGCCGCGTACCGCACGGCGATGCACGCCGCCGTTACCGTGTTCCATGAAGGCGCCGAGAAATACCTGGCGCGCATGCAGCACGATGCAGACCTCTACCTGCTGCAGAGCATTGAGTTCGCCCGTGCTCTCATCGGTGGCGCAACCACGTCAACACCAAGGCTAAGCTGCGCGGATGCGGCGGCAATTGCCGCAGAAGCCGAACTACGTTAGGGCTTTGGCTCTTTGTGCTCTTCCGGCTTCGGCGCCGGCCGGGGCTCGGGACGAGGCGGAGGTGCGGGATGAGATTCTGGACGAGCTTGGGGTTCAGGGCGCGCGGCGGGAGCCGGTCTGTTTTCCGGCGCCGCTGGACGGGCTTGCGGCTGCGGACGAGAAGGCGGTTCTTGATGAGTTTGCGGCTGCGGACGGGCGGCCGGCGCCGGCCGATTTTCCGGCGCCGCCGGGCGAGCCTGCGGCTGTGGACGGGCAGGCGGTTCTTGGCGAGCTTGCGGCACAGAGCTTTGCGGAACAGGGCGCGCCATGGGGGGCGCCGGTCGATTTACCTGAGCCGCCGGCCGCGCTTCCGGCCGATTCTCCGGAACGTTTCCGGGAACGGGAGCGCGCGCTTCCGCCGGGCGCCCTTCCGGCATCGGCCGGGAAGCAACAGCGGCGGCGGGGGGCCTCGCAGCGGGCGCCCGATAGGGCGTCGCCAGAGGGCGAGTGACCACCACGACCGCGGGCGCCGCGCGACCCGGAACGGCGAATTGCGCTCGATTCGTCGCGGCCTGTTGAGCGTGTTGGATCTGTGCAGCCACTGGCGCGGTTCGCGGATAGCGGACGACGGCCAATTCCTGCGGAGTCGGGCGCGCATTGATGCCCCCGCGACCCCCGTTATAACTGATGCGGTTTGACTGGTTGTTCACCACCGAGTAGTTATAAACGTTCGGTACGCTGGAGATGTTGACGTTGGTGACAGAGCGGTTGTAGGCTACCGCGCCATTGTTCCAGTATGCGCCGTAATAACCGCGGCCGGTGTATCCGAAACCGTAGTTGACGCCGCCATAGAAACCAATATGCGGGCCCCAATAGCCCGTGTGCCAGATATAGACGTTATTATCAAAACCCCAATAAGGCGGAGTCCACAGGGCGTCCACCCAGGGAGCCAAGACCCACGCGCCGGGTACCCAGTAATAACCCGCTGAAGCGTAGGCCCAATATCCGGGCGTCCACATGTAGTTCTCGCCGGGACACTCGGGCTGGCTGTACTCGGGTAGTGGGGGTGGAGGCTCGGACGCCTGAACCGTCTGTTCGTAGTAGCCCGAATCGCCGCCGCCAGAGTAAGAACCCTGGTCGTAGGAAGGCGCCGGTGTGTAATTTTGGGGTGCCGGGGCCTGCGCCTGATAGGGTTGTTGTGCGGCGGCAGGTGCAGCCGGCGCCGGTGCTGAGCCGTCCGCGGGGGCAAGGTTTCCATTCGCCGGGTCCACCGCAGCGGTTTGGACAGCGGCATCCGGTGTCTTATTGCACGAACTCAGCCCTGCGCACAGCAAAGCGATCGTGAACGCAAATTGTTCAAATCCGGCCCTGATTCTCATCGCCTACGGAGTTCGCACGCGGAGTGCCACTCCCCGGCAAATCGAGGATCAGACTTCTTTGGTCTTCAGCTTTTCCTTATTCTCCGCGATAAACGCTTTGATTTCATCGGCCATACCCAGCAGTTTCTGCCACTGCTCCTGGTAGAGCGTCACGGGGAATCGGCCCAGGCCATACACCGACACCGCGCCCTTTTCACTCACCTTCATCGATGTCGGGCTTCCGCGGCGCTGCACCTTCAGCGATTCATTCTCCGCGCGAAGCCTCTCTAATTCCGCTTTCAGATCTTCTTCAGCCATGCGACCATCATCGCTCATTCCAGCAAGATGGCCGCCAGAAGGCCGCTAGAAGGAGAAGCGCAGGCCGAAATCCAGACGTCGATTGTCCGCGCTTGAGCCGCCTGGGCCAAAGTTCGCGATCTGGTCGGAAGTACCGAACAGTGGCGAAGTAATCGCGCCAATGGGGTTTGCGTAGTTCACGTTATTAAACAGGTTGCGTGCTTGCGCCGTCAGGGTGACGTTGTACTTTCGCCCCGTGCTGACGTCGCCAAACATACCACCGCCGCCTCCGCCCCGCGGGCCGCCTCCGCCGCCGCCACCGGGACCACCTCCGAATCCGCCCCGCGGGGGTCCGCCGCCTGCCTGACCGCTCGCTCTGGAAGTGCGCTCGCCAAATCCCCATGTTTTCGACACGCGGAGGTTCATCGAGAAGAACGCCGGACCGTTACCGTAATTGCGCGGAATCATCGGCGTGCCGGGAGGTGGCGCAATGTCGAAGTTGCCATACGCCGTGCAGATCACGTTCACGGTTCCACATGGCAGCGTTGTAAAACTGGGTCTCTCGGTAAAGGTATTGCTGCCCAGATAGTCGCTGCCGTCGGTGATGTTGAACGGTTGGCTGGATCGATACGTGATGAACGGGCTGAACCGAATCCCGTAGCGCACCGTGACCGAGCCACCAACAAAGGCGCGATTCCGGGCATCGAACTGCGCACGGCCATAATCCTGCGCCAGGTCATACTGATTCCCCGGGAACGTGCCGATTCCATCCGTATTGCTATGCGCAACGTTCAGGGTGTACCAGGAGAATAAGGACACCGCCGGAACAAACGACGTGTTGAAGCTGACAATCATTTGGTTCTGATTGTAGATTCCAGCCGATTCATATTGGTAGATATTGCCTGCCGCCGGACCGTACGGCTGCGGGTCGCCGGGCAGGTCCGGATCAGGCGCGTTTATGTTCCGGGTCAGAAGCTGATGCAGCGCATGCGTGTTCATGTAGTTCACCGCGATGCGGGAGTTCTTGGGCAGGGCGCGCTCAACACCTATCGCGCTTTGAATCACATAAGGCGCGTGCAGGTTCTTATCCACCTGGTCGATGGTCTGAGGGGTGGCGGCCGCGGCCAGCATGCTCGCGGTCGGCAGATTTGGGTAGGCGTTCAAAATCGCCAGGCCCGCTGGAGTGCTGGGGTTGACCACGTAATTCTGCAGAGTCACGCCGTTGTAGATTTCCGAGTTGAGCGAATAATTGTACTGGAACCGGTCATAGAAGAATCCCGAGCCGCCGCGGAGTACGGTCTTGCCTTGCTTATTGCCCTTGCTATCCGGGGACCAGGCGAAGCCTATTCGAGGCGCGACATCTTTGAAGTCGCTGATCTGGTTTTGAATTTCATAACGTAAACCGAAGTTCAGCGTCAGATTGGGGCGAACGCGCCAGTCATCCTGGAAAAACAGGCCCGCGTCAAGCTCCGCGATGGAAGCAATCGGATTGCCGGCGGTGATGGAGAACTGAGACGGCGCCGCAAGGCCCAGCAGCGCCTGCTGGTACTGCACCAGAGAACTCTGTGTGGCGTCGCCTGCGAAGGTCCAGGTACCCAGAAAATTCGCCGGGATGTCCTGATAATCCTGATAACTGCGGATGCGCACGCCAAACTTATAGACGTTCGTACCTTCGGTGAGAGTAGTGTAGTTCTGCAGCTCCAGGTTCGTCAGGTGCGTCTTTGAACCGGAGGTGGAACTGCCCCCCAACACTTCCGCATCCAACACATTGGTCGTCGTACCGGGCTCAACGGCATTGCTGGTGCTCGTATCGTAAAGCCAGCGGAACCGGGTTTCGTTTATTGCCTTGGCGCTCAGAACCGCGGTCTCGGTCACCTGCAGTGAGTGCTCATAGGATGTCGTATTGGTCCCCTGGCTTTGCAAATTGAATTGCCCGACGCCGCTGTCTGAAATGGAATTGCGCTGGAAGTTATACTTCATCACCAAAGTGTTGGAGTCGTTGATGGCGTAGTCAAGGCGCGGACTGAAAGTCGTGAGGCTCTGCGGAGTGGGTACAGCCGCACTGTAGGGAACAATCTGGCCATTCGAATTCAGATACTGGGTGGCGATGACGCCTGAATCATGGATGTCGCGCTGCTCCACGTCAAAAAAGAACGAGGTCTTCTTATTGACGGGGCCGCTAATATTTCCGCCGTACTGCCGTGAGCTGAAATTCGGCGAATAATCCAGAAACGGGTTGCGCGCGTTGAATATCCCGTCGCTATCGTTGATAAACGCCTGGCCGTGGAATTTATCGCTGCCGGGCTTGGTCAGAATTTCGATGCGCCCATAACCCAGCCGATCGTACTCCGAAGAGAAGGGATTCTGATTGATGCGAATCTCGCGAATCGATTCCTTCGGAGGCAGCCGGCCGCCGGTGAAGCCGTCGATATAGATCTGGCCTCCGTTGGGCCCTGCGGAAGGTCCGGCCAGTTGCTGTAGATCGGTCGCCAGATCGTCCGGATCATCCGGCAGCGCGTCAATCTCGGCCTGCTTGAGTACAATCGCGCCCGCGTTTTGAGTGGGGTCAACGCTCACCGTGCTAATGGAATCCGCCTGCACCGTAACACTCTGCGATTCCGCCTGCAATGCCAGTTGCGTGTTAAAAACCGCCGCCTGTCCAGGTGTGAGCGGAAGCTTCGTCTCCACCGGATTGAAGCCGAAATGAGTGATCCGCAGCGTGTAGGTGCCGGGGGGCAGCGCACTAATTTTGAAGCTGCCGTTGATCGCGGTCTCGCCTGTCTTGACAATCGCGCCGGCTTTCAGCACGGCGACGGCGGCGCCGGGAACCGACGCGCCCGAGGAGTCCGTCACGGAACCGGAGACGGAACTTGTGTTCTGCCCCAGCAAGGGCAGCGCAAACGCGCAAAAGAGAAAGAAGAAGATAGGGCTGTAGCGTTGGAGTTTTTGCATTCGATTATCTTGTTGTTTCAGTTCGTAATTTCTATTGGGGCATCGCCATGTCGAGGTTCCACATTCCCCCGCCGGCGCCTGCCGAGGATTGACGATTCGCTCCGCCTGCCGGAGCCGCGGCCAGTATGGGCTCCACGCCTGCGACAACGGTGATGGCAGTCGCACGGGAAGGGTCGCTTCCGTTGGAGCTTGAAATCACCAAGGCATCGCCCGGCTTCAGATCTGCGAGTTCAAAGTGCGGAGCGCGGTCCAGCATCTGGTTCGGATCCATGCGGCCCATTCCGCCACCCGGGCCACCAGCGCCGCCCTGCCCGCCTTGCCACTGGCCGCCGCCTTGCCCGCCAGCCGCGCCGCCTGATCCACCCTGCCATTGCCCACCTCCCGCGGGACGCTGCGGCACGGATGCATTTGCCGCCCCGGCAGCCCCCGGTGCACCCGGGCCCGCCGCCGCGCCACCCGACTGAAGCCGCGCGATCATACCCGCCATCCAGGGTGCAAGTTTCCGCAGATTCGTGTCGTCATTCACGGTCACCGTTACGGGCTTTTTGGTGATCAGGTCGTTCAATTTGATTTGGTGATTTGCCGCATCAACAGAAACGATGGTGCCTGCGATGTTGCGGAATGAGCCGGATACAATCTGCTCGGCGTGTATTCTGGCGCCATCTTCGCTCTTATCGCCAAGGACGCGCAGGTTGTTCCCGGGCGCGATCTCGGCCAGTTGGCTGGGCTTGGCGTCCGCGAACTTCACGCTGTCCGGCGAATACCGCCGAAACGTAGTCTTGTCGTCCGTGTCCACCACTAACGGCTTAGGACCTGCGGCAGTTTGCAGGGTAATCGTGATGGTCTTTGCCGCGGGATCCACCGCCGCCACTTTTCCGGCCAAGCCGCGCTTCTGCCAGTCTTCCCGGCTCTTCGCCTGTTGCTGGGCCACGTCGTTCCTCGACATGACGATCACCGAGACTGCTGGGGTTTGGTCCTGGCCCTCCACCTTGCGGCTGCGCGCGTAGACCCGGTCGCCGGTGACCAGGTCTTTCAACTCAATCCGCGTCGCCTTGCGTAAATCCTTCTCGCCGGGGGGTACCAGCATGAACGACGTGTTCGCATCCAGGGGGACGTCGATGACCACCCCTCCATCCTGCTTGACGCTCATTTTCGAGCCGGAGGGATCAATCGAGGTTACCTCTCCGATGACCTTGTTATAGGCGGGGGGCTTTGGGGCGGCCTCCTGTTGGGCAAAAGCTGCCGCGCCTAGACCCAACATCAGGCTGCCGCTTAGCAAAATACTACAGAGATTTCTGGAACTCAAGTGACACGACGCCGACATTGTATTGAATGAGGCGTCCGGGTTCCCGGCAAGGTAACACCTCCACCGAAAAACTTTCTCACATGTCGAGCTAGCTCATACAGATAGCCCGACTTTTCAAGATTCGAGGCGCAGGCGCCGTCAGTCGATCAAGCCGTGAATGCGCATCTGAACCAGTTGATCGGTCGTGGGATGCGTAAAACCGGCACTCTGTACCTTCTTCACCATCTCCGGGGTGACGCCGTGAATTTGCATCCGGATTAGATCTTCCACCGGAATTCCAGAGTATCCTTCCGCGTTGAGATCGCGAACGAATTCAGGGCTCACGCCGTGAATGCGCATGCGGATCAAATCTTCCGGCGCGATGTGGCGGTATCCATAAGTTTGCAGCGCTTGCACAAACCCGATGCTCACCCCGTGGATCCGCATGCGTACCAGGTCTTCCGCTCCGAGCGCGCTGTAGCCCGCACTCTGAAAATCGCGGATGTAGGAGACCGAAACACCGTGTATGCGGAAGCGGACCAGGTCATCCAACGCCAGCCCGTGGTAGCCCATGCTCTTCAGATCCTGCACGAAGGCGCGAGAGATGTCGAAGGCCGCCATTTCCATGGCGCGATCGGGTTCCATGCTATAGCCCAGTGATCTCATTTCCGCGATGTATTTCGGATTGGGCTCAAACACGAACGTCCCGGCGCCATGATCGCCCGCAAAACGGCCGTCACAAACAAAGCTCCCGGCGTCTCGAACAAATTCAAAATGCGTGGCGCTCCGGCTGAGTCCGCGGAAACTGTCCGCAGCCACCGGAAACGAATGTTCATGGTGTTCCTGATGCAAAGTCAATTGGATTTGGCCGTCGCCTTGGAAGTCAATGAGCCATTGGCCGGAGTTGTTTTCAGCCGCGAAGGCGCTACAGAACGCAGCGCCGCCCACCACAAGCGCCAGCAGAGCATGTCTTGTCATTGTTTTTTCAACCTTTCGGAAAGAGCTCGATTATAGGCCCGCAATGCGCATGCGGATCAGTTGTTCGATAGATACGTTGGGGAATCCGTTTTTCTTCACACGCTCGGCGAATTCCGGGTCAACCCCGTGGATTTTCATTTTGATCAGATCTTCCGCCGATGGCTTCATGCCCAGCGCGGCCGAAATGTCTTTCACGAAGTCGGGTGTCACTCCATGGATCTGCATTTTCACCAGATCCTTCAGAGTGATGGACGGTGAAACCATGGCGTGCATGGCATCGACGTATTCCGCCGTCACGCCGTGAATACCAAGTTCTTCGACATCCTCCGGGGTGGCGTCCGGGTTCTCATGAACAGCCGCCCGGGCCATCTCCGGACTCACGCCGTGCGTGCGTAGTTCGATCAGTTGTTCGATGGTCAGGTGTCGCAGACCGGAATGCATCATGGCCGTGAGCCATTCGCCGCGGTCGTCATTGGAAGAGGCGTCCGGAGCGTCGGGCGGGTCCGGCGGCTCCGGCGCTTCGGGAGCATCGGCTTCCTCGGTAACCTGGATCTCTTTCGGCGTGTCGGGGGCTTCAGGGAAGGCCGATCGTTTGTCAGATGACGCGGCTGCCGGAGCGGACTGCGCTGGTTGTGCGATGCTCTGTGGCTGCTGGTTGTTCTTATCGGCGGCGATTACAACGGCTACCGCAACCATGGCCAGCAACAATGCCGCCCAGGCCGGCGGCCGGCTGGATGGTGCCTCGTTGAACAGGAGTCGCCGGATACGGGAAGACAGAGACCCGCCCGTGGCCGCCATAACGAATTCCGAGGCCGCCTGGCGTCCGGCGAGTTCCAGCAGAGCTCGGGCGTAACGCGCCGGATCGCCCGAAATGTGCACCGCCAAATCGTCACAGCAATGCTCGCGTTCGATCCGCATTTGACGCGAAACCCACCACACAAAGGGGTGATAAAAAAGAACTGTCTCCAGCGCCATTTGCAGCAAATTGACCAGGTAATCATGCCGCCGGATATGGGCCAGTTCATGCACCAGAAGCGCTTCCAGATCGTCCGGATTCGTTCCGGCGAGAGTCGCCGCGGGGACCAGAATCACCGGTCGCAGCCAGCCGACCACATAGGGTGAAACGCCGGAAAGCGTCACGCGCAACGAAACGAACCGCGCAATTCCGGCGCGCTCGGCCAGCGATTTCAAGCGTGTAACCAGCGCAGGCGGGGCGGATTGCCACGACGCGCGTGAACGCACTAACCACAGCCATCCACCCGTTCGGCGCAGGGTGAGCACGAGAACTCCACAGAGCCACAGGGCGCAGATACCCGGGAATGCGGACTCGCAGGTTTCGCGCCAGTCTGTCTGCTGCGAGGGGGCCAAGGGGCTCTGCCACGTCAATGTGGCCAGGCCGAAGCTGGACACAGCCGGCGCTGCGGCTGAACCTTCCGGCCAAACCAGTAGTGCAAAATTGATCGCCGGCGTGAGCGCTAGCAAGAACAGAGTGGCGGCGCAAACTCCATAGCGAGCCGCAGCCGTCCATCGGCGCACGATGAGCCACACCAGCGCGAAAACAATGGCGATCAGCGCGCCCTGCCAAAGCGAGCCCATTAATGTCCAACCCAAAGCTTCCACTACGCGTGTACTCATCAGTTGCCTCCCCGCTTCTGCTGCTTCTCGTAGCGCGCCAGCAGTTCGCGCATTTCCTTGATCTCGGCGGGAGTCGTCGGCTTCGCCGCCAAAGCCTGCATCATCAGATCCGAAGCAGATCCGGAAAAGACCCGATCCAGCATATGACCGACGATGGCGCGCTGGGTGGTCTCCCGCGCCACCTTGGGCTTGTAGACGTGGGCGCGTTCGGCCTCGTCCCGCTCCACGAGGCCTTTTTCCGTCATGATCTGCATCAGCTTAAGAATGGTGGTGTAGCCCGTGGAGCCCAGCTTGCCCGCGGATATCGCCTCGTGGACGTCGCGCACGGTTGAGGGGCCGCGATCCCACAGGATTCGAAGGATCTCAAGTTCGGAGTTTGTGGGGCGTGGGGGCATCTAGATCAGACAATACTACGAATCAATTCGTAGTGTCAACGAAAAATTTCGTAGAAAGTCAGCGTTTCTTGCGTGCCGGTTTAGCATTCTTCCGCACTCGCCGTTCCCAGGCTGTCCGCAACGCACCCTCCAAGACATCCTCATCGACGGCCGCAAGGCGGATGTGGGTCGCCCCGTTTCTTCCCCACCCGCCCGTCACGGGCAGGAAGACTTCCGGCAGTTCCTCGACGAACGCAGCCTGCTCTTCCGGCGAAAGCATCAGGTTGCCGTATCCCAGGCGTTGGTGCGCAAGAGTCGCAAATATCCTGCCGCCAACGCGAAAATCCGCCGCCCCCATGTGCGAGCCTTCCTCCGCACCTTCGAGACTCAGCGCAATGCGTCGAAAATCCTCAGCAGTCATTGGAGTTGTCCACCACAGATCTTGAACGACCCGAAACCGTTGGTTCAAACCAGCGGCGGAGCAGGTTCAGGTCGATGCTTTGACGTTCGCGCATTCGATCAATCAAATGCAACTGGAGCATCAATATAACTTTCGGTCACCGCGCTGTTTGCAATCTGCCAGCCTCGGCGCGTGGCCCGCTGAACTCGTGAGTTACTCGTCCCTTAGCGCCACCATAGGATCCAACCGCGCCGCTCTCCTCGCCGGAATCCAAGCCGCTCCCAATGCCACCGCCCCCAGCGCCGCCACAGCAAAAGCCAACGTCCACGGATCGTTCGGCTTCACCCCATAAAGGAAACTTGCAACAAATCGCGAAGTGCCCAGCACGGCGACCACTCCCACCCCGGCGCCCACCACGACATGCCACAAGGTGTCGCGCAGAACAAGCCAAATCACATTGCCGCGCGATGCGCCGATGGCCACGCGCAACCCGATCTCCGCCTGCCGCCGCGCCACCGAATACGCCAGAATTCCATAAAGCCCAATGCACGTCAGCAGCAGCGCCAGCACCCCGAAGAAAATGGAGAGCGACGCCATCAGACGCTCCTTCCCCAGTGATTCGCTCACCTGCTCCTCCATCGTCTTCACTTCATCCACCGGAGTGCCCGGCGCGACCTGCTTCACCGCCGCCCGCAAGGCCGGAAAAATAGACGAAATGCCCGCCCCAGCGCGCACAATAAAACTCAACGAACCAGGGCTATCGTTCTGCAAATAGCACAGGTAGAGCGCCAGCGGATCGGGCTCGCGCAGGTCAAGATACTTGGCATCCGCCGCCACCGCGACAATGCGAATCAGCGATTTCTGGAACTGGATATGCTCCCCGATCGGGCTCTTTCCACCGAACCACGCGCGCGCCGCCCTTTCCGAAATAATTCCCACCTTCTCCGCGGTCGCCGCGTCCTGGTTCGTGAACTCACGGCCCGTCAGCAGCGGGGTCTGCATGGTTTCGAAATAACGCGGACCCACCAGGTTCACCATCGTGTCGCGCAGCGCCGGCGGAATTTCGGGACCGCCGGGAAGCGAGACATCGTCATCCCACTCGGCGTTACTTGTGGGCGTGATCAGCAGCACGCTCGCCGATTTCACGCCGGAAAATGAATTGAGCCGATCGAGGAGCCGTGTATAAATCGCAGCCAGCGCCGGGCCTTTCTCGGGCCGCCGATCCACGTCGAGGGCAATCAGCATCAGATTGCGTGGATTGAATCCCGGATCGATCGTCCAAAGATTCAGCAAGCTCCCTGCAAACAGACCGGAGCCGGCCACCAGCAGCACCGAAAGCGCCACTTGACCGCCCAGCAGAACGCGCCCGACACCGAATCGATCGGGGGCGCCCATCACGTTCTGCGCCCGCTTCTTCAAATCCATATTGATTCCCAGGTGCGTCGCCTGCAGGGCCGGGAACAACCCGAACAGAAGCCCGGTCAGTATGGCGGCGGACACAGTGAAAACCAGAATGCGCCAGTCGGGATTCAGATTGAGAGCGATGGGGTTGCTGCGTATTTCGAGAAAGCCCACCAACAGGCGCACGGACCACGCCGCGAAGGCGAGTCCCAGTGCCGCGCCGAGCACGGATATGAGTACGCTCTCCGTCAAGAGTTGCCGGATCAATCGCCACCGTCCCGCTCCAATCGCAAGCCGCACCGCAGTTTCCCGGTGACGCGAAGCGCTGCGTGCGATAAGCAGATTCGCCATGTTGGCGCACGCGATCAACAAAACGAAGGCCACCAGAATCATCAGAATCTCAAGCGGATTGCTAAAGCGCCGCCGAAGGAACGAGGAACCGGTAGCTCCCGGATTCAAATGCAATTGCATGCCAAGGAAACGTTTGCGGCCTTGGCCGCCCCAATCTCCCGGCACCGTCGCCTTCATCAACTCGGGCGAGATCACGCGCAGTTGGGCGCCCGCCGCGCTCATCGTGACACCCGGCTTCAATCGCCCCATGACGCTGAGAAACCAACAGCTTCTACTCTCGATGCAGCGCTCGTCACCGATCTGACGGGCCAGATTCAGCGGCGCCCAAATGTCGGGAGCCTTGCCCGGTTCCGATCCAAAGAACCCCCGTGGCATTACGCCGATGACGGTGAACTGTAACTTGTCCAGAGTGATCGCGCGCCCAATGGCTGAAGGATTCCGTTGGAACTGACGCGCCCAGAACGCATCGCTGATCACGGCAACCGGGCCATTCGGTCCACCGCCCGATCGGTCGTCCTCCGCCGTGAATGTGCGTCCCTCCGCTGCCGGAACGCCAAGTCCGGTGAAGTAATCGCCGCTTGCGAGCGCTCCATGTACGTGAACGGTCTCACCGTCAATGGATGTCTGGAAATCGTGGTTGTCCCAGGCGAACATTTGCGCCAGCACTTTGTTTCTGCTTCGCGCCTCGTCGAAGATCGGGTAGGTGATGGAGCCCTGTCCGTGGTCTTCCAACCAAAGATCGAGCGTCACCAGTTGTTCCGGGTGCGGCGCCGGCAGCGGCCGCAGCAGAAGACTATCGATCAGGCTGAAGATGGCCGTATTGGCGCCGATGCCGAGCGACAGCGACAGGACCGCAACGGCGGCAAATGCGGGGTTCTTGCGGAGCGTTCGCAAGGCGTAGCGCAGATCCTGCGATAGCTCATCAGCCCAGCGCCAGGTCCACACGCTACGCGTTTCTTCCTTCAGCCGGACGACATTGCCGAACTTGCGGTAGGCCGCGTGTCGTGCTTCCTCAGGCGACATGCCGCGCTCGATATTCTCTTCCGTTTCGCGTTCGATGTGCTCGCGAAAGTCCTTTTCCATCTCTTCTTCCAGCCGCTTGCGATTCATGATTCGTTCTCCCGGCCGGCCGGACGCAGCACCCCTGCAATGGCGCGTGCGAACCGGTCCCACTTGGTGGTCTCGACGGCCAACTGCTTGCGTCCCTTCGGCGTGAGCCGGTAAAATTTCGCGCGGCGGTTGTTTTCGGACGTGCCCTCTTCGGCCGAGATCCAGCCGCGCTTGATCAGCCGGTGCAGCGCCGGATAGAGAGAGCCTTGCTCCACCTGCAGGACATCGTCGGAATTGCGCTCGATCGCGTGGGCGATGGCATGGCCATGGGATGGCCCCAGGACAAGGGTTCGAAGAATCAGCAGGTCAAGCGTGCCTTGCAGGAGTTCGATGCGTTCTTTGTCTTAAGTAGACATTCTAGGTGGAGCTTACAGCCTCTACGGGTAGAATGTCAAGGGGAGTATGCGAATTAGCGCGACAGGTCGAAGTTAATCCATTGCATGGAAGGCGCGGCCTTTTTCCCGGCGAGCATATCCTTCGCCACGACTTGCAGGTAGTATTCGCCCGGCTCAAAGCTGTCACTCAAATGGAGCGTGCTGCTGGCGATCAACTCGCGGCTGGCCGCTCCCGGCGCAGCCTTGGTGACGATGGGAGAGCTGGCCCACACTTCCCTGCCCTCATGGAACACCTTCACCTGCGTTTCCACCTCCGCAACATTCCCGCTCGCCGTCTTGGGATTGAACATCGTGAAGCGGTACGGGACCGGCTGGTCTGCCGTAAACACCCGGACTGCGGAATTGGCGGGCGAAGTCACATCGTCGGTGGTTCCGAGCACGATGGTTCCTAAAACCAGGTGCTTCTTCTTCAGATCGGGCAACAGTAGGAAGCCGCTGGTCGATCCCAATCGGCCCGACGATACATCGCGCACGGCGGCCCGAACCTGCGCCGCGCCGCTGCGGGTTACCGGGACCTGCTTGGCCAACACGAAACCACTGTTCAAGGCGACCTGATACTGCTTCTCCGGCATGTTGATTTCGATGGTATTGTCCGCCGATTCCACGGGCCGTCCGTCTTCGTCATGGCCGGTCAGAAGCAGCTCCAGAGCGGCATGATAGTTTCCGTCCGCGCGCTTTTCAAACGCTATGGAATGGGCATCGATGTGGAGCATCGTCGCAATGCGGCTCTGCTTGGGGCCGTTGCTGAGAAATTGAAGCGTCAGCCGGAGCGGAATGTCTTTCATCCCGAAGGGAGACTTCAAAGCGGACACGAGCTTCTGCCCGTCAGACTGGGGCCTCGGCATCGTCTCCGCGTCGGTTTCCCCATAAAAGCCCGTTCTGGAGCGGACCGTGAGCCCGCGCTGTTTCACCCGCACCTGAATCCGATGGAACGCAGAGCGCTGCCCTTCCTTGTGGAAGGTCCCGCCCTGCGGTTTGTAACCGATCAGATAGTAGCCGTTGAGGTCATCGAGCACCCGGGA
>Ga0326727_10005858_pt1 | contig 34541 bp, 23 predicted proteins | sample MB2enrmetagenome_FD_207643 | JGI IMG/M metagenome (GOLD analysis project Ga0326727, IMG submission 207643) | Lab enriched peat soil microbial communities from McLean, Ithaca, NY, United States - MB29MY | ecosystem: Environmental > Terrestrial > Soil > Wetlands > Peat | place: USA: New York...
AGCGCTTGGATCCTAGCTATAAGCCGCTCGCGGAGGTCACGCGGCAAGTTAAATTGCACCTATATTCGATTTACAGCGTAAAGGCAAACACCTATCAGTCCTTGTCGAACAACTCTGGCGTTGGCATCGCGTACCTCTATTACTTAAATGCTCAAATGATGAACCCGGACCCCGGAGCGGGGGATGCCTTCGCTGCCAGTTTTCATGACGTTACCGAGTTGTTCAAGCGGAAGCGCACCATGGTGCTTGTCGTAAGAGTGGAGAGCCTCTCCCAGGTCCCGAACGGCTTTAACGACGTGGTGACACGCCGAGTGAATGCAGCCATCGAAGCGTTGGGTTTGCCCGATCTGGTCGCGTCCCCGGCAGACGCGTATGAGAAGAAACCCGACGTAGACGCCCTGTTCCAGGATATTCGCCCGGACGGCAAATCGCGGGTGGCCACTCTCACCTTGGACATCACGAATTACCAGAAGGAAAATGGTGCAAACGGAGCCCCGGAGGAGAAGCACTCTCAATTCAATGCCGGCACGGAAAACGTGCCGAATCCTGAGTATGAAAAACTCCGGCAAAAGGTCGAGGTCGAGAATACTGCGTTGGAACGCCATAAGAACAAGACGAAACCCACCAAAGAGGGATACACGGCCAGCGGTCTAGCCATCCTCCGTGATGAGATGGATAAGACTCCGAAAGAAATTACACGCGACAAGCTTGTGGACTATACCTACCAGGAATATCACCTAAGCGCTGACGTCCACATCGGCATGAAGCTAACGCTCCGCGACATGTTGGAAAAGCAGTTGTTGGCCTCTGATGACATCGAATCAGGCGAGCAGGATAAGGCGACGGAGATTGCCGGAGCCCAAGCTCGAGATGTTAATGGTATCATTAACCGGCAACCTCGCATAAAGACGCAGGACCAGTTGCAACAAGACGCTGAGCTTGCTGCACTCAAGTCAATCGACGAAAAAATACCTGCGCTGCTGGCGAAGTACGACCAGCGTTATTACAACGAGGGCGAGAAGGCCCTGCATACGGGGCATACCGATGATGCGGTGGAGAATTTCCTCTGCTACTGGCACACGTTCCGGGGCCAGATGGATGAAAACCGCTCGCGTCACATTGTCGAAGTGGTAAAGCAGTACACCGGTTTGGAACTGAGCCCCTCCGACTCTGATTTGGCTTCGCAAGGATGGCAGTTGGTAATGGCATCTCGGGCGCCCGGGACTACCGGAGTTATGTTGCTTGCAACCACCCGAGGAGGCCATCGCTGAAAACCCGGCTCATGGCCACCTACAACTGAGGTAAAGCTCGGGCTGCCGTCATACCATCTTTCGTTCGGGAGAAGTCATGATTGGCGGTTGACTGAACACCCCCGCGCCAATACTCCGCCGATGTTGCTTGCCCCCCCCTCAAGCGCTGGCTTGAGCTTCCTGAGCGCTGTGGGTAAGCCTCCTTTGTAAAACTCCCGGTTCTGAGTTAAGCTTTTGCCCAATTGGCTCTTAGAAAGCCTTCAGGAGAAAGGCCGATGATTCCGGCCCGATGGGAACGAATTAAAGCGCTATTCGATGCCGCCCTCGATCGACCGGCGGAGGAGCGATCGCAGTTTCTGGCGGAGGCATGCGCCGAGGATGATGCGCTTCGAGCCGAGGTAGAGCGGTTGCTGGCTGAACATGATCGGGCGGGAGAATTTCTTAACGCTCCGCCCTGGGCAACGCTGGCCGAATCTAGTTCAGTAACCTATCCATACCGGCGCCCTCCGGATGAGGGTGACGCTGCCGAGGGCTCGTTGAAGCTTGGCGACACGTTTGCCCATCGCTACGAGATTCAAGCCGAACTTGGCGCTGGGGGGATGGGCGTGGTGTACAAAGCCGCAGACACCAAGCTGAAGCGGATCGTCGCCTTGAAGTTCCTGCCTCGGGAGCTATCTAGGAACCGACAAGCCCTGGAACGATTTCAGCGTGAAGCGCAGGCCGCCTCTGCGCTCGATCACCCAAACATCTGCGTGGTTCATGACATCGGAGAGCACGAGGGCCAGCCGTTTATCGTGATGCAGTATCTGGAGGGCGAGACACTCGAGGACCGCATCGCCGCAAAGCCGCTGAAAACAGACGAGCTCATTGACTTGGCGATTCAAATCACGGACGCTCTGGACGTCGCACACTCGAGAGGCATCATCCATCGTGACATCAAGCCGGCGAATATTTTTGTCACTAAACGCGGTCAGGCGAAGATTCTGGATTTTGGGATAGCCAAACTGTCGCGTGATCGCGCCAGCGGCACTCGCCCTCGGCGCGAGACGGAGCAGCGCGCGGCCGCGTCCGAGGAACTCACGACTTCGATGGAAGCCGAATCACTTACCAGTCCGGGCATCGCCATAGGAACCGTGGCGTACATGTCGCCCGAGCAAGTCCGCGCGGAAGCGCTGGACGAACGCACCGACGTATTCAGCTTCGGAGGCGTGCTTTACAAAATGGGGACCGGGAGGCAGCCCTTTTCCGGCAGCAGTCCTGGCGTCATCTTTCACGCGATTCTGGCGGAGGCACCACCTTCGCTCCTTCAATTGAATCCTGGTTTGCCGCCGAAACTGGGACGGATCATCAACAAGGCGCTAGAAAAGGATCGCGAGCTGCGCTACCACAACGCCTCTGACATGCGAAAGGACCTGGTTCGCTTGAAGCGCGGCACCGATTCAGGGGAGGTGGCTGCTATAGCGGCGGTTTTGCCCCACCAAGTTAAACGTGGCGACGTAAGGCTGCCTCTATCTCGCTGGGTGGGGATTGCACTGGCCACTGTCGCACTCATCGCCTTGATCGCTGGCGCCGGCTGGTTTCGCTTTCTTCGCCCCGCCTCGAAACTCGCCCGGCCACCCATGCGCATTGTTCCTTTGACTAGCTACCTTGGCCATCAGTCAGAGCCTCGCTTTTCGCCCGACGGCAATCAGATCGCTTTCTCTTGGGACGGGGAGAAGGAGGACAACTGGGATATTTACGTGAAACTGATCGGCACGGAGAAGCCGCTGCGGCTCACCACTGACCCCGGCGAGGATAGGTTCCCGGTGTGGTCACCCGATGGCCGCTATGTCGCCTTTTACCGCCACAGCGAGCGTGAAGATGGAATTTATGTTATTCCTGCCCTGGGCGGCCCGGAGCGCAGGCTGCATACGCTCAGCCCTGGTGCCTACCTGTCGGGTTCGCCGGGCGAATCTATTGACTGGTCCCCGGACGACAAATACCTAGCCTATACTGATCTCCGGACCGACAAGCAGGCGCCGACCCTCTTCTTACTCGCCGTAGATAATCCCGAAAACACAAGGCCCTTGACCAGTTCTGGCACGCAGCCGGAGGATTATCTACCCCGTTTCTCCCCCGACGGAAAGACCGTAGCGTTCGGTCGATATTCACACAGCGGAACTGCTGTCGACATCTTCCTCGTGCGCATTGCGGGTGGAGAACCGAAGCGCCTCACCTTTGACAACAGCCCCATTTATGGCTTGGATTGGACCCCGGACGGGAACTATATCGTCTTTTCCTCAGATCGTTTGGGCAACAGCGGTCGCCTATGGAAAATTCGTGCCTCCGGCGGCGAGCCCGAGCCTTTGTCTATGGGCCAAGGCGGTGCGACCTGGCCCTCCCTTTCCCACGATGGATTCCGTCTCGCGTACAGCCAGGCGGATACTAACATAAACATATGGCGGTATGACGTCCCCCGGACAACGGGCCGGAGTGCGCCTCCCGCAAAGTTGATTGCCTCGACCACGGAAGAGTCAGCCCCACAATTTTCGCCCGACGGAAAAAGGATCGCGTTTCAGTCCACCCGGTCCGGAAATCCGGAGATCTGGGTCTGTGACAGCGACGGCTCCAATCTCAGACAGTTGACTTTCTCTAGCCGCTGGGCGTTCAATCCGCAATGGTCCCCTGATGGCCACGAGATTGCTCTCGAGAGCAGCCTCGAAGACTACCCCGCCATCTATGTCGTTAGTGTGGAGGGCGGAAGGCCGCGCCGCCTGACGACGGGTGCCTCAACCGATGCACTGCCAACTTGGTCGAAGAACGGGAAATGGATTTATTTCGTTTCCAACAGGACCGGGACCTGGCAATTGTGGAAGATGCCCGCGGGCGGAGGTCAAGCGGTACAGGTGACGAAGAAGGGCGGCCATGAAGCCTTCGAATCTCCCGACGGCAAGACCTTGTACTACACCAAGAGCCTTGAGGATAACAGTCTTTGGAATGTTCTCGTGGATGGGGGAGAAGAAACGCCGGTTCTCCCGCGCCTCGCCTTGGGACTTTGGGGTTACTGGAGCGTGACCACAGAGGGCATCTACTATTACAACGCGGCGACGAAGTCCATTGAACTCTTCAGCTTCGCCACGCACAGGATAACTCAGATTGCTAAGCCAGAAAAGGCACCGACACCGGACTACCAGGGCCTAGCGATTTCCCCCGACGGCCGCTCGATTCTCTTTGCCCAGGTGGACGAAGAGACCAGCAAAATCATGCTGGCAGAGAATCTCCGTTGGTAGATGGCGAGTGTGCGGGCACGCAGAAGGCAGGGACGACATCAAGCGTAGCTAAGTAATTGGCCGTCAGATAAAACAGTAGGGCGAGACCGCGGGAGGCCGACCGGAGCGGCGCGCAAATCCACGCATTCCCTCGACAGTGACCTCAATACTGACCCACGGACGGCGGAATCTGATCAAGCGTCGCCCTACCCCATATCCAAACGGCAGTGATCGTCCGTTGTGAGCCCGCGGACACGAGTGTACCCAAGTAAGTGCCCCGGGCTGATGAAGTACGCCATGCCCTGGTGCGGAGCCGGACTAGTCATAATGCCGAAATGCAAGTGAGGGGCAGTGTTGCCGGCGTTGCCACTGGCGCCAGTCCGAGCTATAGGATCACCTTCATTAACCGGTTGGTTCTTTTTAACTGAAACAGCGGATAGATGCCCGTAAATAGCGTAGAGCTGCCGACCCCTGAATCCGAACTGAATCACGACAGCGCGTCCATATCCATCCAGGTTTCGGTAAACCTCACAGACCTTGCCTGGCGCGATTGAATATGCGGTAGTGCCAACGGGGGCCAAGAGGTCCCACCCCTGATGAATGCCCCCTTTGTTTTTGTCCGTAGGCTTCCTTACTCCTGGCCCGTAAGCCCCGGAAAAGGGAAACGACAGGCTCCGGTCAGTGGCTGGTGTTCGTAGTAGCATTGTGTTTAAGGGTTGTCGCATACGAACCTCCTCAATCGATAGTGAACCCACCCAAGTGGGAGCTCGTTTGAAACTTTGACTCTCCGAGACCGGACACAACTCCTATGGCGGATTGGAACGAGAAGTTGCTCCTTACGTATTAGTTTCCTCCATGTTGTCGTCCACTCCAGGATGCGCAAATCCTGCGCCAGACCGCGCCAACCCGCGCGCGAAGCTACTTGGCGCAGGCGGACTGTAGCTGGTCGAGTTGGAACTCGGAGGGATTCAGCGGGGCAAAGTGGTCATGTTTGCCTGCGGCCGTCCGCACTTCGAACTCGTCGTGACGGTGCTTCTTGAACTGGACGTCTGAGCAGGCATGAGTCAGGATGTGGGGTTCTCCGTCGGAGGCCGATTCGCCCGTGAACTTCAGTTGATGCGCGCTGACGCTCAGAGTGCCCTGGCAATAAGCTTTGTGTGCATGCAGGTGGCGCACGCGGGCGCTGAAGACCGTTGGCGGCGGGGACGGCGGGCGGTGGTCTTTTGCATATTGGTCCTGAGCGTGTTGGATGTCATCGCGAAGGCTGCTGACCTCCTTGCCGCGCTCGGGCAGCAGGTCCGCGAGGGCGTCTGCGATCTGCCGTGCGCGCTCAAAATCATTCTGTCGAAGCGCTTGACCGGCCTGATAGAGCGCACCTTGCAGGCTATCGTTAAGGCGAGCTTGGTAGTCATCACTCTTCGGATCAAGCTCCAGAAGCTGTTTCCAATAGTAGACGGCGTTCTCCCGCGCGGGGAACACATAGTGCTGGTTCGCATAGGCGTCGCGCGCTTGCTGCCGTAACTTATCTTGCGGATTCGGCGCGGGGTCCGGGGCTTTCTCGGCGCGGAGCCTGAATTCCGCAATCACGTCGCTTCCCTTGACAACGTTCACGGATTGCTCTTCGGGGTCACTTTCGTATCCCTCTTTCGTGACCTCGACAAGGTATTCCTTGACCGGCAGGTTGGGAATTCTAAAGCTGCCATTCTTCGTCGAGCCTTTCTCTTCACCGTTGACCCAGACCTGGGCGTCATCTTGGTCGGCGCGCACCAGAAGATTACCGACGGCTCGCTCCGACATCAGCCAAATCGTCAGCGCCGGGGCCGCGCTTGCTTCAAACTGCTTCATTCCCTGATCCTTCCCCTGCCCCCAAGCCAGCAAGTGGGAGCCCCTGGTGAGGTCTTTCAACTCAAGGCCCTCAGAGCCCATTTGACCCAGCGGTTTTCCATCGAGGGCAACGGCTTTGGAGCCGAACGTAGACTGAACCTCGCCGTGGCTACCGAGCGCGCTCAGGACAACAACCTTGAGGCCCTTCGTCGTTATGGCACTGGTCAGGGTGGGCATGTTCCCGGGCCTTACTTCAAGAAGGACGGTCGCCGTCGCGTCGCCGCCAGAGACCCGCAAATTGTGCGGGCCGGCAGGCAACTCCAGTACAAACTGCCCATCCTTCATTTCACCCGCCGGTAGTCCCTCCAGCCAGATCTGCGGAGCCTTGAGGTCCGTAAACACACTCAGCGTTGTTGCCACTGGTGTGAGGTGTAGGTGGAGCGGCTCGGACGAGCCACGCTGGACAGTCAGGGACTGCGATAACGGCTGATAGCCGTCCTTCAATGCGTCGATTTTGTGGGTTCCTTCTTGCAGTCGAAGATCGAACGGGGATATGCCCGAGTCTTTGTTGTCAATCCGAATCCTGGCTCCCGGCGGCGATGTATCTAGACGGCACACGATTCCAGGGGCCGCGGGCGGCAATGGTCCTGATTTCAGAATCCTGGTTACCAACCCCACGCAGGCCAAGAGCGCGATGATAACCACCGCAGCCCCAATGCCTTCGCGCCGCAACTTCAAGCCGCCGGGCCAGAGGTGCCCATTCGCCCAGTCCAGTGCACTGCGCACTAACCGTTCAGGTGAGTGTTGGCCCTCCCCTGCGGCAGGCTCGCCGATTTCTGCCGGAGGTTCGAGGGAAGGGCCGTGCGGTGCGGGAGATTCCCGATGGTCATCAAATGTCGGCCCGGATTGGACGCGGAAAGAACTGAGAGCCACCCGTAACTGGGACAGTTGGGGCTCCTGCGGATAAACCGCCAGGCCGCGCCCCGCCTCGTCGGAGCCTCCCTCGAGGTCTCCCGCGGCCTGCTGCTGCCGGGCTGGCGCAGCGCAGCGATCGACAAACTCGTTCTGTTTCCGCTCCCCGACCAGCTTTCGAAGGCTGTTTGCCAATGCGTGGCCCGGAGCGATAGCCAAGGCTTCCCCGATCAAGGTCTCAGCAGCCTGCCTATCAGTTTCCAGCAGGTTTTGGGCTCGTTCCGCAAGAGCATCGCACAGGACCGCCTGAGTCAACTGGCTACGCTCATCCAACCGGTAGGCCGTTCGCAGCGCTTCCAGGCTTTCTTCGAAACGCTGCTGGGCTGAGAGTTCCTGGCCCTGAGTCAGGAGTGCCTGAACCCGCGTTTGGAGCTCCACACCCGCATTCGCCTGCCTTTCCAGTTCGGCAAGTTCCGGGTCGCCGGCAAACTCAGAACGAGCCCTCTTGCAGGTGTCGAGCGCGCGGCCATAGTCCCTCGATCGTAAGCTCCGATCAACACTCTCCACCCAACGCTCCCGGGCCGCACTCCGAATCTGATGGTCGCGGCGCTTTACCAGGCGTTCGACTTCAATCTTGAGCCCAGGGTAGCTGCTGTAGAGAATTCCGAGCATCTCCCATTGTTCTAAGGCCGCGTTGAACTGCTCTTTCTCCTCATAGAGCCGGGCCTTGGCCGCGATGGCGTTGACCAAATCCCGCTTTTCGCGTACCAACCGCAACGCCTTCTGGAAGTGAACCTCGCCGGGTTGGAGATCGAGCGCCTCCTTCAGAATGCCGGCTCGTCTATCCAGATCCGACTCGGCCTCGACACGGCGGTCTGTCTCTGCGATAAACTCCAACAAGTGCTGTCTTTGTTGCTCTTCCACATCGAGCTTCAGGGCCGTGAGCAACGGATGTCCGGGATATTGCCTCAGGTGCTCGTCGCAGATCGCCAGGGCTTTGTCAAAACGGCCTTCCTTCAGGTGCCTGCGCGCCATGCCGCAGGCGTTGTTGATCGCTTCGTGTTCGGAGCGAATTCGGTTATAGAAGTCCTGGTATGTGGCGGAGCCCTCCGGAGGCGTCGTGTCAGGGGCTTGATGGTTAAGCTCGAGCACCACTGACATCTTGTCGAGCGCGGTCCCTAAGTCTCCCCTGGCCCAGGCCTCCTGGGCCGCAGTGAACACCTGCTGCTTCTCCTGGCGCCGCCGCAAGTACTCGTCTGCTCGGCGGTCGATCTCTCCCAGCAACTGGCGCGCGGGGCCATCTTGCGGCGATGCTTTGAGCACATTTTCGACCGCTTCGCGGGCGTGATCATAATCGTATTTGCTGATGTGCTGCTGAGCGAGGCGAAACCACCCTTCAATTTTGCGCTGCGTATTCTTCTTCTCGATCGTGCTTTTTAATCCTAGAGCAGCGGCATTTTCGGGATCTAATTCGAGCACTTGAAGGATCTTCTGCAGCGCCAAAGGGCATTCGTCCTCTTCAAGGCGCGCTCGCGCGCTCTCCAGGAGCTGGCCGATAGTTTTCTGCTGAACTGCCCGGTTGATCTGGCAGCGCAAGGCCGAGATATCGGCATCGAGGTTCCCCTCAGCTTCAAGCTCATTCAGAATGTCGGCCGCAAATTGATAATCGCGTTGTTCGTAAGCATTTCGAGCCCGACTAATCCTCGGCTGGATGCGTGCAGGATCGAACATCTCGATAGGTTCGCCGCGCAGAGCTTTCCCCAAGGTCTCGCCAAACTCGCGGGCGCTCGAGAACCGGTGGCAAGGCTGCTTGGCCATGGCCTTGCGAACCACCCGGCTGAGCAATTCGCTCACGGTCGGGTTGTGCTGCGAGACGGGTGGAGGTGTCTGATGGAGAATAGCATCGACGATTTCCCGCTCCGTGGGACGATCAAAAGGCCGAAACCCCGTGAGAGTCTCGTAGGAGACCACTCCTAGGGAAAAGATGTCCGAGAGCGGCGACACCGCCTTCATTTCGAGCTGTTCGGGCGCCATGTAGGGCAAGGTGCCTATGGCAAGACGGGAACTGGCACTGTCCACCATGTGCGCGACGCCAAAATCGATGATCTTTATCGAGTCATCCTCCAGGACGAAGATATTGCTGGGCTTCAGATCACGGTGGATCAGCCCGCGGTCGTGGGCGGCTTGCAACCCCCTGCACGCCTGGCAGATGATGCTGACCGAACGCGCCACGGTTAGTCGTTGACTTCCGTTCGCGATCAAATCGGCCAAGGTGGTCCCGCGCAACAACGGCATCACGAAGAATGGCTTGGTGACACCTTCTTCCTGATACTCCCCGCGATCAAAGATACTAACCACGTTGGGGGCGTCCCAGCCGGCAAGCACCTTCCATTCCCTTTCAAACAACTCCAACGCCTTGGCTTCCGGCGAGAGCCGCATCACCTTGACCGCGACCTCACACCCCATGCGAATGTCATAGGCCCTGTAAACCTCTCCCATTCCGCCTTGGGCGATGCACTCTTTGATGTCATAACGGTTGCTGAGTCTCTTTGGTACGGCCATGGTCGGCTCCTGACTCTTGTGCGTCTGCGCTCCCACTGTAGGGTGCGTAATTCCAGGCCAAACCGGGCCACCCGCGAACGCAATTCGTCGGTCATCTAGGCGCGACCGCAGGGAAGCGAAGGCGACCATTTTCAGGATTCGCTGTAAGTCATTTACTTTGAAAAGACTTCGCAGTAGGAGGAAGTCATAGGATGGCCCTAAAGAACGGCAGACGGTCTCCCGTCCTCAGGATAGGTCCAGGGCGAGGGGCAGCGCTCAGGGCCAATCCGGCGAGACGCCACATAGTAACTTCTCAGGTGGAACATTCCTAGGTGCTGAACTACTGCATGGCGCTGGAAAAGCAAAGCCAAGATTCACCACAGAGCACACAGAGGTCACAGGGGACAGCTCCCCAGTCTGCCTCCGTGTTCTCCGTGCCCTCTGTGGTGGATGGCTCTTCGGGTGCCCTCACAACACGAGCGCAGATTCAGATCGGTCGTAACCGCTGCGGAGCGTGAGACGGAAGCTTTACGGGGGGTAGCTTCGCAGGCATGAATGTCATGTTCAACGGGGTATGGCCCGGCAGGCGACAACGGCACCGCCGCAGCGTTGAATTCAGATTAGGATATCGTCAACCGCAGGTCCGCTGTGACGGGCAATTCAAAGAGGTCGCTCCGCAGCAGGCGCGCGGAGAAGAACATCACCTCCAGGTTCTCCACTTCACGCGTGGTGGGATTCAGGCGCGCAACAACATCATCGCCCAATTCCTCCGATTCCTGGGCAGGATAGGGCGGGCACTTGTCAATGTGCAGGATGTCAGCTTCCCGGTCGTACTTAAAAGTCAATTTCGGTTGGATTTAGCGTCCCTTGAAGCGCGGCTATTCCGCCAAGGCAAATTGCATTTCGCGTGTGTTCTGAACCACCTTGGAAGCGTCAAGTATTTCGAAGCGCACGATGCCCCCGTCGTATCCGAAATCGGCGATGACACCGGGGCGAATTTCATCGCTTTCTCTGATTCGGTCTTCGCGCAACGTGATGGTCATCGTGTCTGATTCCCGGTCGTAAGTTACTCTCATGGGTTCGCCTCTCCCATATATTTGCCGATTTTGGAAGTAATGTAAACCGTGGTGACCACGCGTTCATCGTCCGTCTCTTCCACCACGATGCGTACAAGCATTTGCTGGCTGAGGCGCTCGTCGAAATAACGCCGCATGAAGATCTTTCTGCCTCCGTGTCCCTCCCCGATTCGTTCCGGGTGGTCCAACGCCCGTTCGGCCTGCTCGCGCGGGATCTCGCGGTCAATAAGATTCTTCAGAGCGTGATTTAGCCATCTCGTGGGCTTGAATACCTGTTCCATGTTTCTGCCGCTTGAGTGTACCACGAGCCGAGGGAAGTCCACAGTCGACGGTCGACAGTTCGTAGCGGCGGGTTTACCCCGCCAGATTGTAGCGTCGATCTCCGATCGACGATCGGCGGTCGGAGACCGCCGCTACAGCCCCATGGCGGCGTCAAGCCGCCGCTTAGAAACAGGACCCTACAGGCCGCGGCCGAGGTTAAAGTTCACCGCTGAAGGCGCGGTGGAGGAGGGAGGCGAAGAGGTGCTCGGCCTGGCGCAACGCCTCCCGCTGCACCGCACGCAGACGCTCGACTCGCTCCACCAGGGCCGCGAATCTCTGCTCGAGGGGGAGCGGAGGATTTTCTCGCCACGCGGCGAGTCGTAGGGGTAGGGCTTGCCCCGCAACTCGCGAAGATTCGGGCGCGTGAGCCCGCGAAGCGGGCGCTGTCGTGTAGCCCACGGCGACCCCAGCCGTGGGGAGGCGGCCCTCACCCCGCCTTCGGCACCCCTCTCCCGCCCGAGCGGGAGAGGGGAAAGGGGAGAGGGTGGGCCATCGTAAACCCACGGCTGGCTCGCCGTGGGCTAAAGGATGGCGCCCGTTTCACGGGCTAAAGGCGTGGTGGAGGAGGGAGGCGAAGAGGTGCTCGGCCTGACGCAACGCCTCCCGCTGCACCGCACGCAGACGGTCCACCCGCTCCACGAGGGCCGCGAATTTCTGTTGGAGGGCGAGCGGGGGCACGGGGATAGGGAGACGGGCAAGTTCACCCATGCTGACGCGCGCTCTGGTTTGGCCGTGAACCATGCCGGGCACCAAATGCAATGTACTCGGGATGTTTAGCAGACCCTGAAGGTAGAGCGCGTTCAGGTGCTTCGGGTCAGGACGAGCCTGAATGCAATCAGCCTTGTTCAGAGCAATCGGAATGTTAGTCGGCTGGATGCACGCGCGTAGGTTCGGATCACCCATAGTGCCAATCAAGACATCGCCTGGGAAACACGAGTGCTTTTGCAGACCGGCAAAATGTTCCTTTGAGACGAACGCCTTGTCGTCGTCTAGAAACTCGCCGACGCCGATGTTTTGAAGGCGCACGACGCGAACACCGGACGAGCGGTAATGCGAGGACTTCAAGTTCGACCCGAACGGCCCGTCGGAGAACTTCGAGCAGATAGATGACAACCGTTGCTGCGGCCACCCGTTGGGGTTTTGCTTCGGATCACCAAAGAGTTTGAGGAAGGCGGCGGGGAGCATGGTCCGCAATCTCGTCATCTCGCTCTGGGCCGACTGCTCCAGCGTGCGCATACGCCCTAGGGTGACCTTCGGCTCTTCATAGAACTCCTCATCCTGCTCGACCTGCCGATACCGGCTGGCGGAGAGGTCATATTTGTTGGCCTTCACTTGATCTTTGGTGACCCAGAACTGGCGCGTGAGCTGGTTGATTTCCGCTTGCAGCGGCGTCGTGCGGGATTGTAGTTCTGCGAGTTCGGCCTCGGCCTTCTCGCGGGCGGCGCGGGCCTTATCAGGTGTCTTGGAGACGACTTCCTCAAATTTGAGCCGATGGACAATGGCGTGGTGTTCCAGGCGATCCTTCTTCAGCGGGGCAATCTGCTTTTGCAGGTCGGCCAGGCGTTGGGCGCGCTTCTGCTGGAACTTCGCATCCCGCCGGTGATTCCAGCAGTCGAGCACGTCGGGGATGTCACTCTCGGCAACTCTCTGTCGTTTGTCATCGAGCGAAAACCCGTCGTGCTCCATATCGTAGAACCAGATCCGGTCAGTCGTCCCTCCGCGCGTGAAGACCAGCACCGCGGTGGAAACGCCCGCGTAAGGCCTGAAAACACCGCTGGGCATGGAGACGACGCCGTCGAGGCGGTTCTCCTCGATCAGCTTCCTGCGGATATCCGCGTGGGCGTTCGAAGAGCCAAACAGCACACCATCCGGCACGATCACTGCTGCCCGCCCACCCATTTCAAGAAGGCGTAGGAAAAGATGCAGGAACAAGATCTCCGTCTTCTTCACCCGCGTGGGAAGCGTCGGATTAATGTCCAAGGCGTCGATCGCGCCCTTGAAGGGCGGGTTCGCCAGCACCAGGTCGTACAGCTTCTCCTCATTGAAGGACTTGGAAAGCGTGTCAGCGTAGTGGAAGCGGGGCCGCTCAATGCCGTGCAGCATCAGGTTCATGGAACCGATGCGCAGCATCGCCATTCCGGAGTCGTTATCGTAGCCGGTCAGCCCCTTGGACTGCACCAAATCAAGGTCTTCCTTCGCCAGTTTCTCGCCAATCAGCCCATGGGGAAACCCGTCCTCATCGTAGGTAAGGTTCTCGGGCCGCGTATGAGTCTCAAGCATGTGCTGATAGGCGTTCACAAGAAACCCGCAGGTGCCCGCTGCCGGATCGCCAATGCGTTCCCGTGGCTGAGGGTTTACCATCTTAACCATCATGCGGATGATGTGGCGCGGGGTGCGGAACTGGCCGTTGGTGCCTGCCGTGTTCAACTTGCTCAGCAGGTACTCGTAGAGGTCGCCCTGCACATCCTGGTTCTGGCTCGAAACTTCCATTTGATCGATCATCTTGCAGGCTTCGATCAGCAGGCTGGGCTTGTTGATTTTGAACTCGGCGTTTTCCATCTGCTCGGCAAACGATCCACCTTCGCCGCCCAGCGTCTTGATGAAGGGAAAGACCTGTTCCTTGACGTGCCTTAGCGCTTCCTCCGCCTTCAGGTTGGTCCAGTAGGACCAGCGGAGTTTGGGGTCGGGAAAAACGGGGAGGTATTCCTGTTTTCGCGTTTTGGCGGAACGTTCGCGGTCCTGCTCGGCCTCGTCAAGCCTTTTCAGAAAGAGCAGAAAAGAAAACTGCTCGATGGCATCCAGGGGGTTGGACAAGCCGCCGGCCCAGAGCTTATCCCATAACGCATCGACCTTAGACTTGAGAGTGGAATCAGTTATCATAACTCGTGTCCAAAATACGGGAATGACTTACTCGGCTCGCCCCAGATAAGCGGCTCTGTGTGACCGTGCGTGAGCCCCAAAGGGGCGAAATAACTCGGCCCAGGGCAACGCCCTGGGTCAAGGGTGCGGCAATCAAATCCAGAAGCCCTGAAGGGGCGGGACACCGCCAATCACCATGAATGTTTGAAGCAGGCCGCCAGAAACGTGTCTCGCCCTTTCAGGGCTCACCTTCCTTTGCGTGCGGTTGGGTCCCAGGGCGATGCCCTGGGCTGTGATATCGCGCCCCTTTGGGGCTGGAGCACGTAGCCACGGTCGGTGCCTTTCTGATCGTGGCTACGTGCTCGTCACGGGTTCAAGCGGCCATCTGGTTGGCGAGGCCGATGATCTCCTGCACCTGGGCCGGGGTAAACAGCCGATCCACCGCATTCCGGCCAAAGTTGGTCAGTGGTGATTGGTAGAAATCCTGCAATTCGAGCTGGCGCCTACGCAAAAATACCTCCTCAACGGCGCGCAGGAAACGAATCTGGTCCGCGCTGTACTGGTGAGCGGCGATGTGCCTGGCAAAGCTGCGCTCAACCACCACCGAGTAATCCGGCAGGGCATCCAGATCCAAAACATGGCGGAGAAATCCGAGGAAACTATCGACCTTGAGGCCGTAGGCCCGGCGGATCTTATCGGTGGTTAATTCAATGCCGTCCCCGCCCAGTTCCCGTTGCAAGGTTCGCTCCAACTCAATCAGTTGCAGGTCGGTGGGGTCGCCCCCGGAGCGAATCACCGCCATGGTGCTGTGATTCTCCACAATCTTGAGAATCCGCTCTTCCACCCGCCTGCGATACTGCTCCACGTAAACTTGCTCTCCGCCTTCCCCGATGGAAATCAAGCCTCGTGTCTGAATAAAATCCGGAAGGTCCAACTTCAGGAACGCGCTGACGCGGTCCCGGCGATTCTTCATTTGCGGTGCGAGATCGCGGATCACCTGGGTGAGGGCCTTAGGGGATGCCTTGGCCAATTCGTGGGAGAGGCAGAGCTTCACGGATGGCTCGACGGGCGCATCTTCCAGCACGAATTCCGGCAAGCGGCTGACGTCATCGACAATTGATTCCAGGGTCGCGGGAGAAGGCGAAGAGTTAAGAATCTGCAGCTTCAGCCGCTCCACCTTGCTGGTAAAGGTTTCTGCCGCGACGTCGATCTGGGCCGCAAAGCGAAGCAAGGGCCCCACTCGGGCGCGAAGGAACTCGATCTTTTGCCAGGTCACGGGGGTCCAGAAGGTATCCTCCCAGGCGTCGGCGATTTCGGGAAAGACTCGCCTCACCGGGAAGGAGTCCGTGGGAATACGTAGGATTTGTTCGCGCAGATCGAGGACAGCTTGCACAAACGCGTCGGAATCCGGCTGCGCGAGGCACGTTTCCAGAATCTTGAGGCGGGTGTTGAAGATTGTGACCAGAACCGGCATTTCGACCGGGGTAGGGATATCTGTTTTCCGTTCGAAATCGTTCTGCCAGAAATCGATGATTTTGAATTCGGTTTTCTTGCCGTTGGGGAGACGGTCGAAAAATCGGCAGGCCGCCTGGCTCCGGGTGCCCCGCCCTATCATTTGCCACAGCTTGATGCGGGACTGCACCGGCTTCATAAACACCAGATTTACGACCTCGGGGATGTCGATGCCGGTGTCCAGCATGTCTACCGAGATGGCGATGCGGGGAAGATCATTTTTCTTAAACTTGCTAATCAAGCCATCCCCGTAACTGCCGTCGCGTACGCGTTCGGTGGTGGACGTAATCACCTGCGCGAGTCCGACATACTGAGGGTACATTTCCTCAAAGACCTCGCGGATACGTTCGGCGTGGGCCTTGGTCATGGCAAAGACAATCGTCTTGCCCGGGAGTTGGCCGGACTGATCTTTGAGGCACTGTTCCATCACTTCTTCCAACTGCCGGCGCAGGGAATCGCGGTTCGAGACGGTGACTTCCAGGTCCGTGCCCGAATAGTCGATGTCGTCGGGATCGATTCCCTGTTCAATCAGGGCGTTTCGCTCCTCTTCGCTCAAGTCGACGCCCTTGATCCCTTCTCTCTGGAAAGCGGTTTGCGCCTGATAGAGGTTGAAATTGACCAGGTACCGTTCCTTCACTGCGACGGGATAGGTGTAAAGGTAGGTCGGAACTTTGTCAAAGCATTCGAACACGCGAAAAGTATCGCGGTCGATGAAGTCAGCCGGTGTTGCCGTCAATCCGACTAGGCGAGCGTCAAAATACTCGACCACCTCAGAGAAGCGATTGAAGATCGAACGGTGCACTTCGTCAAAAACGACCAAGTCGAAAAATCCCGGGCTGAGCTTGGTGAAGCAAACACTCAGGGTCTGTAAGGTGACGACGAAGAGGCGTTTGCTCGTATCGATTCTGTGGGTATAAATGCGGTCCCGGGGCTCGTTAGGAAGATGGGCTTTGAAGCCGTGCGTCAGCGCTTGATCAACCAGGGCGTCACGATCGGCGACGAAGAGAACGTGTTGGGCCTGTCGCATGCGGAAAAACATGTCGATAAGAGCCATGGTGGTGCGGGTCTTGCCTGTGCCTGTCGCCATCACCACCAGGGCTCGACGCTTGCCTTTGGCATAGGCTTCCGCCACGCGACGAATTGCTTCGTGCTGGTACGGGCGATCGGCAATCGCCGTGTTGATTTGGGCGGATGCAAGCGGCAACTGGTTTTGGCGAATGAAAAGCAAGCGATCGAGATCATCCGGCGAAAAAAAGCCTGCAATGGGACGTGGATTCGCGATGCCCACTTCCCAGAAGTAGGTGTCGCGGCCGTTGGCCATGAATCCGAATGGAGAAAATGCCTGGCGCTTGGCAATTTCTGTTACGTAGTGCCTGAGTTGTTCGTCCGCATCGCGCGCGTTCCGGGAACACTTTTTGGCTTCAACCACCGCGATGACGTTTCCAGTTGCGTCGTAAAGGCAATAGTCCGTGACCCCATTCCACGGCTCTTTGTCGTAGCCGTCCACTGGGATTTCGAGGGCAACTCGCGACCTATCGTTTGTGTTCCATCCGGCGGAACGCAGGGCGGGGTCGATGAGCAATGCGCGCGTGGCAGCTTCGGTTGTTGGTCGCATTCTCATATGCCAAGCCATGGCAATACTGAGGTTGCATTTTACACTCTTTCAAATCTTAAGTCTGTGGTCTTCAAGTGGTTGCCACAGCGGGTGGGCACGGTCTGAGCGTGGCCGGCTCAGAGCGCAACTCTGCGGTCAGGTCATTAGGAACTCCTGGGGCTCGCAGAGCTTCGCTCTGCGCCAGCCACGAACTCATCCGCTCGAGCCAGCGCGTCCATTCCGGGGATGCCGAGGTGACAACTTGATTCTGCACTTACGTATGGCGCAGCTTTGGAGTGCGGCAGCTTGCTGCCGCTTTGTTGCAGGCCAGCTTGCTGGCCGGGGTTACCTCAGAAACTAAATGACCGCGAGCAAGCTCACGGTGAAAAGCGGCAGCACGCTGCCGCACTCCAAAGCGGCCCTAAATGTCCCGCAGATCAACCTCGAACTCGTCCTGCACGTTCACACGATCAATCTTCATCTGCATGATCCGCTTGTAGAACGAGCTTGTGGCCCGGCGCTGGAACCAACCCGCCGAGCACCAGGGGTAAAGCGAGGCCTCTCGCACGATCTGGTGATGGACCGCATTCCGGTGAACGTAACTCAACCGGGCAAAGTAGGACTCCGGGTAGGTCAGGTTAGTTTCCCAATACTGGAACCAAACCTTACGCCCAGCGGCTCCGTCCCAGCGGTTGGCTTGGATCGTGCTGAGGGAATGCAGGTGCCGTGTGAAGGCGGTAAGCGTCCCAGCCTCCGCGGGCGACAGCGCGATGAAATGGTAGTGATTGGGGAACACCGCCTAGGCTTGCAATTGCCATTGATACTTCTCCGCCAGCTCAAGCAGCAGGTCGCAAAGGTACTCGAGGCGCTGATGGCCCGCGAAGGTCGGCTTCTTCAGGTACGTGGCGCCAGTTACGATGTAAGCTCCCGGCGCTGCAAGTCGGTGAGTTGGGCTGTGAGGCCAATCGCGCACAAGATCCCTTAGATCTGGACTGCGGCAGCTTGCTGCCGCTTTCCTACAGGCCAGCTTGCCCGTCGGGAGGACGGAAAAGGATTGCCGCGAGCAAGCTAGCGGGGAAAAAGCGGCAGCAAGCTGCCGCGCTCAAAGGCTCCGCAGAGGAGTTCGCGGAATTCCATGAGTTTCTCCATGCGCTTGCCGCCGCTGAAGCCGACCAGCCAGGGCCGCTCGTCCTCCAGATAAAGTTGGCGAAGCGAGTGCGAGATGTCTTGAAACGCCGTCATGGTCAGAGGTGCGATTATACGCCTAATCTTGGGCTGAAATGCAACACGGTACCGAGTGTTTATTGCAACCGCGCCAACCCATCTTCTGCCATTGAGGGTTTGCGCAGGGTGGTTCCGTGACTAAGTCGGACTTTTTGTGCTCCGGGCATTTTTCTCTTGACAAACGGGACGACATAGGCTACAGTTGTTCTGTGGGGTTGGGCAGGGGGTCAGGCCCTGCCGGTAAGGTCATGCCAGAAAGTCCTTTTCTGCTTTCGTCGGTAGTTCCTGCCTGTGGTTTCTGCCTCCAAGTACAGTCGAGAAGTCGAGGAGTCAAAGAGTCGAGGAGTTGGAAAGTCGAAACCAACCGGCGACCCTCAAGGTGCAGTCGAGGAGTCAAAGAGTCGAGGAGTTGGCAAGCCAACCGTCCAGCCCGTCTTTCGGGTCGCAGCTTGGGGAGACAGTGGGCCATTCCTGGACTTCGCGACTCGGCAATTTCCCGGCCCCGGAAGTTATCGAGCGAGCCGGGAGGTACGACGAAAACACAAAATAATACGAACGAAGCCAGTATGTTATTGAAAACACATGGTGCGATTGGAAAACGAACTCAAAACGAACTGAAAAACGAACCCAATTTAAGGCGCCTAGGGCGGGAACTAATGCCGAATTCAGAAGTTGCGAGGCTCAAGGGAAAGAAACCCGTCACTTGGCTCGCCACTCTCGACACCCTCTCCCCAGGGAAGAGGGCTGCTGACAAGGTTTGGCCGGGGTACCTCAAAGCAACGCGAGAAAATACAAAAATCGCGGGAACAAAGCCAGGATGTCTATGAAAAAAAAGGATAAGGTCAAAATGTCGAGGAGTAGAGGAGTTGTGGGGCCAATGCAAGAGGTGAGGCGAAACGGAGTACCTTCAACGCCACGGTTCGCTGCAACGGGCCGCGGTCGAAAGCCAAATAAACGATTCCGAATCCGCCCCGCCCGAGCTCGTCCTTGATCTCATAGCGATCGGCAAACGTCTCGCCCGCGGTGAGAAGCGCGGCAGGCGAACCCCGGGGTGCAATCACCTCCTGAGCGCCTTGTATGTTCGATTCGGTTGGGGAATGTGGCAGGACCCCCTTCGGCCATACTGGAGAATTCAGGAATTCACCCGCTTGATCGTGTTCGGCCAGCAGGCGATTGACTTCCCCTCGAAGAGACTCGTCCCCGCCGCAGGCTTCCGCCAGAAACTCCGATCGCTTCTCTGGCGATTGGTCCAGGGCGGCGTTAAAAATCTCCTTGACTCGTGCCCATCCCTCAGGTGTCATCCCGCCTCCATTCGGAAGGTTTGCGGTGAGCTACCGTGACTTTACCAGCGAGCTTACGAGAGCTACCCCCATGCTTGAGTTTTGCCAATAGGCGGCCCATATCCGGTCGATGGCTGCATGAACGCATCCCCGGATGGCCAACTGACGGAATTCTACCCCAAAGCCGGAATTCGTCGCGAAGAAAATGTTATTCGCGTGTGGCCCGCCTTTGGGGCGAGGTTCCCGCACCTGAAAGTAGAAAGAGGTGCGAGATGAGGAAACACGCTGAGTTCGTCGAGCTGATTGCCTTCGGGATTCTCGGGGCAAACCCAGGCCTCAGGACGCAGGAGATTGTTGACGAAGCCATGCGGTGCTTCCCTGAGCACACTGTTCGTGTCTGATACTTGAATCCGGAGAAGCTGCGTCAGTACTTCTCCGCCGTCCTACGCAGCCCAAAATTCCGTTACGAATCGGCCTTGTTAAGGTCTAGAACAAACGCACCTCTTCCCGCGAAGGTGTTGTAGAGGGGGGCCGAACCAGACTCGTGATCTACTCACCCTAATCGAGGTGCTTCTCGGACTCGTAAGTCGTTGGTGCGAAAGGGGGGACTCGAACCCCCACCCCTTGCGGGACCAGATCCTAAGTCTGGCGCGTCTGCCAATTCCGCCACTTTCGCAAATTCTTACTCGCTATTAGTTTCAATAACTTATCTCGATATCGACTGTCCAGCAATTTTTTCGAACCTGCTGCGGGTGTGCCCAAGCCGCGAAGAGAGCCTCTGTTAATTGGTCCGTTAGCAATACGCGACCCAGAATCGCCTGTCCGAGCACAGCCAGGAATAGGCCATCGGCTTTAGAGGCGAGAACTCTCTGAGGGGAAAGCTAACTGACTGTTTTTTCAAGTAGAACGAGACTGGATACAGCTCACTCAGCGTGAAAGTCCGGGTTACCTTCACCGTAGGATTCTAAGATCCCCGAGACGGGCTTTGGGTCGACGAGTATGGAAAATGGAGATTTCGGTACTCTCACAATTAGGAATGGAGCGATGAGTTTGACGGCGGGCTGTTCACCACGCGTTATGTTGAGCCCGTACTCCCGACCTAGATATTTGCCCAAGCGCAGGGATCAGGCGAGTCTTGGCGTGTCCAGCGATGGGAGCGCACGCAAAAACAGCCAGTGCGGGTATCGGCGGCCTTGGCGCTCGCGATGTCGAGTTAAGGGAAAAGTTGTTCGTCCTGCGCTGCCTCGCTGCCGCCGGTCGTCCGCCTGCGCGAGAACAGGAACTCCAAGCCCGAATGTACTCCCGAGCCGCTTTCCTTGACTTGGGAGCAAGTAACAGGGCCGCAATTGTTCCCATACCCAGCCCCGCAAGAAAGAATCCCAGATTCGTTGCACCACTGCCCTCTTCGCTCATAAGCTGCCTCCGCTTCGCACTATCGAAAGCGTGCTTCTGGCGGCTTCTTTGCCGGCCCCGCGGGAGTGACTACCCGTCAGACTCATTCGGCTTCCCGTCTCGAGGCGAACCCATCCGGCGCCTGCCGAATTGAATCCTCCCCGAAGGTCTGCTGGATAAATCGTTAGAACATGTTGAGGGTAATCTGAACGCCGGGAAAGCTCAGGTCGCACAAATAATAGGCGCCATCAAGGTACTCGACATAAACGGTGTCGTCGTAGCTCCAGCCGGCCGGCCATCCTTGATTGAACCCGAACCAATAGCCGCCGTACTGGAAGCGGTTATACCCGCCGATCATCTGAGGACGGATCATGTGGAACGAGTGGCCGTGACCGAAATGGGCACGGTAACTGGTGTCAGAAATGCATTGCCGCACTCAACATCGAACATGCCTACTACGAGCTGACGGGCACTTATGGGCCATTTGAGGGCCTGTGCTTTGTGGATACACTGGACCTCGCTGAGGGCAGCCAGCATTCGCTTGGTTTCATGACGGAGAAGAACGCCGAGCGCGTGGACCGCCAGCGCAAAGCCCCAATTACGGTGGTGATCGGTAACCCGCCATACAACATGAATCAGCAGAACGAAAACGATAACAACAAAAACCGAAAGTATCCCGTCATTGACAGCCGCGTTGCCGCGACTTACGGGAAGGAGTCAAAGGCGACCAACAAGGGGTCTCTTTCCGACCCCTACTTCAAGTTCTTTCGCTGGGCCGCAGATAGGTTGCATGGCCGTGACGGGATCGTCACTCTGGTTACAAACAACAGGTTTGTGAATGGCATCGCAACAGACGGTTTCAGAAAGTCCCTAACCAAGGAATTCGATTCGATCTATCACGTCGACCTGAAGGGTGACGCAAGCACCACTGGCGAACAGCGGCGCCGAGAAGGGGGAAACATATTTTCAGACAAGATCAAGGTAGGGGTTGGGGTTACCGTAGTGGTCAGAAACCGTCTTGCTGGACGGAAGAGCCTCAGGTATTTTGCGGTCCCGGACTATTGGGGTGCAGCTCAGAAAGCACACGACCTCGGGTCTTCGGTGAGCATATATGGGGTCAGGTGGGAAAGCCTTTCGATTGATGGCAACGGGAACTGGCAGGCTCTTCAGAACGTGGAGGAATTTGAGGGCTGCATCCCGATTGATGGTGATAAGGTGAAGACATCGCCAGAATCAGGGTGTGGAGCGATTTTCTCGGACTTTAGCCGGGGCATCGAGACGTGTCGTGACGCATGGACCTACGACTTTGACTCCAAAGCCCTGGCCGAAAAGGTCAAAGTCCTCGTCGACAATTACAACGCTGAACTCGATCGTTGGAGGCGAGCGAAAAAGCCGGAGGATTTAGACCAGTTCGTAATCAATGATAAGAAAAAGATCAAGTGGTGCAGCAGACTCAAGGAGGCCTTGAGGCAAGAGGTGTATGCCGAGTTTGACCCTGAGAGAATAAGGTGGTCGCTCTACAGACCTTACACCAGACGTTTCGTTTATGTTGACCCTATTTTAACGCACCGGAGGGGAGTCTTCCCTGGAGCCCTTCCCGGTCCCTCCGCGGAGGAGGAGAACAGGCTCATCTGGGTGAAGGCAGGCATGAACTGGGCTTTTTTTGCTTTGACATCCAAGCAAATTGTGGACGTGCTCCCGCAGAGCGGCTCTCATTGCTTCCCTTTCTATGTGTACGACGAAGATGGTACGAACCGGCGCGAAAACATCACCGACTGGGCGCTGGAACATTTTTGCGAGCATTACAAGGACAAGCAAATCATCAAGTGGGATATCTTCTATTACGTTTATGGCATTCTGCACGATCCCGAATATCGTACGAAATACGCCGAGAACCTGAAGCGCGAACTGCCGCGCATCCCGCTTGCGAAGGACTTCTGGGGATTCTCGAGAGCCGGGAAGGAACTGGCGCGGCTGCACATTGACTACGAATCGCTGGATCCGTACCCGTTGAGATTTGTTGAGGCGAGCGCCAGCTTTGGAGTGCGGGAGCTTGCTCCCGCTTTCGGTCCGCCGAAGCTAGCTTCGGCGGGGAAGGCGGCGGCAAGCCGCCGCACTCCAAAGCCTGCGGCTGCGGGCCTGCCCCTCTCCTATCGGGTTGAGGATAAGATGCGCCTCGCCAAAGACCGCCGCGCACTCAAGGTGAACGATACGCTCACGCTGGGCGGCATCCCACCCGAGACGTTCGGATACCGCCTGGGCAATCGTAGCGCGCTGGAATGGGTGATTGACCAATACCAGGTGACGGAAGACAAGCACACCGGCATCCGCTCCGACCCGAACCGCGCTGACGATCCCGAATACATCGTGCGCCTGGTCGGCCAGGTCATTCGCGTGAGCATCGAGAGCGTCAAGCTTGTAAATTCCTTGCCCGCCCTTTAAGGGCAGATGAGCAGAAAGACATGGCGAGAAGCCCCCAACTGGTTTGCCAGCATTTGGAAAACATCGGCGGCGATGTTTTGGAGGACTACCAGGACATAATTCGCGAATACGTCGCTCGGCGGCAGGGCGTGTATGCGCTTTACAGTGACGACGACCTGTATTACGTCGGGTTGGCGAGCAATCTCAGCACTCGCCTGAAGGCGCACCTCGGCGACAAGCACGCCGGGAAATGGGACCGCTTCAGCGTCTACCTGACCATCGGCGATAAGCACCTGAGGGAACTTGAGACCCTAATTCTGCGAGTGGTCAAACCGAAGCCGGAGGGCAATTCCAAGACCGGCAAGTTCGCGCGCTCGCAGGACCTGAGGGCACGCCTAGACAGGGACATTAAACAGCGAGACCGGGAGAAACGCGACCACATTTTTGGGAGAATCGAAGAGACCGTCCGCCTGATCCTGCCCGGCCCCATGCCGCCGCTGTGTCCATACGTCAAGAAGGTGTTCAGGCTCCGCGGGCGATCCAGGGGAAAGACCCTCCAGGCATCCGTGAAAGATGACGGCACGATTCGCCTCCAAGGGAAGGTTTATCACACCCCCAGCGCCGCCGCTGTTGCGGCAACTGGGTACCAAGTGGACGGCTGGGATTTCTGGAAGTTCGAGCGTGCGCCAGGCGACTGGGTCTGCCTTGACGAGCTTCGCAAATAATAGGGACAGCGAGCTGCAAAGACTCTCGTATTCCAGCCGGTCTAAAGCCTTTCCCCGGCAGTGCTTCTGAGGCGTCCGGCGGATGCCGAGGCGGTGGCGGATCGGACTTTCTGTTCTCTACGCATTATTCGCGGGCTGGCGCATCTCCGAACTGAGGCGTCTGCGGTCTCCGGAAGGAAGAGTTCTTGTCGGACGGGCGGGCCAAGCCGGTCAATGATGAAATCTGAACGCCTCCGAAGCGGAGAGCCGACTCGAGGGGCGGGCCCTCCAAGGCATCGCGACTCCGAGGAACGGAGTATCCGCTGACAGAGGTACCATCGGAGCGGTTAACTCTGTTGGTACTTGACATAATCGGCATTATGGGATAGAACCATCAAGTCGGACAAGGCGTTCAGGGCCTGCCGGGTACGCTATGCCAGAAAGTCCTCTTCTGTTTTCGTCCGTAGTTCCCGCATGTGGTTCCTGTTTCCAATTGCAGTCAGGAAGTCGAGGCGTTAAAGAGTCGAGGAGTGGAAGACCCAGAGCCGACCGCGATCGTCGCGCGCGGGCCGCCGGCCCGAAGGTGTCGGAGGGATCCCAATGTCTCGAATCCTGAACTTATCGACTACAAATTCGACGGAACAAAGCCAGAATGTATATGAAAACAAAGAACAAGTACAAAATGTCTGGTAGCGCAGACCGCCGGTTCCGCGGTCTGCGGCTTTTCCATGATCGCTTGGCCCAGCCGCGGACCGCAAACACGGCGGTCCGCGCTACATCAAAAGCGAGGGAACAAAGCCAGAATGTATATGAAAACAAACAGGCGAGGAGTCGAGAAGTCGAGGAGTTATGAAACCGAAGACAGGAAGTCAAGCGGTAGGATGCCGACTTCCTGTCACTCTTCGGCTTTCAACTCTCGACTCTCAACTGTTTGACTATGACTTCTCAACTTGAAAACTCTACGAACGATCCGGGAATGTCTATGAAAACAAAGCACAAGTACAAAAAGTCGCTGATTCGTGCAGTGCCTCGGCCTAGTTGACTTGGGTCGTGGGCATGCGAGCGACGACGAACTACAGTGTGAACCAGATCGAGATTGCCGAGAACTCAGCGGGGAAATCCGTGGCCTTGATTTTCATGCTTATCCCTTCCCGCATTCATTTAGGGTTGTTCCACTTCCAGTTCCGAATCTCCGGCAGGTCTTGGCCGTATTTGTCGATGTATTGCTTGTGCTCGATCAGCTTGTCCCTGAGTTGCTGCTTCAGGTAGATGCCTTTGTCGCCGGTCTGCGGCAGGCGGTCGATGGTATCCATCACGAGGTGGAAGCGGTCCAACTCGTTCAGCACCGTCATGTCAAAGGGCGTGGTGATGGTGCCCTCTTCCTTGTAGCCTCGGACGTGGAATTCAGCGTGGTTGGTGCGGCGGTAGGTCAGGCGGTGGATCAACCACGGGTAGGCGTGGAAGGCAAAGATGACTGGCTTCGACTTGGTGAAGAGTTCGTCGAAATCCATGTCGCTCAACCCGTGCGGGTGCTCGGATTGCGGCTGTAGCTTCATGAGGTCGACGACGTTGACCAATCGGATTTTCAGTTCGGGCAGATGCTCGCGCAGAATGGAAACGGCGGCGAGCGTTTCTAGCGTGGGAACGTCGCCACAGCAGGCCATGACCACATCAGGTGCGACGCCCTGGTCATTGCTGGCCCACGGCCAGATGCCAATGCCCTCGGTGCAGTGCTTGAGGGCGGCGTCCATGGTCAGCCACTGCGGCGCCGGGTGTTTGCCCGCGATCACCACGTTGACGTAATGGCGGCTGCGCAGGCAGTGGTCCATCACCGACAGCAGGCAGTTGGCATCCGGCGGAAGGTAAACGCGCACGACCTCGGCCTTCTTGTTCACGACGTGGTCAATGAAACCGGGATCCTGGTGGGTGAAGCCGTTGTGATCCTGGCGCCAGACATGGGAGGCCAGAAGGTAGTTTAGCGAGGAGATCTTCCGCCGCCACGGCAAGCCCGATGTGACCTTCAGCCACTTGGCGTGCTGGTTGAACATCGAATCGACGATGTGAATGAACGCCTCGTAGCAATTGAAAAGCCCATGCCGTCCGGTGAGCAAGTACCCCTCGAGCCAGCCCTCGCATTGGTGCTCGCTGAGCATTTCCATCACCCGCCCAGTTGGCGCGAGAAATTCGTCGTTGGGCACGGTGGCGGCGTCCCATTGGCGCTCGGTCACCTCAAAGAGAGATTCCAGGCCATTGGAGAGTGTCTCGTCAGGGCCAAAGACCCGGAAATTCCGCTGCTCGCTGTTTAGCTTCGTCACATCGCGAAGGAAACGCCCCAGCACGTGCGTGTCGCCGACGCCGCGCGTCCCGGGCACGGGCACGTCGACCGCGTAGTCGCGGAAATCCGGCATCCGCAGGTCGCGTAGCAGAATGCCGCCGTTAGCGTGGGGATTCGCGCCCATGCGTCGTTCGCCCTTGGGCGCAAGTTCGGCCAGTTCCGGTTTCAGGCGGCCCTGCTCATCAAAGAACTCCTCCGGCCGATAGCTCTTCAGCCAGCCTTCCAACTGCTTGAGGTGTTCGGGATGGGTAGCCGGGTCGGAGAGCGGCACCTGGTGCGCCCGGAACGTACCCTCCACTTGCAGACCGTCTACGACTTTCGGTCCCGTCCAGCCCTTGGGTGAGTTGAGGACGATCATCGGCCAGCGCGGACGAGTGGCGTCGTTCTTGTCCCGTGCATGGCGTTGGATTCGCCGAATGCCCTCGATGGCCTTTTCCAAAGTACGCGCCATGAGTTCATGCATTGCTTCCGGCTCATGACCTTCTACAAAGTGGGGCGTCCAGCCGCAGCCTCGTAGAAATTGCTCCAATTCCTGGTGCTCGATGCGGGCCAGGACGGTGGGGTTGCTGATCTTGTAGCCATTGAGGTGCAGAATCGGCAGCACCGCTCCGTCGGTAATTGGGTTGAGAAACTTATTGGAATGCCATGCGGTGGCCAGCGGTCCGGTTTCCGCCTCGCCGTCGCCGACGACGCAGGCAACGATCAGATCGGGATTGTCGAACACCGCCCCGAACGAATGGCTGAGCGAATAGCCTAGCTCGCCGCCCTCGTGGATCGAGCCCGGGCACTCCGGCGATGCGTGGCTGGGAATCCCTCCGGGAAACGAGAACTGAAGAAAGAGCTTCCGCAGTCCGGCCTCATCCTGGCTGATGTTGGGATAGATCTCGCTGTAAGTGCCCTCGAGATAAGTATTGCCCACGACGGCCGGGCCGCCGTGACCGGGGCCGGAGACGTAGATCATATCGAGGTCGTATTTTTTGATGACCCGGTTCAAGTGCACGTATATGAAGTTCTGCCCGGGCGTCGTGCCCCAGTGTCCCAGCAACATGTGCTTCACATCCGCGAGCGTCAGCGGCCGCTTCAGCAGCGGATTATCATAAAGATAAATCTGGCCTACCGAGAGGTAGTTCGCGGCACGCCAATAGGCATCCATATTGTGGAGCAGTTCGGGGGGAAGGGTTCTTGTCTTCATGGTCTAATTCTCTCCTGCATAGAACGGTACGGCGTTGGTGTGGCCGGCTGCGATCAGGGCGGGCAGAGAGACGGCCGCGGTAGGCTCATCCTCCGGACGCCTCTTTGGGTCTGGGGTTGTGCCAGCCGCCGTCCGAAGCGATGATCGCGTCAGCCGCTTTCGGCCCCCAGGTGCCGCGCTTGTAGGGTCGAGCCCGGTGGTGGGTCTTAAGGACTGGATCGACCACCGCCCAAGCTGCCTCAATCGCGTTTTCACGGGTGAAGAGCGCTCCATCGCCCTCCATGGCGGCGCCCAAAAGCCGCTCGTAGGGCGATTCCTCTGCCGGCGTTTCTTCAAGCAGATAGAGCTCTCGCTGATCCCCTATGAACTCCTTCCCTGCGAGCTTGACGCGAGCGGCGAGAGCGATGGCCGCGCTGGGGGAAAGCCGGAAGCGCAGGTAATTGGCCCGGCCGGTGGTGGGCGCGGAGTCGGCGAAAAGCCTCTGCGGCGGCGGCTTCAGCTCCACCAGGACCTCGGTCGCGGTTTCAGCCAGGTATTTGCCCGAGCGCAGGTACCAGGGCACGCCTTCCCAGCGCCACGAATCGATGAAAAGCCGCAGGGCGCAGAAAGTCTCGACGTCGGAGTTCTTCTTCACGTCGGGCTCCTTCCGGTAGCCAGCGTACTGGCCGCGCACCACGTCGGCGGGCTTCAGAGGGCGCATCGCTTGAAAGGCTTTGGCCTTCTCGGTTTGCACGGCTCCATAGTCCCGAGCCGCCGGCGGCTCCATGGCGAGTAGCGCAACGATTTGGAAAAGGTGGTTTTGAATCACGTCGCGCAGACAGCCGGCGGATTCGTAAAACGCGCCGCGGCCCTCCACGCCAAAATCCTCGGACATGGTTATCTGGACGCTAGCCACGTAGTTGCGGTTCCAGATCGGTTCCAGGAAGGAATTGGCGAAACGGAAATAGAGGATATTCATGATCGCTTCCTTCCCGAGGAAGTGATCGATGCGGAAGATCGAGTCTTCCGGAAACGCGGTGCGAGCAACGCGGTTAAGCTCCCGCGCAGAGGCCAGGTCGCGTCCGAACGGCTTTTCGACAATGACGCGCGCATGCTGGGCCAAGCTCGTGGCGCCAAGCCCTTGGATCACCGTCTCGAAGAGCGAGGGCGGAATGGCCAGGTAGTGCGCTGGGCGCCGAGCGCTGCCCAGTTCCTTTTTTATCGCCGCAAACGTGGCCGGGTCGTGATAATCCCCACTCACGTACCTGATCAGGGAGAGAAGATGGCGGAGGGCACGCCGGTTATCGATCCCGCCTGATCGCCTGATGCTGTCGGTTACGCGCTTGCGCAGCCGCTCCAAACTCCACTTTGGGAAGGCGACGCCGATTACCGGAACCTCGAGCGAACCTCGTTTCGCCATCGCGTAGAGTGCCGGGAAGATCATCTTGTGGGCGAGATCGCCCGTCACACCGAAGAGCACCAGCGCGTCCGAACGGGAGACAGTCATCAAGCACCTCCATTCTTGGTGGCGGCCTGTTCCTTATAGCTACAGAACTGGTCACGAAAGGCGGCGAACCCCTTTCTTGCACACAGGCTCAGGTTGATGCGTTAAGGGCCGACAATCGATACGCCGTACGGGGTCGCGTGAGGACCTACAAGCTGCGAATGCCGCCACAGAATGCCTTTCAGTTGGTCTTCTGCTCGGCAGCAGTCTCCTCCTGCTCCTCTTCAGCTTTTTGCCAACTGGAATTGGGATTGTATTCCTTCAGAGCTTTGGCGAGAACCTCGGTCTTCTTGCCGAGATCCTTCTGATACACTATTCCATCCTGGTTAACGATGAATGTCATCACGCCGGACGACCTGTATTCCGCCGGGTAGGCCAGGAAAGCGAAACCCTCCACCAATTTGCCGTTTACGAGGTAACTTTTGGCGCCGCCTGGCCCTTTCTTGCCCTGACGCGTTAGCATGCGGTAATAGTAACCGCGGTAAGGGGTTGGGGAGCCGTCTTGGCTTTTGGCATAGCCCTCAGCAAAGGCCGATGCTACCAGCGGCCCGACGGGGCTTTGGGGTTCGCCCTCGGCAGCTTTCCAGTACAGGCCATTGTGCTGCCCTTCATCACTGAAGATTTCCTTGGCATACTCGTTGTGCTGCGCGGAGTAGAATTCCTTTTGCGCCGCCACGAGCTCCTGGCAAACGCTAATGGCCGATAATTCATTCCGGCCCACTCGCCTGTACAGAATTTCTTTTTTGCCTGCCTCGGTGTCGAAATACCACGAATTACCTTGGTTCACGAGCGGTATGGGCGTGGGCCAATTCTCCGCGCCGATATACAAGACCGTGGTTCCATCCGGTTCTTTCATCAGACGGTGCATTTGCTCGTATCTCCGTACAAAATTAGCGCGGCTTTCGGCGTCCTCGGTTTCGTCTCCCGACGAGACGATTTGCTTTCCATCTGGTCCGAGGATATCGAGCATCGCTTTTTCGTCGTTATTCTGCGCTGCCGTAACGAGTGCGCTGCTCGCGTCTTCCGGCGATGAAAACGTTTTCTGGCCCGGTTGCTGCGCCATGGAACGGATGGGAAAGCACACCGTCAAGAGGATAGCGACCGCAGCCAATATAGGAAGATTGGCAGATTGAAATTTGTCGAAGTTCAGCTTCATTCGCCGCATATGGCTTCTCTCCATTTCCAATTTTATAGGCTACTAGTGTGCTGAGTCAGACTTTTGACTCAAGATATTTGGAACATAAAGAACCTTTGATTAATGATGCCCACCACCCCCGCCGCCACGCCCTCCTCCGCCCCCGCCACCGCCGCCGCGCGCTGCTCCGCCACCGCCGCTACGCGCTGCTCCGCTGCTGACGCTGGCCTTTCCCCGTGACGAATAGCTCTTTGCCTGTCCGCCCTTCCCGATGGCGCTGAAGGCGCCCGAGCGGACACCTTTCTGGCCGCTGGGTGAAGCGTAGCCTCGCGCCGCCTGCCTGTTTCCGTTGAAAGCTCTGGCCGTTGGGCCGGAACGGTTGGAAAATCCGCCGCCTGCGCCCCCCCCTCGGTTGATGCTGCTGCGGTTATAAAACGTGGTGCTCCGGGAGTAGTACCTGCCGCCGCCAAAAGTTGCGAATCGGCCACCCCAATTGAATCCCCAACGAGGCCAGCCCCATCCAAAACCTCCGAAGAAGCCGATTCCGTAGCCCATTCCGAACGAGAGGTATGGGCCGCCAAACCATATTCCGGGATACGGGTACCATCCCGGCCACGCCATGATGGGACCTCCGTAAACCAACCACGGATCATACGCAGGGACGTAAACGACCTCAGGGTCGGCAGGCTGAACAACGATCGACGAGCCTTGCGTCGTTACGGTTTGCTGCGGCGTGGTCTTAAGATTGCCCGCTTGCTCCGCCCGCTGGCGCATCACCTGTACCGCATCCATCACATCCTGTTGCTGGTTGTAGTAGGCGTCGCCTAGCGATGACGTCCAGGAGAGGTTCTTGTCCATATTTCCAAGGACGGATGGAAATGCGGTAAGCGCCTTGACGCTCGGGTCCCAGGGTTGTTGGTCCACAGCTTGACCCAATGCCTCGCCCTTCAAATCAGGATTCGCTTGCACCCATCGGTCGGCCTCGACGATTTGCTCGGGAAACGTGGACGCCGCCAGAATCTGCGCCACCAGCGAATCCGGATACAGCGCAATCGGCGCTACCAACTGCTGCAATTGTTCGGGACCCTGTTGCGCGTAGGGCGGCGCTTGCTGGGCCTGAGGCGGGGCTTGTGCGTCTTGATGCGCCAACAGGCTCTGAGGCCAAATCGCGAACAACAGAGCCGACCTCAACAAAGAAACTAGAATCGGCTTGCCCAATCGAGGCGTTGAGAACCCTGCGTCACGTCCGAAAATGTTCATGTTCTTGAACCCCCTCTGCACCATCATCTGCTTGAGGCCTCCGATAAATAGACATGACCAAGTCGCGGTTCAAACCCGGAAGCGCCAAGTCCCTCAATCCTCACGCGATCCTATACGACCTCCGAGGCGCTCTGGCAAAGCAGAGCTAACACTGCGGAGCAATAGCCTCTTTTCTCGATTCGCCGAGATAAGAGCAATGCCATCAGGAACACCGCGAATCGGTCCTCCTCTGTACGGCTATGATCACAATAAGCCGCCATAGCGCGCCTGTCTGTCCAAATATGACCACCTCCGAGTGCAATATTGATCATACTCCGTAAGTTGCCCAGAGCGTAGCTGGCTGGAAATGGATGCTCATTCGCTTCAGCTAGCACTTGTTCTGCCAACTGCCTTCGATTTCTTCCAGACCCTGCATTGACGGAATAGGCGAACCGGAGACCGTGAGCAATTCTGAACAGACGTGCAATGCGTCATCTGCCATCATCGGATGGAATGTTCCTGGAGAGGAAGGCCTGTTCCCAGCGGTCTGGCTGCGGGACGAAGTTTTCTTGAGGAGTAAAGCAATCATGAAAGTGGCATTAAAGCCGGTTATTGATGCGCTCAAACATGATGCCAATCAACTGGAACACCACGCTCGGAAGCTGCGAACGACCTCTCCCAATTTCGAGGCGGAGGCCGAGGAAATAGACGACAGGGTGGAGTCCATCAGAAAGCAGATCGAGATTTTGGAACAGTGGGAATAGCTACGAATCCCAGGGGACCGATGATTCCACCTTGAGTTACTAATGGTCGGCGGCGCCATGGGATCTGGACAGGTGAGGGTGAGCGTCCCTGCAAAACTGAACGCCTTGCACGGCGGAAATGAGAGAGCACAAAAATATGCCAAACACAGGTGAAAGACGAGAGATCACTGCACGCGCGAATGCGCAGGAAGCGGAAACCGTTCGGGAGTCGCAGAAGCTGGTGTCGAAAACAAAGCAGCTCACCGCAAGCAGGGACGCGAAGAGTCGGAGGCGAAGCGCCAGAGCACTGAAGGGTCGATCTCACGAACGTACTGCGGACGCTGAACTCCAGTCCGTGATCCGGAAGTGATTTCCCACCAAGTGAGCAATTTGGCACAGAAACGCCGTCCCCAAGGACGTTTTAATCGTTGAGCGGGGCTCAAACATGAATACCCTGGGTTTGCCGTCAGCCACTCGGCAACCCAAAATGAAAATCCTGAAAGAAACTTCCGTTTGGCTCCCGTCCATGGCGCTTCGGATCGCAGGCTACTTAAGTCATCCGAAGTTGGGAGGAGGTTTTCGTGAAGGTTTTATTGGTCTACCCGGAGTTTCCGGACACGTTCTGGAGCTTCAAGCACGCTTTACCCTTTGAGGGGAAAAGGTCGGCATTCCCTCCCTTGGGTTTACTCACTGTGTCCGCAATGCTGCCTTCGCACTGGCAACGCCGGCTCGTAGATCTGAACGTACGCCGCCTCAAGGACGCCGACTTGGTCTGGGCGGACGTCGTCTTCTTCAGCGGCATGATTGTGCAGGGACCGTCGATGAAGGAGCAGATCGCGCGCGCCAAGCGCCTCGGAGTGCGCACGGTGGTGGGCGGCCCGATTGTGAGCGCTAAGGACTCCGCCATCGCCGAAGCCGACCACGCGGTCGAGGGTGAAGCCGAGGAGATTATCCCTCAGCTCGCGGCGGACCTCGAACGGGGGGAGGCCCAGCCCCACTACTTCAAGAAGCAATGGCCCGACGTCACGCAGGTGCCGCTGCCGCAACTGGACCTCGCACCTCTGCGGCGCTATAGTTCCATGTCGCTTCAGTACTCCCGGGGCTGCCCTTTCACCTGTGAATTCTGCGACATCATCGAAATCTACGGCCGGCGGCCGAGAACCAAGACGCCCGATCAGGTGTGCGCGGAACTCGACCAGCTTCAGCGACTGGGCTGGCGCGGCTCTGTTTTCATGGTGGATGACAACTTTATCGGCAACAAGAAAAACGTCAGGCTCCTGCTTCCCCGCCTGGTGGAGTGGATGCACCAACACAAGTCTCCGTTCACGCTTTATACGGAGGCTTCCTTGAACCTCGCCGAAGACGAAGACCTGCTGCGATTAATGCGCGAGGCCAATTTCAAGCGAGTATTCATGGGCATTGAGACGCCCGTGGTCGAGAGCCTCAAAGAAACGACGAAATTCCAGAACCTGAGGAAGGACTTGCTGGAGAGCGTAAAGCTCGTCCAGTCCTACGGCATGGAGGTGATGGCCGGCTTCATCGTCGGCTTCGACAACGACCCGGCGGACGTGTTCGATCGCCAGATTAAATTCATTCGAGAGGCGGCGATTCCCCTCTCCATGGTCGGCCTGCTCAGCGCACTGCCCCACACCCAGTTGTGGCATCGTCTGAAGGCGGAAGGCCGTCTCCTGAAGGAGAGCCTCGGCAATAACACCTTGCTCGACCTGAATTTCATCCCCAAGATGGATACGCAACAGCTCATCGAGGGTTACCGCCGCATTCTGAGGACCATCTATAATCCCCGAGAGTACTTTGAACGCGCCTCGGCGTCCCTGTCGCACCTCGGCGCGGCCGCCAAAACGCCGGTGGTTTTCTCCGATCTCCTGGCCGTGGCACGTTCCCTCTGGCGGCAAGGTTTCATCGCGGACTACCGCATGGAGTACTGGAAGTTCATCGGGCAGGCTTTGCACCGCCATCGCCGGCATCTCCACCAGGCCTTCACTCTGGCCATCATGGGACACCACTTCTTCAAGTTGGTGGACGCGGCTGAATCCAGTTAGCGCTTCGTAATATTACTAACCCTGAGCAAAAGAGAACATCCTTGAGGAACAGCATTCCGGCAGAATTCAACGTGATGATTCACCAGATTATCTTCGGGCTCGTGGTCATCGCGACTTTCGCAGCCCAGTCAATGCTGGCAAAGGCGCAATCGCTGCTCGATTCTGGAGATTCCGCCGGCACTGTTGCCAGCACCAC
>Ga0326727_10005859_pt1 | contig 34537 bp, 30 predicted proteins | sample MB2enrmetagenome_FD_207643 | JGI IMG/M metagenome (GOLD analysis project Ga0326727, IMG submission 207643) | Lab enriched peat soil microbial communities from McLean, Ithaca, NY, United States - MB29MY | ecosystem: Environmental > Terrestrial > Soil > Wetlands > Peat | place: USA: New York...
CTGAGCTCTTGGCCCAGGGCAGAATCGCCAGCCACTCGATGTAGTTGCGGGTGAGCGAGTAGTCGGCGGCCATGGGAGACATGCGCGACAGCCGCGTCAGCTCCTTCACCGCCTCCTTCTTCACGTCGTCCGGCATGCCGGCGGCGTCGATCCGCTGGCGCAGATCCTCGATCTCGCGCTGGCCCTCGTCCTGTTCGCCCAGTTCCTTCTGGATGGCTTTGAGTTGCTCGCGCAAATAGTAGTCGCGCTGCGACTGCTGCACCTGGTCCTGCACCTCGGTCTGGATCTTGGCGCGCAATTGTTGCACCTCGATCTCCTTGGCCAGATGCTTGTTCAACATCTCCAGCCGGTCCGCGCTGCTGGCCGTCTCCAGCAGTTGCTGCTTGTCGTCGGTGGTCAGGAAAGGCAGCGACGAGGCCACAAAGTCCACCATCTTGCTCGGCTCTTCGATGTTAGCGGCAATCGTCCTCAGCTCGTCCGAGAGCGTCTGCGACTCGGCGACGATCTGCTGAAACTGCCCGATCACGTTGCGTACCAGGGCTTCGACGCCCGCCGATGATTCCGGTTGGACGTCCTCCAGGGTCTCCACCTCGGCCACCATGAACGGCCCGGTCTGCGAGTAGCGCAGCAGCCGCACCCGCTCAACGCCCTCGGTGAAGACGAAGCGGCTCTGGTTGGGCATGCGCACGACCTTGTGCACGGTGGCCAGAGTTCCCACCGCGTGCAGATCGGCGGGTTTGGGGGAATCCAGCCGCGGGTCTATCTGGGCCACAACCACGATGGTCCGCTCCTCGCCCAGCGACTCGATCAAATGGATGGAGCTCTCCCGGCCCACCGTCAGGGGAAGAACGGCATGGGGAAACAAGACTGTATCCCGCACCGGCAGGACGGGAATCCTGCGCACTCCGGGCGGATGTTTTCCCGATGCGTTTCTGGCGGGGATGGCAATCGCGGGCTGGTTTTGCATTGAGTGTCCTCGTATCAACTTTCCTTCATTAGACGGCGCAAACTTTGAAAGGTTTCAGGAATCTCCCCTTGGATGTCCGAATTCTTCCCTGTCCTCGCGCGCGCCTTCCCCGCGTACCTTTGCTCATACGGCCAGACGCGGCGCGAGGTTCCCGCTGCCGCGGCCAGGCCGAGCCCCATCTCCGCTCGCATCAAGTCAGCCCATGGACGCAGCGGTCCGCAGCCACTTTGAATGCGCGGCTGCTTGAAGGCTTTATCGGCCAAAGCGAAGGGAAGGTGAGCAATCCAGGATAGGCGGAGGCTGAATTTGCCGCAGCGGAACGCCGCTGCAAATGACCCTCAGAGCGCGGCCGCGAGCGCGTTCTTTTCACGGCCGTCGGGAAGACTCCACACGCTCCGGGATTGGACTGCCTTGAAGGGACGCGGCCTTTACTCCACCTGTCTTGTTGTTCTGATTCAGCCCGGATCGCAGTCCAAGCGGGATGCTGCTGCGCCGGCCTTCTATCCTCGTTAGTATAAGAGGACAGAGAACACGAAGTTGGGAGCAGCGATCGCCGGCCAGCGGCGAAGGCAGCCCCGTTGAGCAGCGGGGCGCGGCTCCCCGTATTCTTGGGAGATATGATCTTGAGGGCAAGGACAAGATCCCCGGCGGCGCCTAGAGGGCGTCCACTTGATCGCTGGGGTCGAAAGCCGGCGCGCCAATACGGCCAGCGGCCAGGGTGCGGTATTCTCCTGGCCTGCCTTCTTGTCTTCGGAATCCCGGGCGGAATCGACGGCTGGAGCCAGCGTTCCACCCATGGCGCAGGCACTTCTGGCGCGGGGGGCGATCAGGGGGCGCGGGCGCCTTCCGATCCGCTTGCCCAGTGGGAGGGCTTGCCGGTGCGGCGCATCTCCTTCGAGGGGGTTGCCGAAAGCCGCCTTGCACCGCTGCCGGGCCATCTTGCCCAGGCCGAGGGAGCGCCGCTCAGTGCCGATGCCCTGAAAAGAAGCCTGCGCCAGCTCTTTGCAACCGGCCTCTTTGAAACCATCCAGGCAGATGGCGAGCGCCAGCAGGACGGCGTGGCCCTGGTCTTCCGCGGAAAGCCGCGCACCTTTATCGGGACGGTCAGCGTGGATGGGGCCAAGGGCGCCACCATGAATACCCAGCTTGAGCGCGTGAGCCAGCTCCAGGCAGGCACTCGATTTACCCCGGCCAAACTGAGCGAGGCGCTGGAACAGATGCGCCGCACCCTGGCCGATAACGGCTTTCACGAATCGGCGATAACGCAAACGCTGACGCCTCATCCTGAAGAGCAGCTTGTGGACATCGCGTTTCACGTGGTCTCCGGCACACAGGCGCGCGTGGGCGCGGTTCAGGTCACGGGAGACTCCGGGATGAGCGCCGACGAATTCCGCCGCCACGCCCACTTGAGATCCGGCGCGCGTGTGGACCACGACACCGCCAACCGCGCCCTGACTGGGGTACTCAAGCACTATCAGGGCGAAGAGCGGCTGGAAGCCGAGATCAAGCTGGAGGCGGAGCAGTACGCGGCGGACGCCAAGCGAACCGACTTCCACTTCGCCGCCAACCAGGGCCCCCAGGTGAAGGTGCTGGTCGGGGGCGCGAGCATGAGCGCGGAGCGAGTGAAGCGCGTGATTCCCATCTTCGAGGAGGGAGCCGTGGACGACGATCTGCTGAACGAGGGCAATCGCCGGCTGCGGGACTACTACCAGCGCCTGGGTTACTTCGACGTGAAGGTGGATCACGAGGTGCAATCCAAGAGCGCCGAGAAGGTGGTCATCCTCTACAGAGTGCGATTGGGGCCGCGCCGCCGCGTCGAACGCGTTTCGGTGGCCGGAAATCGCTACTTCGACTCCGCCACGCTCAGAGAGCTTCTCAGCGTTCATGCCGCCGATGCCATCGACCGTCACGGCGCCTACAGCCAGGCTCTGGTATCAGCCGACGTGAGCGCGTTGCAGTCCGTTTATCAGAACAACGGCTTCTCCAAGGTGAAGATCACGCCCGAGACAAGTACCCCGGAAACCGGCGCGGCAGACGCCAGCATCCCTCAAAACGGCTCAACCAGCGGCGGCGCACCGGCGCCCAGCTTGTCGCTGCACCGGCAGACGGCTCCGCTGGCCGTGGTCTACCGTATCGAGGAGGGCGAACAGCAGCGGGTGGGCTCGGTGCGTCTGGAGGGAGCCGAAAGCGCTGATACGCAGCGTCTGTCTCTGCTGCTGAACACCACGCCGGGACAGTTGCTTTCGCCCCAGAACCTGGCCGGGGACCGCGACGCGCTGCTGACCGATTATATGAGCCGCGGCTTCCGCACGGTGCAGGTCGATGTGACCCAGCGGGCTGAGCCGGCCGGCTCGGGCAAGGTGGACGTGGTCTTTCACATCACCGAGGGGCCGCAGACCTTTGTGCGCAATGTGCTGCTCACCGGGCTGCATTTCACGCGTCCGCAAACGGTGGCGCGAGCCATCACGCTGCACCCCGGCGACCCGCTCAACGAAACCGCCCTCATGGACACGCAGCGCAACTTGTATGAGTTCGCTCTGTTCAACGAGGTCGATACTGCGATCGAGAATCCCACCGGCGGCGAGGCTTACAAAACGGTTCTGCTGCAGGCGGTGGAAGCAAGGCGATGGGCCTTGACCTACGGCTTCGGATTCGAGGCGCAAACCGGAACGCCGCAGTACAACTGCGGCGGCATCATCGCCAGCGGCGCCACGTGCAATCCCAACGGCAAAACCGGGGTCAGCCCCCGCGTGCTGGCCGACATCACCCGCAACAACCTCTTCGGCCGGGAGCAGTCGGCCTCGCTGCAAGGCACCTATGGTTTGCTCGAACAGAAGCTGAACCTGCTCTTCCAGATTCCGCACTTCGAAGGCAGCCGGAGCTTCGGCCTCGCATTCTCCGGCGGCTACGCCAACAGCCTGGACGTGACCACCTACGTGGCCTCCAAGCTGGATGGCGGATTGCGCTTCACCGAGCGCTTCAATTCGCCGCGGTCCGCCCTTTCCAAAGCCAACCAATTTGTGTACGAATTCAACTTCCGCCGCGTCAAGGTGGAGGCGGACAGCCTGCAAGTAGCCCCTGGCGAGATAGCCCAGTTGTCCACGGCAGTGCGCGTGGCGGGCCCGGCCCTGACCTGGATTCGCGATACCCGCGACTCGCCCCTCGATGCCCACCGCGGCACCTATACCAGCTTCCAGGAGTTTCTCTCCGGCAAGGCCTTCGGGGCGCAGGCCGGGTTCAACCGCCTCGATGTCTCGAACTCCAGCTATTACACCTTCGACAAGGGCAAGTTCGTGATCGCCCGCAACACGCGTTACGGCCAGGAGCGCGCCTTCGGCAGCGGCGGAGAAGAGCTGATTCCGCTGCCCGAGCGGCTCTATGCCGGCGGAGCCGCATCCCTGCGCGGCTTCTCTGAGAATGCCGCCGGTCCCCGCGATCCCGAAACTGGCTATCCGGTCGGCGGCGCGGGCGCGCTGCTCAACAGCACCGAGTTGCGCCTGCCGCCACCCACGCTTCCCTGGCTCGGCGACTCGGTAAGCCTGGTGCTCTTCCACGACATGGGCAACATCTTTGCCAACGCCTCCGATGCCTGGGCCAGCGCCTTGCGGGTTCGCCAACCCAACCGCGAGACGTGCGAAAACCTGAACATCGTCGATCCCAAGCACCCCGATCAGCCCCCACCCGGTCCCGTGACCTCGACCGGCTGGCAAGGCGAGTGCAGCTTCAACTACTCTTCCCACGCGCCCGGAGCGGGTTTGCGCTACCATACACCGGCGGGACCCATCCGCCTGGATTTCAGCTATAACCTGAATCCGCCCATGTATCCCGTGATTTACAACTACTCGATCTCGAATTGGAATCCTGCCGACAGCTATGTGGGCCACGCCGGTCACTTCAACTTCTTCTTCAGCCTGGGACAGACCTTCTGATGAGAGATTGGCCCCCAATCCGGCCCCACAATGCGCCCTGGCCGGGCCGCCTGACGGGCTGTCTGTGCGCATGCCTGACCGTGGCCGGCGCCATCCACGCAGGGGCGCAATCCCCCCCGCCCGCCGCCCCGGCCGTGCTCGACCGCGTGGTGGCCGTGGTGAACAACTACGCCATATTGGACAGTGACCTGGACGAGGAGATCCGGCTCTCGGTTCTCGACTCCGGCCACGCCGGGCTGGGCGTTCTTACCAGGAAGATGGCGCTCGAACAGTTGATCGCCCGCGCGCTGATTCAGCAGCAGTTTCGCCAGCAGGACGCGCAGACCGCCGAAGCCACGCAGGCCGAGGTCGACGCCCGCCTGGCGGAGATTCGCAAGCAACTCCCGGCGTGCGTTCACCAGAACTGCGCTTCGGAGGCCGGCTGGAAGGCATTTCTGGCCGCAAATGGCCTCAAGCCGGAGCGTGTCGAGAGCTATCTGCGCAACCGGATCGGGATTCTGCGCTTCATCGAACAGCGTTTTCGCCAGGACATTCGCATCACTCAAGCGGAGATTGAAACCTACTACCGCCAGACCCTGCTGCCTCAGTACGCCAAGGGCGAAGCCGTTCCGCCGCTGGACGAGGTGGCCCCGCGCATCCAGGAGATACTGCTCCAGCGGCAGGTCAACGTGCTCTTCGGCGACTGGCTCACGAAGCTGCGCGAGGAGGGCGAAGTCGAGATCCTTGACCCGGAACTCGCGGAGCCCGAGGCCCCAGCCAGCCTGCGGAGCGGTCCCAAAGACGGCAAAGGAGACGGAAGCCAATGAGCAAGAAGAAATCCAGGCTTCCCGTCCCTCCCGAATCGTCTCCGCGCCGCGCGCCGCGCCGTTGGCGGCGATTCTTCCTGCGCCGCCTTCCGCTTGCAATGGCCGCCGGAGCGGTTCTGCTGGCGGTTGCCGCCTTGTGCCTCTACCTGGCCGCCAGTTCTTCCATGTTCGAAGGCCTTGTTCGCGAGCGCCTGGTGGCCTATCTCGAGCACTCAACCGGCGGGCGCGTCGAGATCGCCTCCTTTCACTGGCAGTTGCTCAGTCTCGAAGCCGATGCCGGCGGATTGGTCATTCACGGCCGCGAAGCCCCCGGCGACGCTCCCTTCGCCCAGGCTGAACACCTGCGGGCGCAGATCAGCATTTTAGGCCTCTGGAGCCCGCGCATCCTGCTCCGTTCTCTCGATGTCTCCCGCCCAGCATTTCACCTCATCGTCTATCCCGACGGCTCCACGAACCAGCCCCGGCCCCGCAAGCCCCGCAAGGAAGGCAAATCCGCGCTCGATACCTTCTTCGATCTCCAGGCTGGCCGCGTTTCAGTCCGGCAGGGAGTTCTTCACTATGAGAACCGCGCCGCCGCCTTCGACTTCCAGAACCGCTTTATCCCGCTCGACTTCGACGCCGAGGATCTTTCCCTGCTCATGGGCTACCTGCCCGCCGGAGCCCCCACGGACAGCTCCTCGTCCGTGCGGGGACTGGAGAGCTTTCACATCGAGGCCGGAGCTGCCAATCTTAACCTGGCGCGGGGCACGGCGAAGCCCGTCGAAGGGTACTTCCAGGCCGCGCTGGACCTGACGCGGACGGCGGCCTATCTCCGTTACCTGCGCATCGCGTCCACGGCTCACGGAGCCAAAGACCATACGCTGGAGGTCTCCGGCACGCTCGACGACTTTGCCCATCCCCGCTGGCAGGCCAAAGCAACGGGCGATCTGGACATGAAGCTCCTGGACCCGGTCTTCGGCTATCCTTTTGCTCCGGAAGGCGTAGCCCATCTCGACCTGACCGGCGCGGGCGAGGCCGGAAGATTCCGCGCCGACGGCAGCGTGCACATCGACGGCGGCTCCTACATTGGAACCGGCGTAGTCGCCACCGGCATCCGGCTGGATGCAAAAGTTCACGCCGATCCGGAGCAGTTGCTGATCACGTCGATCATTGCGCGTCTTCGCCAGGGCGGGCAACTGGAGGGCGAGGTTGCGCTTACTCCCTGGCTGCCCGCTATCCCCGGAGAGGCAATCGTCGAGCAGGCCAGCGCGACCGCCGGAAAGGCCCGCAACACGAAAAGACAGGCTGCGGTCCCAGCGGCTCCGGAGCATCCCGCCCCTGTTGTCATCCCGGTCAACGGCAAGGTGACGGCCCGGTTCAAAGACGTTTCGCTGGACACGCTTCTCGATATGGTGGGCCAGCCGCCTTTTCAGCGCCTCGGCCTGGATACCCGCATCGATGGTCCCGCTACCGCTACGTGGTCCCACGGCGACACACAGACCGTTCGCGTCGCCGCCACACTCAGCCTCAGCCCGCCGGAACAGCCTGCGCCAGGTGAAGTCGCAGCCAGCGGCTCGGTCGATGCTACCTATACCCAGCGCGACGGCGGCGTCGATCTTCGCAAAATGGAGTTGCACACGCCCGCCAGCGAGTTGGAGGTCCACGGCCATCTGGGCGCTTACCCGCTCACCAGCCCCTCCGGGCTTGCCGTTGAGTTCCGTTCGCGCAACCTCGGGGAGTTCGATGCCGCGCTCCGCGACCTGGGGTTGACGCGCGAAGGAAAGGCCGGCGCAGCGGCGCTGCCGGTCGCGCTGGCCGGTCAGGGAGACTTTCATGGATCGTGGACCGGCTCGCTCGTCGATCCGCACTTGACTGGGTACGTGAAGGCTACGCAGCTGGGCATCGAAATGCCGCCCACGCCCGACCGCAAGTCCGGCCAGGCCGGCGCGCCCCAGTTCGTCCGCTTCGATTCGGTCGAGGCCAGCGGCAGCTACACAGCCGAACGTATCGCCATCGAACACGGCCTGCTGCGCCGCGGAGATGCCGCCATCGCCCTGGACGGAACGCTGGACGCAACTCCCGCCCGGGAGCCGGCCTTCGACGCCAGCTCCGTGCTGCGCCTGCGCATCCGCGCCGCCAAGGTTGACCTCGACGATCTGCTCACGCTCGCTGGCCGGAATCTGCCGCTCACCAGCACGCTCGATGCCGAACTCCAGGTCAACGGGCCGGTTCGCGCATTCGGCGCTTCGGGATGGGTTCAGCTAGACAACGGTAGCGTCTACGGCGAGCCGGTTACCCGCATCCGCGCCCAGGGAACAATGGAGAACAACCTGCTGAAGCTGGCCTCGGTCACCGCCAGCGCGCCGGCCGGAAGCCTCTCCGCCACGGGCAGCTATGACCTCAAGTTCCGTCGCTTTCAAGTCGACGCCAAAGGCACCGGCATTGATGTGGCCGGAATCCAGTCCCTGCGCCGTCAAGGGCTCGACGTTACCGGCAAGCTGGGCTTTTCCGTGCTCGGCTCGGGCACGCTCGACGACCCCCGCCTGGAAGCGCACGCCACGCTCAGCACGCTGGCCCTGGCCGGAGAGCCGCTCGGCGGCCTGGAGCTTGCGGCCCACACCGCCAACCGCACCGTCACCTACAACGCGACCACCCGGCTGGAGGGCGCAGAAGTAAACCTCCACGGCCAGACCGCGCTCACCGGCGACAATGCCACAGAGGCTGAACTGGTGTTCTCCCGCTTCAACATCGATGCCCTGCTGAAGATGGCCCACGTCGAGGCCCTTACCGGCCACTCCGCGCTGGCCGGCACCGTCACCCTCGAGGGCCCTTTGGCGCGACCCGATGAGCTTCGCGGCGAAGCCCGTCTGGATCAGTTGGCGGCTACCGTGGCCGGCGTCCATCTTGCCAGCCAGGGCGGCGCACACGCCACCCTGGCCAATGCCCGCATCCATCTCGATCCCCTGCACGTCACCGGCGAGGAGACGGACCTGCGCGCCCAGGGCACCCTGGACCTCAAAGGGAAGCGGCAACTGGACTTTGCCGCCAGCGGCTCCATCAACCTCAAACTGGCCGAGACCGTCGATCCCGACCTGACCGCCAGCGGAACCACCACCTTCCAGGTCGAGGCTCACGGCCCGCTAGAGAATCCCGGCTTGCAGGGCAGCATCGAATTCCAGAACGGGTCTCTTTCGCTGGAAGATATTCCCAACGGCCTAAGCCAGTTGCGTGGCACCCTCGCATTCAACCAGAACCGCCTGGAGGTCAAGTCGCTGACCGCCATGAGCGGCGGCGGCCTGCTGAGCGTGACCGGCTTCCTGGCCTACGAGCGCGGCATCTACGCCGACCTCTCGGTCACCGGCAAGGGCATTCGCATCCGCTATCCGCCCGGCGTCAGCTCCCTGGCCGACGCCACACTTCGCCTGCAAGGCTCGCAGAACAACCTGCTGCTGGCGGGTGACGTACTCATCACCCGCTTTTCGGTCAGTCCTGACCTGGACTTTACCGCCCTGGCCGCGCAGGCCAACGCCGTGCAGACCATCGCGCCTCCGGACGCGCCATCGAACCACATCCACCTCGACGTGCATGTGGTCTCTTCGCCGCAGTTGAACTTCCAGAACGCCTATGCCAAGCTGGCCGGCAACGTGGACCTGCGCCTGCGCGGCACCGTCGCCTCGCCCTCGCTGCTGGGCCGCGTCTCCATCACCGAGGGCAACGCGCTCATCGCCGGAACCCGCTACGAACTCCAGCGCGGCGACATCTTCTTCTCCAACCCGGTCCGCATCGAGCCATCCATCGACCTGAGCGCCACCGCTCGCGTCGAAGATTACGACATTACCCTCGGCCTGCACGGGACGCTCCAGAACCCGGCCGTCACCTGGCGCAGCGATCCCCCGCTGCCCGAGGCCGATGTCGTTGCTCTGCTCGCCCTGGGCCGCACGGAGAACCAGCAGCGCCTTTATACTCAGCAGCAGGAGCAGGCCCTCTCCAATCCCACCACCGACGCCCTGCTCGGCGGAGCCCTCAACGCCACCGTCAGCAGCCGCGTGCAAAAGCTCTTCGGCGCGGGCAGCGTCAAGCTCGATCCCAACTATCTCGGCGCCCTCGGCAACTCCACCTCCCGCATCATCGTCGAGGAGCAGTTGAGCCGCTACGTCACCCTCACCTACGCCACCAACGTCAACACCACCAGCCAGCAGTTGATCCAGGCCGAAGTCGCCATCAACCGACACGTTTCCCTGCTCGTGGCCCGCGACGAGTCCGGCGTCTTTTCCATGGTCGTCAAGGCCACCCGCCGCTACCGGTAAGGGAACAGGGGGCAGGGATTAGAGATCAGGGAACAGAGATCAGGGAACAGAGATCAGGGAACAGGGAGCAGGGAACAGGGAGCAGGGGTCAGGGGTAAGGAAAGTGCTGGGTGCCCCACCCTCGTCGCGTCTTTGTCGTTGCGGCTAGGGTGGGAGACCGCCGCGCAACCTTTCCCAACGGCCCGTGTCTAACCAGCCGAAAGGCAACCGGGCCTGACGGCTTGGGCAGCGCCCGCCGCGGCGGAGAGACCTCGAAGACGACCAATCCCCGGCCAGTTGCCACAAGAGTTTTCCCATCCACAAGGAGGAGTCAGCCATGACACAGAGAATGCGCAATTCCCGGACAGCACTGCTCGCCGCTGCGTTTGTCGCGGCCCTTTTCGGCCTTCCCCAGGCCGCTTCGGCAGCCCCACGCAGCGGCGCAGGCGCGCAGGCGGAATCGGGAAGCCCCGCGGCCAGCGACGCCGCAGCCCGGCTCAACCACAGGCAATTTCGCAACGTGAAAGTGACCGTGGACAACGGCATCGCCACGCTCACCGGCACCGTGGACCTCTACGAGTACAAGGCCGATGCCGAGAAGCGCGTCCGCAAGGCCAAGGGCGTTACCGCCGTGCGCAACCTGATCGAAGTCGCCGGCCCCACTGTTCCGGACTCCCAACTCCAGGCAAAGCTGACCGAAGAGCTGGAATACGACCAGGTCGGTTATGGGAACGTCTTCGACGCCATCAGCGTGAAGGTCGAAAACGGCGTTGCCACGCTCGGCGGTCATGCGCTCAACTACCCGGCCAGGGACTCGGCGCTAGGCCTGGTCAGCACCTGTCCCGGCGTCAAGGACGTGATCGACGAGATTGAGGTCGATCCCACCTCCTTCATGGACGACCGGATCCGCATGGCAGTGGCCCACGCCATCTACGGATACGCGGCCCTGAACAAGTACGCCATGGACCCCGCCAAGACCATCCGCATCTCGGTGCAGAACGGTCACGTCGAGCTCTATGGCGTTGTCGACACCCAGGGCGACAAGGACCTGGCCTACATCCGCGCCAACGGCGTTCCCGGCGTCTTCAGCGTCAAGAACTACCTCCAGGTCGCCAACCAGCCCAGCGAGGCGCAGAAGCCAGCCGCGGCGCAGTGAGGTTCGACCCGCTCTCCTGCGGTTCGCGCGGCCACTGGGAATCCCCTTCCGTGGCCGCGCCTTTGCGCCCGGCAAACGCGGCGCGTCCATCCCGTCCCGGACGCAATCTTCCCGGACATTCACAGATTTGTAACGACAAGGCGCGTTTTATTCCTTACACTTATCCCACCATGGCCATCGACGACCCTCTGACGATCGCACAGGAAGAAGGCAACGCTCCCGGCACGTTGATCTTCCGCCTCAGCGGCCCCCTCACCCTGCGCAATATGTTTGCTTTCCAGTCGCAACTGCGCAGCGCCGAGCCGCCGCCCGTCACCATCTTCGACCTCACCGCTGTTCCCTACATGGATTCGGCCGGCATGGGCGCCGTCATCAACCACTTCGTCCACTGCCAGCGGAAGGGCGCGCGCCTGATCGTCGCCGGCGTGAGCCCGCGCGTCATGGAGCTATTCAAGCTGACCAGAGTGGACTCTGTGATTCCCCTGGCCGCCACAGTGGAAGACGCCGAAGCCCGCGGTTAGCCCGCCGTCCGATTCACCCATTCCGCCGTTGTTGAAGCGACAGCGCGCGAACCGGACGGCCTCAGTCAGGCTTTCGCGCAGGCCATCCCGCCGATTCAAGCCGGCATTGGGCCTTCCATATATCGACAGTTCCCCTACTGGCAATGAATGGTGAATCCGATCTTCCCTTCGAGGGAATTCGGCGAATCGATGATGATCTTCACCCAGCCGGTGTAACTGGCGAACTGCGGTGTATTCGCGCCCAAGCGCCACGTCTCGTAGACCGGCACGGAGTGGTTGGCTTGCGGAATATTGACGCTCTGTGAGTTGGTGGAATGGCCGCCGTCGTTGCGGACAAATCGATAGGTCACCGTGGTCGGTCCTGTACTGATCAGGCCCCAGCCGAACTGGAGATTGACGGGGCAGGAACCCGTGTACTGAAAGCCCTTGGCAACTTCCCCATTGGCCCGCAACGACTCTCCTCCAATGCGAACGGTCTGAGCCATAAGGCTCAGCGATCCCAGGCACAAGAGCATCCCAACCATGCTTGCAGTCTTGCTGATCTTCACATTTCCTCCTTTGGTCCGGAAGCCCATTCTGCTCTTCCGGCAGGAGCAAATATATCTCAAGCAACCCTTGCCTGTATCCATTTTCTTACGCTTTATTGCCGAGATTCCATCGGCTCGGACAGGGTCTTGGCCGGGGAAGCAAAGGCCGGATGCTTCCCTTTTCGCCCCTCAAGTAGACTGATTAACGAGCCCATGCCAGGTCTCTGGTCCAAGACGCGCACCACGCTAGAGATGATCAAGTGGGAGCACTCTGTTTTCGCGCTGCCCTTTGCGCTCACGGCGGTGCTGCTGGCGGCGAACGGGTTGCCGGGCTGGCGGACGCTGGCGTGGATTCTGGTGGCCATGGTGGCGGCGCGTACCGCGGCCATGGCCTTCAACCGCTGGGCCGACGCCGACTTGGACGCCGCCAATCCCCGCACCCGCGGCCGCGCCATTCCCGCCGGCCTGCTCTCACGCCGGTTCGTCCTCGGTTTTGCGCTTCTCGCCGCGCTCGTCTTTGTGCTGGCCGCCGCCCAGCTCAACCGGCTCACGCTCTACCTGTCGCCGCTGGCGCTGGCGGTGCTGCTCGGCTACAGCTACCTGAAGCGCGTTACCCGCTGGTCGCACCTGGGCCTGGGCCTGGCTCTCGGCCTGGCGCCCTCGGCGGCCTGGATCGCTGTCCGCGGCTCGCTCGATCCCCGCATCCTGGTGCTCACCGCGGCCGTCACTCTGTGGGCGGGCGGCTTCGACGTCCTCTATGCCTGCCAGGACTGCGACCACGACCGCGCCGCCGGCCTGCATAGCCTGCCGCAGGCCGCCGGCATTCCCGCCGCCATCTGGACCGCCCGCTCCATGCACCTGGCGATGTTGGCACTGCTTATCTGGTTCGGCGTGTTGTTTCAATTTCGGACAGCCGGCTGGGCCGGCATCGCCGCCGTAGCGCTGCTGCTGGCCTATGAGCACTCGCTGGTTTCACCCCGCGACCTGCGCCGGCTCAATGCCGCCTTTTTCACCATGAATGGCGTCATCGCCATGGTTTTTCTCGGCTTCGTCGCCGCCGATCTCTGGCTGCGGAGCTGAGCCGGGCAGGGAGTCCGGCTCGCGGCGACTTTCAAAGGTATGAACGTCGAGGCACACTCCATCGCGCGCTCCAGGGGACGAACCATTCGCCGGAACCCAGTGGGCTATGTGCGGCGAAATCGGGAAGCGGTGCACGGGCGCTTTCATAAGCCCCGGGCAATGCCTCCTGAAACCAGTCCGGGTTGTACCGGCTGCGCTCCGTCAATCGGGACCACCGACATTCGAGACGGCCTGTTTCAGCTTGCCACGCGGTATCCATCGGCCAACCCCTTTCAGCGCCGTCCAAGACCAGTTCGGCATCGGACCACGGCAGGTTTCTTGAGACTCCTTCGCAACGATACTACTCCTAATGACCTGTTCCGAAAACACGACCCCTGTGGTATGGTTCGTGAAAGCGGTTCAGTGAACTTTGACCTCCTCTTCCATCGCCGGACAGGAGCGGCTCGTGCAGGCATGAACATTGCCATCCAGGGAGAACCGGGCTCATTCAGCCACGAGGCGGCGCTCAAGCTCGTCCCCGGAGCCGCCATCGTTCCCTGCGCGCTCTCCGCCGACGTCTTTGCCGCGCTCGTGGACGGAAGCGTGGAAGCCGCCGTCATCCCCATCGAGAACAGTCTGGCCGGCTCGGTTCTCGAACACTTCGACCTGCTGCTGGCCCACGACGTGCAAGTCCAGCGCGAGACGCTTCTGCGCATCCGCCACAACCTGATCGCCATCTCCGGAGCCTCGATGGGCGAAATCGACCGCGTCTTCTCCCATCCCGTAGCCCTGGCGCAGTGCCGGCGCTTCCTGGCCGAGCACCCTGGGATGCAGGCCTGCGCCTTCTACGACACCGCCGGCAGCGTAAAGCAGCTGGTTGAATTGCGCGACCGCCACGCGGGGGCCATTGCCAGCGAAGCCGCGGCCCACTATTACGGGGCGCAAATCCTTCAGGCCGGCATCGAGGACAACCCGGAGAACTTTACCCGCTTCTTCCTGGTCCGCCGCGCCCAGGACGCCGTTGCCGATCCGGGGGCGAACAAAATCAGCCTCGCCTTTTCCGTGGAAGACAGACCTTGGACCCTGGTTCGCGCGCTGAACGGCATTTCAGGCATCGGCACCAATATGACCAAGATCGAGTCCCGCCCCGTCCACGGCAAACCGTGGGAGTACATCTTTTACGTGGATTGCCAGATTCGCTCCCCCGAAGAGGGTTCGCGCGCCCTTGAGGCGCTGCGCCCTCATTGCATCATGGTCAAGAAGCTGGGATGTTACCGGGAAGCCCGTCAGTGAGCAGGAATCGGCGCATCCGGCCTGGACGGGAGTGATTTCTGCGCCATGTGCTGAAAAAGAGGGGACAGGCTTCAGCCCGTCCCCTCTCGCTGTTCCGCTCGCCAACCCTGAAACGGCGTTCCTAAAAGTGATACGCGACGCCGACGGCGGGGGTGAAGATGTTGTACCACTTGTTGGTGTCAAACGTGTAGCCGCCGGGGTTGCCAAAGTTGGGGACCTTGGTGACAAACCCCCGATATTCGGCTCGAATGTCGAAGCTGGGACTGATCTCGTAGGCAAACCCGGCGCCGTACATCGCGCCCACCACGGTCTCCTGCTTGGCCCCCAAAACCGTCGTGCCTGAGTTGACGATGGGCAAGAAGATCATTCCACCTGGCCCGCCTTCGACAAACGGGTTGAACTTGCGGAAGAAGAAGGTGTGCACGAAGGCCGCCGAGATCTCCTGGTTGCGGGTTAAGATCGTGACGCCGAGCGGTCCAAGATTGGGTTCGGCGTAGTTGATCTTGTTCTGGTAGGTAATCCCGTAGTTGCCCTCGAGGGCATTCGACGGCGTCAGCATGAAGCGGTAGCTGGCCAGCGCCCCATAGGCCGTGGTGGAGTGAACCTGAACGTCGGTGGTCGAGGCGATGAACGGCTCGATCAGCGCCGTTCCGCTGATGCTGATGTCCTGGCGGCTTTCCTGAGCGCGGCCTGCGGCCACACACACGGCCAGCAGGAATGCAATTAAAGCGATCTTCTTCATTCGGTCCTGAACCTCACGACTGCACAACCGTCCGGCTGGCAACGAACTTGTCGATTCCGGCGCGCCGGATCGAGCCGGGCCCCGCTTTCAGAATTGTAAATGGCCTGAGCGGTCTATGGAGTCAACAGATTCTGACTGTCTCCGCGCCGCGCCTTCCGCTAGGACAACCTGAGCTTATAGACGCGCCGCAATCCAAACGGGCGCTCGGCCCCACACACCGCGGTCTCTGCCGGCCGTTGCATCGTTCTCAGCCCATCGGCTCCACATGGTAGTAGAACGGCGGACCTTGCTCCTTGGCCAGTGTGCGCACCGTGCGCAGAAAGGCCCTGGCGGCATAGGAGAGCGTACCTTGCCGCCGTTGCGCCAGCCGCAGCACCCGTTTGAACTCCAGTTCGTCCACGGGCACGCGCACCAGTTGGCCGGTCTCCAGCTCCCGGGCCACCGTCAGGTGCGGAACCAGCGCCACCCCGTTGCCCATCGAAACGAAGCGCTTGATGGCCTCGATGGTTGGCAGCTGGATGCCCATATTCAAGGGCGTCCGATAACGCTGAAACGCCTCGATCACCTTTCGCCGCAACGGCGAAGCCACGTTGTGGGCGATGAAAACCTCTTCTCCCAGGTCACCGATCGAGACCCTCCCGGCGCTCGCCAGCGGATGATTGGGGCTCACAATGAACGCCAGGCTGTCGCCATACACCGCGATGGTGCGAAACTGCGCCGGGTCGGGCCGGAACGAGATCATACCCAGCTCGAAGGTGCGCAGGCTGAGTTCCTCGGGAATGCGGGAAGCCAGCATCCGGTGCACCGTCACGCTCACCTGCGGAAATGCCCGCCGGAAGCGGTCGATGGCCGGCAGCAGATACATGCAGGTGTACTCGTTGGCCGCCAGTTGCAGCCGTCCGCGCTCCAGGTTCTTCAACTCGTCCAGCGCGCTGGTAGCCTCGCGGCGCAGGGCCATCAGCCGCAGCGCATAGTCGCGCAGCAGCACTCCGGCCGCGGTCAGAGAGCCATCGCGCGCCGCGCGGTCGAAGAGCGTCTCGCCCACTGCCGCCTCCAGCTTGCGGATCACCTGGCTCACCGCCGGCTGCGTCCGGCGCAGCCGCAGCGCCGCCCGCGAGAAGCTCCGCTCCTCGGCCACCGCCAAAAACGTCTCCAGGTGACTCAGCTCCATGGCGCCTCCGCGAACAGCAGTCGTCAGTGGTCAGTTGTCAGTCTTCAGCAATCAGTGGGGCGCCCAGGATCTCGCCCACCGCAGCGGGAGACCTGGGATTCACCGAATGCGAGTGATGCGCCACAAACCTTCTGACCACTGACAACTGAGAACTGACAACTTAAGTATAACGAATCCTTATCGCTTCCCCAATAATAATAACTTTGCCTTATACTGCCCCGATGCGAGACACTAGTCTGGTTGGTAAAGGTATCTCTCGGCAGGCGAGTCAATGATCTCAGATCACGTGTTCTTCTTCGACACCACGCTGCGCGACGGCGAGCAATCCCCCGGCTGCAGCATGACCACTCAGGAAAAGCTCACCATGGCTCATGCACTTGAAGATCTGGGCGTGGACATCATCGAGGCCGGCTTCGCCATGGCCTCCGAGGGTGACTTCGCGGCCATCGCCACCATCACCCAGGCCGTCCATAAGCCGCGCATCGCGTCGCTGGCTCGCGCCAGGGCGGAAGACATTGAAATGGCCGCCCGCGCCCTGCAATTTGCCGACCGCGCCCGCATCCACATCTTTCTGGCGTCGAGCGACCTGCATCTCGAATACAAGCTCAAGATGGGCCGCCAGGAGGCTCTTGACCTGACGGGCGATTCCATCCGCCTGGCGCTCAAGCACGTCGAAGACGTCGAGTTCTCACCCGAAGATGCAACCCGATCGGACCGCGACTTTCTGGTTGAAATGGTGCGCGTGGCCGTCGAGGCCGGCGCCACCACCATCAACATGCCCGACACGGTGGGCTACACCACGCCCGAAGAGTACGCCCAGATGTTCCGCGAGGTCCGCCAGCGCGTTCCGGCCATCGACGAGCGGGGCATCGTCCTCTCCTCGCACTGCCACGACGACCTGGGTCTGGCCGTGGCCAACTCGCTGGCCGCCATCCAGGCCGGCGCGCGCCAGGTGGAATGCACCATCAACGGCATCGGCGAACGCGCCGGCAACGCCGCCCTCGAAGAGATTGCCGCCGCCCTTTACGTGCGCGGCGACCACTTCGGCGTCTCGACCTCGATCAAGCTGGAAAACCTGTATCCCACCAGCCAGGTTCTCGGCCAGCTCATCACCTTCCGCCCCTCGCCCAACAAGGCGATCGTCGGCGACAATGCATTTGCTCACGAGTCCGGCATCCATCAGCACGGCGTGCTGGCCAATCCGCTCTGCTACGAGATCATGACCCCCACGCTGGTGGGCGTGGCCAAGACGCATCTGGTGCTCGGCAAGCATTCCGGCCGCGCCGCGCTGAGAAACAGGCTGGAGCAGCTCGGCTTCGCGCTCACCCGCGACGAGTTGCAGCATACGTATTACCGTTTCGTAGCACTTGCCGACCGCAAGAAGAACATCTACGACCAGGATCTGATTGGGATTCTGCCCGACCATATCCGCGAGAGCCGCCGCGAACCGGTCTCGGAGCTGGATTGAGCCGGGCTTTAGCCCCTGAGGCGCTCAAAGCAGCAAGCTGACTACTGACAACTGATAACTGACCACCAAGGAGAGCAAGAATGAAGTTGAAAGTTCTGGTTACCCCCGGCGACGGCATCGGCCCCGAAATCACCGCGGAAGCCATCGGAGTATTGCAGGAGGTTGCGGCAGCCGGCGGCCACACGCTGGAGCTGAATTACAAACGCATCGGCGGCGTGGCTATCGAGCAGGATGGAACGCCTCTGCCTCCCGACACCGTTGCCGCTGCACTCGACTCCGAAGCCGTCTTCTTAGGCGCGGTGGGCGACGACAAGTTCAATTCTCTTCCTCCAAGCCAGCGTCCCGAGGCCGGTCTGCTCGGGCTGCGCGCGGCCCTGGGCGGCTTCGCCAACCTGCGCCCCGTATTCGCTTTCAAGGAGCTGACGGTCAACAGCCCGTTGCGGCCGGAGATCATCGACGGCACGGATATTCTATTCGTTCGCGAACTGCTCGGCGGCCTCTACTACGGCCAGCCCCGCGGCTGGGACAAGGAAAAGGGCGTAGCCTTCAACACCATGATCTACAAGCGCGATGAGGTGACCCGCGTGGCCCGCGTGGCCTTCAAGCTGGCCCAGAAGCGCCGCAAACTGGTTACCAGCGTCGACAAGGCCAACGTGCTCGAAGTCTCGCAGCTCTGGCGCGACACAGTGATCGAGGTGGCCAAAGAGTTTCCCGATGTGACCCTCGAGCATCAGTACGTCGACGCCATGTCCATGCACCTGATGAAGCGTCCGCGCGACTTCGACGTGGTGGTCACAGAGAACACATTCGGCGACATCCTCACCGACGAGTCTTCCGTGATCACCGGCTCGCTCGGTATGCTGCCCTCGGGGACCGTCGGCGGCAAGATCAATTTGTTTGAGCCGGCGCACGGCTCCGCGCCCAAGCACGCCAACAAGAACATCGCCAATCCGCTGGCCACCATCCTGACCGGCGCCCTGCTCCTGCGCCACTCCTTCGGGCTCGATGCGGAGGCCGACGCGATCGTCAAGGCTGTCCGCAAGGTGCTGGAACAGGGCTTCCGCACGCCGGACCTGGCGCGCACCAATCCCGAGGGTTTGACCGTGCTGGGAACCCGCGAGATGGGCGCGAAGGTGCGTGAGACGGTGAAGGAGCTGCTGAAGTAGGAGGTAAAGCGATGAGGGTAATTATTCGGTTTTCTCTCGAGAATGATCGTCATCCTCGCGATCCGAAAAAATCCGGGTATCTTACGTCAAAGCTAGGCTACTTTCTCAAGAGTAATCAGCTAATAAAACACCGCGGCAGAACTGCAACTTACGAAGGGTCTGGGGATAATTTAACCATCGATCTGCTGCGAAAAGCGCTTAACAAGTTTTTTGAGAAAGTCGAAGGGCAGAAAACAGCGACAATCGACCATTTCTGGATGTATGTCGACAGCGGACCCATGCTGAAAAGGGGAGACGTACAATCACAGCCTAAAACGACTAGAAAGAAAGCCGGCCAAGGAAAGGGAGTCCTGAGTGAGTAGCGCACCAAAAACACTCTTTGAGAAGGTCTGGGAGCAGCACGTCGTCGTCGAGCCTGAGGGTGAGCCAACCGTGCTCTACATCGACCTGCATCTGATCCACGAGGTCACCTCACCGCAGGCCTTTGAGGGTCTGCGCCTGGCCGGCCGCAAGGTCCGCTGTCCCGACCGATGTATCGCGACCATCGACCACAACGTGCCCACGACCATCGAGGGCCGGCTGAATATCGTGGACCAGATCGCCGCCAAACAGATCGCCACGCTGCGCCGGAATTGCGCTGAGTTCGGCATCGAACTTTACGACGTGAACTCGCGCGAGCAGGGCATCGTTCATGTGATCGGCCCCGAGCTGGGCATCACCAAGCCGGGCATGACCATCGTCTGCGGCGATTCGCATACCTCGACGCACGGCGCATTCGGCGCGCTCGCGTTCGGCATCGGCACCAGCGAGGTGGAGCACGTGCTGGCCACGCAGACGCTGCCGCAGTCCAAGCCCAAGACCTTTCGCATCGCGGTCGAGGGCGAACTGCCGCGTGGCGTCACCGCGAAAGACATCATTCTGGCCATCATTGGGCAGATCGGCACCGACGGCGCAACCGGCTGCGTGATCGAATACGCAGGCTCGGCCATCCGCGCGCTCTCCATGGAAGGCCGCATGACGGTCTGCAACATGAGCATCGAGGCCGGCGCGCGCGCGGGCATGATCGCTCCCGACGCAACCACCTTCGCGTACCTGGAAGGCCGGAGATTCAGTCCAAAGGGAGAAGCCTGGAGGGCCGCCGTGGACGAGTGGAGCAAGCTGCCCACCGATGCGGGCGCGAAGTTCGATCGCGAACTCGCAATCGACGCCGCCACGCTTGTGCCCTACGTGAGTTGGGGCACCAGCCCCGGCATGGTCGCGCCCATCACTTCATCCGTGCCCGATCCTGCCGACGCGCCCAGCGATCAGGAGCGCAACGGCCTGGAGCGCGCCCTTGAGTATATGGGTCTTCGGCCCAAAACTCCGCTCGATGCAATCGTGATCGATCGCGTCTTCATCGGCTCCTGCACCAATGGCCGGCTTGAAGACCTGCGCGCCGCGGCCCGCATTGCGGCGGGTTACAAAGTCTCAGCGCACGTGAGCGCGATGGTGGTGCCCGGCTCGCAGGCCGTGAAGGCGCAAGCGGAGGCCGAAGGCCTGGATAACATCTTTCGCGAGGCCGGCTTCGAGTGGCGTGAGCCCGGCTGCTCCATGTGCCTGGGCATGAATCCCGACATTCTTTCTCCCGGCGAGCGCTGCGCCTCCACCAGCAACCGCAACTTCGAGGGCCGCCAGGGCCGCGGCGGGCGCACTCACCTGGTCTCGCCCGAGATGGCCGCCGCCGCCGCCATTGCAGGGCACTTCGTCGATATTCGAAACTGGGAGGTAAAAGCCTGATGCAGCCCTTTCGCACACTCACCGCGCTGGCCGCGCCTCTGGATCGCGCCAACGTCGATACCGACCAGATCATACCCAAGCAGTTTCTGAAGCGCATCGAGCGCACCGGCTACGGCGACTTCCTCTTCTTCGACTGGCGGCGCACGGCGGCCGGCGATCCCGACCCGGCGTTTGTTTTGAACGACCCGCGCTACCGGGGCGCGCAGATTCTCGTCGCCGGCAAGAACTTCGCCTGCGGATCGAGCCGCGAGCATGCCGCCTGGGCGCTCTCGGACTTCGGCTTCCGCGCCGTCATCGCGCCCACCTTCGCCGACATCTTCTTCTCCAACGCCGGCAAGAACGGCATCGTGCTGGTTCGCCTGAGCGAGGAGCAGGTCGCCCAACTGCTTCACAACGCCAAAACGATTCCCAGCTATCAACTAACTGTTTCGCTCGAGGCGCAGACCGTCACCGACAACCGGGGCTTCAGCGCCACCTTCGAGGTGGACCCCTTCCGCAGGTTCTGCCTCCTCGAGGGGCTCGACGACATCGGGCTCACGCTGCGCCACGCGGCGGCGCTCGACGCATTTGAAACCCGGCACGACCAGGCCGGCTGGCTGAAGGCAAAATGACGGCGGAAGACTCAAGCGCTGCTGATCTCTGATCTCTCACAAAGGAGTCCACCATGGAAACTCACGCAACCACGCAAGCATCGAACGCCCATCTCACCACACCCACCCGTCTCACCGGTGCCGAGATTCTTTGGGCCACGCTGGTGGGCGAGGGCGTTATGGACGTCTTCGGCTACCCCGGCGGGGCCATCCTGCCGGTCTACGACGCGCTGCGCAAATTTCCCATTCATCACACGCTCGTGCGGCACGAGCAGGGCGCCGCGCACATGGCCGACGGCTACTCGCGCGCCTCGGGCAAGGTGGGCGTGGCGATAGCCACCAGCGGCCCCGGCGCTACCAACCTGGTCACCGGCATCGCCACCGCCATGCTGGACTCCATTCCCATCGTCTGTATCACCGGCAACGTCTCCAGCAAGGTTCTCGGCACCGACGCATTTCAGGAGGTGGACATCACCGGCATCACCCTGCCCGTGACCAAGCACAACTTCCTCATAAGCCGCGCCGAGGACATTGCTCCCGCCGTGCGCTACGCCTTCCAGATCGCCAAGTCCGCGCGCCCCGGCCCGGTGCTCATCGACATCACCAAGGATGCGCAGCAGGCCACGGCGCTGTTCGACTTCGAGGCCGCCAAGCCGCGCCCCTATCGCGCCCACCCCATGCGCAAGTTCGAGGAATCCAGCCTGGCGCGCGCGGCCGAGCTCATCCGCTCCGCCAAGCGCCCCGTCATCCTCGCCGGCCACGGCATCATCGAATCCGGCGCCATGGAGCAGGTGCGCGCCCTGGCCGAGCGCGCCCAGATTCCCATCGCACTTACCCTGCTGGGCCTGGGCGCGTTTCCCGCCTCCCATCCCCTCAGCCTGGGCATGATGGGCATGCACGGCGAGGCCTGGGTCAACCACGCCATCCAGGAAGCTGACCTGCTGATCGCCTGCGGCATGAGGTTCGACGATCGCGTTACCGGCACGACAGCCACCTACGCCCCCAAGGCAAAGAAGATTCACATCGACGTTGACCCGGCCGAGATCAACAAGAACATCAAGGTGGATGTGGCGCTGATCGGCGATCTCGCCGAGGTGTTGGAGCAGTTGCTGCCGCGCATCTCCAGCCGCGACAGCCAGGCTTGGCTCAAGGCCATCGAAGGCATCAAGGGCGACGCCGCCGTGCGCGACATCAAGAACCTTCCCGACCTCGGCCACCTCTATGCGGCGCACGTCATTCACGACATCTGGCGCATCACCGGCGGCAACGCCATCGTGGTTACCGACGTCGGCCAGCACCAGATGTGGGAGGCGCAGTACTACCACCATGAGACGCCGCGCTCCCTCATCACCTCCGGCGGCCTGGGGACGATGGGATTTGCGCTGCCCGCGGCCATCGGCGCCAAGACCGCCTGCCCGGACAAGGAAGTCTGGGTCATCGCCGGCGATGGCGGCTTCCAGATGACCGCCGCCGAACTGGCCACCATCGTCCAGGAAGAGCTGAAGATCAACATCGCCGTCATCAACAACGGCTATCTGGGCATGGTCCGCCAGTGGCAGGAGTTCTTCTACGAGCGCAACTACCAGTCCACGCCAATGGTCAGCCCCGACTTCGTCAAGTTGGCGGGCGCCCACGGCATTCAGGGCCTCACCGTCCGCACCCGCGCCGAAGTGGCCGGGGCCGTCGATGCGGCCCGCTCCGCGCCGGGGGCGTTCCTGATCAACTTCAAGGTTGAGAAGGAAGACTCGGTTTATCCCATGGTTTCCACCGGCTCCGCATTGCATGAGATGATCCGCAGGCCCGGCAAGGACGCGCTGGTGGAGTCGCCGGAGGAGAAGTAAGAACCAGTCATTGGAGATGGAGAAACTCTCGTGAACGGTGCTGTCTACCTATACTTCGGAGATGCAAAGCTCACAACAGGCTCGTTCGATGATCTCCGAAAGCTCGGTATCATCCCAAAGGAGGGAACTCGCCTGACGTTCTATGATCTGGACGCTGACAAAGAAGGTCACCCGATGTATATGTGTGCCGAAGGTGTACTCCATTTTGAAAGAGAAAGCGCCTCTTGGCGCGCCGTCGTGGAGAAGGAAAGCTTCCGCTGGGTTCCTCGACCAGAAGTTACTCAATGAGTTGCGTTTGTCCGTTCGATGTAACGATCGCTCGCAAGAGCGGCTGAAACGATCAACAACGAAAGGCCCACCATGCTGCACACATTCGTCGCTTACGTTGAAGACCTGCCCGGAGTGCTGACGCGCGTAGCGTCTCTCTTCCGCCGCCTCAACATCAACATCAACTCGCTTACCGTGGGCCGCAGCGAGCGCGCCGGCCTGTCGCGGCTGACGCTGGTCTGCGAGGCCTCCGCCGAGGCCGGCCATCGCATCCAGGCCAGCTTGTTTAAACTGGAGAATGTGGTGGATGTGGACGACATCGCCCAGGCCCCAGCAGTCACTCGCGAACTTGCGCTCATCAAAGTGGCCGCGACACCGCAAACGCGTTCCCAGATATTCGATCTGGTGGAAGTCTTTCGCGCCCGCATCGTGGACCTGGCGCCGGAGTCGCTGATGATCGAATTGACCGGCGTCGAAAGCAAGATCGAAGGACTGATCGAGGTGCTTCGCGAAGATGACGGACGCATTCTCGAGATCTGCCGCAGCGGCAAGATGACGATGCGCCGCGGCCATCACGTCTCGAGCGTTGTCAAGGCCATGGGCGCCGGCGCATCCGAGCCGGAGACGGAAGTCGAGCTAGTGGAGACCGCCGACGACAGCGCCGCCAGCGAGCCGGAATAACGCTTAAAGCCGTCATCCTGAGCGGAGCGTAGCGGAGTCGAAGGACCTGCGGTTGCTCTTGGGCCCCAGGATGGCGGATTGAAGAGAGAATCGCGAGCTGGAATAGATCGGCCCGCCCCCAAAAAACTTCAACCCCAAGCAAAGGAAGAATCGAGAAAACCATGGCCAAGACTTACTACGATCACGATGCCGACCTCTCTCTCATCCAAGCCAAAAAGGTAGCCATCATCGGCTACGGCTCGCAAGGGCACGCTCATGCCCTCAACCTCAAGGACTCCGGCGTCCACGTCAAAGTGGGCCTGCCCGCCACCGAAGCGGAGTTCGTTGCCAAGGCGCAAAAGGCGGGCTTCGAAGTGGTCTCGCCGGCTGAAGCGACGAAGTGGGCCGACGTGGTGATGATCCTCGCGCCCGACCAGATTCAGGCCAAGGTGTATGCCGAGGAGATCGGGCCGAACCTCTCGGCGGGCAAGCTGCTGATGTTCGCGCACGGCTTCAATATCCACTTCAAGACCATCGTCCCCGCCGCGGACATCGACGTGGGCATGGCCGCGCCCAAGGCCCCCGGCCATCGCGTCCGCGAAATCTTCATCGAGGGCGGCGGCGTTCCCGGCCTCATCGCCGTCCACCAGGACGCCACCGGCAACGCCCACGCGCTCGTTCTCAGCTACCTCAAGGGCATCGGCTGCACCCGCGCCGGAGTGCTCGAAACCACCTTCAAAGAGGAGACCGAGACCGACCTCTTCGGCGAGCAGGCCGTGCTCTGCGGCGGCATCAGCGCCCTCATCAAGGCCGGCTTCGAGACCCTGGTCGAGGCCGGCTATCAGCCCGAGAGCGCCTTCTTCGAGTGCATGCACGAGCTCAAGCTGATCGTGGACCTGATCTATCGCGGCGGCCTGGCCTACATGCGCTACTCCATCTCCGACACCGCCGAGTTCGGCGACTACGTCAGCGGTCCCCGCGTCATCAACGAGCAGAGCCGCAAGGCCATGAAGGAGATTCTGGCCGAAATCCAGGACGGATCTTTCGCAAAGCGCTTCCTCAACGACCTGAACTCCGGCAAGAAGGAGTTCTCGGCCTTCCGCGAAGCCGAGGCCAAGCACCCGGTGGAGATCATCGGCAAGGAACTGCGCGCCGCCATGCCCTTCCTCGATCCCATCACCGTGGAAGAGATATCCAGGAGCCGGTAGGCAAGAGAGCCAGAGAGCCTTCTGCGCCCCGATGAAACCAAGGATGCAGAAGGCTCTTCGGGTTGATTACCAGCGTTTGTCGCTTTTCTTGCGATTGTTCTCCCATTGAAGTGGTTGCAGATTGCTCAGCGCCTCCGAGCCACCCCGAGAAACAGGGACGATATGGTCAACTTCCCAGCCAAACTGCGAAGTCGTCCCATACTGATCCCAGCGCATCCAAGCTCCGTAAACGTCCTTGCGAAAGACGTTGGCATCGTTGCCCACAACGGCCTGACCCTTGCTCCAGACCGCGCTCAGCGTTGCATGGTCATACTGGGTACTTGTTGCCATTTCTTCTCCTTCACTGTTAGGCTGCGACGCTCCGCAGCGTTTCTTGTTGACAGCGAAGGGGTAGGTCGATCAATATGTTGGTCGATCCAAAAATGAAGTTGCGCCCCTCGCTTGTTGGGGTGCCGGGGCAGGTGGTATCGAGAAGTTCTCTAGGCTACCGATACTATCTGGACTCAACGCCGCCTTCGGGCGGCGTTTTCCGTGCCTCAAATCAGGCACCGGCAGATGAAAAGATACCGCCGTCTGTGGTACAAGTCAATTCGTGACCACAAGATGCTGTATTTTGTTCACATTAGGAGCATTTCCACATCGATTTGGCCGATAAATTGCTGGGAAATCGTGGCTGGATCTGTGGAAAAAGGGGCCACAATGGACAAAAATAAGCCACTTGCAAACAAATACTGGCAATGAACCGGCAAGGACGCCATTTCGCATTTTGGTTGCTTCTCGCAGACTCGCGCTATCATCAATCCATGGCGACCATCCACATCTCCGGAGCCGACGCAGCCCGCGATTTTGCGGGGCTGATGGCCAAAGTGCGCGCGGGCGCCGAAATCATCATCGAAGATGGAGCATACCCGCCTGCCGTCCTGCGCACGGCTGTCCCTGCGCCCCGCACCATCTCTGAATCCATCGAAATCGCCCGCAGGCTTCAGCAGGAGACTGGCGAGGCTCCTGTCCTCGATGTGGATTTTGCCGAGGATGTGGCTGAGATCGTCCGCAATCGCAAGCCTTGGAATCCCCCGGCATGGGATTGATTCTCGATTCGTGCGTTGTGGTCGCAGCCGAGCGAAGAGGCTTGGACGATCTCGCAATCCTCGAACAACTCCAAGCCCTTTATGGCGAGACGGCGTTCGGCCTCTCGGTTGTCACCATTGCCGAACTGGAGCATGGTGCCTATCGCGCACAGAATGAAGCCCGCAAGCTGCGGCGTCTGTCGTTCATCGATCGTCTTTGTCGGGAACTGGCTATCTACCCCATCACTGTCGAGATCGCCCGAATCGTCGGACGCATCGAAGGCCAGCAAGCAGCCCTCGGCTTCACCCTTGCTTTTGAAGACTTGGCGATTGGCGTCACTGCCCTACAGCTTGGCTACGAAGTCGTCACCGACAACGATAGGGACTTTAAGCGAATTCCTGGATTGCGAATTATTAAGCCGGAATAAGCCGGTCTATCGACGATACTTGGAGCGCAACCCCCGAAATAACTGAGCCGCCGGAACGCTCGGCCTGGGATCGGCCAGCGACTCCTCGGCCAGCCTGGTCAGCCATTCATTTGTGCCCGCTTCCTCACGCTCCAGCGCCAGCAACCCCGCACGGACCACTTCGTCTGTCGAAGCATAGGAGCCGGCTTTCACCCGCTCCTCGACTGCCTTCCGCAGCGGGCCCAAATTCACGACGACCGTATCCTCCGCCGCTTCCATGCGAGCCTCCGTTCCCATGATTGTACTCCGAGTTCTGAGATACGAATGCCTGTCTTCGCCCTCAGTCCAGCCGCCCAGCGAAGGCTTCGCCGTCGCTGGGGCAGTTCGTGGGAACGAAGACCTGTCTGCAAGTGTCTCGGCGAGCATACCGAAATGTCTGATCCCTGATCCCTGTTCCCTGTTTCCTGATCCCTGTCTCAGATCAGCTCCACGCCCCACAGATCGTGCAGGTGGAGCACGCCTTCGACGGTCTGGCCGGCGTCCACGACCACCAGCGAGGTGATCTTGCGTTCTTCCAGGATCGCCAGCGCCGTGGCGGCGAGTTCGCTGGCGGCGATGGTCCGGGGATGGGGGTTCATGGCCTCGCCGGCAGACCGGCTGAGGGCTGCGCCGCCTTCGCGTTCCAGCAGCCGGCGCAGATCGCCGTCGCTGATGACGCCGCGCAGTTGGCCCCGCTCCTGCACGGTCGTGATGCCCAGTTTCTTGCTCGACATCTCGTAGATCACGTCGGTCATGCGCGTCGAGGGAGCGACGATAGGCACCTCGTCGCCGGAGTGCATCAGGTCGCGAACCTTGGCCAGCCGCTTGCCCAGCTTGCCGCCGGGGTGAAGCTCGGCAAAATCCTCCGCGCGAAAGCCCTTGCGCAGGCTGACGGCGACGGCCAGCGCGTCGCCCAGGGCCAGCATGGTGGTGGTGGAGGCGGTGGGCGCCAGATTCAACCCGCAGGCCTCGCGCTCCACGCCGCAGTCGAGAGCCACATCGCTGGCGGCGGCGAGGGTCGAGTTCAGATTGCAGCAGAAGCTGATGAGCGCGTCGCCCTTGCGCTTGAGGATGGTGAGCAGGCGCAGAATCTCCTCGGTCTCGCCGCTCGAGGAAAGCGCGACCACGACGTCTCCGTGCATAAGCACGCCCAGGTCTCCGTGGACGGCTTCGGCGGGGTGCAGAAACAGGGCTGGCGAGCCGGTGGAACTAAGCGTGGCGGCGATCTTCTGGGCGATGATGCCGCTCTTGCCCATGCCGGTTACGACGACGCGGCCCCGCTCCTCGCCGCAGCGTAGGATCAGCTCGACGGCGCGGGCGAAGGGTTCGGCCATGGGACCTTCAAGGCGCGCGGCGAGGGCTTCGAGCGCGGCCGCTTCGGTGCGCACCAGTTCAGCCGGCTTGAAGGCCGCGGGACCGGGCCGGCCCGGTTCAGGATCGTTTGGTTTGGGCTGGTTCATCGGCTTTTGATGGTAACAGCTTTGGGCGGTCTCGCTGCGGCTTCTCGCGGCGGGATGGGCTGAAGATCGCGCTATCCCACCCTTGTCGCTCGCTGCGGCGAACCGCGGCGGACGCCAAGGATGGGGCATCCAGCCGCGAGCATCGGCTGGGCGCCCAACTGCTCGTACAATAAGGCTGAGAGGCGAATCCCCGTGAAGCGCAACACATTGGTCATCTCCGCCGTTTTGGCCATTCTGGCCGTCTTTGCGTGGGCGGGATGGGCCAACTGGGAACTCCGCAGGCAGGCGGCGGAGCGGCGGCTGGCCTCCATGGCGCAGGGCGGGCCGGCGGCAGACGCGGCGAGCGGCGAGGAGCAGTATCTTTCGCTGCTCAAGGGCAAGCCGGCGCCGGAGTTCGTGCTGGAAGACCTGAGCGGCAGGAAGGTCTCGCTGGCCGGCTACAAGGGCAAGGCGGTGCTGATCAACTTCTGGGCCACCTGGTGCGGCCCGTGCAAGATCGAGACGCCCTGGCTGATCGAGCTGCGGAATCAGTACGCGGCGCGGGGATTCGAGGTGCTGGGCGTTTCAACTGACGACATCGACCGCGGCGACCCGCAGAAGCTGAGCGACGAGAAGAAGGAGATTGCGCACTTCGCCGAGGAGATGCACATTCCCTATCCCGTGCTGATCGACGGCGATTCGCTCAGCAAACCCTACGGCGGGCTGGATGCCATGCCCACTTCGTTTTTTGTGGACCGCAACGGGATGGTTGTCGCCGCGCAGATGGGACTGACCTCGAAGGACGATATCGAGGCCAATATCAGGAAGGCGCTGGGAGATTAGCGAGACAGCGGGTCAGCGAGACAGCGAGGCAGCGAGTTAGCGGGCCGATCCGCTGCGCGAATCGGATCAGGTAGCGCATTAGCAAGTTAGCGAGCGAGTCACCAAGAGGAAGGAATTGATGCCGGGATTGAAGACGGGAGTTCGCGTTGCGGCGGCTTTGGCGCTGGGGTTGGCTGCCTTCATGGCGCAGGGGCAATCCGATCTGCCGGGCCGCTCGATCTTGAAGGGCGCGGCGGTCGAGTATCTCTTTCCCGAACAGGTAACTGTGGCGGCCGGCAAGCCGACTGTCATCGCGCTGCACTTTCGCATCGCGCCGGGGCTGCACATCAATTCGCATACGCCGAAGGACGAGTTTCTCATCCCCACAGTTTTGTCGATTCCCGAGGGCGCGGGCGTGCGGCTGCTGGAGGCGAGCTATCCGGCGGGCGCGGATTTCACGCTGCCGCTCGATCCCAAAAACAAGCTCAGCGTCTATACCGGCGAGTTTGTGATTCAGGCGCGGATTGTGGCTGAGCCGGGGAATCATCTGGTCGAGGCCAAGCTGCGCTTCCAGGCCTGCGACAAGAATCAATGCCTGCCGCCGAAGACGATTCCGGTGGCGATCGATGTGATCGGAAGGTAGCCCCCTATATCCCAGGTTCCAGAATCGGGGCCTGGAGCACCCGGCATTTGGCGGGGGATGGATGTGGTTTCCCAAGCCTCAACAGCAATCTGGCGCACCTGGCCACTCCACCCAAAGTCTGTCATCCTGAGCGGAGCAGTTCACGTCTCTTGTGAACTGCACTGTCGAAGGACCCGCGGTTGCACTTCGGGAACTGGTCCAGTGCCTGCTCATTTGGTTGCGTTATGCTCTCTCCATGCGCGAGGGAAGCTACTTCACGTACATCGTCGCCAGCCGAAGCCACACGCTCTACGTGGGCATGACCGGCGACCTGCACAAGCGCGTCCTTGAGCACAAGAATGGCGCGTATGAAGGATTCTCGTCACGATACAATTGCAACCGCTTGGTGTGGTTTGAGAGCTTTGACGACCCGCGCAAGGCGATTGACCGGGAGAAGCAGTTGAAGGGTTGGCGGCGGGGGAAGAAGATCGCGCTGATTGAGAAGGCGAACCCTACCTCGCAGGACTTGAGCTCGGAATGGTACGACCTGGACCCGTCGCTGGAGCGAAAGTACCTTGCAGGCGCGGAAGAGTGAAAGGCAACCGCAGGTCCTTCGACTCCCTGCCGCCTCGCTTCGCTCGGCGTTCGGTCGCTCAGGATGACAGTGGCGTAGGTGGGGCTTTACGCTCCCGCCTTCTTCTCGATCCTGGCCCAGGAGTCTTTGAGCGGAAGTGTGCGGTTGAAGACCAGGTTGCCGGGGGTCGAGTCGGGATCGAGGCAGAAGTAGCCGACGCGCTCGAATTGGAAGCGGTCCTCAAGTTTGGCGTTGGCGAGAGAGGGCTCAAGCCTGGCGTCGGTAACGATCTCCAGCGAGTTGGGGTTGAGATTGTCGAGAACGTCCTGACCTTCCGCGAGGTCGTAGGGATCGGGCTTTAAGAAGAGCTTGTCGTAGAGGCGGATTTCGGCGGAGATGGCGTGGGCGGCCGAGACCCAGTGCATGGTGGACTTGACCTTGCGCCCGTCGGGAGAGTTGCCGCCGCGGCTGGCCGGATCGTAGGTGCAGCGCACCTCGACGATGTTGCCGGCTTCGTCCTTCACCACGCGCTGGGCGGTGATGAAGTAGGCGTTGCGCAGGCGGACCTCCGTGCCGGGCGAGAGGCGGTAGTACTTGGGCGGAGGAACCTCGCGGAAGTCTTCCTGCTCAATGTAGAGCTCGCGAGAGAAGGGCACCTGGCGCGTGCCGGCGGAGGGGTCTTCGGGGTTGTTGGCCACCTCGACGAACTCCTCTCTTCCTTCGGGGTAGTTGTCGATGACCAGCTTGAGGGGGCGTAGGACGGCCATGGCGCGGCGGGCGCGGCGGTTGAGGTCGTCGCGCTGGAAGTGCTCGAGCATTTCGACATCCGTTGACCCGTTGGTACGCGAGACTCCAGCGGCGGCAACGAAGGTGCGGATGGCCTCGGGGGTAAAGCCGCGGCGGCGAAGGCCGCAGAGGGTGGGCATGCGGGGATCGTCCCAGGCGCTCACGCGCCTTTCACTTACGAGCTGCAGCAGCTTGCGCTTGCTGAGCATGGTGTAGGTGATGTTGAGGCGGTCGAACTCGATCTGCTGCGAGGGGAATATGCCCAACTGCTCGATATACCAGCGGTAGAGCGGCTGGTGGTCGGCAAACTCCAGGGTGCACATGGAGTGGGTGACGCGCTCGATCGAGTCCGACTGGCCGTGGGCGTAGTCGTACATGGGGTAGATGCACCACTCGTCGCCGGTGCGGTGGTGCGTGGCGTGCAGAATGCGGTACATGACCGGATCGCGCATGTTCAGGTTGGGCGAGGCCATGTCGATCTTGGCGCGCAGCACGCGGCTGCCGTCGGGGAACTCGCCCTGCTTCATGCGCATGAAGAGGTCGAGGTTTTCCTCGATGGTCCGGTTGCGGTAGGGGCTGTCCTTGCCGGGCTCGGTGAGCGTGCCGCGGTGCTGGCGGATCTCATCGGCGGAGAGGTCGTCGACGTAAGCTTTTCCAGTTTTGATGAGCTGCAAAGCCCACTCGTAGAGCTGGCCGAAGTAGTCGGAGGCGTAGCAGAGGCGCTCCCACTCGAAGCCCAGCCAGCGCACGTCCTCCATGATGGAATCGACGTACTCCTGCTCCTCCTTTTCAGGGTTGGTGTCGTCGAAGCGCAGGTTGGTCTTGCCGCTGAACTCATCAGCCAGGCCGAAGTCGATGCAGATGGCCTTGGCGTGGCCAATGTGGAGGTACCCGTTGGGCTCGGGTGGAAAGCGGGTCTGGACCTGGGCGTCGCCGTACTTCCTGGTGCGCACATCCTCGGCGATGATGTCGCGGAGGAAGCTCGGGGGGGCGGGGACGGCTTGGTTCGGTGCGCCTTGATTCTGAACGACTGGGCTTTCCGGATTTGCGTTGGTCATGGCTGCGATTCATTATCCCACGCGTGTGGCTGTGGGCGAGTCTGCGCTCATCCGAGCGATTGCAGGCTGGCTTCGGCCTGGCGGATGCGGGCGAGGCAGAGATCGCGGCCGAGGACGGCCATGGTTGCAAAGAGCGGCGGCGCGTTCTTGCGTCCGCAGACGGCTACCCGGATGGGCTGGAAGGCCTGCCCGGCCTTCAAACCCAGGTGCGAGGCGGCGGCTCGAAGAGCCTGGTCGAGCGAATCGTGGTCGAAGTTGACGGCGGGCAGAACTTCGAGCGCGTGCTGGAGGACGCGGCGGGCCATAGCCGCATCGCCGCCCTTCGACGGGATCAGCTCGGCGGGGTCGTAGGGGGCGAGCTGAGGGAGAAAGAAGAAGTCGGCCGCGGAGGGGGCATCGCGCAGGAGCTTGATGCGCTCGCGGATGAGCGGGGTGACGGCGAGAAGCTTTTCTGGCGAGGGATGGAAGCCGGCAGCCGCGAAGAAGGGCTGTAGCTGAGGGCTGAGCTCATCGACGGGCAGGGCGCGGATGTGCTCGGCGTTGAGCCAGACGGCTTTGGGGTCGAAGGGGTCTTCCTCGGTGAAGTTGATGACGGCGTTGGCGCGGTTGACGCCCTCGAGGGTGAAAGCGGCGATGAGCTCGCCGAGAGTGAGGAACTCACGGTCGTCCTTGGGCGACCAGCCGAGCAGGCAGAGAAAGTTGACGAAGGCCTGGGGGAGGAAGCCGGCATCGCGGTAGGTTGTCACGCTGACGACGGGGCCGTGCTTGCGCTTGGAGAGTTTGGCGCCGTCGGGGGCGACGAGCAGGGGGAGATGGGCGAACCGGGGCGGCTGGACGCCGAGGGCCTCGAAGATGAGAAGGTGCTTGAAGGTGTTGGTGAGGTGATCCTGGCCGCGGATGATGTGGCTGATGCCGAGATCGGCGTCGTCGGCGCAGGAGGCGAGGTGGTAGGTGGGAAGGCCGTCCGAGCGCAAAAGGGCGAAGTCTTCCACCTCGTCGGCGAGCTTGGACTGCTCACCGTAGACGGCGTCGGTGAAGCTCAGGGTGCAGGCTTGGCCGCGGGGGACGCGATAGCGCAGGGCGAATGGTTCGCCCCCGGCGGCGCGGCGGTCGGACTCTTCCCGTGACAATTCGCGCATACCGGGATTGAAGAGCCAGGCGCCCTGCGATGAGGACTGCTCGCCTGAGTCCGCGTGGGCAGGGGTGAAGTCGCGATAGGCAAGGCCCTTGGCGAAGATGGCTTCGGCCTGGCGGCGGTGCAGGGCAAGGCGTTCGGATTGCCTGTACTCTTCGTCCCAGTCGAGACCCAGCCAGCGCAGCCCTTCGAAGATGGACTGGACGCTGGCCGCGGAGTTGCGCTCGACATCGGTGTCGTCCAGGCGCAACACCATGGTCCCGCGATGGTGGCGGGCATAGAGCCAATTGAAGATAAAGGTGCGGGCGCCGCCGACATGCAGGAAGCCGGTGGGCGAGGGGGCAAAGCGGACGCGTGGAGTTCCGGCTGAAGAGGGAGTCGACCAAGGCATTATGAATGTATGTTATCAATCACGAGGCCGTCCCGCCCCAGCCGCAAAGTGCCACCCCACAGACGAAGACTTGTCTGTGGGGACCCTGGAGGCGCGCCCAGGCGGGGCGCCCGCGCACAAGAGAGGCGCAGACCGGCTCAGGCCTGGGGCGGAACACCGGGCGGCGGCGGGTAGGGCGGCGGGGGCCCCCAGGCTTGCTGAGGAGCCGGCACAACCTTCCACTCCCCAAAGGCGAGCACGTAAAGCAGAACCAGGGTGCCGAGCGAGGGGACGATGCACAGCAGCGAAAGCCAGGGCGTAAAGCCGGCCTTCTTCAGGATGAACCAGCAGGGCACCATCACAATGGCAATCGCCACCGCCATGATGATGGGGATGATGGCGAGAATGACCAGGGCAATGTGCCGGGCCATATCGGGATCGACAGGTTGCATAGAGAACACTCCGGAGTGAAATGGAAGCTCGGAGCAAAGGTAAAGCCAAAAGGGGAAATCTGCAATCGAAATCTCCGGCGCTCGAAAGACACCCGGATTTTGCGGGTGGCAGGCAGCGGACTTGGGGCCAGCTTGACCAACTTGACCAACTAGACGAATCGGCGCACAATCGAGACATAGGAGTACAGCCATGGCAGCAAATCCAATTTCATCGCCGGTGAAGCAGTCCGCCAGGCCCGTGCAGGTGAATCTGTATGAGGCAAAGACGCAGCTTTCCAGCCTTGTCGATCGGGTGGCGAAGGGTGAGGAGATAGTGATTGCCAAAGCTGGCAAGCCGATGGCGAAGCTGGTTGC
>Ga0326727_10005860_pt1 | contig 34536 bp, 26 predicted proteins | sample MB2enrmetagenome_FD_207643 | JGI IMG/M metagenome (GOLD analysis project Ga0326727, IMG submission 207643) | Lab enriched peat soil microbial communities from McLean, Ithaca, NY, United States - MB29MY | ecosystem: Environmental > Terrestrial > Soil > Wetlands > Peat | place: USA: New York...
ACGAGATCGCCAAGATGGACGACGCATTCATCGAGCTGATGATCCGGGCCGGCGGGCGGCTGCTCATGGTGGGCGGGGAGTCGGGCTCCGACCGGATGCTCAAGAAGCTCGGAAAGGGCATCACCAAGGAGCAGATCCTGGAGGCCAACCGCAAGTTGGCCAGGCATCCGGAAATATCGCCCATGTACAGCTTCTTCTATGGCTCCCCGGGAGAGCACTACGAGGACGTGCTCGAATCCAAGGACGTGATCCTTCAGATATTCAAGGACAATCCCCAAGCCTACATCAACGTCCAGGGCGACTGGAAACCCGTGCCTGGAACGAAGACCCTGGAAACAGCGGTCAAGGAGTTCGGGTACGTCCCGCCTTCGACCACCGAGCAGTGGGCGGAGGTTGATTCTCTGGATTGCAAACAGAAGGCTTACTATCCCTGGTACGACAAGCGCTTGAACAACATGATCAAGCTCTTGAGCGTGGCCTCCGTGGTCATCGACGACAAGCTCATCCGCGAATCCGCCGGGAACAAAAGTTCTCTTTTCGTCGTCCTGCGCCTGTTGTCGCGCATATACAAGCCCATAGTCATGTTCCGGCTTCGCCACAACCTGCACCAGTTCATGATCGAATTCGACGTCTGGAAGAGAGTGATGCGCTGGCTTTGACACCATAACTGGAAGAGAGCTCTACGAGAAGATTCCTTGGGACCAGCTTTTCACACGAGAAACCTTGGCCTTGTTTGATAGAGGGGACATTTTCGATTTTGTCATTTCAACATATTCATCTGCGTTGCTCGTTTTGAATTTTAATGAAAACAATTATTTTTGTTTGTTTGGCAGTTGTTGAGCCTCAAAACAAATGAATGGGACCAATACATGATCAAGAGACAGAATATTTTATTGAGAACGGCAGCTCCGGTAGTTTTGCTGTTAATCTTGCTTGCCGTTAACATCGGTTGTAAGTTTATCCTTACGGACGCTCACTCTGATAAAAGCGCGACATCATGCATTGATCATTCTATTGACGTTCTCAAAAAGGATCCGTCCGCGATTTTTTTGCCTATGTCTTGCGCTGGAAGGTTTTTTTATGCTCCAACCGCCCTTGTTCCTGTAGCGGGCTTAAAGTATTTGGTCGGATTCGACAACGCGTACATCATTCTGAATACGGTTTTTTTATTCACTCTCATGTTGTGTAGCTTCTATTGCTTGAGAAGCGTTCAATTTACGCTGCTGGTGGCCTGCTTCTGGATTTTTAACGAGCCATTGATACATATTTTCTATATCGGCAACTTGCTCGCAGGATATGTCTACTTGACGTATCTCGCTTTAAACATTTTTTTATTTATTCGTTGCTTGCGCGTAGACTTTTCAAGCAAATGGAAGCTTGCTTATTTCGGCTTGAGCTTTATATTGCTATTGTTTAGCTGGGAGCATGCTGCAAATTATGTTTTCTTTTTGATTTCCTTGTTTTTGGTGTGCCTATTGTTGCGAGATGATATACTGCCGCGTAAAAGTTTCTATGCTTTTTTAAGCATTGTCGCTGTTGTTGTTTGTGTTTTTGCATTGTATGTCTACATTAGAATGCAACACGTTGGCGATATTTTAGTGCGAGGATCTGAAGACGAAACTATACTTACCTCACTCTCCTCATGGCTAGCGGTCGAAGATGTGTTCTCTAACATGGTGACCTATATATATATGTCCATATCTTATGTTGTCCCAATTGTTTTCACACAATCAAACGCCCTGGTCTTGCTAGGAAAAGAAGCTATAATATCCGATCAGAATGGTTTCATTCCTCTTCAGAGTCATTTGGCTTATTTTCATAGCATTTTCTTTTGGCAGTACATCGGAGGAGCAGTCTTTGCTCTTTATATTCTTTTTCTTTTTCACACGTATTTGGCTGCAAGAAAAATGAAAAGTCTTGATTGTTTTATATTATTCTCTCTGGCTCTAATGATTTTTATGGGCTCATTGTTACACATGTCAGTAAAGTTTAGATCATATTTGAGCATTCCTTTTCTTTCATATAAGGGTTCAACGAGTATTTTTGCAGTGTCTTTGCTGGTGGCATACGGAATATATCTGATTGGCAAAAACAAGCCGCGGACATCTTACTTGTTGACCTTCATGATGATTGTCTGCTTTATGGTAAACGGTCTCCTCAGGCCCCGTATCTATAACAAATTGAGTGACGCTGTATGGGCGAGTGTCAATTATCCTGACCCAATTTCTTGGTTCCAAAAAAGACTCCCAACGTCCTTGTTTTTTTTGTTCACTGATAATGCCAAACTAACCCGTCATGCCGCCAATACTCTCACAGAGTTATCTGCATTATTTCAGGAGGCCAAGCAATCAGGTCACTCCCTTGAAGACATAACCGGCCAAAATTGCAGCGACTGTCCTTGCAGAGGTGGCATACAACTGAGACACCTCGAAAGCACTAGCGTATGTTATGCTCAATGGGAACACGCCGTTACGAACCTTTTTCAAATATTACATCGCAATGGGCCGATTCCTTCAAAATACTTACGCGACCCGTGGCATTCTCCATATGGGCTTGACGAGAACGCAAAGCTCCTGAGGTCTGCGGGACCAGACGGTATTATTAACACACCTGACGATATTCTTGTGACCATACCTCCTGAACGTAAGGATCCATGAGTATTGAGTGGTTTGGGCGCTGCTTGTGCTTGTCGAATATTGATATTATGCATTTAATTTTACGCCTTGATGATATAGTCAATTTGAATTTGTTGCTGGATTCATGCTGTTAGACTATGATGGAATGGCCAAGCCCGTATGAACTTATTTGCGTGCTTCTCTTAAGCTCGAGAACCACCAACGCTAGGTGTAAATTTATGGTATAAAGAAATTCATTCTGCATTGTTTCGTTGTTGTAACCGGATCTAACCATACTTATGCGTGTGCTCCAGGATTGTCCGGAACGACTTTTTACTATTCTTCACTGAAGTGTTCTTCCCGGAGGAAAAGCCTTGAAAACCATACTTATCACAGGTGGGGCCGGATTTATCGGCTCAGCATTCACACACTATGTTTATAACACTTATCCAGACTATAATATTATTGTCCTTGATGCCTTGACGTACGCAGGAAATATTGAGAATTTGCCGACAAAAGACTGGGAGGTTCAGGACAAAAGGTTCGCATTCTGGTACGGCAATGTCCTGAACGGAGAGCTTGTGGACACTCTCGTCTCTCAGGCGGACATGGTTGTTCACTTCGCGGCTGAATCTCATGTTACCCGATCCATTTACGATAACTCGCTTTTTTTTCAGACTGATGTACTCGGCACACAGCTTGTTACCAATGCAGTATGCAAACATCGGGGCAGTGTCGAACGCTTTGTGCATATTTCCACATCCGAGGTATACGGAACTGCAGAAACAGAAAAGATGCATGAAGAGCATCCTTTAAATCCCTTGAGTCCTTATGCGGCAGCCAAATGCGGAGCTGATCGGTTGGTTTATTCGTACTACGCCACTTACAATATCCCTGCCGTCATTTTACGTCCCTTCAATAACTACGGTCCCAGGCAGCACTTGGAAAAGGTTATCCCCCGTTTTATCACTTCGGTTATTCTCGGAGAGAAACTGCGGGTTCACGGCGATGGCGGGTCAGCTCGTGATTTTATTTTTGTTGAAGATACCTGTCGGGCTGTGGATGCCATCCTCCATGCTCCGGCAGATAAGGTGGAGGGCGAAGTCTTTAATGTTGGTTCCGGCACTCACCGGACCATACTCTCTCTGGCTGAAGACATCACTGCTTGCATGTGTCAGGGCCGGAACTGCTACATCAACGTGGGCGATCGTCCAGGCCAAGTGATTCGTCACACCGCCGACACCTCTAAAATTGAAAGGGTGCTTGGCTTCAAACCCCAGGTGAGTTGGGAGGAAGGGCTTGATTTGACCATCGCCTGGTATAAAGACAACGCCGAATGGTGGCGCAAACAGCTCTGGATGCGCGAGATTCCTATCATTTCAGCACGCGGAGTTCGGGAACTCCATTGATGTTATTACAATCGAAGAATGATTTCCCAAATGGTCAACCTCGTCAGGCGGCTTACTTGAAAGATCCGTCTGTTGGACGTCGGCCTGAGTTGTTTTCTCTGCCAGGCAGGGCACTCCGATTCGCCCGGTCAGCCCTTTCGAAGCACTGCTGGTATCTCATCTTTTCCGTCACGGACAGGTGCAACCAACGTTGCCTGATGTGCTTCAACCAGACAGTTGAGAGTCATCCAGAGTTGACCCTAGACGAGATACGCAAGGTCGCTGAAGGATTCTCTTCTCTGTATCAACTCACACTCTCGGGTGGCGAGCCCTTGCTTAGACCCGATCTGCCAGAGATTGTGGCCGCCTTCAATGCCAGACGGGCCATTCCAAGAATTACCCTGCCTTCCAACGGCCAGCTACCAGAGCGACTGGAACAACTTGCTTCGCGCCTTTGCAGGGAAAACCACGACTCCATGATCAACGTGGCTTTATCGTTGGACGGTGTCGGCGTCGTTCACGACCGAATTCGAGGAGTTGAAGGCGCGTTCGAGCGCCATGAGGAGTCCAGGGAACGTATCCTGTCCCTCGCGAAGCTGCATCCCAACCTGTCCCTGGTGATCGCATCGGTCTTAAGCACTTTCAACGCCAAAGATATGGACTCCCTGTTGGACTATGTCCAACAGATGAGTTGGCCGCCACGCCATGGGATCATGTTGGCCCGGGGAGAAACCAGGGAGAGTTCGGCCAAGGACGTGGATTCCGGCTTCGCCTTGGACGTGCTGCGGCGTTTCAGGGAAATGCAACGCCCCTACCAGTCCAGGCTCGAGCAGGCTTGGCTCGATGTATACCATCGCAACAGGCTGGAAACCATAGCCCGGGCCAGGATGGTCGACCCGTGCCTGGCCGGGAGAAAACTACTTGTTCTGGACGCACGTGGTCAGCTCTCTCCTTGCGAGATGCTTTCATCCCTGATGCGCTCCGGTCAAGTCGCTTACAGGGGATCCTCTTCCTTCGGCAACGTACGGGAGACGAACTACCGCCTTGACACACTGCTCGGCAGCCCCGAGGCTGCGTCTTTGACCGGATTCATCCGGGGCGGTGGATGCGCCTGCACTTTTGAATGCGCCTTATTGAACAACTTCGCCCTGAACTGGCGGAACTACCCACGCGTACTGGCACGGCTGGTCAAGAGTTTGTTGCGTTAGCCGCCCGGTTACGAACGTCGCGTAGCCAACGCCAAGATTACCGGAGAGTGCAGCTCAATGAACATACTCCTCCTGGTCCCGCCAACCGACCTTTCCAAATCGTACGGGGGGCTCAAGGATTTCGCCAGCGCGTCTCCATCGCTCGGCTTGGCCTATATCGCGGCTGTGCTCCTCGCGAATGGGTATAACGTCAAAATCCTTGACGCCTATGCCAGCCAGAGCACCAAGCGGGACATCCTCCGACTCGTGGAGGGATTCCATGCGGATTGGATAGGCATCAACATGCTCACCACCTCGGCGGATGTAAGCGAGGAGATCATCGTAGCGATCCGCGCAAGCTTTCCCCTCACAAAGATCGCCCTGGGCAACGTGCACGCTTCGCTTTTCGCCGAGAGCCTACTTGAACGGGGCGTGGCCGACGTCGTGGTCCACCGGGAAGGCGAGGAAACGTTCCTGGAGTATCTGCGCTGCATGGAAGAAGGCGGTGATCCCTCCCAGGTCAAGGGGATAAGCTTCCTCTTGGACGGAAGAGTCCATACGACCGCACCCCGTCCTTTCCTGGAAAACTTGGATTCCCTGCCGTTTCCCGCCTGGGAGACTTTCCCGCTCAAGGAATATTTCGGCGACCCGCGTGGCGAACTCATTTCCGGCGAACCGGTGCTGCCGTTCCTGGCCACCAGGGGCTGCCCCAACAAATGCTCTTTCTGCTCCAACCATACCGATCGTAGCATGGGGACGAGGTACCGCATGCGCTCCCCCCAAAACATCGTGGACGAACTGATCTATGTCCATGAACGGTTCGGGGTGCGTACCTTCAACTTTATGGACCTGGCCTTTCCCCTGAACAAGCGGCATTCCATCGCCGTCTGCCAGGAGATCGTCAGGCGGGGAGTGCATGAATGGGTGGCCTGGCATTCGGAATGCCGCGTCAAACCCCTGGATGCCGAAACCCTCGACTGGCTGAGGAAAGCTGGATGCCGCCGCTTGTGCTTTGGAATTGAATCCGGATCCGACAGGATACTGAAAATGATTCGGAAAAATTTCACCACCGCGGATGTCGAAAATGCGGTCCAGCTGACCAAAAAGGCCGGTATCGATGTGGATGGAATGTTCATTATGGGATTCCCCACCGAGACTGAACAGGAAATAAAGCAGACCATCGAACTGGCCGTAAAGCTGAACGTCCGCTTCGCCATACTCAACATCTTCGTTCCCTATCCCGGATGTGAGCTGCACGACACCTTGAAGGCCGAGGGGCGAATCCATTTCAACGCCTGGAGGGATTTCACCTCCTACCCGGGTTACGCCGGGACCGAGCCTGTTTACGTTCCCGACACCGTGTCCCGGGAAGATCTCCTCAGGCTCCAACGCTACGCCATGCGCCGGTTCTATCTGCGCCCGCGCTTTATCCTGGAAGAGCTGCGTCGTTTCAATTTGAGCAAGTTGCGCATGTACATCAACGGGCTCAAAGCTCTCTTGTGCGGATGAACAATTCAAAGATTGTCATCTGAAGGATTGAACGCATCCATCATGATCACCACCCCACGTACCGCTCCGCCCCAGCTTGGACCCAAAGTCACAGCAGTTATTCCAGTGCATAACAATGCGTCGACCATTCTTCCCCTCCTGGACTCCCTTGCACGCCAGACGATACCCCCGGACGAGGTGGTGGTGGTGGACGACGCATCCAAAGACGAGACGGCTTCCCTTGTACTTGAGCACCCATTGCGAGTTCGGCTTATACGGCTTGAGATAAACAGCGGCCCCTCAATGGCGCGCAACGTTGGCGTGGAAGCAGCCGAAGGGGATGTCATCCTGTTCCTTGACTCCGATGTTGAAGCGGATCCCGGCTGCGTGGCCGAAGTCAAGTCCGTGTTTTATGACCAATCGGTGGACGCGCTCAACGGGATGATGCACGATCAACCACTGAACAATGGCTGGGCAGTATGGTACAAGTGCCTTGTGGAGCATGCCTGGGGTGATTTCATGCCCCAGTGGGACAACACTCCCAACTGCCTCAATGCTCGCATTGGAGCCATCAGAAGAAATATGTTTCTAGAAGTCGGCGGTTTCGACCTCAGGTACAAGAAACCTGATGTGGAAGATCATCATTTCGGTTTGTGCTTTACACAGACCAGGAGAATAGTGTTCGATCGCAACTTGAAAGCGTTCCATCATTTCAGCAATTTTTCCCAAACCGCGATCAACTACTGGAAGAGAACGAGGAGCATGCTCAAGCTTCTGTGGAGCTTTCCTCATGCAAAAACCGACAACAGCGGTGCATCCCAGCGTTCCGCCTTCGAATTCCTGACGGGCACGGCCCTGCTGGTCAGCCTCCCGGCCGCGTACTGGATCGGTCCATGGCCAGCCTGTGTCCTTTTGTCTTGCTTTCTGGTCATGAGCCACAAAAGCCTGCGCCATTGTCTTCGCAAGAAAGGTCCGGTTTTTTATGCTTTCGCCGTGGCGCTCCATGCGGTCTATGGCGCGATCGTGACCTGCGCCGGGATATACACCTTGCTGGAAGTCAAGGTTCTGCCCCGCCTGAAAGGGGGGCAGTGATGCCCAGGCCATCATCCACCCAGGAGGAGAGCATGAACAGGCTCAGGCCAGTACTTCGGGTTTCTTTGTCGACATCACTTCTCGCAAGCGAGACTCCGGAGTCCACGCTTCTTATGGGGTAGCCCGAAGTTTCATGCCTATGAAGAAACACGCTTCGATTCTCGTCACCGGAGCCACGGGCCTCCTTGGCCGTAACCTCCGCGCCCTCCTGGAAAAATCATGTCCCGAGGCCACCATCGTCGGTGCTGGGCCTTCCTCGACAGGGGATCTCAGCGACCGTCGGAACTGGCTCGAACTGGGCGGTCCTTTCGACTTGGTGTTCCACCTTGCCGCGAAGCTGCCCGCTCCGGACGTCTCCGGCCCTGATCTCTATCGCCTCAACACGGCCATGAGCATCGCCTGCCTGGAAAGCTGCGAGGCGTGGGGTACCACCAGCCTCGTGTATTCGTCGTCCATCGCGGTTTATCCCATGGGTGCGGCCCCCACCCTTCACGAAGGTCTGCAACCCAGGCCGACCGATTTTTACGGAGCCTCCAAACTGGCCGGCGAACACCTTCTGTCCCTGATCGCCAGCGCAACAACTACGGTAGTCAATCTCCGGTTCTCCTCGATCTACGGCCCCGGTCCGAGTCCGGCACTTTCCAGTACCGTCCTGTACGCCATGGTCCAGGCCGTTCGGCAGGGTCGCTATCCGAAAGTGCATGGCAATGGGACGAGAACGCAGGATTTTCTCCACGTCGCGGACGCAGCCCGAGCCTGTCTGCTGGCCTCTGAGTCCGGGGATTCCGGCACCTTCAACATCGGCAGTGGCGCGGCCACGTCCATGCTCGAACTCGCCCAGACGGTCCTGGCAGTGCATGGAAAGCCGAATCAGCGCGTGGCCTTCGTTCCGAACGCCCCTGAAGGCGAGAGTGTGGCCCTGGACGTCAGCAAGGCCCGCACCGAACTCAACTTCGCGCCACGCGTAGACATCGAATCGGGACTGCGGAGTCTCGCCTGAATCGCACCCGGACTTACACAGGGACTGTATGCTGCGCGACTATCATATCCACCCGTGCCGGAACCGTTGCGCAAGTCCCCTCATGACCGTGCCTGCCGTGCTGGGACACGCCGCCGCAGCTGGTCTTCAGGATGTGGGTTTGGTGTTGCATTTTCACCCCGGCGACGACCCTGCGGCGTTCTACTCCTTGCGCGAGGAGATCGATGGCGCCAGGAGGACCTTCCCGGGCAGGATTTTCCTCGGAGCGGAGATCGATTTGACGGATGACTCCGGAGCAACATCCTGGGCGAACCGTCTCGCCCCAGCCGTCGACTATGTCCTGCTTGCCATGGGGCACACCCAGATGCCCTGGGTGCGAACCGACCTGGACCAGGCTCCCGCGGCGTTTCTGATCAGACAAACCGAAGGATTGCTCAAAGCACTCCGGACGGTGCCGGTCACGGCGGTGGCTCATCCATACATTTATGGGGCTCTTTACCGGCAGTCCCCCGGGCTGGCCTATGCCCTGAGGCCCCACCGAATTCCCCGGGATCTAGTCGGGGAATTGGCGCGCTGCCTTGTTGACGGAGGAATTCCATTTGAATATCATTGTCGAGACTTGTTGATCAGGCCCCAAAATCTAGGCGGCGAGGCCTTCGTGTCGTCTTACACCGAATTTCTTGAAAACCTGCGAGGACTTGGAGTCCGCTTCATCCCGGGCTCGGATGCCCATTACTTGGACCAGATAGGCAGGAGCGCGCATGCGCCCTCCTGGGCACAAAATTCACTGCCCGTCCTACAGGATCTTCATGTCTGATTCATCCCCACTTCCTTCCGCCCAAGAACGGCTGGAGTCTCTGCTTCATTTTCCGCAACAGCTTCTTTTGGAAACCACATCGCACTGCAATCTCAACTGCTCCATGTGCGCCCGGCAGTTCAATCCCAGAAAATGGGGGAACATGGACGAAGCCCTGGCTCGCAAGGTAATCGATGAAGTGACATCCCGGGCGCCAGATTGCAGGATTTGGTTCTGCTATTTCGGGGAACCACTCATCAGGAAACGCGCCGGACTCTTCGACCGCATCCGTTATGCGAAGGACAAGGGGCTCAAGCGGGCAGCCATCAACACCAACGCCAACTTGATGGACGAGCGTTGCATCAAGGATATGCTCCGATCCGGCCTGGACGAGGTGTACATCGGCCTGGATGCGGCAACGGCTGAAACCTATTCCAAGGTCCGGATCGGCGGGAATTTCGGCCGCGTGGTCGCCAACGTGCTTAAACTCATCGAGCTGTCTGCCGGAAAGATCAAGATTACCGTTCAATTCGGCGTCTACGAGAATAACGATCATGAAGTGGATGCCTTCAAGGAATACTGGTCCAGGCATCCCGTGCATATTTTTACCCGCCCCAAACTCACCTGGTGCGGCCAGCTGGACGACATCATCAAGTCTCCGGCTCCTCGCCATGCCTGCGCCTGGATATTTGACTCCATCAACGTCAATGAGGACGGGCGGGTACCCTATTGCATCACCGATTGGCAGAACAAGCTTCCCCTCGGGGATATCCGAAACAATTCCATCTTCGACATCTGGCAGAAGAAGGTCATCCCGAATATCATCGTGCACGCCCGGCAGGACTGGGCCAACGTGCCGGAATTCTGCAAAAAATGCCCCGACTGGCAGGCCAAGGTCCCGCGGGACAAGAAACTGCTGGAACTTTTGGCCGGCATGTCCCCACAATTATGAAGCTGCCCGCTTCCCCTCCCTGGGGTGGCCAGGCTACAGGCCGTGCGCGGGTTCTCGTCACGGGCGCCGGCGGCAATGTCGCGCAAGGCATCCTCAAGGCCCTGGCCGTAAGCGGGCTTGCCTCCCGGGTGGTGGCCACGGACGCCAATCCCTGTTCGCCCGGGTTGTTTCTGGTCGACAAGGGGTACACCGTCCCAAGAGCGGATGATCCGGCGTTTGAAGCCGCCATGGTCCGCATCCTGCGGGACGAACGCATCGACATCACCCTGGTCGGGGCGGATGCGGAGACCCTGCACTTGGCCAGGCTAGCCGATTCCCTGGAGGCTGCCACCGGTAGCCGAGTGCTCGTCTGCCCTCCGGATGTGGTGGCGCGCTGCCATGACAAATGGCTGACCAGCCTCTGGTTCCGGCAAGAGGGTCTGCCCCACCCCAAAACCGTGTTGGCAAGCGACGAGGCCGGGACGGACGGCCTTATGAAGGAGTTCGGGTTCCCGCTCGTGGTCAAACCCCGCACCGGCTTCGCCAGCCGGGACGTGATCATTGCGGGCGACCGGGCCCGGCTCGACGCGGTCCGGGAGCGTTTCGGGGAAACGGCGGTCGTCCAGGAGTGCGTGGGCGATCCCAGCCGGGAATACACCGCCACGGCCTTCTCGGTCGCCCCTGGGCAAGTGAGGGCCGTCCTGGTCATGCGCCGGGAGCTCCTGCAGGGCACCAGCGTGCGCGTAGAGCCCGTCCGGGACCCGGCCCTGGGCGCAGCTGTCAGGCTCTGGGCCGAGCGACTGGGCGGGCTTGGCCCCGTGAACTTCCAGTTCCGCTTCACCCCTCGTGGTCCCGTCTGCTTCGAGGTCAACGCCCGCTTTTCGGGCACCATGGGTGTCCGCTACCATTTCGGCTACAACGACGCGGCCATGGCCGTGCGACATTTTGTTCTGGGTGAAGAGCTCGCACAGCCCGAGATCCTCCCCGGCGTGGTGCTGAGATTCTGGGAGGAGCTGTTCATCCCGGGGACGACGCTTGGCGGCATGGCTCGGCAGGGCTGCGTCCCGGCCGGAGGCCCGTGCGGTGGCTGAACCCGGATTTTGGCGCCTCATCCGGTCGGACTTGGCCCGCTACGAGGAAACCTTCCGACTCAGAAACCAACAAGCGCCGTACCTGCGGATCTGCATCGAGTCATTTCTTTTCAAGGCCGGCTTTCAGGCGGTCTTTCTCCACCGGGTTGCCCATGCCCTCCATTGCGCCGGGTTCACTAGGAGCGCCTGGGCAGTGGCTCGGCTCAACCAGTTTCTCACTTCCGCCGAGATCGAATTCAACGCCCGGGCCGGCCCCGGGCTGTTCATCGCCCATCCGGGCGGCATCGTGGTCGGGCGCGGGACCGTGCTGGGTGCGCGGGCCACACTGTTCCAGGGCGTCTCCTTCGGCGCGGCCGACTGGCATCCCGGCAGGATCGCCTGCTTCCCGAAAATCGGCGACAACGTGGTCGTCTTTGCCGGGGGCAAGGTCCTGGGCGGCATCCGCATCGGCTCCAACGTGGTCGTCGGCGCCGGGGCGGTGGTGACCAGGGACGTCCCCTCCGGGGCCTCGGCAATGGGGGTGCCGGCCCGGGTACATCCGGGGCGAGGCGCCGAACTGATCAGTTCCTGGGGGCTCGAACTGGCCCCGGACGAATAAGGAAAGACCATGTGCGGCATCTGCGGTTTCTCCGGGCCCCCCGACGATCATCGGCTTCACGCCATGGCCCGGCTCATGACACATCGCGGCCCGGACCGCGAGGGCGTGCACCAGGACCCCGGCGGCAAGATGAACCTCGCCCACAGGCGACTGTCCATCATCGACCTGGACGGCGGCGACCAACCCATGTGCAACGAGGACCGTTCGCTGTGGATCACCTTCAACGGCGAGATCTACAACTACAAGGAGCTCCAGCCAGATTTGGTCGCCCGCGGTCACACCCTGGGAACCGCTTCGGACACCGAGACCATCATCCATCTCTATGAGGAGAAAGGACTTGACCTTTTCAACAGCCTGAACGGCATGTTCGCCTTCGCCTTGTGGGACGCGAAGGCCGGACGGCTGGTCCTGGCCAGGGACCGCCTCGGCGTCAAGCCCTTGTACTGGGCGATGATCGACGGACGACTGGCCTTCGCTTCCGAGATGTCCCCGCTTCTCGCTTGGCCGGAGTTCGAACGGCGCATGGACCCCTGGGCCGCCTCCCTGTACCTCACCCTGCGCAACATTCCGGAGCCCCGGACAATCTATCAAGGGATCCAGGCCTTGCCCCCAGCCCACTACCTGGTGTGGGAGCCGGGCCGGGAACCCGTCATCCGCCGCTATTGGGATCTGGACTTCACCCCCGGGGACGTCCCCGACGAGGACGCGCTGTGTGACGAACTCGAAGCGCTTTTAATGGACGCGACCAAGCTCAGGATGCGCTCCGACGTTCCGGTTGGGGCCTATTTATCCGGTGGCGTGGATTCATCCCTGGCCGTGGCCCTGGTGCGCGCGTTCCACTCCGGGCGGCTGCACACCTTCTCCCTGGGCTATGCCGGAGAACTTCCCGGGAAAAACGACGCGCACTATGCGCGTATGCTCGCCAAACTCTACGGCACGACCCATCACGAACACACCATGGACGCCCCGGAGCTGGCCGCACTGCTTCCCGATGTGGCCAAGCACCTGGAGCAGCCGTTCTCCGGAGTGATCTCGACCTATTTCTTGACCGGCCTGGTGAGCGAACACGTCAAGGTCGTGCTTTCCGGAGACGGCGCGGACGACCTTTTCGGCAGCTATGGGCACCACCGCCTGGCCTGGCCGCTGCACCACCTCGCGGAGGCCAGGGCGCGCGGGGGAGTCGACCCATATGCGAGCGTGGACCTGGGCCCCCTGCGGGACCGGCCGGAGTACGTTCGTCAGTTCGAGGGCCTTCCCCCCTGGGAGGTGCGCTCCCGCTTCGGGGCCTTCCCCGACGACGACAAGCGGGCCATTCTCTCGGGCGACTTCAAGGCCTGGGTCGACGAGTACTCCGGGCCGTCGTTCCTGCACGGGATGTGGGAGAAGACCACCGCCCGCGACCCGCTTTCCGCCATGTTGGAGGTGGATGTCCACACCCTTTTGCCCAACGAGATCCTCTTCTTCGTGGACAGACTCTCCATGGCCCATTCCGTCGAGGTCCGTTCCCCGTACCTGGACTACCGGGTGGCGGAACTGGCCGCCAGAGTTCCCGGCAGTCTCAAGATCAAGGGGGACGTGCTCAAGTACATCCTGCGCAAGACCGCGGCCCGGCACCTGCCGAAGGAAATCCTGGAGAGGCCCAAGGAAGGGTTCGTGTTGCCCAACCATATCTGGCTCAAGGGAGCGCTTGACCCGCTGCTCGAGGATTTGCTTTCACCCGGGGAACTGGATAGGAGCAAACTCTTCGACACGGTCCAGGTGGCCCGGATCGTCAGGGAGCACCAGACAGGGGAGCGCGACCACGCCTTCAGGATCTGGACCTTGGTGATGTTCCAGATATGGCATCGGACCTTCATGGAGACGCCCTCTTGGCCCGCTCCCATCGCCTGATCGAACTCACCAGCCCGGAACTGGCCGCGCTGGCCGGGGAATGCAAGTCGGCTGGCAAGACGCTTGTTGCGCTCTTGCCCGTGGGGTCCATGGAACAGCATGGACCCGTCCTGCCCCTGGGAACGGATACCATGCTGGCCGAAAGCTTTTGCGATTCGCTGGCGACTGTCTGGGGTGAAGCCCGCTCGCCCTTGCGCGGGATCGTGCTGCCGACCATGTGCTATACCAACACGGACTCCGCTCTTGGTTTTCCCGGAACCATGAGCGTTCCTCACGAGGCGCAGCGCAGGTACGGCACGTCCGTCCTAGAGGCGGCCCTGGGCCTGGACGTGGACTCGGTCGTGGCAATCAGCGGCCATGGTCCCAACGACTCCTGGATCATCGAGTCGGCTTTTCTGCTCAACCAGAATACCATCCGCCACCATGGTGGCCGCCGTCCGTCCGTGTTGCCCGTATCGGTGGCTGGGGCCATGCGCGGGGCTTACGCCGAACTGGAGCTCCCCGAGGGCAAACATGCGGACTGGTTGGAATTGGCCTTGGCCTACCAGGCCCTAGGTCCGGCTTTTTTCGCTGGCTCCAGGGAAGCCCTAGGACGGCACATGCAAGCCTCCGGACCGGCGGGCTGGTCATTGCCGGGTGTCCCGCTCGAGTTGCGAGTTCCGGATGGAGTATTGGGGGTTGGCTGGCCCCAAGGCCGTTCCATCGAGGAACTCGCCCCAAAGGCGTGGAGCATCGTTTTTCGGCTGCTCCGTGACTTCACAGAGAAAGGTATCACTTCAAGCAGGGATCTATTCGGACCTCGCGACCGGTCCTGACCGTCAGACTCGAAAGCGCATATATTACACGTTGCGGCTTCCCAGGGCCGCCCGGAGAATACGCCACCCATGACCAACGAAGCCGAAGCACACACCCCGGACAGCTACGAGATGCCCCAGCAGGCCCGCGAACTCCCGCGTATGGTCGTGCTGTCGCTCAACTACGTTTGCAACGCCGGCTGCCCCAACTGTCCGTACAATAATTCCGACATCCGGTCCCAGTACAAGAAAGACCTGTACATGAGCCGGGCCGTATTCACCGCCCTGGCCGACCAATGCGGTCCCTTCGGGAGCTACCTTCGTTTCTCCGCCGGGGGTGAACCCATGCTCCACCCCGAGATCGTGGAATTCGCCCGATACGGCAAGTTCAAGGGGGCCAAGGTGGGGATCATCTCCAACGGCTCCCGTTACACACGGGAGAATCTGGAAGCCCTGATATCCCTCGGTGTAGATGCGCTGGAATTCAGCGTGGACGCGGGGGATGCCCAAACCTACGCGTTCGCCAGGCCGGGGCTCGATTGGGAATTGCTCAACCGCAACGTACGCCTGGCCAGGGAAATTCGCGATGCCATGAATGCTCCCACCCGTCTCATTGCCAGTGTCATCAACCAAAAAGGCGTGGATGTTGAGGCCGCAGTGGCGCACTGGACCCCTATCGTGGACAAGGTGCAGGTGCGCAAATACCTCACCTGGGGTTACAGCCAGGACAATTCTGCCGACACCACGCCCTATCTGCCGCCCGACGAGCGCTTGCCGTGTCCGTTTCCCTTCGAGCGGCTCTTCGTCGACACGCGCGGCGACGTCACACTCTGTGTCGAGGACATCGCCTTTGCCAAGCGCTTCGCCAACGTGCGCGATACGCCACTCACGGACATCTGGCAGGGCTCTGAGCTGACTCATCTGCGTGAAATGCATCTTGCTCAGGCCGGCGACAGAGAACCCCTGTGCGCCAACTGTCCGGACTGGCGCTACCGGTCATGGAAGTACAACTACTGGAAGATCCTGAGGGACGCGCATGAGAAGGGTTGATCAGGGCGCCCCAGGGCGTGGGGATCGATTCGGATTCCCCAACGCCTGCGCCCTGGTGGGTCTGGAGGCCATCAGTCCCATCCGGGCGGTACTCGAACACTTGCGAATCCCCATGATCGAGGTGAACCCGGACGATCCTCCAGACCCCGGGCAGCTGGGGGTCGTGCTGCTGGCGGGCAACGGGGTTGCCTCATCAACTGGGGAAAGGCTGGCCGGATGGTTGGAGGCCGTGCAGGATGCGGGTGGGGGCATCTGCGTGATCGACTCCCTGATCGTCCGGGTATCCGCACGGGTGCGAGGCATCCTTGGGATTGAGAGTGCCTTGGAGCCTACGGCGCGTAATGATTTTTCCCGGCTCATGGGGTCGCATTTCCTGCTCTCGCCTGGAGAGGGTGAAGAAGCATTTGCCATGAGGCGATGCGTCCCGGCGGCGGGGTTCTCCCTGTCGCGCCAGGAAAAATGCATGCTCCATGCCGGAGCAGGGTTGACTGTCTGGGCGGGCGGGCAGGCACGCCGGGGCAGGGCGGTCGTCGGCGGCGTGGACCCCTGTCTGTGGGACAGCGCGCACTTTGGCCCTGCAGCCGGTTTGGACGACCTTCTCTGGCGCGGCCTGGCCTGGGCGGCGAGAAAACCCTTTGTTATGCTGGCCATGCCACCTCTGGTTGCCGCGCGTTTGGACGATGTGATCGGAGAAACCGGCCTGTGGCACACCCGGGCTCTCAACGAACGGGGGTTGCGACCCAATCTCGGGCTCGATCTGGACTACCTGTTTCCGGGGGTCGAGGAAGAACTCAAATCCCTGGTCTTGTCAGGGCAAGTCCAGCTTTCTCCCCATTCCTTCACGTCCTATCGGTTTCTGCCGCACGATCAAACTGAACTCATCTACATGGATTGGGAGAAGGGGGACTACCCCGAGGATGTGATCAGACGTAATTTTCAACGCGTGGACACCTCATTCGCCCGCCTGGGCAACCTCCAGGCCAAGGCTCTTAACCATCATTTCTGCCAGATCGGGACCAATGCCGTGCGCTATCTGCAGCAGAGAGGCGTGAAGTACCTCACCTTTCCCTTCCTCCACGGTGAAACGCTTCAAACTGCAGCACACCGTTACTGGAATCCAGGCCCTTACGGGAGGCTTGGTTACGTCCTCGACTGGCTGCCCGACCGGAGTTTTTTCGTGCTCTGCGCGTTTCCGTTCCTGGAACCTGATATTGAGGATTTAGCAGGCGGTTCATACCGGTGCACGGTCCACACCACATCCGACCTGGACTTTCTCTATGGATGCAACCTACGCGATTCTATATTTCGCGACCACGCCAAGGCTGCAGAAAAACTGACACGGCAGCTCAGGATAGGACTCGGCAGCGGGTTCTTTGGACACATATTCACTCATGAGCCCCTCCTCGTAAAGATGACGCCCGACGACTGGAACCTCATCCTGGACTGGGTCCTGGACTGGCTTGGTAAATCTGGATACCCGTGGGTGGCTTCGACGCTTGACGAGATCGGTGATTATGCCGTGCGTTGGAAACAAGCCTACCTGCCTGCGCCTCTTCAGCTCGCATTGGCGGATGCCAACGCGCGGGACGGCTTATCCTCTTGGGTGTTCATGGACGAATCTGGTGGCACACGGATTTCCACCTGCCCAGTATCTGCCTGAATCAACCTTCATATTTCTGGAGCGCATTTCGTGGAAAACCAGTTGATTGAGGAGCGCAATCGCCTCGACGCCATGGCCGAGACTTATTTTTCCGCCAAGGCTCAAGGACCGGACCGTCTACAGAAACTCTACTGCCTGGAAAAGATCATTCCCCATGTCCTTGGTCCCGATGTCCTGGAAATGTCCTACAACGACGGGCTCTGGACTGACGCGCTGCTGGCGGCTGGACATACGGTGACCATCGTGGAAGGCGCCCGGAACCTTATCGACCACGCCAGACGGCGTTACGCGGACAATCCACGTGTCACATGCGTCCATTCCTTGTTTGAGGAGTTCACCCCCAAACAACATTTTGATGACGTGCTCATGCCTTTTATCCTGGAACACGTCATCGACCCGGTGGCCCTTCTAACCAAAGCCAGGGATTGGACCGCTCCAGATGGCCTGATGCACGTGCTGGTCCCCAACAAGACGTCCATGCACAGAAGGATTGGCCTACTGATGGGGCTGATGCCGGACCTAGACTACCTCGACACCACTGACATTGCCGTTGGCCATCGCCGCCATTATAGTCTTGAGAATTTCCAGACCGTCCTGGACAAAGCCGGGCTGCAGACTCTTTCCATGCAGGGCGTCTTCCTGAAACCTGTGCACAGCGGTGCGATGATGGATTGGCCTGAAAAGAGGCTGGAGGCTTTCAACGTCCTGGCGGGCGAGTTGCCGCCTCAGTGGAGCGCCTTCCTCTGCGCACGCTGTAACAGTCCTATCCGGCACATCGGGCAGTGACACACGACATGACTTCCTCCCACCAGGAACTCCCCCGATTCGAGGGAAGCGTTTCTATGCTCTGCTGGGCCTACAACGAAGAACTGCTCATGGGGGAATTCTTGGCGAGAGCCCAGACTCTCATCTCTTCATGTGTGGATGACTACGAGATACTGGTGATCGACGATTGTAGCTTCGATCGAACTAACAAGATTGTAGTGGAAGCAATGGCCCAAAACCCTCGCATCCGGCTTATCCGCAACAAGGTGAACCGCAACGTAGGATACTGTCTCAAGCTAGCTGTCAAGAGCGCTTCCAAGGACTACTTGTTCTGGCAGACCGTGGATTGGTCTTATGACATCACCAACTTACGAAAATTTCTGGGGCTCTTGAAGATCCACGACGTGGTGTCAGGAGTGCGCAGGGCTCCAGTGGAGTGCAAAGTCAAACTGCTCAAACCATTTGTGTTGCTAATGAAATTATTTGGCATGAAACATCTCACCAGACGATCTGACACAGTTGGAAAAGCTATAATTTCAGTTTGCAATTATATACTTATCCGCACCCTTTTTGGTGTGCCTCTTTCCGATTTTCAAAACGTCGTAATATATCCAACCAGACTTGCGCAGTCAATCGTTATGGAATCAGATAGCGCTTTCTCCAACCCAGAGATATTGCTAAAAGCTTACTGGGCTGGGGCCAGAATCGCAGAGGTTCCGATAAATTTTCTTCCAAGAACTGCTGGGGAGGCAAAGGGTACGCGATTTAGGGCCTTGATCACGGCAGTTTTTGATGTAGTCGGCTGGTGGTGGCGGTGGATTGTCATAGGGAAAATCGACCGAAGCCGACCAGGTTCCATCAGTCGATTGCGCCCGGATAAGTGAGATGACTGAGAGGTTGCGGCGGTTGACTGCAACCAGTTCTGAGCTACGCCATTCAAGTCGACGTACATAGGCAAACCGCGATTAGACCTTTCTCCCAAATTTTATCCCAACCACAAAATCGTGACAAGGCTGCGGGGCCGGGTCAAGAGGAAGAACCGTTTCAGCTGGTCCGACAAAACACGAGAAGTTCAATCTCGTCGCATACGATTGTTTGGTGAAAATAAACGTAATAACGTTCCATCGCTGGTTTTGCATGTACCTAAAAGAGTATAGTCTTCAGGGAACTTGCAGCCAAATTTTATCAAGAAGCTTGAAATCACCACATCCACATCCGGATCGTTCAGCAACACAAATGTTTTACTCACCGCTTCACCATGCAGAAAACGCACGGTGTCGCAATAGTATGAAGACATAACATTTTTTGAGTCATACGCACTATCACACAGCAATGTTCTTCCGCCCAAAAGATAGACTGGGAGGCAAATATTGTTCAAACCAAAAAAAAGATCATCAGGGCGATAGTCGGTACGTTCGGTGAGCATTTTGCGCAATTGAAAAATTGTGCCTGCGGTCTCTGGATCCACGAGCAGTCCCCTGGTTCGTGAACTTGTAGGCAGTACACAGCTGTAGGCCTCCACGTCATCGATGTTTCCGTATAATGACTGTATTTCTGACAAATTATCACGTACACTGTAGCAAAAAACAGGAAACATGATGACAACAAAGATCATATTCCGGTGCGCAGGGAACATAGTCCCTGCTAGCAATGCTGTCATGGCATTCCAGAGTACCACAACAAAGAAGTACTCGGCAGCGTATACGGCTAGCGCCTGATTCGATCCCGCATGCGCTGCCAAAATCAGCCCGGCAAGCAGCCCCACCGCCAACAGGAACGTGCGCATTTTGGCCAAGACCTCTCCGTCCTTGTACAGACTTAAGCAGTACAGCCCAATGCCACCGAACAAGAAGTAGAGGAACAAGACGTTCATGGAATACGTCGCAACTTGCTTGTCGGAAAATAACGCAATCAGGCATTGCACAACGCTCCAGACAAAAAGAGCAGTATATGTCGCTATTATTACCGTCAACGCCATAGTCAATCTTCGTTGACGATGTCCAGCTCGGTTCGCAATTTTCAGTGCCACATAACCGATCATGCCTCCAGCGACAAACGAGATGGCTGCCACAAGAGATGTTCCTAGCTGTCGTAACGGCTCCAGGAAAAGGTTGCTGAGATCGATGAGATAAATCAAAATCCTGTCTATCAGAGAAGTGGAAAATGTTATCTTATGAAAAGCTGCTGACAAGGAATCCATGCGCCGCAAGCCGACGTGTACCATTTCACGCCAAGCAGAAATATCCTGCACCGCGTTGAAATAAACAATACCAAACAGGAAGACTCCAAGGAGGAATGCCGACGCTAGACAAAATTTTCGTATAGCAGACCCCTTCGAGAATAGGAGCAATGCAAGAAGCAGCAGCATGTAGAAAACAATAGTGGGAGGCTTTATAAATAGCATCAATCCGGCAATCATTCCAAACAAAAAATATACTGGAACGCGATACCAATCAAAATTCCATGCGAGGAAGAGAAGAGTCATCAGCAGCTGGGTGCCCCACAACAAAACGTCATGATGGCCAAAAGGCCAAGCCACGATTTGCAGCGGGTATTGCACCGCCCCTACTAGAAACAAAAGTAATGTTGCGACGTGCCGCCTCAGCCCAAGTGAAGACCCCAATTGCTTACGCATCCAGAGGCTAAATGCCACGTAAGTGAACACCCCAAACGAAATGTCAACAGCAAACCGGATTTGTCGAAATGCGACTACACCAAATGTATTCAATCCAAGACGACCGAGCAGTATCGGTACTGCTGTCAAGAGTTGATTCAAACCAGGATTTTCATAAGTGCATAACATCAATCCCGTATCATTATTGAAAGCACCGCGTGTCAACAAATATTTTGTGGAGATCAAAATAAATATCATAAAAATACTTATTCCGATTATGACAGCCATAAAGCATCGCTCCAACAACAACAATGCACCAGACGTACAATTGTCAATTTGCACTTCATTATTGTTCGCAAGCCTGTCTTGAGCACTTGTTTTATGTATTGAAACATCATTTTTATTCATTGCAAAGTATCTCACTTATTCCTAACAAATTGGATGAGAGTTTGATTTTTTCATGTTATAGGCCATAGCAGCATAGAGAAATTAGACTGGGAGCTCCCCATTGGAACTCTCACCTAATCTAAGCGATCTTTCATTTTTGCGTTGCAGTCTGATTTAGCGCAACACAAGGAATCTCATCTCCGGTCAGTCACACCATCCCTTGTTGACCACCTTGCTGTCCGAGTCCAGATGTCCACCAACAGACGTGCGAACTGCGGAGAATCTGTCAGAACGCGACGGAATTCAACACGTATTTACTCTTGCTGTCTCGAGATTCAAGGATACCAATGAAGGCGGTTTAATTATAATTACCTGAAATAACGACTTTTTATGTTGGATGGCACGCCCTTTACCAGTAAACTGTTGCTCGCGCGCATTCCATTCGGGACTTTCTCCAGCCTACGATCAAGGAGTCGGTCCCTAATCATTCCTCGCTCAGCCGGAACTCAAACAATGATTGGCAATCGCCGACCGAACCCAACGAGGAGATCACCAAGCTGAGGGCCTGCCGTGCGCACTTGACGAATAGTCCGAGCATGCGATGGAACTTTGCGCTTGAGCGATGGTGGCTGTCCCCATATCCCCGTGGCGAACCAAAGCGACACCTCAACACTTAAGAAAACGGCGCAAGCAGCCCACGAAAGCTTGGGCCGGGTAGCCCCCATGCAAACATGACAGATCTTCCGGCTGACATGGCTGAAGGGAACGAGTCATATCCCTCGTGAAGTCATACTTCATTCAAATCAACAGACTTCGATTGCAGGATTGATGTTTTATTTGTTGCACATGACCAACGACACAAGATCATTCTTGCCACTGTCACCTTAGTGTACTGCGCGCAGAAATTTATTGTTAGCCGATATGGCTAGATAGGTCCCAATCCCACTCATTATTTCCGCAAGAAATACATTAAATCTTCGTTAAGACAGACAATATGTACTCAATCTTAAATTAAAACGACGTTGTATTGCGTTTTTTCTCCATGTCCACCGAAACAAAACCGCTTCAGTTGTCCACAGTCTTCGCCCTTGAAAGCTCGACGGCGACGGCAAAACGTGATTGTCTTCCTTGGCCTGACACAACGACAGACAAAGGGAACCTATGTGCGGTATTTGTGGATTTCGCGCTCGTAAAGCCTTTTCCCTGGACACCATGTTGCGAGCCATCGCCCACCGGGGGCCGGATGGCAACGGTGTCTACCGACACGGAGACATCGGCTTGGGGCACGCTCGGCTGGCAATCATCGACCTTGCCGGCGGTACTCAGCCCATGCGAAGCTCAGACGGGTCGGTCACCCTGGTCTTTAACGGTGAGATCTACAATTTTCGGGAGTTACGCGTTGAGCTCATCGCCCAAGGGCATCAGTTTCGGACCTCCTCCGACACCGAGGTGCTCCTGGCCATGTATCTGGCCCACGGCACGGACATGCTGTCCCGCATCCAGGGCATGTTCGCCTTCGTCCTCTATGATACCCAGCGGGACCTCCTCTTCGGAGCTCGGGACCGCTTTGGCATAAAACCCCTCTACTACACCTGGAACCACGGGGACTTCGCTTTTGCCTCGGAAATCAAGGCACTTCTTGCGGCTGGAGCCTGCCGACCGGTCGGCAACCCTACCGCAGCAGCCCTCTTTTTGACCCTGCGCTACATCCCGGGTCCTCAGACTGCCTTTGCCGACGTGATGTCCCTGCCACCTGGCACCTTCTTCACCCAGGAGGGAAGCCGGTTGCCCCGCCTTGTGGGCTACTGGAGCCTGCCAGAGGTTGGACCGGAGGTTCCGGACGAAGCAGAGGCCCAGAGCGCCTTCGATGAATTGCTACACCGGGCGGTTGACAGCCACCTCTTAAGCGACGTGCCCTTGGGCGCATTCCTCTCCGGCGGAGTCGACTCAACCACCATTACCGCCACCATGGCCGGACTCGGCCATTCGCCGCTCGAAACATTCACCGTGGATTTACAGGGCGAACAGTCCGAGGCAACGGAGGCTGTCCGCACCGCGCAGCACTTCGGCTGCGGTCAGCACACGGTTCTTGTACCGCCGGAGAGCCTCGGGATGTTTCCGGAACTTATCCACCATCTGGACGCTCCCTTCGGGGATGCCATCCTTCTGCCCCTGTACCTGGTCTGCAAGGAGGCCGCCCGGCACGTGAAGGTGGTCCTATCCGGCGACGGTGCGGACGAGACCATGCTTGGTTATATACACCACGAGACCCTCGCCGGTCTGACCTCGCCTCTTGTCCGCGCCGTCTCGCCAGTCTTGTCCCTCCTTTCGCGGTTGGTGCCACTAGTGCCGGTGAGGTTGCTCGACCGCGCCTTCCATTATCCCGAATCCATGGGTACGTTAGGCCGAGGCCGGCTGGCTCAGCTCCTGGCCAATGCAGGCTCCCCAGGCCAGGCCTACCTCTTCTTCGCGTCGGTCTTCGAAGCGCGGGAACGGGAAACCCTCCTCGGGACACGCCTGGCTGATGGCGAGGTTCAGGCTCGCCGCGAATTCCTTGCCCCCCTGCGCCGGACAATCGACTCCGCCAAAGACCCCCTGGAAGCTGCTTATCGACATGACTTGCGCTTCTGGCTGCCTGACAACATCCTCATGAAGCTCGACAGGATGACCATGGCCGTCGGCATCGAGGGCCGCGTCCCGTTCCTGGAGGACCGGTTCGCGAGCTTCCTCCTTGGCCTGCCCAGGACCCTGAAGCTCCATCATTCCCAGGGTAAATACCTCCTGCGCCGACATTTTGAGCGCAATATCCGCATCCCAGGCCGGCCCCAGGGACGAAAGAAAGCTTTTTACTTTTCACCTCAAGGCGCCTACGGAGCTGCTTTGCGGACGCTGGTTGACCGGTACCTGTCCCCTGGAACCATCGACCCAGCGATCCTCGAGCCCCGGACAGTGGCCGCGATCGTGTCCAGGGCCGAGACCTCCCCTCTCTTGGGGTTTAAACAACTGTTCACGCTCTTGGGCTTCCAGATGTGGCAAGAGCGTTTCGCTATACGTTGGGATTAACGGCGCTACGTGGTGTTGTCGGCCGAAATCACCAACATAGGGAAAGGCTTCGACCTCCTTCCCGCCGATCCGGCAAGAAAAGGATACCTTCCATGAAGACGTTGCTGCTCAATCCCAGGACCAGCCAAGCCGGCAACGTGGTCAGGGATGTGCTCTACGGCTGCTGGTGCAAGGGAAACCGCATCGGCGGCGGCACTGTCCCCCCCTTCAATCTCCTGGTCCTGACCTCTCTTTTACGTCGGGAAGGCCTCGAGGCGGATTTTCTCGACGCCCAGGCCCTGCAACTTAGCCCCGAGACCGTGATCAGCCGCCTAGCCGACTACATGCTGGTGATCATGTCGACCTCCAGCATGAGTTTCACGGAGGACGCCAACTACCTGAAACGCCTCAAGGACGCCCGGCCGGGTCTGCTGACGGCCGTCTTCGGCTCCCACCCGACCTTCATGCCCCGGCACTGCCTGGCCTACCCGGGCATTGATTACGTGATCCTCCATGAACCCGAGGAGACAGTGCTCGAACTGGCTCAGGCCCTTGAAGCCGGCGAGGCGACAGATGACGTCCCCAGCCTAGGAACACGCGATTCAGCCGGTACGCCGCGCCTGCACCAAAAGCGTCCCTTTCTCAAGAACCTGGACTGGCTGCCTCATCCGGACGTGGACTTGCTGCCGGATGGGATACACTATTTCAACCCTCTCGTGCGTCGCATGCCCTATATGACCACGACCACGAGCAAAGGTTGTCCGGGTAAGTGCGTATTCTGCACCGCCCCAACCTTCGACGGCAACATCTTTCGTTGCCAGTCCCTAGGCCATGTTGTGGAACAGTTACACTACTTCGTGTCCAAAGGCATCAAGGAGGTCTATTTTCGGGACGACACCTTCTTCGTGAACCGCAAGCGTGACCACGCCATGTGCCAGGCCATTTTGGACGAGAAGCTCGACCTGACCTGGATCGCCAACGCACGGGTGAACATGATCGACGAGGAGACCATAGCCCTTGCTCGCCGGGCTGGATGCCACACCCTCAAATTCGGCGTGGAGTCCGGCTCTCAGAAGATACTTGATGGCATCAAAAAAGGCTACAGGCTGGAAGAAGGCCTGCGTGTCTTTGCCGCCGCCCGCAAGCATGGCATGGCAACCCACGCCCACACCATGATCGGCAACCCCGGGGACACGCCAGAAACCGTGGGAAAGACCATCGACTATGTCCTGGCTTTAAATCCCACCACCGCGACCTTCGGTATCTGCACGCCCTATCCCGGCACGCCGCTCTTCGAGGAAGTTCGTAAAATTGCCCCTGAAATCGGGGACGGCAGTCACACTGACTTGTCAAAACTCCACGTCGAAGGGCTTTTCAATGAATACTACTGCCATGTGGACAAACAGCAGCTTCCCAAACTCGTCCGCCGTGCCTACCGTCGGTTTTATATGCGGCCAAAGTACTGGGCCCAGTGTTGCCGGGAGACTCTGCGGACCGTCCACGACATAAAACGTGTAGCCTTGGCCTCAACACGGCTTTTTGAATTCATTTTTCAAGGAAAAGATTAAAGTGGTTCCTTTCAACGAAGTATCTGTCGTCATCCCGGCATTCAACGAGGAAGAATCCATTTCTCCAATCATCGAACGCATTCGGGCAGTGTCTCCGGAATTCGAAATTGTGGTCTGCTCGGACGGCTCCACTGACGCCACCGCCGCTCTGGCCCGCAAGGCCGGAGCCATTGTGATTGAACACCGCTACAACATCGGCAACGGTGCAGCCGTCAAAAGTGGCGCCATGACCGCCAGCCGCCCCTATCTGGTCTTCATGGACAGCGACGGCCAGCACCCGCCCGAGGACATACCGAAGCTGCTGAACGAGATGCCGGACTACGACATGGTCATCGCCTCCCGCACACGGAATTGCAGCACAGACCCAGTTCGCAACGTCGGTAACTTCATGCTGCGCAAGGTGGCGGAAATCATCGGCGGCAAGCCCATATTGGACCTGACTTCGGGCTTTCGGGCTGTGCGACGAGACCTTTTTTTCCTCTTTTCCCCTCTGTATCCCTTGCGCTACTCATATCCGTCCACCATCACCCTGGCCCTGATCAACACCGGACATTTCGTCAAGTTTTTGCCGCTCGACACCATCGGGCGGCGGGAACGGGGCACGAGCAACATCCGCCCTTTCCACGATGGGTTGCGGTTCCTCAAAATCATCTTCCGCCTCTTAATGCTCTTTCGTCCGTTCAAGATTTTTTTCCCGATTTCTCTGGCATTATTCGTCCTTGGTGCCGGGCTTGGGATCTACCAATGGTTCGCCACGAATGGCCTTCATAGTATGGCTGTCATTCTCCTGCTCAGCAGCCTGTTCTGTTTCGTCAACGGTCTTCTGGCCGAGCAGATATCCCAAATCCGCTTGAGCATGCTCAACCAGCCCACATCTAGCGGTCCACTTTTGCCCGTCTCCCACAGCGCTGCAGCTCCGGCTGGCCCTCCTTCGAGAGGTTCACGTGCTTGTTGAATCACTTTTCGCTGGCCCGGCGCTAGCTACCGTGCCTAGGGTCCTCGGCTTTATCGACCGCGATCCGGACTCGCCCACCTTCGGCTGTTGTGACCGGGCTTATTGGCACTATCGGCTCATCGACATGGCCAACAGCCGAGCCCAGGAGGCAGGTCTGCTCCTGACCCTGGCCTGGCTTCACCCCGATCCTGGTAACCCGTTTTCTGGCAAAGATGTTCTTCTCGACTGGATCAGGGGGGTGTGGCGGTTCTGGCTTGCCGCCCGAAACGCAGATGGCTCGACTGTGGAGGTCTATCCCAATGAGCGGTCCTTTTGCGCCACCTCCTTCTCGGCCGCGGCCTTCATTGAATCGGTCCGCCTCCTTGGCGGACCGGCCGGATTCGAAGAGGAGCTGCGTCTGGCCGAACCCACCTTCCTCTGGCTTGGCAGTCACGCCAACCCGGACGTGGCCAATCAGATGGCCGCATCCCTGCACGCCCTCTCCGGCTATGCCGCCCTGACTGGTGACGCAAAGATAACCGCAATGGTCCGGGAACGAGGTGCGGAGATGCGGGCCCTTCTTCGCGAAGACGGGGCCTTTGTCGAGTACGACGGCCTGGACGTCGGCTACCAGACCGTAACCTTGAGCTCACTGACCGCCGTAACCCGCCTCACCCCAGAACTCCTCTGGCTGAGAGACGCAATCGGGCGGGGACTGTCGGCAATAGAGCCGTGCATCGGCGAAGCAGGCGAGGTGGACTGGCGAGGCAACAGCCGCCGGACCCAGTACGTCTATCCCCGGGCTCTTGTCGCTTGGGGGAGCCCGGCTCTTTCACGCCTGGCTGCCGGCCTCGAAGCTGGAAGCCTCGTCAATCCCTGCTGGCTTGACGACCGTTACACCACAGCCTTTGCTGTGGACTACTTTCTAGCGGCCATGGAGGTGCACCATGCGCATGAGCACCCCTAAGCTCATCATCTTAAGGCTTTTCAACATTACATTCGGCCAGTTCGAACCATGCACTCGCCTGTTGCGGAAAGCCCTGGTCTGGCGGTACGTGACCGCCCGCCCGGCCGCAAATCGCTACTCGCCAACATCGAAGTTCTTCGAGATGTCGGAGCTCGCCGCCAGAAGCCCGCTCCGATAGGTCCGCTTTCGTTCGCGATGAAGCACTGACTGTCACAACGCGAAGTGTGTGCGCTGTTTTCCCGCTCGGCTCTCCACTTAACAACGGCTATTCCGTAAACGAAACGTGGCTCTTTTATCGCTGGCCAATGCGTGGACAAAGGTTGCGGCTTAGAACAAAACCATTCCATTTTTAGACCAAAGCTGTGCCTTTCCATATAATTGTATGAAAAATTGTACTTTAGTCGAATAGTACGCGAAACTGGGATTCAAGCAGTCAGAGAATATAACTCGTTGAAGACCCACAGGAGACCATGAAGATGAAGAATTCATGAATTCAGAAACCAATTTGTTACTCACCCCAGTCCCTTCATAAACTATAACCCTATCGTTTTTGTTGCTCGTTCTTGGGAAATATATAAAATCGCTCCTGTCCTTGTCTACTTCAACCTTTATGAATCCGTAAATCGAGTGACTATCCAGCTCGATTACTTTCCAGCCAGACTGATCGGATTCTGAGATCTTTATAGCAGGAGAAGTTTCAAGAATTTTTTGATTGACGTTACTGCACGACAGTAAACCAGTGTGAGCCGGCCGTGAATTCTCCAAGTATGAAGAAAGTTTGCAACTAATTAACGGCAGTAAATCATTTTGCCCCCCCCTAAACATCAAGACATATACGCCGATAGCAAGCAAGACAATAAATAACATTTTACTGCCTGCATCAACAAACTCTAGTGGAGCAACTAGAAATAACCGACTAACAAGCTGTTTAATTTTTTGCTTCATGAAGTGTCCTATGTAAAGCGGTAAAAAGAAGGATTCCACCAAGAAGTACCCGCAGGCCACCTAGCACTAAGTAGTGCGAATATTGCGCTTTGAATTGTTCTATGCTTACGGGTCAATGTTTAAAATTAAACATGAGTGTATATCAATAAGAATACACGAGATATTCATATAGGCATCAAACATTTATTCTGAAATCATTTGCCGAAAATCTTAGCCATAAACCTTTCAAAAAGCAGAACTTCCCACACGCCGAATATGACATCGAACACACTACCAACATGCTGTCAAAAGGAGTTACAGATACCGCTCCTCACTGATAACGATAAGTTGATACACCTAGTCAAGGCTATTGGCATACCTCTTGGCGGCCAAAAACGTGAAGTCTTTGCATTGTTAGTATCACGTCGAAGTGCATGAGCATGCCTGTCGAATATCATGTGCTGTGACCAGCTATACGTAACATTTCTTGCGTGCTGCGTTGTTAAGATAACTTAGTCATTGTGGTTTGCTCAGGCCAAAGTAAGCCATTGTTCCAAAATATTTGTCAAGTAACATGTGTGCTATTTTGAAAACAAAATTGCCGCGTTTAACAAATCGAACGGGAAAGAAGTGGTTGCAAATATCGTCGACTTCGAATCCCACATTAGCCAGGATTTTACTCCACTCGTTGTTTTTGAAAGCTATCCCCACTGGGTTATTTTGGCCGTCGTACATTCTGATGAAATCATCTACTGACTGTGCATTGACTGCAAGGTCTGCGCCTGGATGCTTCACTTTCAATATCTTCATGAGAAGTCTTACAAAAAAGAACACCATTGGTGCGTGCAGGATGCCCTTGCGGTAGAGAGTGATTTTTGCTTTACCGCCGGGCTTAAGCACCCTGAAGCATTCTGCTATCGCTCTCTTGAAATCTGGCGTATGGTGGAGGGTTCCCGAGGCGACTACAACGTCAAAAAAATTGTCCTCATATGGAATTGACTCTGAATTGCCGGTCGTGACGCTTGCGGACGTTTTTTTAAACTCAAGATGTTTTTTGGTTAGGTTAACGGCAGCTTCCGTGATGTCGATTGATTGGACATGAGCGCCTCCTAGTGCGTAGTTGACCGTTAGCCATCCTGGTCCGCATCCAACATCCAGAATTTTCTTTCCTGTAAATGCCTCGAATTGCCAGTAGTCGAGAGCGAAAATGTCGGAGTCCTCGCGCTTTGCTTTGTCCAACTCAATAAAAAAATTATCGGTACTAATGTTGTTGAGCTCATGACTGAGGAGCGGATGATTTTCCCAGTAGTTTTTAACAGTTTCAATAGTCGACATAGCTTTATTCCTTCTCTTGCAGTTCAATTGCTTGGTACGAACATATAATTCCGAGGTTCAAGAACAATGGTTTTTGTAGTGTTGAGATGAGTGTTTAATCTCTCTTAGAGTATGGGCTCGAGCATTGTATGTCTATTTGTAGTGCCTTGACTTGTCGAGTTCTGCCATCTCAAAGAATTTCGACGTCTTGGAATATCGATGGATTAAGATACTTTTCACATAGCCCTAAATCAAGGCTTTTCGCAATAGACTGTTAAGAGCAGAAACGTTTTTTTTGGTCCAGATGACGTGGAAAGACATCCGGGTAAGTGGCAGGGTCAAGGTCCATGGAAGAAGCAGACTCGAAAGAAACGTTCAGTGACCAAGAGAGTGCGCTAAACCCACTTCTCCGATTCCTTGCCCCTTGCGCAGATCGAATTGGATTCGACCTTCGTGCTAGCTGGTCCTGGGTCACCACTACAGACACCTAGACATCCTCCCTCTGGGAGAAGGAAACGTTGAGGACGGGGATAGAACCCATAAAGAGTCCATTGACTAACATCAACCTAGAAATATACGCAAAGAAGAAATTACTAGAAAACTCGCGCTGCTCAACAGAAAATTTGTCACCGCGACCCATCAAATTCTAAATGAATGTTCGGCAGTTGAAGCGGTATTCCAGGAGCCCTAGGAGTAAGAGAATATGTATATTTGCGAGAGACAGCAATCATCAGGTGACACTGCAAAATCCAGCGCGGCGAAATACCTTGAAAGCTTATCAACCGCCCTCATCGCGAGCATGGGTCTCCTTGCTTTATTGATGATACTATATTCATGCTATTTAATCCCCAAAGGTTTTTTTACTGGGGATACCGCAGCCATGTATTGTGTTTTTGAACGACCAGCTGGGAACCCGTATATTACCGCGCTACCTTACTTGTTTGATTATTTCACATCTCTAAAACCTAACACTGTTTTCTTGAGATATTTTCGCTTCACAGTTAGCCTCTGTCTTTCGTCGTTAACCATAGTTGTTTTTTTATTCTGGGCGCGAAGGGGAGGGGCTTTTTATTTGACAAGGTTACAAACCTTTGTTGTTACCACACTAGGCGTTCTTGGTGGCACACTTTTCCCTTTACAGTTCATCATATGGCCATTCTATCAACATGACATAGTTCTGTGGTGCAGCTACATCATCATTATTTTGTTCTTTGTTGAATCACTATGCGCCACGTTTTTTGTAACTTTACCTTGTTTCATATTTGCAGGCATACTTTCCGGGCTTGACTTTTTTGCGAATCCCCCGACTGGAGTGGCGCTTTTATTAATAGTAATTTTTTTTGTTTTTGTTAATTTCAAGCCATCAAAGAAGTGTATAATACCTCTTGTATATTTTTTGGTTGGAATATGTTCTTTTATAATCTTTTACTTTAGTAAAATTCAGGACTTCCACTCATGGAAAAACATGGTGACCTACGGCCTTCAAAGGGTTGTTGCGCTAAAAATTTCTTCCGGTGAACAAGGACGATTTACAACTAGTGTCCTTTCGATGGTCGCTCGATATGCAACAGATCTCAGTACCGCAATAATGCAACCATTTATAGCTATTAACAAATACTCATCTTTTTTATCCACAGCGCTCTCGTTGTCAGCCTTCGCGTCCCTGGCCTTAACCTTTTGCTCATCATTGAACCATAAGTTTAAATTTCTGCATCAAAAACAAACTAGACAAGTCACAACCCTTGGCACTATCAGTTCAATAGCCGCCATGGCGCTTATTAATTATTCTTTTATTTACATGTTCGTTGCGCACACCAAGGAAACGGTAGAGTTTGCCAACTATACGCCGGATGTTGATTATTTACTTTTACTTTCTGTCGTTATTTTATGCTTTTCAAAAAATATCAGAGATCAAACCCAAAAGCCACATAAGAATCCGCACCAGTTTCGGCAATACTTAATTTTGTCCTTTGTTATATTTTTCTCTGCTCAAGCAGGATCTTCGCAACACCTTCAATACCATGCCTTTGAATACGTTTTCATGTTTATATTATTTGCCGGGTATTTGACCGGGACAGCACCCCGCCCACATCAAGGGCTAAATAGGCTTATTTTTATTTCAATATTTGCACCCATCACAATTTTTTTCGTAGCGGCATTTTATCAACAACTCTTTAGCTTTTACGGAGGCATCTCTAACTCTTTTGAATATAATTTCTGCTTACCAGAATCTCAGCGCACAAGTAACCTACAGGTTGATTCAGGCACGTACGGACTTATCGCCTCACTTTCCAAGCTGCTCCACGACAAAACAAACTACCGGGATAAAGATCTTTTCTTTGCATACAACAATTTGTCGGCTGAAGTTTACTTGTTGGGCGGCTACCCTCTTCTTTATGAACATACTTTTAATTTACAATTTATAAACTCCAGCTATTACGTTGAGTCCGCAAAAAAATTACACGGAGCAGCCCTGCAAGATGCCTTTATATTGATCAACTCAAATCAAACAGATATGCTTATAGATTTTTTCAAAAAGCTTGAAATAAACTTCCCAGATGGGTACGTTTTATTAGGCGAGGTAAATAATTATATGACAAGCCCAACCATGGACCATCGAGAATTACTTCGACTTTACGCTCCTTTGCGCCGAGTATCGGGCTCATAGTGTCTTGGTCTCGTCCACCGTGGTCATTGTTCTAGTCACTGTATTTTCCGGTAGAAGTGGAAGAACAGTCCTCACGCTTAGCAGCCTAAGTGTAAATATGCCGGGTAACGATGCAATCAATATCTGAACGAACTGAATGGTCGTTGAAAATGCAATACACGCATTCAGTGGCATGCTTAACATATAAAAAGCCAACAATACCGCGGCTTGATATACACCGACATTCCCAGGGGTTGAAGGAATAACACCCGCCAGATTAGTAATGCAGTACACAAAAAAGCCTTTTGCAATACTCCCGCCAACTGAAAAGGCAATAAATCCAATCCAAAATGTTAAGCCCTCCAACACCCAAACAAGTATGCTAACGACAATAAATAATAAAAACAAAATATCGCTACGAATAAACATCATTGATGCTTGCACTTCGGCGACAACGTTGCTTGCTTTATTTCGCATGTTTTCAGGCAGAAGTGCAACCGGTCTCGAAAGAAACAACAACGTGGCTGGGCTTTGTTTGATTGCAATTATGAGACCAAATAGTCCTACAAAAAATATTAATGACAGCATAAAAATATTGTGCAAAGTATCTTTGTATGAAGCAGCCACTGGTACATATAACGATGCTACCGATAGCAGCAGAAGTATAATCAAACCGTCGATTATGCGCTCGAACAGAACGCTGGTAACCCCAAAAGCCATGTTTACGCCATGACGCCTATTTAAAGCCAGGGCCCTTATGAGATCTCCAGCTTTTACGGGCAAGATATTATTGGCCACATTGCTTGCAAAGCATATCTTAGCAACATCCAAGAAAGGAATGGCTACAACCGGGTGCAGCAACACTTTCCAGCGCAAGATCCGCAACAACTGGCTAACGCTAAATATGCAGACTATGATAACAATATAAAATATACCCGCGTGAATGACGGCAGCTTTAAAATTATCAAGCCCAGCGCGAATCATTAGGCAGGAAAAAATTGCAACACCTAAAAGTGTCATGAGAACGTGTTTAATCAATTGCCTATTCATGTTGTGCTAACTCTAAAAAGAGTGGTTATCCTCTTGACTCAGCTCGCTCGGCGCCAACTTGCACGCCTGTCCGAGTTCTGAGGACCAGTCTGTCGGCCTCGTGGCCGGTGGTGAATTATCCGCGCTATCGCTTCCTGGCCGTCGCGTAGATCATGAAGGGAAGCTGGGCGTCCAGGAAGCGGTGGACCGCGCCCGATAGCTTGAAAGGAAAGGCCTTGGCCGGAAAGAAGTGAAAGAATACGTCCTCCACGATGAAATGCGGCGCGAGCATGGCCTGGAACTCCCTGCTTGAGTAGCACTTGCCGAGTGGATTGTCCGAACCGTCGTAATACCGAACGATTTCGTTCACATCCCTGACCCAAAAGATGTTCTCGCGGCCTCGCCCCTTGAGGCCGAAGCCCAGGCGTGTCAGCGTGCCGCCCAACAAACGCAAGGCGGGCCAGGATTTCAGGATGGCGTTGCGGTAGTAGACCGAAAGGCTGGCCGTACCGCCGGGTTCGAGCACTCGTGCGATCTCCCTCACGCAGGCCTCAGTCCTCGGGGTGTGGTGGATGACGCCGTGGCAGTTGACGTGGCTGAAGCTTCCATCGGGGAAGCCCAGGTTTTCAGCGTTCAGCACGGAAAACGACGGCTCGAATCCGTATGCCAGGCAGCGTTCCCGCGACAGCTCCAGGGCTTTGAAGGTCAGGTCCGCGGCGTGAATGGCGCGGCAGCCCCGCTGGTGGAGTTCCACCAGCCAGAAGCCGATTCCGCAACCCAGGTCGA
>Ga0326727_10005861_pt1 | contig 34522 bp, 22 predicted proteins | sample MB2enrmetagenome_FD_207643 | JGI IMG/M metagenome (GOLD analysis project Ga0326727, IMG submission 207643) | Lab enriched peat soil microbial communities from McLean, Ithaca, NY, United States - MB29MY | ecosystem: Environmental > Terrestrial > Soil > Wetlands > Peat | place: USA: New York...
GGTCAAAACTGAACACACACGCGACGACGGCAGCGGCAAGGAAGTTCTGCAGGAAGAGTTTTACGGCGATTTCAAGGATTTCGGAGGCTTTCGTCGCTGGACACGCATCGCCGTGTTCCGAGAAGGCAAGAAGATCATGGAGGCCGAGGTTCGGGACGTGAAGTACTTCGACAAGATCGACGACGCTGAGTTCAAACCGTGAGGCAATCGCGCACGTTCACCGTCGACCGGGCAGGAGCGGGCCGTTCGCTGGCCGATTGGTTGCGGCGGCTGCTCCATCTTGACCGACGGGGAGTCGTGGGCTTGATCCAGCGGCGCCTCGTTCTTCTTAGCGGGCGGCCCTGCCTCGATCCGCAACGTCGCTTGCGTGCCGGCGAGCGAGTCGAGGTCAAAGTGACGAACTCACCCGGCCGAGGCCCGACGGAGCAACGAAAACCGGCTCCTGCCCGATGGAACGGTCCCGCGCCGGTTGTCCTGTTCGCGGATGAACACGTCGTCGTTGTCGATAAACCAGCCGGATTGACGACGATGCGGCACGCTGAAGAGGCTCGCGAGCAGGGGCGACGTGCGCAGCGCTTTCTGCCGCCAACCTTGCAGGATATCTTGCCCGCGCTATTGCCCCGCGGTCGCAGCGGTAAGCCGTTTGTTGTACGCGCGGTACACCGCCTCGATAAAGAAACCAGTGGCCTGGTCGTGTTTGCTCGTACGCGGGAGGCCGAAAGTCATCTCGGAAAGCAGTTTCGAGCCCGCAGTACCGAACGGCTTTACTTGGCGCTGGTTCGGGGCAGAGCCACGGATGCTCGCATCGAGTCCACGCTGGTTCGCGACCGCGGTGACGGCCGGCGCGGCAGCGGTGACGCGCCTGACGGGCAGCGTGCGGTCACACATGTTCGCGTCGTCGAGCGATTCGATGAGTACACACTCGTCGAATGCCGTCTGGAGACCGGCCGAACGCATCAAGTACGCATTCATCTCGGCGAGGCAGGCACGCCGCTGTGCGGTGAGCGGATTTACGATCGACCGCCAAACGGGCGTCCGGTTCCGGATCGGAGCGGTGCGAAGCGGATCATGCTGCATGCCGTCGAACTGGGCTTCGAGCACCCTGCGACCGGTAAGCGGATGCGTTGGGAAAAAGCGCTACCCGGCGATTTGGCGGCTCTATTGAGACAATTGCGACCGGCGAAGAGATAAATCGGTCGGGTTCACGGTCGACGTGGATCGAGCTGAGCAAATCCAGAGATCGGGGCCGGTCCCCTGGCTCGCACCCGCCCGATGGTCACCGTTCCTTGCCGGCCGCGAGTTACGTATTCGACCGAATCGGGCAGGTCATCGAGCAAGTCTTTCAGAATACGCCCGGATTTGACGAGCAGCAGTGTCTCCGGACGGGCTCGCAAATCAGCCAGTAGGCGGCTGCGCTCGTCGGTGTGATAGACCTTAACATCGGCCCGCGGTAGGTAGAAAGTCACCGAATCCCAACCCTGGGGATAGCAGGCAACGGCAGCCGGTCGATCGTGCATCATGGCGACGTGGCGACGAAGGTCGCTTCGCAGCGCGAACTGCCGGTTGTAGGCCGGCTGTAACTCTCGAACGCCCATGTACAACACCGCGAAGGTTGTCGCCAGGCAGACGGCCCACGAGATCCCCGGTCGCCGCCACATCAAATAAATCATTCCGATCAGCGAGACTGCCACGAACCCCGTGGCAGGCAGCGGCCGCAGCACGCCTTTCACGACGGCCACGCTGACAACCGCCAACGCGAGCGCCAGCACCGCAAGGGTCGCCCGGCTTGCGATAGTGACGCCACGTTGTCGCAACGCTTCGAAGGTCGGCAAGCCACGCGGCAGTAAGAAATCGAGATAGCATCCAAACGCGAGCGCCAATGGCGGCATGGCCGGCAGGAGATAGACGGCTCGCTTGCAACCGGCCGCCGAAAAGAAGAAGACCGTCCAGCCGGCGGACAGCAGGCAAAACCCGAGCGCCGGCGAGCGGCTTAGTGCGGCACTTAGATCTTTGCGCGCCAGGAAGCGTGCAAAACCCGGCAAAAAAAGTGCCCAGGGGAGCAGACCGAAGAGCAAGCCCGGCACGTAGAACCAGAACGGCTCCTCGTGATCGAACGGTTGCACGAACCGCATCACGTTGTGTGTCCAGAAGAATGACAGCGCAAATTGCGGCTCGCGAAGCGAAATCGCCACGTACCACGGGAACGCGACCAAACCGGCAACTGCCAAATAGAGCGACCCGTCGCGCCAGCCGAACTTCGCCGAGCGCGGGTCGACAAAGCGGAACACCAAGACCGGACCTGCTACCAGGACAAATGCGACCGGGCCCTTCGTCAACAGTCCGAGGCCGCAGGCGATTGCCGAGATTACCCACCACGTTCGCCGCCAACGGTTCGAAGTGAGCGATGCCCACGCAGCTGCCAGCGCAGCGAGCACACACAGGCACAAGACCGAATCAAACGTCAACATCCGTTCGCGATAGATGAAACCGGGACAAAGACAAAGCACCAGCGCCCCGCAGAATCCGGCGCGTTCGCCGACTGCTCGGCGGCCCCAGAGGTATGTCAGGAGTACCGACAATACGCCGGCCAAGCCGGGTACGAGTCTTGCGGCGCCGTCGGAAACGCCGAACAGCGTGTAGCTGCCCATTATCAGCCAGTACAGAAGCGGCGGCTTGTCGAGGTAAGGTTCGCCGTGCAACACCGGCACGACAAAACTCCCTTGTTGCAGCATTTGGCGGGGGATTTCAGCGTAGCGCGGTTCTTGCGGTTCCAGCAGAGGCGCACGTAGCTTTGTGAAGAATAGCAATCCAGCAACGAGCAGGAGCAGCAGCATCGCAGGTCCCGGCGAGCTGGCAAACGGCCGACTACAAGCGGCAGCACGCTGACCGGGAAAAGCGACGCGCGTCCACCAGAATGGCAGAAGAGTGCGCAATACGCGAGGCACTTGCAGAATTGACACTTTGCTGACACCGCGCACTCGCGCGCGATGGCGAACGCCCGCTTCGGCGACCGAAAAGCCCTGTTGCCGCGCTCGGGCCAGCATCTCTGCATTGACAAAAAAGCCGTCTGTTTCCGGTAACAAGTGCGCCAACGCTTCGCGTCTGAACACCTTGAGCGCACAATCGCAGTCGCTTACGCCGGTACCTAGAAGGGCACGAACCATCAGGTTGAATCCGCCGGATAGAACGCGCCGGCGCCACGGATCCTGGCGGCCGATGCGGTAGCCGACTGCGACGTCGTTTTGCTCTGCCAAGGGCAAGAGCTTGCCCAGGTCTTCCAGATAGAATTGGCAGTCCGCATCCGTAAAGGCGACGAGTTCAAAGCGAGCGGCCGTGAATCCCGTCCTGAGAGCGGCGCCGTAACCGCGATTCGAACCGTGCGCGAGCAGACGAACACGCGGGCGGACGGCCGATTCGGCCTGCACCGCCTGAGCTGTGCCGTCGCTGCTGCCATCGTCGACGACGAGGACCTCGTAGTCATCGCAGAGCGCCGCCAGGGCCTCGTCCGCTTCCTGGACTGCCTGGCGAATGCCCGCTTCCTCATTGAAGGCGGGCAACACCAGCGACAGACGCACGCGCCGGTATCGGTCGGGTCCGTCCATGGGCCAACCCTCCTCGCCCCAAGTCAGTAACCGGGGGGCGGGACGTTCGCAAAAGAACGTTGAGGTGTCAAGGCGGAGCGGACAATTTCCATCACCTTAAGGAGACGTATCATACGGACTGGAAGATGCGGACGGCTGGGAGGACTTCGCGATGAACGGTTACATGATCTACGGGGCGAATGGCTACACCGGGCAACTCATCGCCCGAGAAGCCGCAAAGCGCGGCCAGCGCCCGATCCTGGCTGGACGCAATGCCGAATCGGTCGCCGCCACGGCCAAGCCGTTTGGTTTCGAGACGCGAGCCTTCGGCCTCGATGACGTGGCTGCAGTGGCAAACGGCTTGGCCGGCGTGAGCGCGGTGATCCATTGCGCGGGACCGTTCGCGCACACTTCCAAGGCGATGGCGGACGCCTGTCTGCGCGCGAAAGTGCACTATCTCGACATCACGGGTGAAGTGTCGGTGTTCGAGGCGCTCGCCGCCCGCGATGCCGAAGCCAAGTCGGCTGGCGTGATGCTGCTTCCCGGTGCGGGGTTCGACGTCGTACCAAGCGATTGCCTGGCAGCTCATTTGAAGCGGCGCTTACCCACTGCCACAAAGCTGACACTGGCTTTTCAGCTACTCGGACAAGTCTCTCGCGGCACGGCCAACACGGTAGTGGAGAATCTCCATCGCGGCGGCCTCGTACGCCAGGGCGGCATACTGACACCGGTACCGGCCGCGTGGCATACGCGCTCCATCGATTTCGGGCAGGGCCCGGTCACGACGGTAAGTTTCCCCTGGGGCGACGTCTCCACGGCCTACTACAGCACGGGAATTCCGAATATCGAGGTGTTCGCGGCAACGCCCCCGTCCGTTCGGCGACTGGCCCGTGCCAGCCGCTACATCGGCTGGCTTCTCGCCTCCGGACCGGTGCAGCGCTTCTTGAAATCGCGCATCAAGGCCGGACCGGCCGGTCCGACCGATCAGGAGCGCCAGGCGGGTATCAGCTTGCTTTGGGGCGAGGTGGCGGACGGTAACGGACGAACGGCGACGGCTCGCATGCAAGGCCCGGAAGGATACACGCTAACGGCTTTGACAGCGCTCGCCGCCGTCGAAAAGGTGCTCGCAGGTCACGCGCCGGCAGGCTTTCAAACACCCTCTCGCGCCTACGGCGCCGATTTCGTGCTGGAAGTCCCGGGCGTGCAGCGCAACGATCTGTAGTCGATACGATCACGTCTTGATGGTTCGCGCCGTCGACTGGCGCCGGTGCGCTTCGACTTCATGCAGGTGCTGTTCCGCCCAGCGGCAGACCGGAACCAGGATATTCGTTAGCGATCGTCCGAGCGCCGTGAGGGAGTACTCGACACGCGGCGGAGCTTCATGATGATGCGCTCGCTCGATGAGACCGTCACGTTCCAATGCTCGCAAAGTCTGCGTGAGAACTTTCGGCGAAATGCCGTGAATGCGGCTCTGCAACGCGTTGTAGCGATACGGCCCTTCGGCCAGGATTGCGATAACCAGCGCGGTCCACTTGCGCGTGATCAGTTCGAGAACGCGGTGTGACTGGCACTCGCAATTGAATACGGATTGATCGCCGTTTGACGACATCGTTGCACCTTTTGTCGAAGCGGATTTCAATCGACTTTCACGGAGCGGAAACGGGCGATTTACCGGTCCCAGGCGTTTTTGAGTCCGGCAAGCGGCCCTCCAGGCGGGCAACCTCGTACAGGAGCGTGCGCGTGCCGTTGAAGGGAGTATCGCTCTGCTGCGCCCAGCGAATCATTCCCTCGCGATCGATGACGAAGGTCGCGTGATCGAGCGAATCCTCCTTGCCCTGTTCCGCGGGAGTGTAGACGTGGTACGCCTTCGCGATTTCCTTCCCCGGGTCGGACAGAACCGTGAACGCGAAGGAACCGTAGCGCGCGTAGCGCTTGCGGGTCAATTCCGGCGGATCGGCGCTAATGGCGACGACCTCCGTTTTCAGCTCGCGAAAATGTTTTATCTCTTCGTTCAGGTCGAATAGCTGACTGACACAATGATTGCAGTAATAGCCATAGTAAAACACCAAAACGACCGGCCCGCTTGTGCGCAAGTCCGAGAGCTTGTGGGCGACACCGTCCGGGTCACGCAAGTCAAAAGCGGGCGCTGGCTTATCGAGAAGCGGGTGAGCTTGCGTCTTGACCACAAATGACTGCGGATCCGTTAACAACTGAGTCAGTGATCCGGAGAGCGGCGCAGCCTTTTGTGAGCGTAGGTAATCCATGGCTTCCCGGCCAAAATCCGGCGGTGGCTGCTCGGGCGTCGCGGCTCTAAAGGCGGATAAGCCGGCGAGTACTACTCCAGCAGCTACGAGCAATACGAGGAAAACGACGGTGCCCCGCCCGGGTCCGCGGGTTTCCGGCGGAAGCGATGTACTCTCGTCACTCATATCGAATCTCCAATCGACGTGCAGTCGACAGGCGCTGGTTTATCGAATCAGGAAACGGACGCTATCAATATGGTAGCGGCGGCACGCCAATCGAAGGGCAGACTGGAAGCGAATCGCCCGATGTGTCCGCAGATAATCGCCTCGTTCACAGTCTTTGCAAGTCCTGTGTTCGCGGCAGGTCATCCAGGCTGCGAAGTCTAAACAATGTCAAAAATCGCGTCGTCGTGCTGTAAGTGACGTCCGGGTCAGCGGCCGCGCTGCCGCGCTGAACTGCGATCAGGCCGAGGCGCACCAGTTGCCGGAGCGGGCCCGCTGAATCGGCGCCACGCAGTCCCTCGACTCCGGCCCGCGTGACCGGCTGGCGATAGGCCACCAGTGCGAGGACATCGAGAGCTTGCGGAGAAAGACGTGCCTCACGAGGCGAGCCGGCCAGGCGATCGACGACTCGGGTGAATCGAGGTCGCAAAACGAGTTCATAGCCATCGTTGCGGAACTGGATGTGGTAGGGACGACCTTGTTGACGGTACGCGCGATTGAGTCGTTCTACCGCCTCGGCCAGACGTTCGGGAGCCAGGCCGCGCACGGCTTCGCTCGCACGGGCGGGCGTGAGAGGAGGCCCGCCCAGGAACAACATCGCTTCGACAAGTCGTTCTTCCGGGGGTGGTGACAGCGTGCTGTCTGTGGTGGCGGAGTTTTTCTCGGTCATCGCTCAACCTCCAGGGTCGCATTCTGTCGGAACGGGCATCGGCGCACAAGTGTGCTCGTCGCCGCATTTGACTGAGTGATAATCGGTCCTATCCTTCTTGCAGGAAACAGAGGCGCAACCCGCACGATTGGATCGTGTTGTGGCGGGAAAATTCACGCCGCAGCAGAGGGGGGAGGGGCGGGATGGATCGGACGGGGAACTGGCGGACGGGGAACGTACTCGAGGAGTTGCCGGTCCGAGCGACCCACAACCCCTCACTGGATGACTTTCTCCAGAACCTGACCGAGAGCAGGCTGATCGGCGAGCACGAGTTGCTGCCGTTCCTGGCCGACCGGCCGGAATTAGGCGAACAAGACGCCCCGCTGTTGGCCGAAGCCCTTGTCGCTCACGGGCTGCTCAACGATTATCAATGCCGCCGCGTGCTGGCCGGCCAGACGTTCGGACTGGTGCTCGGCAATTATCGCATTCTCGACCGTATCGGCTCCGGTGGTATGGGAGTCGTCTACAAGGCCGAGCACATCCACATGAAGCGCACGGTTGCGCTCAAAGTTCTCGCCATCGACGAGGACGAGGCACAGGCCGTCTTCCTCGAACGCTTTACCAGCGAAATGCAGGCACTGGCAGTCTTACGTCACCCGAACATCGTCCTCGCATTCGATGCCGGCGAGACCGAGATTCCGGGCGGCGACGGCAAGGTTCTGCGGTACCTGGTGATGGAGTTCGTCGAGGGGCAGGACCTCGAACAGTACGTGATCGAGCACGGACCGCTGCCGATCTCGCTCGCATGCGACTACATCCGGCAAGCGGCAAACGGTCTGCGCCATGCACACGAGCACGGCCTCATCCATCGCGACATCAAACCCTCGAACCTGCTCGTAACGGATGGCGATAGTCGCGACTTCGGCGGCGGTCCGTCGCGCAGTCATATCAAGATCCTGGATTTCGGCTTGGCCCGCCTCTGCCGGCGACGCCATACCGAAGCGCACAGCCTGTTGGGCACGGTCGATTACATGGCGCCCGAACAGGCGCGAGACGCTCGCGCTGTCGATATTCGAGCCGACATCTATGCACTCGGCGGGACGCTCCATTGGCTCTTGACCGGGCAGAAACCGTTCCCGAAGGACCGGCCGATCGTCGAAGAATTGCTCGCACGCCAGCACGAGTTGCCCACGCCCGTACGCAGCCTGCGTCCCGAAGCGCCCGAGGAATTGGAAGCCGTCGTGCAGCGCATGATGGCGCGGGACCCGGCCGAGCGCATCTCCTCGCCGCTATCGGTCATCGCGGCACTCAACGAGTTCGCCGAGCCGACAAACTCTTTGGACGGTGGAACATCGCCTTCGTCGCGACTGCTGGCGGGCGACCACGGGGCTCACGGTTCCAGCGAGCTAGCCGACCTGCAGGCACATTCCGGCGAGCCCGTCGCCGGGGCGCGCATGCGCCGCGTGCTGGTCGTCGGCGCTTCTCCTTCAGATCGAACCGGCTGGAGAGCAGCTCTCGAGCAAGCCGGCTTGACCTGCGCCGAAGCAGACCGCGGGGCGGCCGTTCGCGAAGTACTCGAACGATTTCCCGCGGATTTGATGCTGATCGACTCGCGCGTCGATGGCGACGGCGGCGAAGATCTCTGTCGTCGATTACGTGCCGAGGCGCCCGTAGCGCACCTCAAGCTCGTCCTCCTGACCGACAGCGACGACGTCGTCGACGAACCCGACTGCGCCTGGGACGATCGCATCGCACGCCGTACCACACCGGCTCGCGTTACTGCTCGTGTTCGATCGGTCCTGCGTTTGAAGGAGGCGGAAGAGCGAGCCGATCGCCTGGCCAGTCATCTGCTGGCAACGAATAGCCATCTCGAAAAGGCTGTTCGCCAACGCGATGACAACACCTTCCAGGCTCGCGACGTGCTCATCTTCGCCATGGCCAAAATGGCCGAATTGCGCGGTCAGGAGACGGGCGGGCATCTGCAACGGATGCAGGCCTACGTTCGCGTTCTTGCGGAGCAGGCACAACGGCTGCCCAGTTTCGCACCCGCGATCGACGGCGATTTCATCGGCATGCTCGAGCGCTGCGTCCTACTGCACGATATCGGCAAGGTGGCGATTCCGGATCACGTTCTCCTCAAGCCGGGCAAGCTCGACGCCGAGGAGCGCTCGATCATGGAGTCGCACACGACGCTCGGTGCGAGTATGCTCGAGGCCGTTGCTCGACAGCACGGTGCTTCGTGCCTGGCGTTCCTGCAAATGGCGATCGATATCGTCCGCCACCACCACGAGCGCTGGGATGGCGCCGGTTACCCGGACGGTCTCGCCGGTGGGACGATACCACTGGCGGCGCGCATCGTCACGATTGCAGACGTCTATGATGCGATGCGTTCCAAGCTGGTCTACAAGCCCGGACTTTCTCATTCCGCCGTTCGCCGCCTGATGGGCTACGCCGCACAGGGGCACTTCGACCCCGCCTTGCTCGTGGCATTTCAACAATGTGAAGCGAATTTCGAGCAGATCTTCGAGCAGACGAAGGATTAAAAAGATACCGAGGTATCGAGAAGACCCCTTCACGATACCTCGCCCTTCTAGCGCATTCAAACCCTATAGCTAGAGAGTCGCGTGCCACGCGTCAGTGGTTCAGCATGAACTCCGCGCTATTCACCAGTGCCCAGAAAACGTCTCGATAGGGAGCAGCAGGTTCTCTCTCGCGGAAGCCGGGGGCGAGGTGCAGCTTGGCAACGATGGTCTTCACCTCATTATCAGTCGGCTCGCGATTCAGGGAGGCAAGATAAAGTTGTCTGATTACGCCACGCGGATTACCCGCACCATATTTGCCGACAGCCATCGACACGGTGCCCTTTTCGCGGCGGTTGATCGCGACGTTGATATCTTCGCCATTCATCATCAACAGCGCTTGAACAACAGTGCCGTTGAAATTCACTTCGTTGCCTTCGTCATCGCCGAAATTGGCGATTAGACGGTTCATCCACTGGTCGCGCAGCTTATTCTTCTCTTCTTTAGTCTCGGCCGCTTCGGCGTTCGTCGCCACCATCAGCGACTCGAAAAGTTGTTCCGGACTCATTGACTTGAGAATCATCCGACTGAACAGCGCTTCGTGCTCCGGCTTGTCGTTCGTACGGTTCGCGACGTAGCTGAGCTGGTAGGCATTGCTGTTGCAAATCCAGCGGATCAGCTTCTTCATGTCGTAGTTGTACTGCTTGAAGCGGCTGCCAAGCTCATTCAGCAGTTCGGGATCCGATGGCTGATTGTTGTCGTTGAAATCGTCGATCGGATTTACGAAACCCCGGCCGAGGAAAACTGCCCAGACGCGATTGACCACGGCCTTCGGGAAGTTCTCGTGATCCTCGATGTATTCGGCGAGTTTCTCGCGACGCTCCTTGCCGTTGACGCCGGCCGGCAAACGAATGGGCCGTTTGCCCTCGCTAGCTGGAAGAAACTCCGCTGCCGTCTGCAGGATGACGCCGTTACGCTTCTCGTAGAAAACAGTCGCTTCTGAGTTCCAGCTCGCGTTGTCTCGTAACTCAAGCTTGCCGAAGGTCATCATGCCGTTGCGCGGGATGGGCGGATCGCCGACGCGTTGGACCTGTCTTAGAAAAGCGTTCACGCCCCAGAATCGTTCCTGTTTGATCGATTTCTGGAACGGATGGTCGTGACACTGGGAACATTGCACCTGCGTGCCCAGGAACAGCCGTGTGATGCGTGAGGTGAGCGGCACCATCTCGAACTGGCCTTCCTCCGCTCGTCGTTGCTGAGGCACGGCCTCGCCAACGTGCGCGAGAATGAAATTGACGGCGGCGTTCTTGGTGTTGTCGCCGCTGGCGGTGAGCAGGTTTCGAACGATGGCGCTGTACGGCCGATTCTGAGCGAACTGGTCTTCGAGCCAGATCGTCATGTCTTCGTGATACTTGCCGCGCCCGAACACGCCTGCCCGGCCAAGTAGCCAGTTGGCCCAGAGCGTCGCCCAGTGCCGCGGGTAGTCTTCGTTGCTGAGCAACCGTTCGATCAGTAACGCTCGACGGGTTTCGCGCGGGTCCTTCAGGAATTGCTGAATCTCGGCTGGTTTGGCGATTCGACCGACGATGTCCAGCGACGCGCGGCGGATGAATTCATAGTCGTCGACGTAGCGCGTCGGCACGACATTATTTGCCTCCCACATCGCCGTGAGGCGGTCGTTGATCAGCTTGACCATCTCGGGCACATCGGCGGCTGCCTTGGGAGCGAGCTGATTCGCGGGCGCATGGGGCATCGGAGGCAACGGAATGTGCTTCGTCTCGCCTTTTTCAGTCCTTTCCGGCTTCTTCGTCTTATCCGGATCGCTCTTCGGGTCACGGGCTGATCCAGCAGGCACGACGAAAATCAAGGTTGTAGCGGCCAACAACACGCCGCCGACGATCGAAGCAAGCCGCGCCGGCCGCCAACCTCGTTCGGGTGTCCGGACCATCGCAGATCCCCTTTCGGTCGGTATCGCAGCGTCAGTTCTGCCTCGCCAGACGCTGCGCTATCTAACCCCGTAATCTTAAGAGTAGGTCGGATTGCTTGTCAAACGGCCTGACGCGCAGATTCTCCCAACCTGAGACGAACGCTAGATGAGGAAGGTTCCACGTTCGACGTTGATGTGACGGAAAGCCACACGAGGCCAACTATGCGCTTAAATCTGAGCAAAGTGCACGCCAATGTGAAGGAGGCATCGACCGACGATCTGCTCGACCGCGTCACACTTTGGCATGAGGGGATGGAGCCGGAAGCTCTCGAAATAATTGAAGCTGAATTACGATCGCGAGGGATTCAGCCAGCCGACCTGAACGCGCATTCCGAGCGACGTCGGAGAGAAGCGATAGTCGCACCGGGCGGATTCGCAGCGGTATGTTACCGCTGCGGCCAACCAGCGATTGATCGTCGTTGGATTTGGGGACGCCTATGGCGCATTTTGCCGATGTTTCCGAGATTGGTGTACGTATGCGCCGAACATCGGCCCGGTCGAGCTACTCCGACTGCACCACCTGATCGACGTCCGCCTGAGTGATCCGGGTGGAAGGTTTGTCGAGTTCGGCGGACAGCCAACTCATAACCACGGGCGTATAGGGCAGTTTGCCGGCTGACTTGATAATTTCCAGGATGCGCTTGCGCCGCCGACCCCGTTCCTTCTGCTTGACAAGGCCATTGGTGCGGCGCGACAGCGCCATATCAAACTGACGCTGCTCACGGCGAATACGACGGGCTCCCATCGGACGGACTCCTGCCTCGGCGTGCACACTTGTAAAGAGACAAGGATATCAACCGAGCGAGCTCGCGAAAAGTGGTGATTCGCAAACCTGCTACCGATGTCACTTCGAAGTTTGTTTGGCCACCGCTCGCGACGCCTTCAAGCGATCGAGGGCAGCCGCGGTTTCGGCAAAGGCTTTGGCGGCTGCATCTGCAGCTGCCTTGTCGGCAGTGGCCTTCGCCTCGGCTGCTCGTGCCGTGTTCGTCAACGCATCGACCGTCTTCGGTGCGGCAGAGGCTGAGGCATCGGCTGCTGTCGCAGCTTGCTGGGCCGCCGCCAGGTTAGCTTCGGCGCTCTTCAGGGCGTTGGCTTGATCGGTCGCGCCTCGTTGAGCGGCGGCCGCGTCCGCGGCGGCCTGGCTGGCGATGTTAAGTGATCGATTTGCGGCAGCGGTATAAGCGGCATCTCCCCGTGACTTGTCGGCGGCTTCCTTGACCTTGGCAGCCGCTTCCGCGAAAGCCTGCGATTGAATTTGACGTGCTTTCGCTTCCGCCTCGGCCGACACGAGAGCTGTTTTTGCCTTCTCGACTGCTTCCTTCGTCTTGGTGACATTGTCCTTGGCGACCTTGGCCTCGGCCGCTCGTTCGGTTACGGCCTTCTGTGCGGTTCCGAGTTCGGTGGTCGCCTTTTGAGCGGCCGCTTGGGATGTCGCGGCTGCCACGGCCAATTTATCGCGGGCGATCTGCCGAGCTGCCAGTTCTTGCGTCGCCGCGTTGATGCGCTCTACCAGCGTGAGAGGATTCGCGCTGAGGTTGCCCGCCAATCGGCCATCTGCGGACTCCCAGACCTTGAGCGTTCCGGTCCAGTCGCCACCGACAACACGTCCGCCGTCGTGCGTGAACGTCGTTCGCAGCGCGAGATCGGGCAGCAGCTCGAATTGACGCTTCATGGCGCCATTGCCGTCCCATACTTTTACAGCGCGGTCCCGACCGGCAGAAACCAGTCGGCCGTCGCGAGCATAGCGAACGCATGCAGTACCCGCACCGTGGGCTCCCCAGCTCTTCACCTGGCCGCCGTTCTCCATCTCCCAGAGCCGAACCGTCGTGTCTTCGCTGCTCGATGCCAGGATGTTGCCGTCGGCGCGCCAGCTGACGTCGGTGATGCAGGCAGTATGGCCGCGAAGGCTGAAATACTCGCGGGCGGTGTACGCCTCCCAGACGAACAGGCCGCCGTTGCGGTCGCCGGTCGCAAGCAGCACGCCGTCAGGGCTGTATTCGATAGCCGTCACCCAATCGGTGTGCTTCTTGATCTCGTTGACCTGTTTGCCGTCCTTGGTCGCGAACAGGCGGATCATCTTGCTCGGGCCCCCGAGCGCGATCTGCGTTTGATCCGGGCTGATATCCGCCGCCAGAACGGCGTCTGTCTCTTCGCCGACGGCGATGATGCGTTCGCCCGTGGTCACGCTCCACACGACCACCTTGCCGGACTTGCCGTCGTGCCCGCCTCCGGCGAGCAAAAGGCTCCCATTGCGGCTGAATTTCAGGACGTGCGGTGTACCCTCCGGGAATGGTAAGACGCCGATCAGGTCGAGCGTGTCGGAGTTGTACAGCAACACTTGCTTCTGACCGCCGACTGCTACCAGCGGCGACCAGGGATTTGCCGCCAGGGCCGTGATGGCATTAGCTCGCGCGGTGCGCACGATCGGATCGACGGGTAAGGTGCTCGGCGGCATCGGCGGCGGGCCTTCCGGCTTGCCCCGCACCACTGACGAGAGGGAGATATCCACCTTCGGCTTCATCGCCAAGGCTTTGCTCCCGGAGTTTTCCAGGGCGCCGCCTGCGATCCAAGCTTGCAACAGGTCGGCCGTTTCCTTCGGCAATGGCGGCGACTTCGGCGGCATGAACGGCTCTGCTTTGTGAGCCACGACCAGGTACAACGGACTGTTGTCCGGGTCGCCGGGTTTCACCACGGCCCCGCCGGAGCCACCCGTCATGACGCCCTGATACGTGTGTAACTGGAGCCCGGAACTCTTCTTGTCCGGGCCGTGGCAGGCGATGCATTTCTCGCGCAAGACGGGAAGGACGTTCTCGTCGTAGGTGACCTTCGCAGGCTTCTTCGCATCGGCCGCCACGCTCAACGAACTAAAGAGGCACAACGCACCGAGCGACGACAGGCTCAGCAGCAAGACTCGGTTCATGGCAGGATCCTTCATCGGTGTCATCTCGGTGGTCGGGACCTGTCTCGGCGATCAAAAATGGAAACGACACGGGGACGAAGCGCTCGCGGCGTTCATCCCCGCTCAAACTGTCAATGGTTGAACATGAACTCACGCGAGTTCAACAAAGCCCAGAACGTGTCGTCCAGCGCCTTTTTCTTATCCGACTCAGCCGCGAGCAACCCCTCCAGCCGCGTCTTCTCTTTGTCGGTCGGCTTGCGGCTCAGGCAGCGGACGTAAATCTCATCTAGAATCTCCTGCGGAGTTTTCTTCTCCGCGAGGCGACGGCCGATCAGATTCCCGCCGGCGATTCGCTGCGTGGTTGTGTCGCCGTTCAGCAGATGCAACGACTGGGATAGCGTCGGCTCCAGCTTCACTTCGCACGAGCAGACCGATTCGCGGCTGGCTCGTCCGAACGTGCTCAGGAAGTAGGTGCTGACCTGGCCATCAGCGATCTGAACGGCTCGAGCACCAAGCGGGAGGCCCGGAAACTTGTTCTTCGTTTCGGTCACCTGACTGATGCAGTCGAGGAACGTCTCGGCCTTGATGCGGCGGATGGCGGCCCGTGTGAAGTTCCGCGTGTCGCCTTCGTTCACCGCGTTTGCTTCGGCAGCTCGCTGATAAGTCTGCGAAGTGCAGATATCGCGAACCAGCTTCTTGAAATCGTAGTTGTACGACGTGAAACGCTTGCCCAGTTCGGCAAGCAACTCGGGGTTCGACGCCGGGTTGCTGATGCGGACGTCGTCGACGGGATCGATGATGCCGATGCCGAAGAATTGGCCCCAGACCATGTTGGCAAGGTTGGTCGCGAAGTACGGATTATCCGGCGACGCGAGCCACTTCGCCAATATGATGCGGCGGTCCTTGCCGGCGACGTCGGGCGTCTCGCCACCCAGGAATTTCGGCTTCATCACCTGGCCGCGAACCGGATGCGTTACTTCGCCGCCGCCGCTATTGAAGACGACAATTTCACGCGGATCGTCGGCGCCTTTTCGGCCGATCTGGCAGAAGAACGCCTCGAAGCCGTAGTAATCATCCATCGTCCAGCGGTCGAACGGGTGATTGTGGCATTGAGCGCACTGGATACGCATGCCCATGAACACCTGGGCAACGTTCTCGGACACCTTGAGAATGTCGGTCTCGTTCTGGTAGTAGTTCGTCGGCGGATTCTTGAATGTGCCGCCGCTGGCGCTTAACAGCTCTTGCACCCATTCGTTTGTCGGCACGTTTCGGGCGATCTTGTCTTGCAGCCAGTTGTAGTAGAGCAGCGTCGCCTTGTAACTCACCTGAACCGACGAGCGAATCTGCAGCAATTCGGCCCATTTCAGCACCCACAGCTCGGCGAATTCCTTACGACCGAGCAGATCGTCGACGAGCTTCTCGCGTTTGTCCGGAGAGGTGTCGCTCATGAAGCGGCGGTATTCTTCGACAGTCGGTAACGTGCCGACGATGTCGAGGAAAACGCGTCGCAAGTAAGTCTCATCGCTGCACACGGGTGAAGGAGTGATCCGCAGGCGCTTCAGCTTCGCGTCCACGAGCGTGTCGATATAGTTCGTTTCCTTCACGTCCGGAAACGCGAACTTCAGACCCTTTGGCAGCACGATCATCTGTGCACCGACGGTGAAGGTCGAGAACCGTGCCATGACGAACGCCTCGCCCCGCTCGCCCGCCGTGACCAAGCCGTTCGGTGAGATCTTCGCCGAATTGTCGTTGTTGCTGAGGAAGAGCGCGAGGCTAGTCACATCGCGGTCGGAGCCGTCCGAGTACCGGGCCCGCACGACCATTTGCTGCGTTGCCCCGTTGCCGTCGAGCACGGCGTTCCGCGGATAGAGTTCGACTGCCACCGGCTTCGGAATGTCCGGCGGATCGTTCGGAACGCCGGCATCGTGCCAGCGAATCAGTGTCTGCCAGTATTCATCGCCTTCCTTGATGCGCTCGCCGCCGGTGTGCGGTACTTTGCCAGCCGCCTTCTCCATCAGCAGCCCTTCGGCGGGAAGCGCGAGATTGATGCGTCGGCCGTTGAACTCGCGCGTCAGGCGGTAGTGATCGCCGTCGGCATCGAAGCCGAAAAGCGACAACCGGAAACCGTCTTTGCCTCTTGCAGCGCCGTGACAGCCGCCCTGGTTGCAGCCTGCCCGCATGAAAATCGGCATCACGTCGCGCTTGAAGCTCACGGGTCGATCGGCCTTGGCGTCCTTCACTTTGACCGGAACGGATACTTCCTTGCCGCCGAAGGCGACCTTCAACTCAGTCGCGCCGTCCGCAAGCGGAGTCAGGATGTTCTTGTCGAGCTTCACCAGGTTCGAATCGCCAAGCGCTAGTTTGGCTTGCTCCGTCACATCGCGGGTGATTCCATCCGCATAGGTCGCCTGCACGACGAAGGTCTGTCGGCCGCGTGCGCTAAGCAAGTTTACATCGGCCGGGTAAACAGCGATGCTCGACAGCACTGCCTCGTCGGCGTGAGCGGCAATCGTGCTCGCGAACGCCACGACGATGCCGGTGCACCAGCGGAGGAGTAATCGATCCGTTCGCATGCTTGATCGCCTCAGAGGTTCCACGAGCGAAACGCGGCCTTCATCCACTTGCTGCAAACAGCCTTCACCTTCCGCGGTGGGCCAACATCTCGAAAAACGGTCTACTTCTTCGGCGTCGGATCGCCGCCGGCCTTCGCGGCCTTTTCGCGCTCTTCCTGTTCCAAGCGAAGCTTTTCCAGTCGCGTCAGGCGTTTTTCGGCTGGCTTTGCGGCTGCGGGTGCGGGCTTGGCCGCGGCTTGAGCCGGGGCCGGTGCGTTCGGCTTCGGAGGAAGAGGCACGTCGATCCGCAACTCGGTACCGCCGACGTTGTGAACGACCGGCTCGCCGTTCACCATGACGATCGCCTGACAGAAGATGTTGCGATGCTGACCGGCCGGGCTTGCCTTGTCCACGGTCAGCTTGAAGGAGAGTTCTTTCGTATCCTTCATCAACGGCAATTCGGACGTCGTCACTTTCGGGGGCAGGCCGAGCACGTTCACCTTGGCGGCGCCATCGAAGGGTGTCAGGTGCTGTACTTTGCAGAATAACTCGGTGTTCTTGCCTTGCTCGGAGGAGGCTCGTTCCATCTGGAAGGCAAAGAACGGCGGCGCGACCTCAAACGTTGCCAGTTGCGACGATACCCACACCGGCCCGTTGCCGACCGACGCGGTTGCCAGCACGGCCGTCTTCCACTTGCGGCATTGGGCATTACCGGCTGCGTTCATCGGCATGAACGCCTCGTCCTTGCCTTCGGGAATGGTCGTGGCCCCGGTGCCGACGCCGGGCGGATTGAAAATCGGGTAAACAGTAATGGCGCCTTTGAAGCCTTGCTTTCGTTCTGCAACGATCTTGAGATTCATCGAGCCGTTCTGAACGAGCGGCGCTTTCGGCTCGACGATCTTGATCGAGAACGGTACCTCTTCGGCGATGACGAGTGCTTCACGCTGCATCTCCGTCTTCCACATTACGACCTGGTTCATGCCGTAGATCAGCTCGGCAAACTGGCTGAATCCGCTCTGAATCTTCTGCTTCGGGTCGACGTGTGTCGCGGTCAGGTCGGTCAGCGCGCCGCCGAGTTGAGCCGAGGCGGGCGCCTCGAACACGACCGGAATCGTGTCCAGGTTGGCTGGCATCGTCTCGGCGTTCATGGTCATGCCGGCGGGCAGATTCGTCGCCCCCAGCACGACTTCGCCGCCGAAATCGCGACGAGCGACGGTGACCAGGGCCGCCATGCGATTGCCGCGCGGAATGGCGAGTGCCTGTCGTTCCTGCGAGAACTGCACCATACGCGGGATGCTGACGGTAGCGGCCGGTCCTACGGGGGTCATTTCGATGCGATAGAAGTAGGTCGGACCACCCTTTTTCAAATGGTCATGCAGGCTGAGGACGTAGTCTTTCTCCTCGGGAGCCGTGAAGCGGAAGTAGCTGTCCGGACCGATGGCATCGTCATTACCGACGATGGCGCCGCCGTTGAGGTGAGAAATGTACATCACCGAGTCGAGCGGTGAACCCAGGCGGCGCGCGTAACAGTGAACGTCGAACGTCTGCCCCTTTTTCGCGTGGAAGCGAAAATGATCGAACTCGCCGGGCTTCGAAATGACGCCGTTTACCGCGGCCGGAACCTGCGGAATCACTGTGGCGTTGGCGTGATTGCTGTTGTCGCCGCTCTCGACGACATTGGGGAGATCGATCAGGCGGAACGGGATGCCCGAGGGGCAAACGCCGCCCGCATCTTGTGCGAACACGGCGAAGTGCGAGTCGGGCGTCGAGGGTAGCTTAATCTTCTGCGTGAAATCGCCGGCCACGTCGCCGATGAATTTCACTTCGACCTCAGTTCCCGGCTTGCCTCCTGCCGGAATGACGGCGAGCGGCCGCGGGAAAGTACCGACGTGCAGTCGGTACTGACAACCGCCGTTGCCGCCGTAGGCGCTGTCTCGAACTTGAATGATGTAGTTTCCATCCGCAGGAACGACGATGGAGGCAACCGAATCCTGGCCGAGGAGCGGGGCGTCATCGCTAGCGGCGAGCTCGAAACGCTTCGTGTCAAGAATGGCGACATAGGGATCGAACAGCGTGTTGCCGAGGCGCATCGCCTCGATTTCAGCGGTTAGACGCTGCCCTTTCTTGCATTCGACCACGAAGTAATCGACGTCTTCATTGTCGATTACACCGTGAACGGTGACATTGAGCGGAATCTTCTGAGGATTGGCGAACTCGCTATTCGGTTCTTTCTCGTCGATTACCGGCAATGCGCCGACCCACCAGGTCCGCATTTCAGTGACGCCGCTTGCCGTACGCACGCGAAATGCATGCTCGCCGAGCCGGCAATCCGCAGCAACCTTGATCGTTGCCTTGAAGGTGCCGTCATTCACCGGCTCGATCTTCGTGACCGTGAATCCTGGCGAATAGCACAGGACTTCTTTGGCGTCGCCAAGGCGGGCGCCTTGGAACGTGACGATCTGCTCCGTGCCGCGTTGGCCGCCGCGTGGCTGAATCGCGTTCAACTGAGGCCAGTTCGCCAGCGCCGGAGAGACGCTGGCCGCAGCTATCACAAACGCGGCGATCAGGCGGCAGAACGGCTGGCGGATCGACGAATTCATCATCGTGGTGCTCGTCACGAGAGTGGAAACTATTGGAACGCCGTCTTCTCCCGCGCTGGAAGGGTCGGGGAGGCAGCCCAGCTGCCTTTCCCAACCGTTCCAGCGCGGGACAAACAGAAAGCGACAGCGTTACGCCAGCATTTCTTTGCGGATCTGGCCGTTGCGAACGATGTCGATCGGGCGGTTGCCCGAGGACATGAGCTTCTTCTCGCCGTTGATGCCGATCTGGTGGTAGAGCGTCATCGCGAGATCTTCGACCGTCAGAGGATCGTCTTCCGGCTCGGATGCCGTTGCGTCGGAGGTGCCGTACGCGAAGCCCTTCTTCACCCCACCGCCGGCGAGGACCACGCTGAACACCTTCGGCCAGTGATCCCGGCCGGCGCTGCCGTTGATCTTCGGCGTGCGGCCGAATTCGGACGAAACCATGACCAGCGTGCTGTCGAGGAGACCGCTCCGGTCGAGGTCGCGGATCAACGCGGCGAAGCCCTGATCGAACTGGGGTAGATTACCCCGGGTGTTGTCCTTGATGTTGTAATGGAAGTCCCAGCCGGCATAGGTCAGCGATACGAAGCGCACGCCAGCCGACACGAGCCGGCGGGCCAGAAGCATTCGCTGCCCGGCCGGGTTGCGGCCGTATTCATCGCGAAGGGCGTTCGTCTCGGCGCCGATGTTGAACGCCTCGCGCGCTTTCTGCGAGCTGATCAGGCTATAGGCGCGCTGATAGAAGGTGTCCATCGCCTCGAGGCCATCCGCCTTCTCTTTGCTGGCGAAATGGTCGTTGACTGCCTCGAGCATGTTCCGGCGTGACGTAAAGCGCTTGTCGTCAACACCGCCCGGCAGGTTCAAATCCTGCACGGAGAAGCCGTTGTTGGCCGGGTCGGCGTTGAGGCTGAACGGCGAGTACGCCGAGCTCAGATAGCCCGGACCGGCGTAGGTGCTCGGCTGGCTCGGGATGCAGACGTAAGGCGGCAGGTTATTGCGAGGCCCGAATTCGTGGCTCACCACGCTCCCGAAGCTCGGGAACTGAATGGCCGGGCTAGGGCGATAGCCGGTAAACATGTTGTGCGTACCGCGCTCGTGGGCGGCTTCGCCATGCGTCATCGAGCGACAAACCAGCAACTTGTCAGCGATCTGAGCCGTTTTCTGCAGGCATTCGTTGAAATACACGCCCTCGATCTTTGTCTTGATCGACTGCATTTCGCCGCGATATTCGATCGGTGCCAGGGGCTTCGGATCGAACGATTCCTGGTGAGCCATACCGCCCGGCAGGTAGATGTGGATCACCGATTGCGCGGGTGCGGCCTTGGCTGCCGGTGCGCCGGCCATCGCTTGCAGGCGGAAGAACTGGTCCAGTGACAGACCCAAACCGCCGATGAGGCCGACCTGCAGGAAGCCGCGACGAGTCGGCCGACGGAAGTGGGCCGGGTCGTCGTTCCAGGTCCCGGTGATGGTCGAATTCATGAGAACAAGCTCCCTGCTTTAGGGGTCCGAGTGTTTACCGTTATTACTGACGCTTGTCGGGGAGGGACGACTGCACGGTGGGGCACGAGCGGTGGTCGGCGGGTGGGCGAGTCTGCAGGCTCACGGCGGCAATGATACCGCGGTCGGGTTTACCCTACGCGCGGGAGATGCCGCTGTCAACTTCTTTCCGGGTTACTCCAGGTCATCCGCAAGCTCCCCATAACCTCCCCATCTGCACGATCCGGCTAACCGCAATCGTCGTACCGAGTGTCCCGGATCTAACGCCTCTCCCGAATTTAGCACGTCAGCGACGTCGGACTGACGACTTAAGTACTGTTTCAAGAGGTACTTCGGCAAAGTACCGTGCAGTCGCCGCGGGGTGCCGGAGCGGGTCTCAGAGGTGTTCGGAATCGGAGGCTGCCCTCATTCTGAGTGAACTACCGCCTGGAAAGTTCCCGGAACCGTAGGTTGGAGAAGTTTTAATGAGTGTCTTGAAGTCCGATAGGAGTCTCCTCGAGATGTCCGATTCCACCGGACTGTAACAATTTGGCAGATGATTCGGTTCGCAGCGGACAGCTAAACGGCGAAGGCGCGTCCAGCTGTCGCGATTGTGCGACCGAAGCCTTTTCCGTGAACTAGGCTTGTACGGGCCGCTGCACGCCGCTGGATCGGCTGCGGGCGTGCCGATTGGAACGGGCGGATGGACGCGGTCAAGACCCCTCACAGCGAACCGATTCCCGGATATCGCCTCCTGGAGCCCCTGGGCCGGGGCGGTTATGGCGAAGTCTGGAAATGCATCGCCCCCGGCGGCTTGACCAAGGCCATCAAATTCGTTGCCGCCAGCGACTCCATCTCCGACGTCGGTTGCGCAGCTACGCAAGAACTGCAGGCGCTGCAACACATCAAGGCGATTCGTCACCCGTTCATCCTGTCGATTGAGCGTGTCGAAGTAATCGACGGTGAGTTGGTCATCGTCATGGAGTTGGCGGATCGCAGTCTGCAAGATCTCTTGAACGACTATCGCAGAATCGGTCAGCCTGGCATCCCGCGCAACGAACTCATCGGATACCTGCGCGACGCGGCCGAGGCGCTCGATCTGTTGAACCTCGAACACGGCCTGCAACACCTCGATGTCAAGCCGCGCAATCTCTTTCTGGTCGGCCGGCATGTGAAGGTGGCCGACTTCGGCCTCGTCAACAGCCTCGCAGAAATCCACGGAAGCTCGGCTCAGGCAGTGCAATTGGGCGCCACGCCCTTGTATTCGTCGCCGGAAAGCTTCCTGGGCCGAATCACTCTCTTTTCCGACCAGTACAGTCTCGCCGTCTCGTATTGCGAGATGTTGACCGGCTCGCCGCCGTTCTCCGGCAAGAACTTCCGTCAGCTGGCGTTGCAACATACGGGCATGGAGCCGGATCTCAGCAAGCTGCCACCTCACGACCGCCCTATCGTGGCAAAATCGCTGGACAAAGACCCTGCAAACCGCTTTCGGTCGTGCCTTGACTTCGTACGCTCGCTGGAAGCTGGCGCCCCGATTGAAAACCCGCAGCGGACGCCATCTCCTCCCAAGCGGTCGTTGAAGGCGCCGACCAAGAACAGCCTGCGGATCGACAAAACGACGATTACGCCCGTCGTAGACACCGCCGCGACTCCCGCTCTTCCCGCGCCGCCGTCGGGCTTTGCCGGGGCGGATGCGCCGACAACGCTTGCTGAATATCAATTCCTCGAGTGTCTCGGCCGGTTGCCCATTGGAGAGATCTGGAAAGCCAAAGCCCCGAACGGCCATCGCTGTTTGATCAAGTTGATTTTCGGATGCCAGGCAGCCGAGGAATCGGCTGACGGCGGACCGGTTGGACGGCTGCGAGCGCTCTATCACGAGAATTTGGAGCCGTTCGTCGTATTGCGCGACGGACAAAATCGCATCGCGTTGATCTCGGACCAGCGCGACGGATCGCTCGCGGATCGACTCAACGAGCGCCAGGCGGCCGGGCAGCCCGGGCTGCCGCGCGACGAATTGCTGAAGTATTTGCACCAGGTGGCGAAAGCGCTCGACGAGTTGTTCCAGGATCACGGTCTGCAGCATCTGACGCTCAGCCCGCGCGCGATTCTCCTGAATGGCGGAGAGGTTCGCATTGCCGATTTCGGGCTGGCGGAATTGATATGGCTTCCGGCGGGTGTCGACGCGGGCAAGCTGAACCCGCGTTATTCGCCGCCGGAGTTGTTCGAAGGCCGGGCCCTGCCGGCGAGCGATCAATACAGTCTGGCGCTGATCTATCAGGAGATGCTCACCGGCTTCCACGCCTTTCGCAACTTGAGTCCGCGGCAGATTGCCTCGCCGCGCTTGCGCGGTCAGCCGAAGCTCGATTTGCTGCCGGCGACCGATCGTGACATCATCGCTCGGGCGGTCGATCCCGATCCGGAAAAGCGCTTCCCGAATGCGTCCGAACTGATCACGGCGCTGGAGACAGCGGGAAAACGCCCGGCCGCACCGGTACTCAGCAGCGCCGCCGTACGCAGGCTCACGACGCCTTCGATCGTTCAAGCCACGGTGCCAATGCCGAAAGTGCTGACCGGACCCGAATCGTATCAGCATGTTATGCAGCTTCTAGACGAGGCAAAGGGAGGAGCGAACGTTCGCGAATTGAAAGGATTCCGCTTTCGTGTCGTCCCTGCCGCCTTGATGGAGCATCAATTTACGGCACGGTTTCTACAGGGGACGTTGCCTATCAAGTTGGAGGGATTCCGCCGACACTGGCTGGGGAAGGTGATCAGCTCCAGCGACAACGAAGTCGTCTATCACATTTGCCCTCCGGTGAATGGACTGCAGCGCTTGTTGGGGCGGATTCCGGGTCTCAAGCTGCACGTCGTTCACGGTAAGCAGGAGGGAGGAGCGGCCACAGTGGGGGTCGCCGCGACGTTGCAACCGCTGCCTCGAGGCGAGCACCTGCTGGAAGAACTGGGACCCCGAATCTTCGATAGCATTCGCCAATTCTTGCAGGCGGTACCGGACAGGCGGCGCGAAGAACGCTTTCGGCTCGGTAAGTCGCTGCGCGTCATGCCGGTATTCGGGAGCCGTGAAGTGGGTGAAGGCGTCGTCGCGCAGACGCTGGACATCTCGACCGCGGGGCTCGGTTTCTTTCTGCCGTGCCGGCCCGCTTCGCCCTCGGTTTTGCTGGAACTCGGTGCAGGTACGAGCATGCCGATCGTTCTGCCAGCGCGCATTATCCGGTCGGATCAGTGCCCGGACGGCCGCTACTTGATCGGCGTTTCATTCAACGCGGAAGTGTCGGCACCACTACCGAAGAACCCGAGTGCAGAATCGATCTTGCCCTAGTGGTGCATCTCACTTTCTCCCTTTCGAGTGGCGTCTCGGGTCCCGGAGCACCAATTCCTTCTACTCCCTTCGAAGACTCAGGGCGCGCCGCTAGTCCAGTTACTTCGCAGATTTCCATTCCAGCCCGAGTGCGGTCAGCTGCTCGCGCTTGGCGACCACCTCCCAAGGTGTGCCGCCATGTTCCTTGATGATTTTGTCCAAGAGCTTACGGGACGACGACGCCAATTTCTTGCCGTTGCTATCGCCGGAAAGCGTGGGTGTCGCAGCCAGTTTCCAGCCGCCGTGCCCTTCTTCAAGCGCCGGCACCTCGCGGCGAATCTGGCCGAGCATCGACTGATATTCCCAGACATAAGCGAGCTGTCCCTCGAGACGGGCAAGCATGAAATCGTAGTTAGCTTGCCAGCGCTTCGGTTCTGCGTCGCGCTTCTCACCCGCGGCTTTCAGATCCTCGTACGCTTCTCCCAGGCGTGCAAGGATCGGCGCCACTGCCCTCTCGTCGCGCATGATCTGGTTCTTCAAGTCGTTTTCGGCTCGTTTGCGATAGCCTTCCCGAACGACGGTCAGATTGCTCTTGAGTGTCTTCGCGACGTCCTTTACCTCCTTGGCCAATTTCGGAGGCGGCTGAGTTCCAGACACGGCATAAAGCAGGATCTGCGTCTTGCGAACCGCGGTCCGTAACTCGCTATCGCCATCTGCTTTCCCGGCATAGGCTTCCAAACGTGCGGGCGAAAACGGCGGCAACACTCGGAAATCGAGGCCGTCGTCCGGTGAGCCGTGCTTGATGGGCGGCACGGCAATGTCCGCAAGCAACTCGCGCAACTCAGCCTGGTATTTCGCAGGTAACGGCGGTGGCGCCGCGGCCACGGTCGGTGCCGGTGGCTGCGGTTCCTTCGCGTCGAACGAGGCGCCCGAATCCGGTGGTCGGCCGGTTAGATGGCTGATCTGCTTCAGCTTCAGGGGCTGCAGTTGCTTGGCGATCAGCTCGTTCACCGTCTCCGAGAGACGATCCAGCGGGATCAGGTCGTCAGGCTTTTGAATATGTTCCTGCAGCTTTAGCTTGCCCTCACTCGCTCTCTCTAACGATGTTTGCAATTTGTCGAGGAAGACGCCCATGACTTCGTCTTCGGTTTCGTACGAATGTTGCTCAGCTCCACAGGCGGACCAAACTTGCACGCCTGGCGGAGGCGTCGCCAGGGTCTCGGCTAACTTTTGACCCATCGCCTCGCCGCCCGGGCGCTCGGCGCCGACGACCGGGTTCAGGCGGCAAACATCCATCACGAGTACTTTCTGTCGAGCGCTGCAAGCCGCCAGCTTGTCGTAAACCGTTTTGAGCGAAAGAAGCGTTTCGGGCTTGTCCAGCTCGCCCTCCATCGGCACGAGATACACGCCGTCCGCGGATTCGACGGCATGACCGATGAAGAACACCATCACGCGATCTTGCGGCCGACTGGAATCGAGGAAAGAACTTAGAGTTTTCTCGATCACCGGCTTCAAAGGCGGGCGGGCATGACCGGCGGGCGCGACGTCGCTGAGGTGGACGATTTGGTTAAACGGAATGCGTAGACCGGTATTCAGCTTGTCGGGCAGGCCGGAGATCTTGCGCGAGCCTTGCGTTGGCAAGCCGGCGCCAACCGGGTTGGCGAACAAATAGTTATGGACGCTGATCAGGAGGGCGCGACGCGGAAACGGCACGCGCCGGTCCCAGGTATCGACTTCCGGCTGGGGCTGCGCTGCTGGGCCGCTATCCTTGATGACCTCGGTCGACACCGGCTCCTTCCCCGGGGTGACCTCCTCGTTTTTCTCGGCCACCGGAAGGAGGAGACTCCTGCCGAACCACAAGAAAACTCCGACACTCGCACCACTGAGCAGTAAGAGCAGACAGGCGGCAATGACGATCACGCTCGCAGAGATGCCCCTTCGACGCCGACGAGGGCGATCCGCCGAATCCTCGAGCGACTCGAACGGCGACCCGTCTGTAACGGGTTCGACGAAGACAGGTTCCGCGGCCTCCGCTTGCCGAACACTCGCCGGACGCTTGCTCTTATCGGGGCGGGGATCTTCTCGGCGTTCTTTCGTCGGTTTCACCGAAGCCGGCCGAGCGGCTGGTTCAGGAGAGGCTGCTGGCGACGCGTGCGGACGGGCATTTAATGTCATGCCGCAGTGTTTGCAGCGAATCGGCCGTTTCATCCACTCGGCCGGTATACGCAGTACTTTCTTGCATCCCGGGCAGGTCGCCTGAACAATGGCGGGCATCGCCGGATCTCCGCGGCAAGCACAAGCGAACGAGCACCCCGTGCCGATCTACCCGAGGCGCCGGCGGTTCCAACGTGCGTGCCACCTCCCCGCACGGTGAGGTCAGGCGCCACGCGAGAACCGGGCCCGACATTTATTGTGGGCTATTCCACGGGGGAAGCCAAGTCGAATGGCGACCCTCCGCGATGGTCATTGGCTTCTCGACAAATGCAGTCGCACGCGGTTCAGGGCCAGCTTTGCAGTGCGACGTCGGACTTCTGCCCGCGTCCCGGGCCAGTTGAACGGCGTGACTGCCGAACCTCCATCCCAGGCCAGGCCGACAAACACTTTGCCAGCTGGCTGGTCCGGACCCAGGTCGCCCGGCCCGGCCACGCCGACAGTGCTAACCGCCAGGTCGGTCCGCATCCGCGTTCGGCACCCTACGGCCATCGCTTCAACCACTTCAGGGCTCACCGCACCGTGCTGATCGAGCAGTGATTGGGGTACCCCGAGAAACTCGACCTTGATGCGATTGTCGTAGGAGATGATGCCGCCGAGGAACCACGCGCTGGCGCCGGGTACGGACGTCAGCAGGTCCCCGACCATGCCGCCGGTAACGCTTTCGGCAACGGCGAGCGTCTTGCGCTTCTGCGTAAGCAGTGCGATGACGACGTCTTGCAGTTCCTCTTCACCCGTGCCGAAGATCAGATCACCGAGGCGCTCGCGAATGGTGTGCTCCACCGGTGCCGCGAGCGCCTCGGCCTCGGCAAGCGTCGCGCCCTGTGCGAGAATTCGCAGCGAAATCGACGCTTCACTGACCGTTATACCCACTTCCGGAACATGCCCGCGTCGGGTCAGATCCAGGAGCTTCTGCTCGAGCGCCGATTCGCCGGCGCCGAAGGCGTTGAGCTTTCGTTCGATCAAGACGCCGGCGCTTATACCCAATGTCTCGATGCGTGGCTTGACTTGCGTTTCATACATCGCGTGCATTTCGGTAGGAACGCCGGGCATGGCGGCGAGATGACAGTTCCCGAGCTTCATCCAAATGCCGGGCGCTGTGCCGCGATCGTTGCGAATAACGTCGGCGCCGGCAGGAAACAGCGCTTGCACACGGTTCCGCTCCGGCATCTCTCTGCCGAAATGCTTGAACATCGCAGCGATGCGATCGTACGATTCCTGGTGGAAAACCAGCTCTACACCAGCGGCCTTGGCAAGCGCCTCACGCGTCAGGTCGTCTTGTGTCGGTCCCAATCCCCCGGTGATTAGGACCAGGGCGGCGCGATTTCCGGCGATGCGAAACGCCTCGGTGTTGGCTTCCAGGTCGTCGGCGACGGTCGTATGCCAGCCAACCGGAATGCCGATCTCCGCGAGCCGGCGGCTAAGCCATTGGCTGTTCGTGTCCAGGTTGCGGCCGCTGGTGAGTTCGCTGCCGATCGAGATGATTTCGGTTTTCATGGAAGACACTTCGAGGAATGGGATAAGGTATCGCTAAGTATATAGAGCCACCTCCTTGGACAAATCCGGATGACGCCATGGAAATGCTGGAAATCGGCGGCCTATCGATGCGCGATCGTTGAGTGGTGAAGCCGGCGGAGAGCACGGCAAAGCGCTTCGCCAGCGCCTCAGTATTCGCGATAGCACTCGCGCTGCGGGTTGGAGCATTCTTCCAGAGCAACGTGTTCACCGTCCGGGCCCAGAGCCTTGGAAGTGCACTGGCACCAAAAGTCGGTGATGCCGGCCTGGTACTCGGGGTCGGATTCGAACGAATCGCCGTAGACGAGCATCGATTTGCAATAGAGGAACTTGCAACGCGGCTGATAGGCAGGCTTGGCGGACATAAGCAATCTCCTCAGAGCGAACGGAAGAGACCAAAAAGCGCGTTGTCTCCTGCTGATTTCATTTGTTCTTCCATGTCACGGACACCACATTCGTCCACCCGCATTTCAGTCCCTTTATCAATGATCGTTGCTGACGATACGGCGCATCCGTCAGCAACGATCAACCCCGCGTTATAACCGTGTCACCCGCCGCGGCGACTCTGGAGAAACCCACCTGCCGTGTGGCATGCTTTCAAGGCCTGCGAGCAGTAGCTGCGCTCTGGAAAGTAGTACGGGCCTTGAAAGCATGGTCGAGCCTGCAACATGCTTTCCAGGCCCCGCAATTCACTGAAAGCAGATTGAGCCACCAGGCCTGGAAAGCATGGCACCCGGCCGTCAGCAACCATCAATGCAGCGTAATATCCGTGCCACTAGTCAGCTGCCCCGCACCGGACCACCGCTCCGTCACACTTCCCAGTACTTCTCACCACCGCTTGCAGCCACCAGCGCTCGTTTCACTGCCACGCTGATCAGCCGAAGTTTGTAGCCGTTCTGACTAAGCGCCTTGGCCCCTTCCGGCGCGGCATCGCCGGCGGCCCGGGCCGACGCCTGGTCGATGGCCTTCCCTTCGATTGCCTTGGCGGCGCCCTCAGCAACGTGCGGCGTCGGTGCGACGTGGCCGAGAACGATGCGGACATCGCTCGCCTTGCCGGCGTCGAGCTTGAAAGAGACAGCCGCTTGCACCAGCGGCCAGTCGTAGGACTGCTTGTGCCGGACTTCGTAGCTGGCGTTCTTGCGCCCTTGCCGCGGCACCGTCACCGACAGCACGACCTCGTTCGATGCCAGCACGTGCTCCCGATCGGCAGCCGAGTTCGGCGCGAAGAAGAACTTGTCGAGCGAGATCGTCCGTTTTCCCTTCGGGCCGAGTATCTCGGCTGTGGCGCCGAGGGCGATCAATCCCGGCGCCAAGGTCGACGGATGAACGATCACACACTGGTGGCCGCGCGTGAACACCGCGTGGTAGCGATTCTCGCCGTCCAGTGCGAAGCATTTGTCGCCGCCCTTGAGCAGGCAGTTGACGTGCTCGTCGCGGAAGTACCAGCAGCGATTGCGCTGGCATAAGTTGCCGCCGAGCGTGCCCATGTTGCGGATCTGCGGCCCGCCGATATCGCCGGCCGCCACCGCCAGGGCCGGGAATTCCTTCTTCACGGTCGCATGGGCAGCGATCTCGGCCAGCTTGGCGAACGCACCGATCTTCAACGCCTCGGGCGTTTCCTCAATCGCTGACAATCCTTTGACAGCGGACAGGCTGATGACTTTGTCCGGCTTGGCGACGTACTCCTTTTGCAAGTCGAGTAGGTCGGTGCCGCCGGCCAGGAGTTCGCTCGTGCCCCAGCGAGCGTCGAGTAATCCGACGGCCTGTTCAGCACTCGCGGGCCGATAGTAGGTGAAGTTTTTCATGGCCTGATGCTCTCCCTTTATGCTTTCGCCAAAGCCGCGAGGACCTTGTCCGGGGTAAACGGCGTCGTCGGCACGCGGACGCCGATGGCGTTGAAGATTGCGTTGGCGATGGCGGCATGCGTCGAAATCGTCGGCGGCTCGCCGATGCCGATCACGCCGCGCTCCGGCATATCGACCATCTGCACGACGATCTGCGGCATATCTTCAATGCCGCCGAGCTTGTAAAACTCCATGTTCGGATTGACCTGCCGGCCGGTTTGGCGGTCCATGATCCGCTCTTCGAACAGGGCGTAGTTCAGCCCCATGATCACGCCGCCGGCAACTTGCGACTCGACGCCCTGCAGGTTGACGATTAGACCGCAGTCTTGAACGGCAATCACTTTCGTCACGCGCACGACGCCGGTTTCCGTGTCGACGAGCACCTCGGCGACCTGGACGCCGCCGACACCGACGTTCGAGACGTTCTTGCTGTTCTCGTTCTTGGAGTCCTCGTATGTCCAGCTGCCCTCACCCTTGGCTTGATCCATGCCCAGGCGAGCGCAAGCCTGTTTCCAGTCCCAGCTATTCTTGCTGTCCTTGTCCGTAACCTTGCCGGCCTCGATGGTAAGGTTTTCCTTCTTCGCACCGAGTTTTTCGGCGATTTTCGCAAACAGGTCGTCGCGAGCGGCCAGCGCCGCCACGAGCGTTGCCGGCGCCTGCGACGGACAGGTTGTGCTGCCGCCGCTGCCGGTCGACGCGCCATACTGGCTTTCGCCCAGTTCCACTTTGATGTCGCTCGGCTGCAGCCCGAGAATCTCGGCTGTTACGATCGCTGTAACCGTGCGCTGCGCTGTGCCGAGGTCCTGAGTCGACGATCGGGCCAGCACGGAGCCGTCGGAAGCGATCACGACGGTGCACTCGTTCTTCTGGGGGCTGGCCTGTCCGCCCCAGGTGTGCAGGGCCATGCCGATGCCATGGGCGTACGGGCCCTTTCGTGGTCCCTTCCCCGGCGCATGCCATTTTTCCCGCCAGTTTGACAGACGAGCGGCCAGCGTCAGCTCGCGCTTGTAGATGGTGTTTCTTAGTGCTGCCAATGAAGTCGGCGCCGACTTGATCGCCTCCGGATCGTTCTGCGGCAGGTTCTTGTAGCGGATGCGCAGCGGGTTGACGACGAGCTTGCCCGCCAGGTCGTCAATCGCGCAATCGGTGAAGAAGCAGCTCTGCGGATGGCCGGGCGCCCGCATGGCACGCTGCGTCTGCGTGTTCAGGCGGACGACCGTATGCTTGGTTTTGCTTTCGAACGGATAAACGTAGGGGAGCGGGCCAACCGTGGCGCCGTTGCCGACCCCGGGGCTGCCATAGGTGTCGACATCGTAAGCTGTGACGCTGCCGTCCAGTGAGCCGCCGATGCGGACCTTCCCGTAGGCCGACGGCCGAACGCCGCCGACGGTCACTTCCTCGGCTCGATCGAGCATCAACTTCACGGCAGCGCCGGCCTTGCGCGCCAGCTCGGCGGCCACGATTCCCTGCACATCGGGTCCGAACTTGCTGCCGAAGCCGCCGCCGACGTAGTGAGTGATGCACTTCACTTTGTTGGCCGGCAAATCGATCTTTTGATTGGAGAAATGCGCAGCCAGAGCCTGAGCCGTACCGACAACCGCTTGCGTGGACGCCCAGACCGTCAGACCCCCATCCTTGTCCCATTCGGCAACAAGGCCGTGCGGCTCCAGGCACTGATGGCAGATATTCGCGACGCCATAAGTGCCTTCGACGATGACGTCGGACATGGCCATGCCGAGCTCGAACTCGTCTGTCTGTTTCTCCATCGGCGGCCGAACGTTTTTCTGCCCGCGAGGCGGAGCGGTGCTGCGATCGTTCTTGAGGGCGTCCTCTTCCACGACGAGCGCCGGGCGAACCTCGTACTCAATGCGAACCGCACGCAACGCATCGTTGGCGTGCTCTTCCGTGTCCGCAGCCAGACCGAGGATTTCGTCGCCGGCGTAGAAGAGTTCGGCTCCGGGCTTGACGATGTTGTGAATCGCCTTCACGCCCGGCATCGCTTCGGCAGCCGACGTGTCGATCGTCTTCACAACGGCGCGAGCGTACGGACATCGCAGAATGCGTCCGTGGAGCATTCCCGGACGGTTGATGTCGTAGCTGTATTTGGCGCGGCCCGTGGATTTCGCGGGACCGTCCAGTCGAGTCACGCGCGTGCCGAGAATGCGGCGGTTTTCCGGCCATGCAACGGTCATGCTTCGCCTCCCTTCTTCTCAGGGGCGCCCTTGCCACACAGTTCGGCGATGGCGTGACGCATTTGCTCGTAGGTGCCGCAGCGGCAGATGTTGCCGGACAGAGCTTCCTCGATTTCAGCGGGCGTCGCCTTGGGATTGGCGTCGAGAGCAGCCCGTAGCGAAACGACGAAGCCCGGCGTGCAGAAGCCGCATTGCTGTGCATCGTGTTGCACGAACGAGGCCGGAACGGCGTCGAGCTTGCCGTCGGCGAAAAGCGCCTCGGCTGTTTTGATCTTTCGCCCCTGAGCTTCCAGCGCGAACGTCGTGCACGAATAAACCGGCTTGCCGTCTAACATCACCGTGCAGGCGCCGCAGGAGCCACGGTCGCAGACGCGTTTGCAACCCGTGACGTCAAGGTAGTTGCGAAGCGCGTCGAGCAACGTGACGCGCGGCTCGACCTTCGTGGTCATGGCCGCGCCGTTGACGTCCAACGTGAGTTGAACCGGGCCCGGGCCGATAGCGACGGCCGCGTCGGCCGCCGGCTGCTCGGCGTGTAAAGGTAACGGGGCCAGTGCCGTGACGGCCGCCGCGGCGCCGGCAACGCCGGTTCCGCGGAGGAAATCGCGTCGCGACGGCCCCGGCTTGGAGATCGTCGGATTCTTGGTGTCGTTCATTGCGCAAGAGCCTCCCACAGGATCGCATGCGACTAAAGCGCCAGGGGGCGAAAGCTCGGCTTTAGGACTTGGCGGGATTCTAGGCTGCGGATGAGCGAGGTACAAGCAATTTGCTGGAGGGGAGATCTTTTAGGAGGCGCGCGAAACTGTCCGACGGCCTTGCATCTGACAATTGAGAGACGTTAAGCCGAATAATAATCGCGCATCAGTTCGGCGACCCACTCGGGTTCTCGAACCTCCGAGCGCGGGCCGAACTCTTTGAAATACGGCTTCACATCGAGCACCGGAGTACCGTTGACGGCATCGAGTGCGCGTACGCAGAGATTCAATCCGTCGACGTAGAGCAGTTCGCAACAGGAAACGCCGATGCGATTCGGCCGTCGCTTGGCCCGCTGGGCCAGAATGCCGACGCTGGGCCAATCGGTTCGATTGCGAGGATGGCGAGCGCCCGTCTCGACCTCATTTTCGGGGACGCGGTGCAAGAAGTAGATCACTTCCAGATGAGAGAATTGTTCCAGGCCCAGGATCGATTCCGGCGAGAAGCGAGACGAGTCGAGCTCGATCACCGACGTCGTCGCTCCCCAGTGGTCGTCGGTGAGTTCCGAGCGCGGGCAGCGGACAATGCCGATCGGCCGAAGGCGGATTTCTAACTGGAACGGATCGTCCGCCTCCGGCATGGCATGTCCTCCGTTCAGCCTTCGAGCGACGTCAAGCGGCCGGTGCTGTCGCCCTGCGTCGACGGGTGAACGCCCATGCGGTCGAGCAGCGACAGGTAGAGATTCATCAGCGGCGTTTCCTTCGCATACTGGATGTGACGTCCGGGCTTGAGCGAGCCGCCGCCCTTGCCCAGGAGCAGAATCGGCAGATCGTCGTGATTGTGGGCGTTGCCGTCGCTATTGCCGCTGCCGTAGACGATCATGGAATGATCGAGCAGCGTCCCGTCGCCCTCGCGAATACCTTTGAGTTTTCCGAGCATGTAGGCGAGCGCGGAGACGTGGAATTGATTGATCTGATGCAGCTTTTCCAACTTTTTCTTGTCGTTGCCGTGGTGCGAAAGCTCGTGGTGGCCTTCGGGAATGCCGATCGCTTTGTAGCTGCGGTTGCTGCCTTCGTTGGCAAACACGAAAGTGCTCACGCGCGTCAGGTCGCCCTGGTAGGCGAGTACGAGCAGGTCGGCCATCAAGCGGAGGTGTTCGGCGTAATCGCGCGGGATGCCGACCGGCCGTGTGATCTTGGACTGGCCGACTTCAACCACCGGGCGGGCTTTGCGAATTCGTTCTTCAATCTCACGGACGCCGGTCAGATACTCGTCCAACTTTCGCTTATCTGCTGCGCCAAGCTTGGCTTCCAGGCGTTCCGTGTCGTCCAGGACGAAGTCGAGGATACTCTGGTTGTAGCGCTGGTGTCGGACGTCTTTGCCGTCGTCGCCGGCAGTCCCGAACAGGCGTTCAAAAACCAGGCTGGGGTCGATCTCCTTTGACATCGGCGTCGATTCGCCGCGCCAGGACAGATTCGACGAATAGGCACAGCTATAGCCGGTGTCGCAGCTACCGGAGTTTTGTCCGCCTTCGCAGCCGATTTCCAGCGACGCGAAGCGCGTCGCCTTGCCGACGTGTCCCGCGGCCACCTGATCCGCTGAGACGCCGGCGCGGATGTCGGCGCCGTGCGTCTTTCGGGCTTGTCGACCCGTGAGGAACGCACTCATGGCTCGAGCGTGGTCGCCGCCACCGTCGCCGTTGGCACGAGCCTTGTCGAGCGTCAGACCGCTCAGTACGAGCATGTCATTCTTGAAAGGAGATAGCGGCTCGAGAGTCGGCGGCAGTGCACTCAGCGCGCCCGCGGCCTTCGGCCGCCACTCCGCCATGTTGATGCCGTTCGGGACATAGAGGAATGCCAGGCGCAATGGGGACGCCGCGCTGCTTGCACCAGCGAGCGTGCTCGGCACCATTGCCTCCAGGAAGGGCAAGGCAATCGATACGCCCACGCCCTTCAGTACGGTTCGGCGCGAAAGAAGTCGGTTCATTTCTTTGCAATCCCTTGGGGCATTCGCTTGCGGAATGGTTCGCTATGTACAACCGCCAGAA
>Ga0326727_10005862_pt1 | contig 34508 bp, 24 predicted proteins | sample MB2enrmetagenome_FD_207643 | JGI IMG/M metagenome (GOLD analysis project Ga0326727, IMG submission 207643) | Lab enriched peat soil microbial communities from McLean, Ithaca, NY, United States - MB29MY | ecosystem: Environmental > Terrestrial > Soil > Wetlands > Peat | place: USA: New York...
CAGAATGCCGTGTACGCCGGTCCGGAAATGAATTGCAGGATCGCTGCATCGCTGTATCCAAAGCGGCGCAGCGTGTTCTCCCAGACCGCTTCGGTTCCATTCACCGCCAGCGCCAGATTGATGCCATCGAGCGCCATCCAATCGAGTTCGCGTTCCCACGCGGGCCAGTCCGCAAACGCGAACGAGTAATTGAAAGTGCAGTAGTTCAGGAAATACCGATACTTGAAACGTGAAGTTCGATGCACAGGCCGCGCCAGCTCGGGAAGAACTTTGACTGGCGCAAGGTTGTTGCCAACCTGCGACATCGAGCGATGGCAATAGTACCGCAGATAGTAGTTCAGCCCCATCGGCGCGCTGGACGGATCGGATGCCCGAATGACGAGCTTGCCGCCCTCCGTTCGCAGATCGAACACATCGTCCCCGCGCTCTTTCGGAATGCGGATGAGAATTAGCTTCCCGTCCATCCACGGGACAACTCTGTGCGCCAGATCCAAGACCGGCTTCAGTTCCAACACTGATGAAGGCAGTACGTCTGCTTGCGATGTAGGGGGAGCTATTGCATCAAGTGGATGGGGCAGTGTCGCGATCAGGATCAGGAGGAACCAAGCTGAGTTCGCTAGCTTTTGCATGGACAACACCTTCCGGCGAACTTCAGCGCGCAACCACTCCACCTTAGGCGAGTGCGTGTTCGGCAGGACCCGCATTCCTCGGATGCTTTCGCATCGAGCCTCAGTTGGAGAAATCACCCGCTGAAATCAGTAAACAAACGGAGATTCCTTTTTAGCGTAGGATTGGTCCACTCAGAACTTTCATTCCGTAGCTGCAGTACCACCCGGCAGACGCACGGTGAACAAGAGACGCTCCATAGACGAGGTAGCCTGGTCGGATTCGGAACTCCCTTTCGTGAGGCGCATCATCTGATTTAATTCTTCAGCAGCTTTGTCACTCTCTCCCATCTTGAGGTAGGCAGTGCGCAAGAGACCATGCGCGAGATAGAGTGTCGGCTGAAGCCGCACAGCGGTGAGAAGTTGTTGAACGGCGGCCTTGTAGTCTCCCTCATCCAGGAGAATCTGTCCGTCCAGTGCCCTACTTGCGGCATCTTCGGGGTTTAAGGTCACTGCCTGAAAGATGGCCTTCTGCGCCTCCGGCAGGTTGACCGGGGTCGTGTTTGTGATGGCTAAAGCTTCGTAATAATAAGCGTCCGCTTCCCGGCATCCGAGGGCAATCGCTAAATCGAGCATCTGCGTCGCTTGCCTCGATTTCAGTTCGTCCTGCAAGATCATACCGTTCACGAGGTATGGGAGGTCCCACGCCGGCCAGCGGGACTCAATTTGCGCCAGCACCTTCATTGCTTCTTCGCTCCGCACCTCGTCGGCGTGGGATCTCCCATGCGCCATCGGCAACTCAAGAGCAATCGCCCGCGCCAGCCACAAGTTAGGCGCATCCGGGATCAGGCGGGTGGCATCTTCCAGCAATGCTGCCGCCTGCTTGAATTGGCCGTGTTGAATCAGAAACGCAGCGGCCTCAAAATACATATCGGCACGCCGGGGGGCCGCGCCAATACCTCGTTTCAGCGAGTCCGCCGCTTCTGCGGTTTTGCCCATAGAATCCAGGATCTGGGCGCGAAGTATAAAGTAATCGCCGGCGCGTTGGTCGGCGGGAAATTCATCGAGTTGGGCCAGTCCGGCTGCGGGGCTGACGGAATGGAACACGGCGATTGCCAGGTCGAGCTTCGCATTGGGCACCTTTTGAAGGAATTCCGCCGCCAAACCATACTGCTCATGCTCCAGTAGGGCTTTCCCGCAATCGGCCAGAGTGGCGGTATCGGCTCCCGCCGCAAGCACCTCCTGAAATACTGCGGCAGCGCGCTTGCTTTCTCCTTGGTCCAATAGCATCCCGGCAAGGCGGGCCTTGAGAGCGACATCGTTTGGGTTCTCATTAACCGCGGCTTGTAATGATTCGAGATACCTGGCGTCCTGCTGCTCCGGGGAGAGAGCGAGAAAATCAAGCAGACCCGCGTGTGGGTGAAGCTGGCCGCCGCCGGCAGCGGCTTCCTTGAATGACGCTAACACCGCCTTGAGCTCCTCCGTGCGACCCAGTTTTTCGAGTGCCTGGCTGTAATGAATCAAAATGGCCCGATCGCGGGGAGCTAACTTGACTGCCTGCTGCAAGAGCATCGCTGCTTCCTGCGGCTGATCGTGTCTCAAATAGATTTGGGCTTGCCAGTCCAGAATCCGTGGATTGTTAGGATCGATTTTCCGAAGCGCCTCGAAATCTGCCAGTGACTGGTCAAGCCTGTTATTCTGGAAATTGAGTGCCGCACGCGTGTACCGAGCCTCAAACATCGTCGGATCGAGCTTTAGTGCCTCATCCAGATGGGCCAGAGCCTTTTCCGGACTGTCCGTTGCTTCACCTGCGCCGAGTTCATACTGGCCTTTCGCGTCCTGCGGGTGCCTGAGCACGAATTGCTGAAGTTTGGGAAGACCTTCTTCGAACCGGCCTTCGAGGATCAACGAGAAGCCCAGCTCACGCCGGGCAACCTCGTCGGCAGGACGCAGTGTCAGGTACTTTTCCAAGGTGCCGGCGGTGTCCTCATAGTACCCGAGCGCTTCCGTGGCCTGAGCTAAAAGCAAGAGCACATCGGCGCGACCCGGGGCCAATCGCGCCGCTCGGTACAGGACAGCACTTGCCGTCAGAGAATCCTTCGTCGCAATCAACAGCTCCCCATAGGCGTAGAGAGCATCCACGTCTTCCGGCCTTGACCGCAGAGCAGCCTCGAACACCTGTTGCGCTCGCTCGAGGTGCCCGGCACGGCGCGCGGCCACCCCGAGGTTGTACAGAACGTCGAAGTTCGAGGGGTCGGCTCTCAAGGCCTCGCTGAATGATTTCTCCGCTCGATCGTATTGTTGACATTGGGCATAGCCCAGGCCAATGGAAAAACTAAAGTGTGGGTCTTGATCTGTTTTCTCTTCGAGCGCGCTGAGCACCGGCATCGCTGGCTTGCAGTTGCCCATGAGGACGAGGGCTTGAGCCTTCAGCAGTTGCGCAACGGGTTGGCTTTGATCGGTTGCCGCGAGACGGCTCAAGCACGCCAGAGCTTCCGCGCCGTCCTTCCGCTCGACACTCATGTCGGCGAGTTGCAGGTTCGCGTTCACCTGATGCTGATCAATCGCCACAACGCGTCGAAAACTTTCTTCAGCTTTCTTGGGATTCCCCGCGGCAAGATAGTGGTTCCCGAGATTGTTCAATAGTGCAGTAGACCTGGGTGCGATCTGGAGAGCGCGGCGGTAGAACTCCTCGGCCTCGGAATATTTCCGCTGGGAGTCAAGAATAACCGCCATGAGGCTCAAGGCCGAAAGGTCGCGAGGATGAGCGCGCAACACGGATTCGAGCGCGCTCTCGGCATCGGCAACTCGGCCTTCCTGAAAATCCGTTGCCGCTTTTCGAACAATGGAACTCGACGCTTGAGGGAGAGCAAGACTCGTCCCGGCAAAAAGAAAGAGGACGGCACCGGACGCCGTCCTTCGAAAGGCCTGAGACCAACTTAAGCGAGACCGAATCACAGGACTCAATATTACACACCTACATCCCGACCCTCAATGGCCTCGCAGCCTCGAAAAACCAAACAGGAGCGATGGGTGGCGCATACGTCCCGACGCCTTTTGTCGGGATGTATGCGTCCGACGCCCCGATCCGCGCAATAGCGTGGCGCAGACATGCCAAAGAACGGCACGTCTGCGCCACCCTGTCTTTTGATGAGCTTTCGCGGGCCGAAAGCCCAAGGTGACAAAGCTAAAAATACAACTTCAGGGCCATCTGGATCACGCGCGGCGAGTTTGCGTCCGGCCCAGTTATCTGCCCGAAGGTGGAGTTGTTCCACGTGCCGCCTTGGCCGGTTATTGTATTGTAGCCAGTCCAAGCGACGCTTGAATTGATGTTGCCGAATTGCGGGTGATTGAAGGCATTGAACCATTCTGTACGGAGTTCGAGGTGCATGCCTTCGCGAAGCCTGTTCATGGAAAATTCTTTGAAGAGCGACAGGTCCGCGTTCGCCGTGCCAGGGAGATGCATCCAGGGCAGGGTTCGCGGCGCGTCGCCGAGTGTGTACTCCGCGGGCTCTTGGAAGACCTGCGGATTGGCAAAGTATCCGCCACCCTGGGCCAGCGGGAGGAACCACTTGGACTTCGAGTTGGCCTTTGGCGTGCCGACCAATTGCGGAGCCTGACCACCGTAGCCAGGCAGCGGATTATTACCTGACGAAAGTGTGACCCAGAGGGGCTGGCCATCGTCAAACCGCCAGATGCCGTTCGTCTGCCAGCCTCCGATAATCGCGTCGAGCACCCGATTCATCTTGGCGCCAAAGTGCTTCCCGCGGCCAAAGGGCAATTGGTAGACGTAACTGAACTGAAACACCTGCGGGATGTTGTATTGAGAGACGGACCGAGCCAACTTCAAGTTATTGGGATCGAGGGGTTTGGGGGCGGCTCCACCGCCTGTTCCACCCGCATTGCCTGGAATCGAAGAATCGTCAATCGATTTCGACCACACATAGGTGGCTAGAAACTGCAGCCCATTGGAAAAGCGCTTCTCAAGCCGCAATTGCAACGCCTCATAGCTCAAATTGGCCCACGGCGGACTGGCGATGTCGAAGCCTGAGAATTGAGGATAGGGATAGTCGAGCTGTAATTGAGATGTAGTTGATGTGCTATTGGGTATGATCCCGTAGAAGGGATTGGGGATTGGGGCTTGCAGCGCCGTGAGCTGCGCCGGCGTCATACTCTCCTCTTCCTTGCCTAAATGATTGAGATCGAGATTGCCGCCAATTCCAAAGAACTGATGCGTTCCCTCTTGGCCGACATACTCCGCTTCGAGGAGCATATTTACCGGCAATTCGTGCTGGATTCCGAAGTTCCAGGACTGCATATAGGGCGTCTGGTTCATTATCCGGTCGAACCCGTTGGGCGCTGAAGCGCCGTTGCCAATCTGGGTCGCCAATCCTAACGAGCTACCCGTGACGGGCACGATGCCATTCGGGAAGGGGTTGCTGAGTGTGCCCCAAGGAATAAGGCCGGCATAATTATACGACGGGAACCAGGTGGTAGTCCCGTCAAACCCCGGATCGTTGGGAGTTATCGCGTTTGCATTCGCCGATGCCCGCGACATGCCATAGTAGATTCCGTATCCGGTGCGGATCACGGTCTTATCGTTCAGGTTGTACGCCAGGCCGATGCGCGGCTGAATATCCCGGAAATCGGTGTTAATGGCCGAGCGCTCACCTGGGTTGGCAAACATCAGGCCGCCATACAGGATGGGGTACCCGGGGACAGTCGAAGGATAAGCCACATTGGGATCGAGCCAGCTCAACTCGTTGTGCCTTTCCGTCTCTGGCAGGCTCAAATCATAACGAAGCCCGACGTTGACCGTGAGCTTCCGGCTGGCATGAAAGGCATCCTGCGCGTAGCCAGCCCAGGCGTGGTTTTGGGTGAAAAGCCACGCCGGAATTTCGTACTGCCCCCAATTGCCGCCGGATCCGACGAGCATACCCGCCAAGGCGTCCCCGCCCGTCCCCCCAATGCCCGTGTTCTGCGCCAGGGCATTTCCGTTGTAGCTAAACAGTCCATTGGGCGTGCCGGGTTGCGAGAAGTTGTAACGGTTCAGGCGAAATTCGACGCCGAACTTCAAATCGTTGCGCCCCCGGATATGGGTGAGCGAAAGGAGCAAATCGTGCGTTTCCGAGTTGTCAATCAGGGTAGCCCACGGGGCTCCCCCAATGGATTGGTTATTGTTGCCGACGTTCGCGTCCGCTTCACGGCCGTAATCTATTATCGTCGGAAGCGTCTTGAAACCGGATGTATCAATGTAGGAGGGCATCCCCAGCGCGGCTACCGGATCCGCCGCCCCAGGCACTAAGTGGCGCGTAATGCGCGTAAAGCCGTAGGAAAGATTAAGCACCGTTGTCGGGCCGAAAGTGTGCACGAAATCCAGCGCCACGAGATGGGCATTTTGAGGTCCGACCCCCCCCGAACATGGATCGGCTATGTTGTGGAAGCAGTTCAGGGCTAGCGCATTCGTGAGCCGTTGGGCATATTTCCCGCTCAGCCTGTCGCGCTCGCCAAAATTCTGATCAATTTTCAAGTCCCACTGGTCATTGTTAAGCGCAGTGGAACCGGAGGTGACCCAGTTGAGGAATGGGCTATAGCCCCCGCCTGGCGCTCCCGAATTGAAGTTCGGCGCCGGGTAAAACTGAAACATTTTCAACATGGCGGGATCAAGCATGTTCCCGGGCTTCGCGGGCAATGTGACGCCTGTTCCGGCCAGGTTGGTGCCGGGGCTTTGGTACGCGGCCATGTTGTTATTCGGGATGGGGGCCCCACTCTCGGCACTATAACCGTGGGTCGAGTCGTAGACGGCGGTGTAGGGGTCCCACAGTTGGCCATTGGGATCTGTGCACACACCAGTGTATTTCGTGCCAGACACCGGGTCCGTGTACGTCCCCGTAAAGGTCCCCGGCCCGTTGCCGTCGAGTTCGCTAACGTCGTTGCAGAATCCGCTGAAGTCCCCCGTCTTCTCACCCGCGCTGGGCACGCCGGCGGTCGCACTTGCCAGCTCCTTCTGGCGTGTGCCCTCATAGTCGAAAAAGAAGAAGGTCCGGTTCTTGCCGTTATAGAGGTGAGGGATGTATACCGGCCCGCCAACCGTGCCGCCAAAAACGTTCCGCTCCAAGTGCGGGAGCTTGTTCAGGGGCGCCGGGAATTGGTTTTCGAAGTAATCCGCGGAATCGAGCTTGTTGTTGCGCAGGAAGTCGTAGGCGCTGCCATGGATTTGGTTCGTGCCCGAACGCGTGATCAGGTTGGTGATGGTCGAGCCCGAGTTTCCGTATTCGGCGCTGAAATTCGTTTGCTGCACTTTGAACTCCTGGACCCCATCCACCGAAGGGGTATAGGCAACACGACTCGTTAGCCCCCCGAAGTCCACTCCCCCCGCTGTAATGCCATCAATGAGCACGTCGGAAGTGGCAGCGCGGCTGCCATTAGAAACGAAGTTGTTCGATTCCAAATAGGGCATTTGCACTCCAATGTTGCCATAGGTGGAACCGGGCGGCTGAATGACTCCCGGTGCGAGGAATGCCAGGTCAAGCACCGAGCGGTTCAAAAGCGGCATATCGTTGATGACCGTCCGGCTAATGGTCTGGCCCCCCGCATCACTGAGGGTATTGAGCAGTGGCGCCGCGCCCGTGACCTCGATGGCCTGCGTGATGTTTCCGACCTTCAGATCGAAGTTTATCTCCACGCGCTCCGTCACATTCACGGTCACTCCCGGTTTCTTCACCGTCTGGAACCCGGGAGCGCTGGCGGAGACATCGTAAACGCCCGGCTGAACGTAGGGAAAAACGTACAGGCCTTCAATGTTCGTCTTGGACGTCGTGGTCACGCCCGTTGCCGTGTTGGTGATCGTCACCGACGCGTTCGGTATCACCGCACCGCTCGTGTCGCGCACCGCGCCCAAGACGCTGCCTGCGGCCCCCTGGGCGAACGCAGGCGGGCTTAGCAGAACACAGAAAGCACAGAAAGCGCCCAGGGCGACCAGAACGCTCCTGAGCCTTCCGTGCGAGAAAAGGCGATAATTTTCGCGATTTCGATATAAATTCATCTCCACTCCTCTCACTCCGCGCATGTCAACTCCTCCCACTTCGCGCATGCTGCGGATGGTTTTTACACAATGCTTCGTGACGCTTCCAGTGAAATTTCCATTTTTAACTGCCGTTCCGTATTTACAAGCAGCGCCTGCCTTGCACTAGCCATCCCACCGTTTCTAAGAACCCGTCGCTGGCAAAATTGACTTGCTCTTGCAGACCGAATGTACGATGGCGCTGTAGCGATCACCACGGTAGACGGCACGCGTGAGTTCAAGAGGGCGCCCGTCTTCCATATAGGAATTAACGCGCCAGCGCGAGCGCCAGGGCACGTTGTACATCGGCGCGCTTCGGGGCCAGCCGCGCGGCTTTGGTGAGTAAGGCGATGGCGCCTTCACCGTCGCCGGCGCGCCCTCGCAAGCGGCCAAGCTCCAGCAACACGTCAACATTGTCGGGTTGTTGCCGGAGCAGTGTCTGGAAGTCGACCTCGGCGCGCTGGTCGTGGCCGGCCCCCACCGCCGCCAGCCCCAGGTTGTACAGCACGTCAGGATCGCCCGGGGCTTTCGCCAAGGCGCGGGAAAAAGCCTTCTCGGAGCGCGCGAACTGCCCCATTCTACTTAGCGCCAGGCCCGCGGAAGAATGCACGCGCGGGTCCGCGTCATAGGTGTTCTCCAGGGCCGCGATGACGCCGAAACTCTCGTCCTTGCGGCCTGCCCAGTACAACGCTTCGGCGCGCAACAATTGCAGCGCGGGAGCGCGCAGGTCCGGCAGACGGCTGAGAAACTCGAGCGCTGCGGCACCCTCGTGGCGATCGACCGCGAGGCGCGCCAGTTGAAGATGCGCGTTCTGGTCTGACGGGTCGATGCTACAAGCCTTCTCAAACTCCAGACGCGCGCCTTCCGCGTCGCCCTGCCGAAGCAGATGATTGCCGTAATTGTCCAACAGCAGGACCGAATCCGGGGTCCGGCGCAAGGCCTCTCGGTATAGCGTCTCGGCTTCACCGAGCTTTTGCTGGCCATCCAACGCCGCGCCCAACAGGCCGCTGGCGCGCACGTTGCCGGGGTGCTCGCGCAGAAACACACGCAAACCTGACTCGGCCTGGGCGAACTGCCCGTGCTCGACCGCGGAAGCTGCCCTGGCCAGTGCGTCATCGGCCTTGTCCACCGCGCGTCCCAGCCCAACCGCGCAGCAGAAAAAACAAAGGATTCCCAGCAGCTTCACGGGAGTCCTCATTCGTCTCCGGAAAGTGCGATAACACATTTTGAACTCACAGCAGGGTAGGGACCCAAATTCAGCACAGTCGCAGCGTAAAACGTCGGCCAGTATAGGGAATAGAGAGAAGTAACACAACGTTATACCTGTTAGTGCCAACCGCCTTGCCAGTTACCTGGCTACCTTCCGCCTTTTCAGGTAAATGCTGACTGTGAGTCGCCCGGTAACTGGTTACAGCTTGAGTCCGTTAACCTTTTCGGGTATACTGTGCGGCGGAAGGCGTCTTTGGTGGGTTTGCATGGCAGATTCATTCGAGCTGGAGAAACAAGAGCTCGAACGGGTTCTAGGCTCGGGAAACTTTCCCAGAGCCCCGTTACAGTGCAAACTGCTCAAGTACATCTGCGAGGAACACTTCGCGGGAAGGTCAGATCGAGTTAAGGAATATACCCTCGCCACCGAAGTCTTCGGAAAAGGCGCGGATTTCGATCAGAGCCAGGATGCCATCGTGCGCGTTGAGGCTCACCGGCTTAGAAAGAACTTGAAGGAGTATTACGAAGGGGTAGGCGCCAACAACCCGGTCCGGATTGTCCTCGAACCCGGGCATTACGTGCCGAAATTTGTCACCCGGACAGGAACTTCCGCGACGGCTGCCAGCGCGGATACGACGCGCCCTCAGAGCCAGGGAGAGCCTCCCGTTGGCGCTGTGCAGCTCCGCGCCGGGACTAGCGGACCGAACGTCAGCCGACGCGCTCGCCCGACGGCCGCCTGGGTGCTCGCAGGGCTGGTCGTCGTGCTCACTCTCCTCCTTCTGCGCTGGATGTCACATTCTGTCCAGCCTCGGGAGCAGCCCTTGTCGGCTAATGCGGCGGGCCTGGCCGGCGCTCCTGCGTCAACCGAACCGGACGACGCCGTACGTATCCTTGCCGGCTATACGCGCGGGGATTACATTGACCGGCAAGGAAAGCCCTGGACAAGCGACCGCTATTACTCAGGGGGGGAGATCTCCTCTCAGGCTCACCAGTTTATCGCCCGTACGACCGATACCACGATGTTCGAACAGTGGCGGCATGGCGAGTTTTCCTACGATATTCCATTGAAGCCGGGTGATTATGAGCTTCACCTGTTCTTCGTCGAGCCGGAGTTTGGCCCTGACGCGCCGCATGGCGGGGGTGAAACCAGCCGCATGTTCGACGTGCTCCTGAACGGGAAGCCCCTCCTGTCCCAATTTGACATTCTAGGTGACGTAGGTAGGAGCGAAACCGCGGATGAACGAGTATTCACTGGCATCCATCCGTCCTCCGACGGGAAGCTGCATTTACGGTTCGTGAAAAGGATCGATTATCCCTTGGTCAGCGCTATTGAGCTGGTGCCGTGTTTACAGGGAAAGATGCGCCCCGTCCGCATTATAGCCAGCGACAACACCTACACCGACCACAACGGGAATATCTGGCTTCCGGACCGCTATTTTGAGGGGGGAAGATTACTCACGGACAAGGTATCAATCAAAGGCTCGCCAGACCCGGACCTCTATTTGAGCCAACGCTTCGGTTACTTCAGTTACTCCATTCCTGTGGCCGCGGGTTCGAAATACTCGGCCACGTTCCACTTCATGGAGGCTTTCTTTGGCCCTGGCAATCCGGGCCGGGGCGGCGTGGACAGCCGCCTGTTCGATGTGTATTGCAATGGCACGGTGTTGCTCCGCAACTTTGACATCTTCAAAGAGGCCGGAGGGGAAAATCGAGCCTTGGCGAAGACCTTCCATGGCATCGTTCCAAATGACCAGGGGAAGATATTCTTCAACTTCGTGCCCGTACGGAATTATCCCCGCATCAATGCCATTGAAGTTTCCCCCGAGTAGATTAGCCCCAAGCTCTGATTTTGGGAGGCGGCCTGACTGAGAACAATCCACTGCTGATTTCTGTTCTCAATGACGAACTGGCCAAACTTGTCCGCCCGTGGAAGAATCGGGAGCTTCGGGTGATGGCGTCGGAGCTTGGATACTACGGTGGCGTACTGGGCGCTGCCGCGCTCGCTTTCGAACGGGCGTTTGACTCCAAACACGGCGGGCAAAACTACGCCCAAACAACCGTGCATGTCGGCTAACATCTTCCTGCGGTTCAGAGCCACGGTCATATGGCTTCAGGGAGCGAAGATGGGGAGCTTGGTTTCAACTGTTATTCTGGAGGTGGATCGTGTTGAAATTCAATCGCCGGGAGTTCACTAGAGTTTTAGCTGGCTCAGGAGGTATCGGCCTGTTCAGCGTAGCCACCGAGGCGGGATCCCCGAAGGTGAGTGAATCTAAGCCAGGGCCGGGTTCCATTACTGACGTTCAGGGCGTAAGGGTCGGGCACTACACGGACTCGCGCCGGCCCACCGGTTGCACGGCCATTCTTTTCGACAATGAGGTTAGCGCCGGCGTGGACTACGACGGCTCGGCGCCAGGCGAGCAATTAGGTGTGATGTTGCAACCCACCAGCCTGCTGGAAGGAATCCACGGCATCTTGCTGGCAGGCGGAGGCCCTATGGGGCTCGCAGCTGTGCCGGGAGCCGTGAAGTACCTTGATGAGCACCACATCGGCTATGACTGGGGTGTTCCAAATATTCGTGTTCCCATCGTGGTGGGGGCCGTCATTGACGATCTCCCCATCGGCGATGGGAGAATACGCCCCGATGCGGAGGCGGGATACAAGGCATGTCAGGCGGCTTCCGCTGGGCCGGTCGCCGAAGGAAACGTCGGAGCAGGTGCCGGAGCAACTGTTGGGAAAATGCTGCGCGCGGAGGGATTCCCGGGGATGAAAGGCGGTTTGGGTACCGCCAGTCTTCGCCTTGGAGAAATCGTGATTGGCGCGTTAGCCGTGGTGAACGCATCAGGCGACATCCTCGATTGGCGAACCCGTAAGCTCCTGGCCGGAGCACGTCACCGGGACGGAAGAGGTTTTGCCGGCCTTACCGAAACTCTCAAACGGCGGTTGGCGGACCCCTCTGCGCATGCATCTCTCAAGCTGAGCGACGAAATCCTGCACAGCACGACTTTGGCCGTAGTGGCGACAAACGTCTATTTTGACAAGCTGCAGTTAACCAAGATTGCCATGATGGCAAGCTGTGGCGGTGCGAGGGCAATTGACCCTTACCACACGACGGGGGACGGCGACCAACTCTACGCCATTTCAACTCGCAGTTTGCGGCGCGACGTTCCTGTCTCGGCTGTCGGCGCGCTCGCCGCAGAGGTTGTCGCGGAGGCGATTGGCCGCGGCGTTAAGAATGCCGAGTCCATCGAAGGTTGGCCAAGCTACCGCGATTTTACGCCTCATGTGTGAACACGAATTTCATTGGACGGCAATGCCCTGAATATTGGGTATTTCAATCGCAGAATTGAGAGGCAACTATGGAGCAGGTTGATGCCGTCGTGGTGGGAGCGGGTGCGGGGGGCGGCATAGTTGCCAAGGAATTAGCGGTCGCTGGCCTGCGAGTTATGCTTTTAGATCGCGGGCCCAGTTTCACGGCTTCCGACTTCGGACACGACGAGCTTTTCGATTCGCAAGAGCGTTGGAATCCCCATGGGCTGCGTTTTGGCCCCTATCGGGGAGAGGTGCAAAGCTTCCGCCCCGATTCCGACAAACCCTCGCGGGTTGTCACTCCCTCCGACACCGACTTCAGCGCGGTGGCCCGTTGTGTGGGTGGCGGTACCAGAAGTTATCAAGCCCTATCCTGGCGGTATCATCCTGGGACATTCCGACTGAAAACTCTTTATGGCGTCCCGGCTGGCTCGACGGTCGAAGACTGGCCCATCAGTTATGACGACCTTGAGCCTTATTACGAAAAGGCAGAATACGATTTGGGGGTTTCCGGCGAGCCTGGTCCCTATGGCCCACGTCGCCAGAAGCCTTATCCGATGCCCCCGCTGCCGGCGAATCGAGAGGCGGAGGTGCTATTTCCCGCCGCGCGCCGGCTGGGGTGGAAGCCCTTCCCTCCTCCGCTGGCAATTCTTTCGCAGCCTTACCGTGGGAGACCAGCCTGTATTTGCTGTCCTTGCTGCTTGAGCTACGGATGCGAGGCCGACGCCAAGTCGGATACGGCCGTGACGGTAATCCCAGAGGCGCTCAGAACTGGCCTTTGCACGCTCCGCGCGGAAACACTTGTGCGAGAAATCACGGTAGACGCGCACGGACGCCCGAACGGCGTGATATGCAGGTCGGGCGAGGCTCCATGGCAGGAAATATCCGCCCGAGCGATCGTTGTCGCGGCCTCGGCAACAGAGACTCCGCGCCTATTGCTCAATTCACGTTCCAAGTGGTTTCCGACGGGTTTAGGCAATCATCAAGACCAAGTGGGGCGTCACGTCAACGAAGACCAAGGCGCCGTCGTTTTCGGTTTCTTCGATGAGATTGTGGGAGACTCGCTAGGGCCCGGACCGAGTTTTGCGCTGGATTTTCAGTTTGCACACGCCGAGGTTCCAGCGGGCGGGGTCATCTATAACGGCTTCAGTCGCCTCCCCATTCGCGTCGTCGACACCGTGCCTCGCCCGGAAGGAATGAAATCCTGGGGAGGGGAGTTCAAGGATTTCTACCGCCGCTATTTTTGGAAGCATATCCGCGCCTATTGCATTGCCCATGGCATTCCGCGTGAGGGCAATCGCGTGGACCTCGATCCGGAGCTGCGCGATTCCGATGGGATTCGAGCGGCCAGGGTGACGAATCGTGCCCACGCCTGGGGCTTCCCGCAGCAAGAATGGCTGGCATCGCGAGCCGAGCTCCTGCTGAGGGAGGCAGGCGCAAAATTCACCATCCGCCCCCCCATCGGGCGCGAGCAGGCTGGAGGCCTCGGGCAGCATCAGAGCGGGAGTTGCCGGATGGGGACGGATTCTCGCAGTTCAGTTACTGATCGTACGGGTCGTGTGCACGACGTTCCTAACGTGTTTGTTGCCGACGGCAGCTTGATGACGAATGCGGGCGGCGGCAATCCATGCCTCACCATCCAGGCGCTGGCTTACTGGGTCAGCGACCACATTGTGCGTGCGTGGAAGGGAGGAGGGCTGAATGGCTGATGGGATGAAGGTAGAGCCAGCACGGAAGCACCCGCTTGGGATTTCACGCCGCTGCCTCTTGCACCGATGCGCAATTTGCTTAGGCGTGATTAACCTGCCCCAAGCCTGGACGAATCAATTGGCCGCGTACGAGCTTGCCCATCATCCTCAAATGGGCGGGTCTGGAGTACGGCGTCCGGTGCCCTTCAAGTACTTTACTCCTGAGCAAGCGGCATGCGTTGAGGCCATCACGGAGCAGATCATTCCCGCCGATCAGGATCCCGGGGCCAAGTGGGCGGGTGTCGTCCACTTTATCGACCTCAGCTTGGCGGGAGAATTCGCCGAGCTCCGTCCCATCTACCGGGCAGGGCTAAGTCGCCTTGGGGAGCTGACGAAAGCGGTGTCAGACCGCCCCTTCCCCGATCTGGATTTTGCACAGCAGACCAGAATTTTAGAAAAGCTCCAATCCGATACACCTGGCACCCAATCGAGCGCGAGCGGCCAAGACTTTTTCGCTCTCGTGCGGCGCCAGACTATTGAAGGTTTCTTTGGGGATCCTAAGTACGGGGGGAATCGCGACTATGTTGGTTGGAAGGTGTTGAAGTTCGAGGGCTAAGGGGAAGGTTTGACGCTTGCGCGCCCGCGCCAGGCTATATGTGCTTTCGAGAATGTAAACTCGGAAGCGAAAGGGGAGGACCAGGCCGTGGTGACGATCCTCAACCCGATAACGCGAATCACGACTCTCAGTATCCCCGTCGGGCAGAACGGGTGACGAACTAGTTTTTCATGCACCGCCGAGCGACCTGAAATCCAGTCGCCGGAGAGGAACAGGACCCTCATTTTTCATATAGTGATCCCACGGGTGCTGTTCGGTAGCGCCGGCGCATCACTACCTCAGTGTCTTTACCACCTGCCCCCTGTGAATCGCTTCCTCTGCTTCAGTCACAAAACCTGACAAAACCTGACTGGTCACGCGTCAGAGGCGGCAAAGCGTATGCTGACGGTCGGCCGACAATCGAACAAGGAAATTTTGGATGGAGCCAAACGCCGTGGTGCGATTTGATCCTGAGGCTATGCCAAGAATCATCAACTGGAGAGTAATTCATGGACCATCGGGTACGGTGTTACCGGGCGCGCCCTGCGGTGTGGCCCTGACTCCTGTGGGGTGGTCGCATGTTGTCGACGGACTGGGGGGGAGTTGCAGGTTTCAAGAACCTGCGGCCCATAGAAATGCCTGTGGCATTCGGATAAAATACCGTTCCCGTGGGAAGGACACCAGCGATGGGGGAATAATGAGGGGGAGGGCTGCAATGGGGAATCGGGTTTCCAAGCGGAGGCCTCACGTGTTTGTGGCAAGCATTGCCGGGCTCTGTTTCGTGCTGGCTGGTGTGATCTGCTGTAAAGGACAGGCCCTTGTGGCGGACTCGCGGGAGTCCGAAAGCGCAACCACCTCGGCGCAGACCTACTCGACCTTTGGACCGAACGCCCTGCCGGAAAAACCTGCTGGCAGCCAACCGAGCCGCGTTTCCGGCCACATGGCCGATTCAGGCGAGGCTAGTTGGGGTCCGGTTCGAAAGCACCCGGATAATCCGCACTATTTTGCTTACAAAGGAAGGCCGCTGCTGCTGATCACTTCAGATCATCACTATGGCGCGGTGATCAACCTGGACTTTGATTATGTTTCATTTCTTGACCGGCTGCACGAGTACGGAATGAATCTTACGCGCATCTATCCGGGTGGGTATGTGGAGATGAAAGACCAGTACGCAAAGGGCAACCCGCTGGGACCTTCGCCCGGCCGTTATCTTCTGCCCTGGAGAAAATCCACGGTTGCCGGAGCGAACCCAAACCTGGGCGTATATAAATACGATCTGGACTCGTGGGACGAGGACTATTTCAAACGCCTCAAAGACTACGTCTACCAGGCATCACTTCGCGACATCATTGTGGAAATCGCCTTTTTCAACGGCATGTATGACGACCGGTGGGCGGCGCAGCCGTTGTACCATACGAATAACATTCAGGGGGTGGGAACCTGTGAGTTCCAACAGTACAGCACCCTCACCGATAAGGCTTTGGTGGAAGCGCAGGTCAAGTACGTCAAAAAGGTCGCGTCCGAGCTGATTGAGTTTGACAATATTATTTACGACATCTCCGACGAGCCTGAGATGCAGCACCAGAATTCGTGGCCCTGGAATAGCGTCATGCTCGATGCCCTTATCAGCGTGGATCATTACCGGCATTTGTACGGTGAGACCGCCCACAGCGCCACGCCCGATTTTACGAAGGATCGCCGCATTTCGTGGCTGCCAACGGAATACATTTCGCCCATGGAGCAAACATTGGACAGTAACTACAATGATGACAAGCCCATCATCGACGTCGAAACCTCTTACTACCCCTCCGGGTACGGACACCCGGTCGAAGAGACCCGCGCCGAAGGATGGTATGGCATGGTCGGTGGTCTTGCTGGGCTGATCCACTTGAATAGTGAATTCTCCACCTTCAATTCATCCGCCAAAGGAACCAGTACAGAGAAAGAGATTCTGCCTCAAAAACGGGTATTGATGAATTTCATGCGGAGCCTCGATTTCGTCCGAATGACGAAGTTTACGGGATTCCAGTTGACTGACTCCACCGCGCTTGTCAGGGGGATTGCGGAGCCAGGGAAGCAATACGCCCTTTACATTTTTCATGGAACCAGAAAATGGGATGATTGGTCGCAGGGCGCGACCGCCAGTCGCTTCAACGTCGATGTGAATTGGTTCGCGGACACGATTTCCCTTTATGTCCCGCCGGGAACCTATGAGATCAAATGGATCAATCCAACCACGGGCGCAGTGATTGATTCGGGCTCGCGGGAGTGCGCCGGGGACGAGTTGATTCTTCAGACCCCGCGTTACTACACGGACATCGCTTTGAAAATGAACCGCTTGCTTGACTCCACTGTGCGATAACCAGCAGAAAGGATGATGTGGCGAAGGCAGGCATCTACTTGTCTCTAGAATCCTGCTGGTCATGGCTTTGCGCGCTTCAGGCGTGGTGCGGGGATCCAGCAGGTCGAAAACACACTGAACGTACTTCAAGCCCCGCCGCCCCACAGCTGAGCATTCCCTGTTTGCCGGCGGCTGCTGATCAACCTTGTTCCCCGAACGGGATGAAAGCTGTCTCTGCGGTGAATTTGCTCTACGCCACTCAACCGTAGATTGATGGGCAGCCGCGGCGCGGCTACAGTTTTCAAACTGAGGCCCTACCCCTGCTTCCCGGCTCTATATTTCTTATTAAGTTGCACTAGTCGCTGTGATAACCCGAGAAATCAATATCGCAAAAGCGCTGAGCCACGCGGGAGGCCTTCTGGAAGGACAGGTCGGAGCCGACGACCCTCTCAGAGAAAAAAAGCGTGATCGGTTAGACGCAAATGGGTATATATTTTCAGCCGTCAGAAGGCCAAGACATTAATTCCGGAGTAAAGGCGCTGAGGACTGCGTCCTGGTGTTGGAGAAGATCGGAGCGCGAATGCCGACGCTTCCGAATGCAGTGAAGGACACTTACTTCGAATAGACAAGGAGCAACGATGCGGAAGAACAATTGGTTCGTCAAATCGGCAATTATGCTTGCAGCTATAGCTTTCGGATGGATGGCCGCACCCGGACTGCGGACACAACTGACGCCGGGGCGGGTCCGATTCGCGGCGCGCTTCGGAATGGCCAGCGCGGCGGAAGCGGCCACTCCTCGTATGCCCAAGCTTCGAACTCGAGCTAGTAACCCACACCTGATCGAGGACGAAAATGGAAAGCCGTTTTTCATGGCGGGATTATGCCCGCAGAACATGATCCATTGGTGTAAGCCTCAGCAAATGGATACCTATTTCGCGGACCGGCAAAGGAGGCATTTCAATTTTGCCTGGATCATGATCACCGGTTGGAACGTGAGCAACGGGTTGGATATGACATCCCCGAATCCCGCAGAGAATCCGGTTGATGCGAGTGGCCATTGGATGTTGCTTAAGGGTACGAGTTGGTACCCCCATAATCTCAATCCAGCTTACGTGGCGTCGGTTGACGCCATGGTTCGATCCGCGGCAGCTCACGGCATCTACCTGTTTCTGGATCCGTGTAATTCCGCGTATAACCCCAAGGCCGGTAACTTCGATCCTGCTAAACATTCAACTGACGAAATGCGTCAATGGGGTGAATTCTGGGGCAATCGCTACAAGGAATATTCCCATATCAATTTCGCCTTGGGAAGCGACAGGCTGGTTTCGCCGCAGGTTGACAGCATCGTGACGGGTATCAAGAAGTACATGCCTGACCGGTTGATGACTGTTGATTGGATCGACGGGCCCCCCAATTGGAATTGTGAGCTGACTAGCCCGCACAAGCTCTACGAGGATGGTCATCGATGGGTCAACCTCAACGCGTGGTATGAGTATCGCGCGCCGCAGTGGGCGACCTGGTATCACTACAACATGAAAAGTCCGGTGATGCCGACGTGTATTTTTGAGACTATGTACGAAGGCAGCACGCAACTCGGACTTGCGACGCCATCCCACCCCACAAGCCCTCAGGACATGCGGGGGCAGGAGTGGGGAACAGTGCTGAACGGCGGTAGTGGATTCGGCATTCTGGGGTCCTTCGATGCTCTCTACGACCCCATTCGGTGGCTGGGGAAAAATCCGGGAATCGAGCAGGGCCAATACTGCACGGATTTCTTCGCAGCCCGTCACTGGTACGATCTCATTCCTGATTGGTCGCACGGGTTTCTGACAAGCCAATCCGGAACGCCCGGCACGCGCGACTTCAAGTATGTGTCCGCAGCTATCACCGGCGATGGTACTTTGGGTGTGTGCTATTATCCAGGCGAAAATGGCATAAACTTTCAGTTAACAGTCAATATGTCAAAGCTGGGCGGCGGCGGGGGAAGCTCGAGAGCACGGTGGCTCGATCCCACCAATGGGACCTATCACGTCATCGGATCGCTCCCGAACTCAGGCTCACACACTTTCACCACACCGGAAGCTAATAGCGGGGGTGCGGCAGACTGGGTTCTGGTGCTCGAAAGTAAGTGAGCCGCAGGCAGATGGGTTTCGAACTGTGCGCCGGAAACTGGTTCTGCCTCTTTACCGGGTTATTCGTGGGAAGAAGACGTGGTTGACTCGAGTTTCCTGCTGCGAATTGCATGAGCAGGGGCCAGTGGCGCAGTAGGTGACTTTGGGTTTTCAAGTTTTATGGCGACTGACAGATGACCCCTGGAGTTCACCACCGCGTGTATTAGAGAAGGAGAAAAGCCGATGTCAACCTTGCGATTCGCACCATGATCAAGGGAGGGCTGTTTACCTTTGGTCATTTGCCCACGCTTGCCGGGTCGAAATCGTTTTGTAGGGCAGCGATTTTGACGAGCCAGGATTTGTATTGAGCTAGTGAGAAGGGCGGCGTGCCCTGCACGTAGTGATTGACGAACCGGTGGCCATTGGCGGTCCACTCCATTAGGAAGAGCCGTTTGCCGGAATGAAATACCGGGATGCTGCCCACGCCGACGTTATCATTGGCTTTCGACGCGTAGTCGCCTTCCAGCAGAGTCTCCCCCGAGTCCGCATCCCAGACCCTATAATGGCCATGGGCGTCTTCCCTTGAATCATTTCCGACCACCACGCTCACCCGCCAGTCCTGGGGCTCATCCACCATGAGGCAGACGGGCTGCTGCACCCGGCGAACATAGTAGTAAGCAAGCTTCTTGTTGAAGTAGTAGTCTACGATGGCATCGGAAAACTGCGGCCAACCATCCATGACGTTCCACCAGATCAGGCCGGTGCTGCGCCACTTTTTCAAGCGCGTCATCTCGACGAAGAACTTTTTCGCTTCGCCCTGGGAGACCTGCGAAGCCAGAATGAAGTCTTGGATGTCGTCCGGAATTTCGCCGAATAATTCCTTCACCTGGTTGGCCATCAGGTTGATGCGGTACGGATTTCCCGACATATCGGTGGAATGAAAGATCCATTGGGGATTGTCTTTCCAGGGCCACACGTGGCGCTCGTCCACAAAGCGCTTGATCGAGGAAAGACCGGGACAGCCGTGATAGCCGATCTCGCTCACAAACTGCGCGGTGTGCTGGGTGTAATAGGTGCTCTTGAAGTAATCGCGTGGACCCCAAAGATGGTCCTCGGGCATGAGCTCCGTCTTCCCAGTGGCGATGACTTCTGGAGCCATGTAGGGGGAGCTGGGAAGATAAGGCCGGTAAGGATCGCCCTGGAAGACCACCTGCGGAAGGACTTCGCGCGTGATCTTGTTGTGGGCGGGATCAAGGCCCGAGAAAAAGTAAGACTGGTCTACTTCGTTGTCGCCCGACCAGAGCGCGAGAGAGGGATGGTTGCGCAGCTTTCTCACCACCGAGATGGCTTCATTTGTCATGACCTCGAGGAATTCGGGCGCCTGCGGGTAGATTGCGCAGGCCATCGAGAAGTCCTGCCACACCATGATTCCGTTGCGATCGCAAATGTCAAAGAACGCGTCGTCTTCGTAGACGTTGCCGCCCCAGCTTCGGAGCATATTGCAGCCGAGGTCAATGAAGAGCGCGAGAATCTTTTCATAGCGCCCGGCGTCGCGGCTGTGAAACGCATCCGCGGGAACCCAATTGGAGCCTTTCACCAGGATCGGCACGCCGTTGACCTTGAAAAGGAATTGACCAGGCTTCTCAATGCCGGTGGTCTCCGTGCGAATCAAATCTAGTTTGCGGATTCCCACGGAGTCCTGGCGCGACGCCAGCACTTTATCGCCCTGCAAGAGTTGGGTCGTCACCTTGTAAAGATTGGGATCGCCGTAGCCTCTGGGCCACCATAGCAACGGATCGTGGACTAGGATTTCAAACCTTCCGGCGCTGAATTCCAGCTTGTGAACGTGCTTGAAGGAGGATTCGCCGCAGCGGCCCTCGACGCGCAACCAGAGTTGGGGAAGCAGCGTCAGGTCCGTGTTGAGTTCGTAGGAGACCGCCAGCCTCGCCTCACCCGGGTCGACGGACGGGGTGCTGAAGTACATTCCCTCGATTTCGTGCCGGGCGTGGACGATGAGTTCCACCGGACGCCAGATGCCGGCCGAGACCGCCCGCGGCATGATGTCCCAGCCGTAAGCGTGGGCGGGCTTCCTGATCCAAATCGCCTCTTGGTTGGTCCTTCCCGCGCTTATGGTGTTCACCGGGTCGTAGCGCTTCGCGGCGGCCTCGATGATGGGTGACCTTAATCTTACTGTAACGGTGTTTAGCCCGGCCGGGTTCAATTTTCCGGTCACGTCGAAGTGCTGCTCGATGAGGGCATCACCACTCTCACCCAGTTCCTTCCCGTTGAGCCAGTAAGTGGCGAGACAATCCACACCGCGGAAACGCAACTCCACGCGGCGCCCGGCGATCCCTGCCGGAGTTGGAAACTCGCGCTGATACCACCACTCGTAGAGTTCGTAGGGCTTCAACTTGGCGAGGTTGTCGGCGAAAAACAGGTCCGGAGGTAACTCCCCCTTCGCCGACAGGTCGAGTTCAACGTTGCCGGGAACGGAGGCTTCGATTGGGGTCAGTCCCTGCGTACGGAGCTGGTCGGGATGGGTGATTTGATGTTTGCCTTGGGGAAAATAAAAGAGCTTCCATTTGCCGTCGAGGCTTATGCACGCCGCCTCTGATGCAGGTTGGCCGGGGGCTGCCTGTTCCTGCACACGCCCCCGAAGCCATGAGGCTGCTGCCAAAAAACAAAAGATTAAAAAAAACGACTTAGCTTGCGCCATGCCTGCCCTCCTCCTCTTGCTGTCGCAAGTGATGAAGCAGCACAGGCACTCTTGCCTGTGCCGCGACGGTCCGCCCGCTCACCTCTTGCCGCACAGCAAGAGTGGCTGTGCTACTGACGGACTGCCTGCGCTGCTGCGTGAGATTAATAAGTTATTCGGAATTTCCACTTTGGACTCCGCCGCCGCGCCGCAGCATATCTCGGGCCGCGGCTGAATGCAACAGTTTGTACGCGTTGCGGGCGCATCTACGATGGGAACTTCATGCGGCGCGGAATCCTGTAAGTGCGGGTCAGAGCTTGGGGATCGCCTACAGTCGGAAGCTGGCCACTGCTTGCTCCTCGCTTTCATGAACCTCGAAAACCGCCGATAGCCTGTGAACCCTCAGGACACCCTTCACCAATCGCGGTAGCTTCACAAGTTTCAACTGCCCTCCCTGTTTCGTCGTCTCGATGACAGCTTCCACGAGACTCCCTATGCCAGTGCTGTCCACACGACTTACATCCTTCAGGTTCACCAGGATTCTTGCTTTGTTAGCCGCCGACAATTGCCGCCAGCGTTCCCGGAAGATGCTGCAATCCTCGCCAAGAACAAGCCGGCCCCTCAAGTCCAGCACCACGATGCCCTGCACGTCTCTGACAGTAACCCACAATTCCTCAGGTGCTCTTGGGGAGGGAGGAATGGGTGGAGAAGGGAGGACACCGGTTACTGCGACAGCTCGCTCTGTGGGACCTCTCTCACTGCGGTAGAAGAGTCCTGCAAGGAGCATTCCGAGACACAAACTCGCAAAGAGCCTTGTCGTCAGCCTCGAATAAGAGTCTGACACCGACGGGGCCGCTCGATCGTCTGGGCCTGCCTTCCCTGGCGGGACAGGCGGGGTTGCCAGAACTTCCTTCCGCGCCGACTCGGAAATGGGCACAGGGCGTCCAAGGTTTTGGATGGCAGACAGGGTCCCCCTCACGGAGATCAACTGAGCAGCAACGGCGAACGCCAAGGCCGCCAGCGAGGCAGCAAACCAAATCCGGCGACGCCCCAAGCCCTTGGCTGCGGCCGCCACCGGAACAGTGATGAGCAGCAAGAACAGGATTGCTTCCATCAGAGGTCATATTAGACTCCACCTGGAGTGCAGTCGACATTACGTGCTTACGGCAGCAGCTTAATGCGGCGCAGGAGGTCTTAGAAGCGCGGGGCGGTGCCCAAGGGGGTCCAATCGCGGATTAGTCCTCACTGTCGGCTAGTGGCGAGTAATGCGCTGGCCTCTGCGTCCACCGCCTGTATTCAGGGCCAAGTCGCCACTAGCCCGTTAATGGGTATTCTCAAGACGGTGCTAGATTCCTGGTCGTCCGTCGGCTGACGGACTCCTCGGAATGACACGCAAGTTGGGGTTTTCACACAGACCCCAGGCGAGAGGGCTGTTTATCTACGTGGAGAGGACAGTCGTCCCGATTTCGGGCAGTCATCGCGGGTGACACACCCCTGAGTTTGCTATCCATCCATTCCAAGATGACCTTCCTCATCTCCGGCAGCTCAACGTGTCCACAATCAAAAAGCTCGATGCGACAGTCGCTCATCTTCCCATGTTCTCGATACAATGGAAGCAGGTGGTCCCTGACGCGCTCGACACCAGCGGGCGGCGTCAACGCATCCTGTCGCCCGTTCACACTCAGCCGTGGGCGAGGAACGATCAGTTCGTTGATTCCGGAAGTCTGGAAGTGTTTTAGCAAAGAGGGCACGTAGTAAAAGATGCTATGACCTTTCAGGTTGTGGGTCCTGATCAATTCCTCAAAATCGGTAAGGCAGCATATATCCACGCACAAGTGGACCCGCGGTTCCAAAGCCGCCAGCCACCACGCCTTCGTCGCGCCCATCGACATGCCCAGCGCACCCAGCCGCTGGGGATCAACCTCGGGCCGGCTAGCAAGGTAGTCAAACGCCCGGAATTCATCAAACATCATCAGTCCCCAGAGCACCTGGCCTCTCCAAAGCATCAACTTGAATGCATCCTCTTCGCCCGTGTGGCCCTCGGCTTCGTGTTTGCGTTCGCCGAAACACCAGCTATCAATGGCCAGCGTGACGATGCCCTTCTCCGCGCAAACCGGCGCATAAGCAGGTTGGGCCTCCACGCCGGTGAGGAGTTGCTCTTTCCCCAGGTCGTACATTCCACCGTGCCAGTGGATGTAGAGCATCCCGGGCGCGGGCTGCTGGCGCTTGTCCGGGATCAACAGGAGCGCGGGCACGGGCTCGATGCCGTTGAGATCCAGAACCAGCCGCTCGAGCGTGTAGCCGTCGCGCTTCTCGCTTTTCACTCGTCTGGCTGGGCCTGGCTTGTGTTTCCAAGGCAAGTCGCCGAGCAGGCTCCAGAGTTCTTGGCGGCGCCGCGCCTGGAAAGCGGAGAAGGCCGCGCCTGCCTGAGGCTGGGAAGCCAGTGGCGCCAGCTCGCCTGCTGAAGCTTGACCTCCCAAAGCCAGCATGGCAGCGAATTGTTTCAGAAAATCACGCCGAAGAGCGAAAGTCATGGAGCCTCCTCTGGTAGGGACAGTCCTTGTGGCCGGCTAGGGCGGCCATGAGTGTCGCCCTACACTAGCTCCTCCCACTTATTGCGGTGAGGATAAGAAGCGCAATTCGTAGAGTTAACCCCCCGGAGTACTCCGGAATTCCCTTTTTCGATTCTCGGCCGACTTTCAGCATACGCCTTGCCGCCTCTGAGGCAATAACCAGTCAGGTTCTCGACGCTAGGCGCCCCCAGCGGCTACTGCAAGCACACGTTCTCCCTCTTCGGGGAGTCCCGAAGCTACTGGTTGTCGCTTCTCCGACCGATGTCTCCCACACTTTCCCGTCCCCGGCCCTCTCGTCGCGGAAATCCACTTCGTCGGCGGTCGGCCTATCCCGCTGGCAGGGGCAGCAACTCAATCCGCCGCAGCATGGCGCCGAACAGCCGCCGCGTCAGATGGCTCTCCGCCAGCAGCAGCCAGTAATACCGGGCACGTTTCAGGAGCCGACCGCCCGTCTTGGCCAACCGCCCCTGTAGGCTCGTGAGCGACCAGTTTCCAGTCCGGCGTGGCAACACTGGCCGCCGCCACAAGTTTCCCAAGTTGTAGGCGATCACGTTCAGCCACAGCCGCATCTCGTTCGACCGAAAGCGATGGCACCTCAGCCGCGTCATCTTCACGGCCTGCTTCCCCTCCTTGATCCACTGCTCCGCCGTCCCACGCTTGTTATTGAACCGCACCACCGCCCGGCTGTCGGTCTCCAGGTTCGTCACGATGAAGCCCACCCGCGGGAACAACTCCCCGACGTGGAACTCCACCTTGGCCACCACCCGCCGCGCCTTCTTCCAACTCTCCGCCTGGTAGCGGAAGCTCGTGTATCGCACCACCGACTTGTGGCCCGCTCGCCCCACCGACCGCGTCAGCAGTTCGGCGATGCCCGCTCCCGGATAGTACATATAACAAGCGCGTTCATTGTGCAAGGAAAAATCGCAAAATTCTATTGAAACAGAAAACGCTGATGTAATATGGTCCGTGCTCGAGAACGGAAAAGCTGCACGAAGGGTCAAAATTGCGCTGCCGTGCAACATACCGGCGGTGGAGGCATCGTGATGAGATATCCAGACATGAGAACAAATGCGAAGTTAGTCCATTGGAGCTTCCTCGCCCTCTGTCTCTTCGATCTCATCGTCGCCAGTCAACTTTTAGCAGCAGGGATAATCACCACGAGACCGGCCGATTCAACTGCTTCTGCCGCTTCCGACGCTGGGACTAAGCTTGGCGGCGGCAACATTTGCGACGTCCGGGAGTTCGGAGCCAAAGGAGACGGAGCGCACGTTGACACGGTAGCCATTCAAAGCGCCATCCAAGCGTGTGCCGACCAGGGCGGGGGTATTGTGCGATTCGTTGCGGGGACTTACCTTTCTGGGTCTATCCAATTGAAGAGCAACACCACATTGCAGCTAGAACCCGGCGCTTGTTTGCTTGGCAGCAGCGATGTGCGACAATATCCTTCTATAGGCCGCGCTTCCGAGGACAGATCGACCGCTCTCGTTTGGGCCATTGGTGCCCGGAACATCGGTATTACCGGCACGGGCGTCATCGATGGCAACGGGCGGGCCTTCGTTTCCAAGGGGCATCTGCACAGCGGCTTACCATTCTATGATCCGAGCCGCACGCGTCAGGGGGCCGAGGTATTTTCGCGTTACGAACAGAACCGCGAAGGGCCGGTGGAAATGCTGGCGCGCCCTGGTGTCCTGGTCCTTTTCGTCGAGTGCGAGAATGTCGATCTTCGCGGTTTCAATGTGGTGGATGCACCGAACTGGTCCATCCACCTCGCTTGCTGCCGGCACGCCGTCATCAATGGCCTGAATGTGCTCAACAGTCTCCTGATTCCTAATGCGGATGCCATCGATGTTTCGAACAGTCAGGACGTCCGCATTTCTGACGTGTATCTGGAAGCAGGTGACGATGGGATCGCGATCGGCGCCTGTGCTATTGGTTATTGCTCCCAGATGGCAGAGAATATAACAGTTTCGAACGCCGTGATCGTCAGTCGATCGGCGGCAATTCGGATCGGTTGGTCCGCCGACGACATTCGGGATTTGGTCTTCAATAACATCATTATCCGCGACAGCAATCGCGGGATCGGAATTTTCGTTCGTGGCAAGGAGAAGATCCAAAACGTTCTGATGTCCAACATCGTTATCGAGACCCGCTTCATGGATGGGTCGTGGTGGGGGATGGGTGAACCGGTGCATGTCTCGGTGGTTCCCTGGAAGCCCCTGGGAGAACTGTCGGGTTCAGTATTCAATCTGCGCTTGGTCAACGTCACGGCAACCAGCCAGGGGCCCGTTATCCTCTATGCTGAGCGCCCCGGTTTGATCCACGACGTGTTGTTCGACGATCTTGACCTGAGAATCTCATCCGGACCCTTGACTTCCCTTTTTGGCGGCAACCTAGACCTCCGGGCGGTTTCGCCTATCAATCGCGGGATCGTGCGTTATGACGAAGCCGGCGTGAATGCGGAGAACGTGGATGGCTTAACCCTGCGCAATTTTAGCCTTCGTTGGACGTCTACGGTACCCAGCTTTTTTTGCGCAGGAGTCGCAGTGGCAGGATTCCGGGACGCAACCATCGATGGGTTCTCCGGGGCCGGTCCTAGCGATGCAACACCGGCGATATGGCTTCGCAAGGGAACTGGCGCTACCGTGACGGCTGCGCGTACCACTCGTGGCCCGCTGCTGTTGTACCAGGATGTCACTGATACAGTCGACACAAATGCTGGAAGCAAGTAATCTGCGAGCACTCGAAATGCCAACGGTCGCCAGAGAAAGGCAGCGCGGGCGGAGGTGACCGGGAGGGAAAAGGGGTGGACGAACTGTTTCCAAAACGCCCAGAAGTGATATAGATTGCAATTAGGGTCGGAACCTTTTTTGGCCCAATCGCTACGCCAGTTCGTTGCCTGCGAGAGTTGTGCCTACTGCTGATGACGCCTTCAACTTCTCGAAGTGGCGAGGCTACCTGTCGGAGCCGGATGTCGCTGAGATTCTGGACTGGTGCCGAACGGGCGGCGCCGAGATCGCCTACATATCCAGTGTCCTTCGGCGGGCCTGCGTCAATGCGACGCCCTTTCCCACGGTGAATTAACTCGCTGATCCGGGATTCTCGGGGAGCCCCAAACGGGTAAAAGTTGAGGTCGCTCATCCCCCGGCGACTCCCTTGTTGATCGTTGGTATTCGCTATTTGCTACTCCGCCCGCAGGGCTGTCATCGGGTCCACCTTAGTGGCGCGGTGCGCAGGCACATAGCTGGCCAGCAGGGTGACCAGGATTAGAACATTGTGGGATTGTGCCATGCCAATAGCGAACAGCATGAAAGGCATATTTGTCCTTTGTCGATGTCGAATGGGGTGAGTTCGCCTCAGAAAGGGAACTTGCCGGCCGGTTGCTTGCGGGCGTTGAATGTCAGAATGGAGCCAGATACGTCAGGCTGGAAATGCTCAAAACCTGAATCGGTCAGGTACTGCTCAATCTCAGGCAGTTCGAAGACATGCAAGCCGTGATCCCGGCGCATCCGCGCGCGCACCTGGCGATATCTCAGGACACCGCCGCGACCCGCGGTGAAAGTGAAGACGGCAAGAACCGCTCCCGGCTTCATGACGCGAGCCATCTCGCGCAGAGCAGTCAGTGTATCCGTAAAGAGATGAAGCGACCCACAACAGAGCGTGGCGTCGAAGAACCCGTCTGCGAACGGAAGGGCCTCCACTCTAGCACGGGCGAAATGCATGCCGGTGATGCCTTCCTTTGCCGTGTAGGCTGCGCCTTGTCGAAGCATTCCCATGGAGACGTCGATCCCGAACACTTGCTTGGAGGGCGAGGCGATCCGCCGGCCAAAGGTGCCGGGCCCGCAGGCGATATCCAGCACCCGGCCCTTCACCGCTTCAACCTTTCCGACCACCATGCTGATCAGTTGAGCAAAAGACCGGCTGCTAAATCCACCGAATACCTTCAGGATGACCGGATACCACAACTTGGTTTCGTAAATCCGCGCCATCTGATCGATAAAGCGCATTCTGCGGAGTTCGGGGTCGGCGCTTCGGGACAGTTCTTCGAGAACGAAATCCGGGATACCCTGCCGCATCGGATAGGCTTTGGAACAGGTGGGACAGCGGAGCGCGCCGTCCTCTTGCATCAAGTGACTCTTGCAAGCAGGGCATACGTAGACTTCGAGTTCGCTTCCGCTGAGTGTGGCGGCGTTCATCTCAAACCTCCGAGCGACGCTCCTGGAAGTGGGGATCGGCGACGTTCGCCATGCCCAGCCTTATAGCCTCAGTGGCCAGGTCGGTGAATTGGAGGACCTGCGCGGTGCCGGAAAGAGGCAGCCGCCCGCCGATCGCCAGCTTGGCGATCCCATGCACCATGGACCAGGCCAGCAGCGCCAGGGGTTGCCAGTCGCCCTTCGGCAGGCAGCCCGCCGCCTGGCACTCCTGGATGTAGCGGACGAGCGTGCCGAAAGCCCGTTCCCCGGCGGCATGAGTTTCCTGGTAGGCCTCGAAATGCCAGGGAGCGTCGAACATGACGGTGAAGTGCTGGGGGTGACGGAGGGCGAACTGCACGTATCCGCGGCCGCTGAACTGGAGCCTCTCGAGGGGACTGGAGCCGGCGGCGGCGGCGTGCAGCATGGAATCCGTCAAGCGGTCAAAACCTTGGGCGGCGACGGCCGCCAGCAACTCCTCCTTGTCGCGGAAATGCCGGTAGGGAGCGTTGTGGGAAACTCCGGCGCGGCGCGCCACCTCGCGCAAGGTGAAGGCGCTGGGGCCGATTTCCCGGATCAAAGCGAGGGAGGCTTCGAGCAAGGTGCGTTTGAGGTTCCCGTGGTGGTAGGGACGTGGTTTCTTCATAGGAAGGGATTATAGAAGAAAGATGTTGACAAGCGCAACATTTTCGAGAGATAATGTGGCTCGTGTCAACATTCCAGAGACTGCACCACCTTGGGAGGTGATTTTATGGCAAGTACTACAGTCGGCTCTTCGTACAAGCAGACCGCACTCCGGGACGACTGGGGCGCGATCATCATTGGCTCGGGCATAGGCGGGCTGGCCACCGCCGCGCTCCTGGCGCGCTACGGCCGCAAGCGGGTCCTGGTGCTGGAGCGGCACTACGTAGCGGGAGGCTTTACCCATGCCTTTCACCGGCCGGGCTACGAATGGGATGTGGGAGTCCACTACATCGGCCAAGTGCAGGCCCCGGACTCCCCTGTGCGCGCCGCCTTTGACAACCTCAGCGACGGCCGCCTCCAGTGGAACCCCATGCCGGAGGTGTACGATCGGGTGCGGATCGGGGACCGCGAGTACGAATTCCCGGCGGGTCGCGAACGCTTTCGCGAAAACCTCATATCCTATTTCCCCACCGAGGTCCAGGCTATCGACCGATATCTTCATGCCGTCGAGTCATGTGTCCGCAGGGCCGGTGCGTTCTATGCCGAGAAGGCTTTGCCCCGTCCGATCGCGCGCCTGGCAGGCGCACTCCTGCAGGCTCCCTTCTTGCGCTGGGCGCGACGCGCCACGGCGGAAGTGCTAGATGAGTTAAGGATGAGCCGGGATCTCAAGGCGGTGCTTACCGCGCAGTGGGGCGATTACGGTCTGCCGCCGGCGGAAAGCAGCTTTGCGGCGCACGCCACCATCGCTGAACACTATTTCGAGGGCGCGAGTTTCCCCGTCGGAGGAGCGCCAAGCATCGCGGCGAGTATTGCGCCGGCCATCGAATCCGCCGGCGGCCAGATCGTCTTCAGCGCCGAGGTTCGTGAGATTCTCCTCGACAGCGCCCACCACGCCGCTGGCGTCCGCATGCAAGACGGCCGCGAGCTTCGAGCACCCATTGTCGTCAGCGATGCGGGAGCGTGGAATACGTTCTCTTCGCTGCTGCCGCCAGGAGCCCCAGGCGTTGCTTCGGCTCTCAAAGAACTGAGCGGCTTGCCGCCCTCGAAGGCGCACCTCTGCTTGTATGTTGGTGTGCAGGGAAGTGCGGCGGAGTTGGGGTTGACCGGAACGAACCTCTGGGTCCACCCCACGCCCGATCACGAAGCTAACTTGACTCGCTTCGCGCAGGACCCCTCCGCCCCTTTGCCGTTCATGTTTATCTCGTCTCCTTCCGCGAAGGATCCGGACTTCGAGCGGCGGCATCCCGGACGCAGTACCCTGGAAGTGATCACACCCGCACCTTACGACTGGTTCGCAAACTGGGAAGACACTCGCTGGAAACACCGGGGCCAGGATTACGACGAGTTCAAGCAGAGCCTGGCCGACCGGCTGCGTCGCGGCTTGGAGGAACACGTGCCAGGGATCCGCGGGAAAATCGAAATCGCGGAATTGTCTACACCGCTTACCACGCGCCACTTCATGAATTATCAGCGTGGCGAGATTTATGGGGTCAGTGCCGTTCCAAAGCGGTTTCAACTGCGTTGCATGACGCCGCGGACCGCCGTACGGAACCTCTATCTGACGGGCCAGGACGTGGCTATGCTGGGCGTTTCAGGAGCGTTCTTCGGCGGCGCCGTGGCGGCTTCAGCCGTATTGGGCCGAGACCTCGTATCAACGCTCACGAAACCGCTCCGGGCCAGCAAGGCGGCGGCCTAGTTCAGGCCGAAAGCAGACGGAAACCTGTCCACTGGGCAAGCCGGCTGCCGTATGCTGCCCGTTTGGGCAATGGAATCGACTTTACAATACTGGCGGCACCTCGGAGGCGTACCTCTGGAAGATCAGCCATTGGGAATAGTCCGCGATCAATTTGGTGTAGCATTCTGGGGTCAGTCTTTCTTTTCATCAGTCTGTCTGCATGCGCCCGCGACCGTCCGTGGCCGCGCCGGAGTTCAACTCCTGATTTGGCGAGAGTTCTAATGACAGAAATACCATCAGTGGTTCAGAAACGAGGTAACCCACAGCCGTAAGGGTTCATTCAGGGCAGCGAACTTCGAAGACACTTCCCGATCTCCCGCACAAAGTACAGCCGCTGTTCTGACTCCCGGCTCTTTCGTGTTTCGCAGAACCAAGGGCGAGGGGCGACATTTGTTTTTGTAGACTCTGTAGACGTTGAATCCATGCTTCCGGATACCCCAGAGGGGATTATGCCCGAAAAACGCCCTTTGCGGATGCCAAACTGCCCCTTCTGCTCTCAATCGGTGGGATCTGCCCTTGCCCAAACAAATGCAAACCACTTTAGGCTGGAAAGGCCCACCGCTGCCGTGTCGGAATCGGTGTGCGGTTGATTCTGCCCACGACATGGAGCGATATTCATGTGCAAAAACGGCCAGTTTGAGCTGCCACTGTCCCGCTGCTTGGTCTAGAGTGCAGTTTGGAAATCAAACGAGACTGCCTGCCGTCGGAATGAAGTCACGCGCAGCACTGCGGCTTTGGCCATGACGGTTAAGTCGGCTGACTTCGGGGTCTCGGACCCTCAATGGATTAGAGATCAAGGAAAATGGTTATCCTCCCGGAGGCCGTGATGAAGTCAGACCCAGTGGGGCTGGCGTCACCGCTACGACCACTAATTATTATTGTAACCGCGATCCGCATTCCTCCGAGGTTCAATCCTCCGCTTGCCTCATTCACTAGCATTGATAAGCTCAGACCTCTAGCCGTCTCACGGGAGAAAGCCTTAACGCCGTAACTGGGCATCTTTGACCCCGGAAAGTTCACGCTGATCACATTCGCTGTTCCATTCCTACTCGCGACAAGGCTCTTGACATGGGAAAACATTAGCGACTAATATTTAGACAGCAATTGAAGGAGCCGAGGCATGCAGGGAGTAGAATTGAAGCTGAAACAGGCTAGCGCCGTGCTCGAAACCTCACCTAAAGAGTTGCAGAACCTCGTCCAGTTTCGCGTTCTCAATCCGAGACGGCGCGCGGGGCTGTTTGTCTTCGATGCCAAGGCTCTGTATGCGGCGAAGGTCGCGCTCTTCCTGAAGAAGGCCCTTGGTACAAATACCGAACTGCTCGCCGAATTTACGGGCGCTCTCACAGATCAATTGGGCTTCTCGCTTGATGAGATACCGGACTTCATCGTGTTCAGATCGCGACCCTTACCCGGAGAGACGTCAGTTGAAGTAAAGGTACCGTTTCGAGAGCTGGCACAGCACCTTGAGGTACGGCTTCAGATGGTTGAACTGTACAAAGACCTACCCAGGGGGAAAAAGCGGCGCGGCTGGAAGAAAGAGTTCTTGGCTACACTGGGAGAGGCGGCTCGGGACATGGGAGAAGTGCCGACAGCGGAGGTCCTGAAGGCTATCCGACAGTATCGAAACGAAAAAAAGCAAAAGCCAGAGGTCACCGTTGAAGCAGAGCCAGAAACGGCGCGGGCGTAGAGTCGTTGTGGACACGTCGGTGGTGATTTCGGGTATATCGGCATTCAAGGGTTCATTCGTGCCGGGTAAGAACAGAAGTGCCGACATGCTTCACGAATGGGCGGAGAGGGGCAGCTTCCTTTGGCTCGTGACGGCTGAGATTTTAGAGGAATACAAAGAGGTAATGAAGCGGTTAAACGTTCGCCCGACTATCGCCGGCCGGCTGGTAAATCTGGTCAAGGAAGAGGCTGAAGAGGTGGCCGTTCGGGAAACAATCAAGATTTCTCCCGATCCAGGGGACAATTGCTTTTGTGGGTGTGCCGAAGAAGGCAGAGCCGATTTCCTGGTGACTTTGAATCCGAGAGACTTCCCGCAAAAGAAGTTGTCGGCCAAGGTAGTCTCGCCCGCTGGGTTTCTAATGAAGACGGGTCGCGCGGGCTTACGTTGATCAGTCGGTGGATCATCTCCGCCAAAGAACAGGCTGGTAGATACCAGATCGGTTGCGGATCATCTGCCAACTCGGAGCCCGTCTTTACCTTCGACGGAGTGGCTGTCCGCGTGCGAAAATTCATCGTAGTGTTAATTGCAGTCTGGAATTGATCCACCCGTCCAAGGCCGATGCGCGGTACCGCCAGAACTTGCCAACCTTTAGCGCCGGTATTTCCCCGCGCTTCGCCATCCGTTCAAGCACTTTCGGATGGATCCTTAGGACCTGGGATGCTTCTTTGCTGGTAAGGGGCGGTTCAATTCCATGTGACTCGGCGCTCGAGTAGCGATCTCCCCTCGCAGCTGGAGACGACGTGGATTCTACCGTGCGTCGATTCCCCGGCGTTTCGGACCGCCTTTCTCGAAGTGAGACAAGCCGCCCCATACTCACCTCCCCAGGGACCCAATGGTGCCAGAACCTGTGCTTCGGACCAGTTGGTCATAGCGATTGGCCGTCGCGCCTATTATTGCCAGTTCTCTTACGACGATTTAGGACGCGTGCCTCCGTAGCCGAGGGCACAGCTAGCCTCCCTGAGCCCACACGTTCATGTCCAGGCTGAACCTACTGCCTCCGCAAATTCAGCTTTCATGTCCACGGCACTCTCCTTCAACAGCCTCGATGACCGGAGCACACGAGGCTCAGTCTTCTGGTGGTTGCGCAATCCTACCAAATTTCGGTGCTGCGCTGGTTATTGGGATGGTGGGGGCGACCTTCGATGGTCAGTCCATCATCGGCCGACCATAATGGTCTTGTTTTGCCACGATGCGCGTATAGAGTGAAAATCACGGTACGGGTTACGGTACGGTATTGATCTGGCTTGTACGGACTTCCAAGGACTTACATGGCCGCCAGCCTCTTGTAAGTCTTTTGTTTTCTTTACGATACTCCCCTTTCACGGCGATAACACAGTGACAGTGAAATCTCCAATCAGCTGCGTAGCTCCCGCTCCGACTGCGCTCGATCATTTTTTAGGTGCCCTATCCTGAACACAATTGGCACACAGTTCCTCCCTGGTCTCGTTGAAGCTGAAAGAAAACACATGGAAGAGAAGCGGGCCGCCGCTCATCCGCGAATCAGTGGCAGCACACCACCGTTGAATTGCGCACTGGCTTTCCGTGCTCTCTGACATCTCAAACACCGAGTGGATGAAGGCTGGACAGGCAAATTCTCACCGTGCTAATGTGACCAGTAGAAATGTGGCCTTTCGAGACTAGAGCAGCAAGGAAATGTCTTGAATGCGAGACTGGAAACGCACGGTGCAAGAAAGGACCGGCGTTAACCGGGAGATCCATCGGAAATCCCCAGAATGAAAACTCGTTGCAGTTCGCCTTGGCACGGTCACCGAAGGAAGGGCGAAACAAAAAGGGGCTGATAAGCCGCAAAAGGTCATTAGAAGGATGGAAGGGGAAGCACCATACGCCAACCGAAATTGCCTTTGCCTTTGTGCGTCCGCTGGTAGCAGCGCATCAACCTGAACTTGCAATCAACCATCCGGTGCAAAGAGCTGCTATAATGGTTTGGCACGAAGTTCTGACCGCAATTGCTCCCAACGGACAGGTTGTTACC
>Ga0326727_10005863_pt1 | contig 34482 bp, 28 predicted proteins | sample MB2enrmetagenome_FD_207643 | JGI IMG/M metagenome (GOLD analysis project Ga0326727, IMG submission 207643) | Lab enriched peat soil microbial communities from McLean, Ithaca, NY, United States - MB29MY | ecosystem: Environmental > Terrestrial > Soil > Wetlands > Peat | place: USA: New York...
TCTTCAACCCCTGGCGCTTCTGAATTGTCTGTACAAAAAGTCCGGCATCCAGAAGCGAGTCATGCGTGCCGGTGTCGAGCCATGCCATGCCCCGGCTCATCACCTGAACTTCCAGACTGCCGGCCTCCATATAAAGCCTGTTCAGGTCGGTAATCTCCAGTTCGCCCCGCGCTGAGGGCTTCAGCGAAGCAGCCAGCTTCACCACTTCGCTGTCATAGAAATAGAGGCCGGTGACGGCATAACGCGACTTGGGCGATGCTGGCTTCTCTTCGAGGCTGATCGCATGGCCCTGCTTGTCGAATTCCACCACGCCGTAGCGCTCCGGGTCCTGCACGGGGTACGCGAAAACCACCGCGCCATCCTTCACCGCCGCGGCGTTTTGCAGGCGCACAGAGAAGGACTGTCCATAAAAAATGTTATCGCCCAGAATCAAAGCGCTTGTGTCCGTGCCGATGAAATCGCGTCCGATCAGAAAGGCCTGCGCCAGGCCGCCGGGATTGGGCTGCACCGCATAACTCAAGTTGATGCCCCACTGCTTGCCATCGCCCAGCAATTCCTTGTAACGCGGCGTGTCCTGCGGAGTAGAAATAATAAGTATGTCGCGCAGCCCCGCTAACATCAGCGTGCTCAGCGGGTAATAAATCATGGGCTTGTCGTACACCGGCAAAAGCTGCTTTGAAACGACATGTGTCACCGGGTAGAGCCGCGTTCCCGATCCGCCCGCTAGAATGATTCCTTTCATCGGGAAGTCCTTTCCTGATAATTCTTCCGTATCCAATCCCGATACGCGCCGGTGCGCACATTCTCAATCCACGCGCTGTTCTCCAGGTACCACGCCACCGTTTTGCGCAGGCCGCTTTCAAATTCCTCAGCGGGACTCCACCCAAGTTCGCGCCTGATCTTCGTCGCGTCGATGGCGTAACGGCGATCATGCCCCGGACGATCGGTGACGAAAGAGATCCGCTTCCGGCGTGGCCCGAGCGCCGCATCCGGGCGCAATTCATCCACAAGATCGCAAATCGTGGTAACTACATCCAGATTCTTCTGCTCGCTATTGCCGCCGATGTTATAAGTCTCTCCCACGCGGCCCCGCTCAAGCACGGCGCGAATGGCCGAGCAGTGATCTTCCACAAACAGCCAGTCGCGCACGTTGCGCCCATCGCCATAGACCGGCAGCGGCTTGCCCTCCAGGGCATTGAGAATCATCAGCGGAATCAGCTTTTCAGGGAACTGAAACGGTCCGTAGTTGTTCGAGCAGTTGGTCGTGAGCACCGGCAGGCCGTACGTGTGGTGATACGCCCGCGCCAGGTGGTCCGAGGAGGCCTTCGATGCGGCGTAAGGACTGTTGGGCGCGTACGCCGTGGTTTCGCGGAAGGCCGCATCGTCCGGTCCGAGGGATCCGTACACCTCGTCGGTCGAGACATGCAGAAAGCGGAAGCTCTTGCGTCCTGCCTCGTCCAGTTCCGACCAATAGCGCCTGGCCTGTTCCAGCAGTGTGAAGGTTCCCTGCACGTTCGTGCGAATAAAAGCGCCGGGGTCCACAATCGAGCGGTCCACGTGGCTTTCCGCCGCAAAGTGAACGATGAACCGGGGCCGGTGCTCGCGCAGCAATGCCGCAACCAGGTCCGCGTCGCAAATATCGCCCTGCACCAGTCGGTGCCGGGCATCATTCGCCAGCGCCGCCAGATTTGCCGCGTTGCCGGCATAAGTAAGCAGGTCCAGATTCACTACCGGCGTACCGGCATTTCCTATCCAGCTCAAGACAAAATTGGAGCCGATAAAGCCCGCGCCGCCCGTAACCAGAATAGTGCTTCCGATACTTGCCATCTTTTCCACGTCCTCCAAGCATTGTGATCCCGGAGAGTGCGGTAACCCACTGAATCGCGCACCTGAGAAACGCCGCCAAATAGCGAACAAAACCGGCACTCCGGTAGATAGTCCTTGCTCGCCTCTACAGAATGCGCGTACTCAAAAAGTCTAGCACGGCCTTAGACTTGCTCCGCGCGCCGCATCTTCGGAAGCTGATGCGGAAACGATGCTTCCAGTGCATAATTCAGCCCAATCCATAGTCGATCTCAAGGCTACGGGAATGTGGAAAGCAGGCAATGCTTCCCACACTCCCACAGGCATGGCCACTGCGAAGAGATGAATCACAAAAATCAAAAACCGGAGCACCCTGTAAACCATCTGCCCGGTCTGCAATGTTAAGAAACTCCCCGGCTGAATGCGCGAAAAAGCCAGCGTGAGCTTTACAGCCGGCGGAAAAACTCATCGAACCAATTTCAAAAGTACTGTTTTGTAACAGGGCACGGCTGGTAGGTCAGGGCGTTAGCCCTGACTGCCGAAGGCCGCAAAATCGACCTGAGCTTTAGCCCTTGAGGGAATCCTTCACGTTCAATAAGACCTGATCAGACGTTCCTTAACCCTGTCGAAGACCTACTTCTTCCGGTCTTTCTTTGCCGCACTGGCGGCTTTGTCTTTCGCGCCTTCCAGGTGGCCGACGGGAATCGGTCCCAGGTCGGAGCCGGTGCGCCTCACCTGCGTGTCGGTCAGCACATAGGTAATGGTCCGCTGCGAGGCCGGGCGGCTGATTCCGGTCGCCGGATCGGTCGTCACGTTTCCGCCGTTGGCGATCTGAAAGTTGAAGACCGGCGCTCCTCCGGTCGGATTCGTGACCCGCACCGGCAGATAGCCCTGGATGGGATGCAGCCGGAAGCCCGTTTCATAGCGATGGCGCTTCAGGCTCCAGGTAAAGACGCGCACTTGGTCGAAGTCGAAGGGCAGCCCGGCTTTGGGTGGCGAAAGCACCGTTACATACTGCGAAACCATGTGGTCCGCCGTTGTGGCCTCGGGGTCGTAAACCTTGTTGAGTTGATATGCGCCCACAATCCGCTGGCCCTCGGCAAAAACGCCGATCTCGTCCGGCACATCCACGTCCAGCCGCCCCGACAGCATCCATCCCGTGCGCCCCTGACTGTCGCGCACCAGCCACCAGTCTTCCATGGGTGGCGGAGCAACTTCTGGCTGGCTTGGAATCTCCGCCGCCGCAGCCGGTTTCGCCGCCGTCGTGGAGCCCGCGCCCGTCTTGGCAGTCTTTGCTGTGGTTGTTGTCGCCGATGGGCTTGGGGGCGGTGTCACGGGCTTCGGAGCCGGTGCCGCACCCGGCGCTGACCCCTTCAGAACCGAGGCGCGCACCAGCAGTTGCACCTTCGCGTTGCCCGCCAGCAGATAGTACCGATCCGTATCCCGGCCGGGCGTCAGGTGCAGGTAAATGTCGTCGCGCAGCGTTCCGGTGGCCACCACCGGGTCGTCCTTGTGCTGGCTCCCAAGCTCCTCAAATGCCTTGAAGGTCTTGCTGTCGATGACCGCCCGCTCTTCAATCCAGCCGATCTCGTTCTTATCCGTCTTCACCTTCAGAAAGCGGCGGCCGTACTGGAGCACTTCCAGCTGCTGGCCGTTGGTTACTTCGGCCACGCGATTCGAGACGGCGGCCACGCGGTCATGCAGGTACGTTTGCCGCGTAAAGACGTACACTTTGTCGTGACGCTCGTGGCGCAAGCGGTTGCATCCCGCTGAAAACACAAGCAGGCACGCCAAAAGCATGAGAAGGACGGCGGCCTTTGACCGCCGCGCCGCGGCAACGAATGGGATTGGAGTCAGCGTGAGCACAGCCTGTGGATATCCACTTGAGGATAGCACTTTGCGGAGGCCTGAAACAGAGGCTCAATCGCCCTTTGCGTGCGCGGCCTTTGCCACTTCGATCAAATCCGGCAGCACCTGGCTGAACTCGCTCTTCCCCGGCTGGCCAAAGGCAAAATAGACCTGGCGATAGTGCTGGTACAAGCCCTCATACACCTTCTGCGCGTCTTTCTCAGGTTCGTAGATCTTGTGCGTCGGGCAGATCTTGTCCTGTGCCTCAGCGAGCGTCTTGAACGCTCCCGCGGCCAGAAACGCAAAGATCGCCGAGCCGATTCCGGTCACGTTGCTGCTCGGCACGAGCACCGGCTTTCCCAGCACATTCGCGTAGACCTGGTTCAGCACCGCATTGTTCTGCGGAATGCCGCCGCCGTTGATAATGCGCTGCGTCAGCGCGCCGTATTCGCTCATCCGGTCCAGAATCACGCGGGTATGAAACGCCGTTCCCTCGATGGCCGCAAACAGCTCGTCCTGCGCCGTGCTCTGCAGGTTCCAGCCCAGCGTGATGCCGCCCAGGTTGGGATTCACCAGCACCGTGCGGTCGCCATTGTCCCAGGTCATGCGCAGCAGCCCGGTCTGTCCGGCGCGGTAGGCTTCCAGTCCCTTGCTCAGCTCGGCAACCGTGGTTCCGGCCCGGCGCGCGATGGCGCTGAAAATGTCTCCCGTGGCCGACAGTCCCGCCTCAATTCCCGTGTAACGCGGGTGCACGCTGCCCTGCACAACCCCGCAGACGCCGGGAATCAGCTCCGCCTTTTTCACGTACGCGATGATGCACGTCGAGGTGCCCACCACGTTTACAACGTCGCCTTCCCGCGCGCCGGCGCCGATGGCGTCCCAATGCGCGTCGAAGGCTCCCACGGGAATCGGAATCCCCGCCCGCAGGCCCAGCTTTTCCGCCCACTGCGGCGCCAGCGTTCCTTCAATCTGGTCCGAGGTCGCGTACTCTCCGTCCAGCTTGGCGCGCACGCCGGCCAGCAGCGGATCGACCTTGACGAGAAACTCCTCCGGCGGCAGCCCGCCCAGAGCCGGGTTCCAGAGCCATTTGTGGCCCATCGCGCAGATGCTGCGCTTTACCCGCGACGGATCTGTAATCCCGCACAGCGTCGCCGCCACCATGTCGCAATGCTCGAATGCGCTGCCGAAATCCTTGCGCTTCTCCGGATTGTGGCGCAGCCAGTGGAGCAGCTTCGAAAAGCCCCACTCGGCGGAATAGGTGCCTCCGCACCACTGAATCGCTTCCAGCTTCTCGCGGTGCGCCATCTCGGTGATTTCGGCTGCTTCCTGCTTGGCGCGGTGATCGCACCAGAGGTAGTACTCGTTCAGGGGCGTCATGTCAGAGGCTACGGGAATCACGCTGGAGCCGGTCGTATCCAGCGCGATGGCTTCCACCTGATCGCCCTTGATTCCGGCTTCCTTCACTGCCTGCCGCGTGGCTTTGGCCAGCGCCAGCATATGGTCGCTGTGCGACTGCGTCGCAAACTCCGGGTCCTCGCGCTTGCGGTGCAGCGGATACTCCGCGATAGCGGAACCAATCAGACCGCGCTCGCTGTCAACCAGCGAAACGCGTACGCTCAACGTGCCAAAATCTACTCCCGCGACAATGCTCATTCGTTCTCTTCCATCTCCGCCCCGCTTCAACGGCAGGCGGTCTCAATTCAAAAAATCATTTGCCCGGTCTTACCGCCCCGCAATCACAGCAGCGCGAACGTCCATTCGTAATTGACCCGGTATGTAAACGCTATCATTTCCAAGCCCTTGTCATTCTGAGCGAAGCGCAGCGCAGTCGAAAAACCTGCGATTCGCTCGTTTCCCGGCCTAACGATGGAAATTCCCAAACCGCTTCGTGCCCCATCCTTTTCACGCTCTTTGTGAAATGGGTGGGAAACCTCAAACCATGAGAGGCCGAAACAACAGAAAACCCTGATTCACTGCGCCTTCACCTGTCCGTAATACGCATGGCTGCCATGCTTGCGCAGAAAATGCTTGTCGTGCAGCGCGCGCCCCAGCGGCCCGGTTTCGGGATTGAGCGCCAGCGTGTGGCTGGCCATCCGCGCCACATATTCCAGAATCGCCGAGTTGTGCGCGGCCTCGGTTGCGCTTGTTCCCCAAATGAATGGACCGTGCCCGGCCACCAGCGCCGCCGGAATCGTATCCGGATCAATCTCCGCAAATCTCCGGCAAATCGCCAGCCCGGTTTCCATCTCGTATTCGCCCGCAATCTGCTCTTCGCTCAGCCGCGCGGTCACAGGCACCGGCCCATGAAACGAATCCGCGTGTGTCGTTCCGAAGCAGGGAATCTCCCTCTCCGCCTGCGCCCACGCCGTGGCGAATTCCGAGTGCGTATGCGACACTCCGCCAATATGCGCAAAGTGCTTGTATAACTCCAGGTGCGTGGCCAAATCCGAAGAGGGCCGTAGCGTCCCGTCCACGATCTTGCCTGTCAGATCGGTAATCACCATATCCGCCGGCGTCATCTTTTCGTAGGGAACGCCGCTCGGCTTGATGGCCACCAGTCCCTGGCCGCGGTCAATCCCGCTTACATTGCCAAAGGTGTAGAGCACCAATCCGCGGCGAACCAGCTCCAGGTTCGCTTCCAGCACTTCTTCTCGCAGCGCCTGCAACAGCATGATTACGGCTTCCTCCGGTCAAATTCAAGCGATCATCGATCAGAATACAACATGACCAGGCCGGACTCTCCATCCGCCGGCCCGGCTCCAGCGCAAAGGCCGCCCGTCTACTTGGGCACGGCAACAATAGCCACCGGAGCGGAGGCCGTTGTGCCGGTGAGCGAAGAGTCCAGTTGCCCAGTCGTAGTTGAGTCAAACGTATAGGCGTCGAATTCTGTCCCGCTCGTGCTCACTGCCAGCACGTAGCTGTCGTTGCTGTCCTCGGCCAGGCCTACCGGCTGCGTCCCCGTTGCAACTGTCGTGCTCAGAGCCGTAAGCGCGGAGGTGCTCACCGAATAGCCGGTGATTTCGCCGGCGCCGCCGCTTTGCCAGCTCGCCGCATACACATAACTGCCTGACGCGGCCGGCAAAATGGCGTGTACTCCCGTTCCGGCGGGCGCATATGGCTTCGGGTAAGTTAGTTCGGTCACCGAGTTCGTGCCGATGCTGTAGACCCGCAAGGCTCCGGAGTTCGTCGAGGAGCTGAAGGCCACGGTTTCGCCGACATACAGCAGCCGGCTTTGCGGGTCCATCGCAACCGCAACCGCCGCGCCGCCGCTTCCGTAGGGCGAAAGGAGTTTCCCGTAAGGGCTTCCGATGGGTGAGGCGCTGCCTGAAGTGAAAGGAAACAACTCGGTCCCAGTCGTTCCCAGAGCCACTGCGATCAGCGCGCCATTGGGCGAAATCGCTATCCCGCCTGGCTGAACCGATGTGCTAGTCAGGTTCATCGTCGTTTGCGCTGAGCGGCTCGTGTCTTCTGTGCCCGTCGAGGTGATGGGGTAAGCCTTGAGTGTCCCGTCATCCGAGGCATCCAGCAGCCAGTTGCTCGAGGGGTCCACCTGGATCGCCTGTGCCAGCTGGTCGTTGAATATCACGCCCCCTTGCGTCAGCGCGCCGGTGCTGGAGTTGATCGTGAAGAGCGTGAGGCCGCTGGTCGAAGCTACATAAAGAAAGTCTCCGCTCGGTGCCATCGCGACGGCGCTGGCGCCGGTCAAAGTGTAAGAGCTGCCGCTGAGTGTGGTCGCAGTGCCGGAATTGATGGCATAGCCGGCAATCGACGTGCTGCCCAGAATATAGAAGTTGCCGCTTGTGCCGCTGGCGCTGCTGCATGTGGCTGAGGACGAAGTCGACACTTCAGCGCAAACAGTGGTGCTCTCCGTAATGCTGCCCGAAACGCCCGTGACCTGGATCTTGTAAGCTCCGGTTGTCGTCGTGGACGTGGTGCTTGCCGTCAGCGTGGTCGATTCCGTCGCCGTGCTGCTGATCGTCACCGAAGTCGGGGAAAGAGCGCACGTCGCGGGGCTGGTAGCGCTCGTCGGCGCGCTCGTTATCGAGCAGGACAGCGTAACCGTCCCCGTAAACGAACTCCCCGGCGTCACGGTAATCGTCGAGTTGCCGGTCGCCCCTGGGCTCACGTTGATGTTGCCGCTGTTCGTCAGGGTGAAGCTCGTGCTGCTCGTGCCGCCCGGCGCCTCCCAGAAATCTCCGCAACCTGCCAGAAGCGGCGCTGCCGCCAGCAACACCCGTGCCCATTTCCCAATCTTCATCGCCGCTCCTTCGCACATGTTTCGAGCTTTTCGTCTTCTGAAACTCGCTTACAGGGTATCGCCTGGGCGCGCATCCTGTCTCGCACCAGCCCGGATGCGCGCGCGCAGTTCTGTCCTCTGCAACAAGAGACGCGCTACGGCCAGGATTCGCTTGCTTCGTCTCCGGCCTTCGGTGTCGTCTTCCTATGCCCAGGCTGATAAATTCTAAATAGGATTGTGCCGATCTCGATTGTGGGTGCCCCACCCTTGCCGCGTTCTTGTTTTTGCGGCCAGGGTGGGAAACCTCAAATCTCGACCGGTCTTGTTCAAGAAGAGAATTGCGTCCATCTCGACCACCTTGGCTGGAACTGAAACCGGGACGGGGACCGGGATACGCGCCCTAAGGAAACCAGCCATGTTCCACACCACTGAAGACCTCCGCATCAAGCTGACGAAAGTTGTCCTTCCTCCTGTCTTCCTTGAGGAAGAGCGGCCCGTCAGCGAAGCCGCCTCGGCCACCATCTTCGACGCCCGCAACGAGATCTCCGCCATCCTGAACGGCCGCGACCCGCGCCTGCTCGCCCTTGTCGGCCCCTGCTCCATTCACGACCCCAAGGCCGCCCGCGAGTACGCAGGCCTGCTCAAAGACGCCATTCAGGAGTTTTCCGAGGACCTGCGCATCGTCATGCGCGTCTACTTCGAGAAGCCCCGCACCACCATCGGCTGGAAGGGCCTCATCAACGACCCTTATCTCGATCATTCCTACAAGATCAACGATGGCCTGCGCATGGCCCGCCATCTCCTCCTCGACCTGGCCGAAATGGGCGTGCCTGCCGGAACCGAATTCCTCGACGTGATTTCGCCCCAGTACATCGCCGGCCTGGTCAGTTGGGGAGCCATCGGCGCGCGCACCACCGAGAGCCAGGTTCATCGCCAGTTGGTCAGCGGCATTTCCTGCCCGGTGGGCTTCAAAAACGGAACCTCTGGCGACGTGCAGGTGGCCATCGACGCAATCCTCTCCGCCGCCCACTCCCACGCATTCCTCGGCCTCACCAAGTTTGGCCAGTCGGCGATTCTGGTCACCACCGGCAATCCCGACTGCCACATGATCCTGCGCGGCGGCCGTGGAGTGGTCAACTATACCGCCGAAAGCGTCGCCAAAACCGCCGCGAAGATGGAGAAAGCCGGCCTGCAGCCCCGCATCATGATCGACTTCAGCCACGCCAACAGCAACAAGGACTATCGCCGCCAGGCCATCGTCTGCCACGACGTCGCCGGTCAGATTGCCTCGGGCGACAAGCGCATCATGGGCGTGATGATTGAGAGTAGTCTCGTGGCCGGTTGCCAGCCCCTCGTTATCGGCGCGCCCCTCGTCTACGGCCAGAGCATCACCGACGGCTGCCTCGGCTGGCCTGAAACCTACACGCTGCTCAAGGAACTGGCCGCCGCCGCCCGCGCAAGGCGCGGCCGCTAACGAACCCTGGGAATCTATCGACCTGAGCTACGAAAACAGCTTGTCATCCTGAGCGACCCTGAGCGAAACCGGGGTCCCCGGCGAGCGATCTTTGCTCGCTGGGGTGGATAGCGAAGGGGAGTCGAAGGACCTGCGGTTGTTTTTGTCGTGACCTAAGGAACCTCTGAATAAGTCGATGTTTTGAAGGGTACGGGCTTTAGCCCGTACATAAAACCCGCAAAATCAGCGGGGCTTTAGCCCCCGAGGGAATGCAGGTTTTGAAAAGGCCACTTGTTCAGAGATCCCTAAACCATTTAGTAATCCAATATGGCCAGTTCAATAAGAGTGGAAGGATTTACAGGCTGCGGAGAAACTCCTGAAACTTGTTTCAAAAAACCGCTTTGTATCAGGGGACGGCTTTAGCCGTGCCGGTAAAGCCTGCAAAATCAGTCGGGCTTTAGCCCCTGAAGGGAGCCTATTGGCTCGCTGAGACTTATTCAGTTCCTCTAAATCGCCATCTACTTCTCTATATCTTCTTTCGCGTCTTTGGCCTTTTCACCGCAGCAGCAGCAATCGCTCAGCCGCAATCCCTGGTTCTCCGCCCCGGCTGCGTTCTCGTCCTTATCGCGGCGTTTCATCTTCAGCCAGTTGATTCCCCCAGCCGTTCCAGCGCTCGCCGCCAGCACAATCGCCGACATGATGCACAAAGGACACATCGTTTTCCCTCCCCGTGCCTCAGAGGGCTGTCGCGGCGCATCCGCCGCGGCAGCCCTGCAACTCAATCATAGGCGCCAGAAAGCCGCCCGGAAAACACGCGCTGAAAAGCTTTTCACTAAAAGTGAAAAACCACTTCCGCCCGGTACGGCCGCGGCATGCCATTCTCCAGCATCGGGCTGAAGTGCCACTGCTTCAGGGCCTGATCGCAGGCCTCAAACAGTAGCCCTGGTCCTTCGGCGGGTATCTTCTCAATCACAACGCCGTCCGAATCAACCGAAATCGACATCGCGAAAACCGTTCCCGCCGGAACCGTGCCTGGCGCAACCACCGGCTCCACAATGTTCGTTGCCAGTTTCCGCACCTCGGCGTCGCTAAGCGCGTTCGCCGGTCCCAGAGCCCGGGTATTCATATCGAAGGTCAGAATGCCCTCGGCCTGCACTGCCTGCCCGTCCTTCACCTCCGGCTTGAACCTTAACCGGAGCATCTGCCGAATCGCGGAGTCATTGGCCAGCTCATTCGCGGTCTTCAGCGGCAGCGCCTCGCGTACCTTGCCCTCGCGGTCAACCGAGACATAGAAGCTGGCTTTGCCTGTAGTGGCTCCTTCCAGCACCTGCGGCCAGATGATCTCCAGCGGCTCTCCGGCCAGGCTGCGCAGCTCCGTCTCCGGAACAATCACGCTCCGAATCCGCATCTCCGGGGCCGTTGGCTCCGAAATCGCAAACAGGCTGGCCTCCGGATGACTGAGCTTCACCAGGTCCGTCACCTCCGCGGTAAGATAGTTTCCCGCCGTGGCCGTGTAGACAAGGCGGCGCGCAATCCTTTTCCCGTGGAAGTCCTTGTAGCTCATAAAATCCACCGAGTGACCCGCCGCGCCTACAAACTCCCGCAAGCCAAACGAACCCATCCCGCAGATCTTGCGAGTTCCGTCATAGCACGTGCGCCCCGACTCATCGGAAGCTCCATTTGCCTTGGTCTGAAGCAAATCCCCCGGCCTGTAGGCATCGAGCAGCGGCTTCGGGTCAACCATTGCGGTCACCAGCGTCTGCAGCCCCAGCGGAAGATAGTTTTCGGAGTTCGCTTCAAAAACCTTGTCGCCATTCACAATCAGGGTCTGGGAAAACTCCCGCGAATCGATCGTGCGCCGCCAGCGATTCGGAGCATCCCAGTCCATTTCGACTGTCGCCATCGGAGATGAATCATTTCCCGCCGTAATCGTTGCCTTCAAATGAAAGGGGACACTGCCGGGTGCGATCAATGTTCCCTGAACAATGATCTGTTTTTGCTGGTTTTGATGAATCGGCACAACTTCTTCGTCGGGAACATCCTGTGCGACTGAGCAAGTTCCCATTGCCGCCAATGCCAAAACAACGATGAAAATCAGAGGCCTTACTTGCATCTAGCCACTTCCTCATATAGATAAAAATGCGGGCGACAGGGAATCGTCCTCATGCGATTTTATCAATATCGGCTGACTTGCAGCGGAGGAATAGATGGCAACCTTTTCAGACGCCCTGGGCGCCGCGCAGGATGACGGCGCTTCTCAATAGCGAAGAAACGAGTAGCCAAACTGAACCAGCTATGATGGTGACCAGCGCGGAACACCGTGGCGCGAACCGGTAAGGAACATGCCCTCCACCATCTTCATCTCGGCAGGCGAGGCCAGCGGCGAGCACTACGGCGCCCTGCTGGTTGCCGCGCTCCAGCATCAGCTCGCCGCCGCCGGCCAATCGGCCCAGTTCTTCGGCATGGGCGGCCCGCGCATGGCCGCTGCCGGCCTGGAGTGCGTCGTCCGCTCCGAAGACATGGCCGTCATGGGCCTGACCGAGGTCGTTCGCCACCTGCCCCGCATCTACCGCGAGTTTCGCCGCCTCAAGCGCTCCATCCGCCAGCGCCGGCCCTCGGTCGCCGTGCTCATCGACTTCCCGGAGATCCACTTCCGCCTGGCCAAAGAGTTCCACCGCCTCGGCATTCCCGTCATCTACTTTGTCAGCCCTCAGCTTTGGGCCTGGAAGAAGAAGCGCATCCATCTGGTCCGGAAGTACATCGATGAGATGCTGGTGATCTTCCCCTTCGAGGAACCCTTCTATCGCGGCCAGGGCGTCCCGGCCGAGTTCGTCGGCCACCCGCTCGCCGAGCTGCCCCTGCCCTCCATCTCGCGCGAAGACTACGCACGCCAGGCTGCGCTCATCCATCAGGATCAATGGAATTGGGTGGGGCCATGGGAAGGGCTTCCTCTTCCTGAAGGCACAAAGGAAATCGACGGAAAAATCCAGTACGAATTGGATCCTCGCAGGGAATGGATCGCCTTGTTGCCTGGCAGCCGCATGGGAGAAATCAGCAGAAATCTCCGCGCCATGGTGGGAGCCGCGACCATACTGGACGATAAGTACGAGTTCCTCATCCCGCTTGCGCCCACCCTGACTGAGCGGCAGATCAAGAGCATCCAATACGACCTGGGGGACCTCTATCTACCGCTGAATCCTCGACGCGTCACGTTTGTCCGCGATGCGCGCGCTGCCCTCTTCCACGCCCGCGCCTCCATCGTCGCCAGCGGCACGGCCACCATCGAAGCGGCCCTCATCGGAAATCCCTTCGTCGTCGTCTACCGCGTCTCGCCGCTGACCTTCGCCATCGCCAAACGCGTGGTCAAGGTGCCCTTCGTCGCCATGGCTAACCTGATCGCCGGCAAGCAGGTCGTTCCAGAGCTGCTTCAAAGCGACTTCACCGCGGAAAATATCGTCAAACATATCGAGCCTCTGCTACCCGAGGGGCCTGACCGTCAGTCCATGATGGAGGAGTTGGCCCGGATTCGCGGCTTGCTGTGCAAGAAACCAGAAGGTAGCGGCGACGGCGGCGCGATTGACCGCGTGGCGGCAATTACGCTGGAAGCGATGGGCCGCGCCTCAGGCTCTCTGACAGCTTGAAGTTGCACAAACCCTGAGTGCCCCAGGTCCCGCTTTTGGGACCTGGGAAACCACGAACCTGAAGGCACGAGATCTCGACCCCAGAGATCCAGGCGGCGAGAAACGTGTGGCGCAGCTTTTTTGACATGGATTTTCGGCCGGCAGCGTAAGAGAATCGAGTCGGCTCATGAATTCCGCCCCGTCGGGCGGAACGAGAATAGCCCAGGGCAAGCGCAGCGCCGCCCTGGGATTACGAGGTAAGAAAGCCAGCGCCCGTAGGGTCGCTGCGAAAGGCTGCAAGGATGAACTCGTTGCGTACTTGGACCCCGCTTCCCCTCATGGCCGCCCTGCTGGTCTGCGCTCTTCCCCTCGCCGCCCAGCGGCCCGCGCTCGCCATCTCCGGCTATGTCATCGACGCCGAGATCGACACCGCCACCCACCACTTGGCCGCAAAAACTGTGGTCAGCTTCACCGCGCCTGAAGGCGCCGAGCAGGTCAGCTTCGGCTTTCACCCGGCGCTGAAGCTGAACAAAATCTCCGACGAGGCCGGCAAGCTCCTCACCGGCGAGCGCCTGGCCGACGGAACGATCCGCGTCACCCCGGCCGCGTCCTTTGTCCGTGGCCCGGCCGTTCGCTGGACCTTCGAGTACGAGGGCACGATCACCGGCAACGAAGACGGCCCCGTCGAAGGATTGAAATTGGCCGCCATTCAGGAGCCCATTACATACCTGCTCTATGCCGCCCGCTGGTTCCCCACGACCGGTTACATGACCGGCCGCTTCACCGCCGAGATGCACATCCGCGTCCCGCAGGGGATGCGCGTTTTTGCCAGCGGCAGCCAGGGCGCTTCCAAGCCCGTTACCTTGGCCAGCGGCAAGCCCGGCGACCAGTACGACTTCAACTGGACCAAACCCGGCTTCCCCGGCACGGTGATTGCCGGCCGCTACGTTGAACCGGTCTCTGTCGGCATCGGCAACGTCAAGGTCTGGCTCACGGTGAGCCATCAGCAGTCGGCCAACGATCTGGCCCAAACCGCAGCCAAGGAGTACGACTTCTTTACCGAGAGCTTTGGCGCCTCCGAGTCCAGCCGCCTGAATGTCGTTGAACTGCCCGACGACACGCTGCCCGCCGCCTGGGCGCCGGAGCTGGCCGCCATCCTCGGCTCTCGCGTCGGCGACAAGAGCGGCGTTCGCCTCCTGGCCAACACCATCGCCCGCCAGTGGTGGGGCTCTCAGGTCAGCCCGCGCACCCTCAACGACGCCTGGATCACCAACGGCATGTCCCGCTACGCCGAACTGATGTATGTCGAGGATGAAAGCGGCAAAAACGCCCTGAAGGCGGCCATTCAGGATGTCTCCGCCGGAGCGCTGGCCTACGACACCATCCCCCTGTCGAGCGTTAGCCGCCTCAGTCCCTTCTCGCCCGAGTTCCAGTCGATGACGCTGGAGAAGGGCGCCATGATCTTCCACATGCTCCGCTGGGAGATCGGCGACAAGGCCTTCCTGGCCACCCTCAAGGGAGCGCTCGGCCAGTACGCCGACAGCCCCATCCGCGCGGCCGACTTTGAAAAGGTGGCCGAGGCGCAGAGCCAGCAGCAGTTGACCGCCTTCTTTGCGCAATGGGTCGACGGAACCGGCGCGCCGCAGTTCACCAACAAGTACGCCGTCTACCGTCTGGGCAACAACAAGGGCTTCCGCACCATCGGCGAAATCGGCCAGGACCTCGATCTCTTCCGTATGCCCGTCGAGCTGCGCGTCGAAACCGACGGCAAGACCGAAACCAAGAGAATCGAAATCGTCGGAACCGACACCCAATTTGTTGTGGACACCTTCGGCCGTCCCCGCCGCATCAGCATCGACCCACAGAACTGGGTGCTCAAGTCCACCCCCGACCTGCAGGTGCGCGTCAGCATCCTGAAGGGCCAGCAACTGGTGGCGCAGGGCGACCTGACCGCAGCGCTGGCCGAGTATCAGAAGGCCCTGGAAGCCAATTCGCAGAGTTCGCTCGCCAGCTACCGCATCGGCGAGCTGCTCTTTACCCAGCGCAACTTCCAGGCCAGCGTCAACGCCTATCGCGACGCCCTTCGCGGCGATGGCGAGCCTCGCTGGACCGAGGTCTGGAGCCACATCGCTCTCGGCAAGATCTTCGACATCACCGGCCAGCGCGAGCGCGCCGTCAACGAGTACCGTCTAGCCGTCCAGACCAACGACAACACCCAGGGCGCGGTCAACGAAGCGCGCATGTACCTGCAAAAGCCCTACAAGCTGCCCGACGCCGAGTAGCTCCCTCCAGTCCTCTGACCGCCTAAGGAACCTCTGAATAAGTCGATGTTTTGTGAATAAGCCGATGTTTTGAAGGGTACGGGCTTTAGCCCGTACATAAAGTCTGCAAAATCAACCGGGGCTTTACCGGCTGCGGAAATACTCATCCGCAGAGGCAAGAAGCGTCAGGGCATGACTTCAGTCGTGCGGTAAGTCGCTGAAAATAAATGACGGGCTTTAGCCCCTGAGGGAATGGGGAGTTTGAAAAGGCCACTTGTTCAGAGATCCCCTAAAGCTGTACCAATCTTCGAGCCCCGTCATCCTGAGCGTAGTGAAGGGGAGTCGAAGGACCTGCGTTTCGTGATTTCTGGCGAAAGGGTGGGAGACCACAAACCTCCACCAGCCCTCGCCCATCCTCCAAAAACTAAAATGGCCAGCCCTCGGGCTGGCCGTTCCTTTCTGTGAATGCTTCCGGTTGTTTACTTGTCGCGGTGAGACCCGCCCAGGGAAAGGACTTCCAGTTTGACTGAGGCGAGTCCGCCTTTGGTCATTGCCAGTTTGTGGGCGGCGCCATACGACAAATCGATGACCCGTCCATCAAGAAGGTCTCCGCGGTCGGTGATCCGAACCACTACCGACCGGTTGTTTTCCAGGTTGACTACGCGAACCAACGAGCCGAATGGCAGCGTTGGATGACAGGCGGTCATCGCGTACATGTCGAATCGTGCCCCACTGGCCGTGCGGCGTCCGTTGAACACTCCGCCGTACCAGGAGGCAATGCCGTGCAGCATTTCAGCCGCTTCTCGTTCTGCGGGTTTTTGCGGCGCAAGCGAGGCAGGCGTCGCGTTCGCTGCCGGAACCGCGAGGGTCGCGGTTGCGGTTGGCCGCGGAAGCCGCGCATCCGCATGTACAGTCCGCGTGGATACTGTCACCACTCCCGCGGCCAGCACAACGGAGCAGGCTCCCGCTACCAGCCAAATCCGTAGCGGAGTTTTCGTGCCCGTACTGCTCGTTTCTCGTCCAATTACCATCCGTCTATTTTACTGATTCGACACTAGTTCACTCAACTGTTATCTAGAAATACAAGAGGTTTTTATTGGCAAAAATGAACCACTTCCAGGGCATTCCCCATTAACCCGTTTATTCTCTGTAATTTGCAAATTGCACCAAAAATGGTGCAATTTGACGATTTTTGCCCGCCTGGGCCTCCCCCTTGCCCTCAAACCCAGAAATCCCTTCCGGTAGCCGCCAACCTCATTGAAGCTCCCGGTCGCCTTCGTGCTGGCAATTCGCTCCCGAGCCTGCAAGGCCCTGGCGCCCAAGCAACTTTTCCCGCGTCGCCGGGTCTTCTTCAATAAGTTATCTTTCTCATCAGGAGGAACTTCCGTTGAAACGTACCGGCTTTGGATTCCGTTCTCTCGCATGTGCCGCCCTTCTTTCGGCGGTTGCCGCCCTGCTCCCACAGCTCGCCTTCGCCCAGGCCGGCCCCGTCCCCCCAGCCATTCCCGCCGCCAAAAAGATCTTCGTCTCCAACGCCGGAGGCGATAGCGGCCTCTTCCCGTCTCCGTTTTCCGGCGACCCGGACCGGGCCTACACCCAGTTCTATTCTTCCCTCAAGGCGTCCGGCCAGTTTGAGCTGGTCGCCGACCCGGCCGATGCCGATCTCGTCCTCGAACTTCAGCTCATCGCCCATTCCAGCCCGCTTCGGGCTCGGCCCGATGAGGTGAATAAAGCGAATGGCGCGCCCGATCCGCTGCCCATGTTCCGGCTGCTCATCTACGACCGCAAAACCCACTACATCCTCTGGACCTTCACGGAGTCCATCGAAATGGCCTATCTGCAGAAAACGCACGACCGCAACTTCGACAATGCTCTCTCGGCCCTGTTGATGGATTTCCAGGCTCTCGCCAGAAAAGCGCCGGCCGCCGCCCGTTGACGAGAGCATTTCTCCCGTTGCCTGCGCCTGTTTTGCAGATTATTTCTCTCCTCCTGCTAGCGTGAAACTGACGTAATCTCCAACAAATCGCAGGAGGAAGAAATGAAATTCAGCGCCACGGGAATGGAGTTGCTCAAGCGCTCCGAGGGTTTTCGCAGCCGCGTCTACCGGGATGCGGCCGGCCTTCCGACCATCGGTTATGGCCACCGGCTGCTCCACCCCGAGTCCTTTCCCAATGGAATCGACGAGCCGCAGGCAGCCAATCTGCTGGCCTCTGATGTGTGCCAGGCCGAGCAGGCAGTCCAGCGCCTCGTCGAAGTTCCTCTGACCCAGGGCCAGTTCGACGCTCTCGTCGACTTCTGCTTCAATCTCGGCGCCGGCCGCCTCGCCTCCTCTTCTCTTCTCAAGGCTCTCAACGCGGGCAACTACGCCGAGGCCGTCCAGCAGCTCCTGCTTTGGGACCATGCCGCCGGCCGCGAAAACGCCGCCCTGAAGGCCCGTCGCCAGGCCGAGGCCGCGCTTTGGCGCGCCGCCGAATCCGGCCAGCCCGCCGCCGCCTGACGGCCAGACTGTGCCTTCCGCAATCAAGAGCACACAAACAAATCTCTCGCGGCGTCAACGATATCCGGCAAGGGCGCGTCTAGTTGTATGAACACCTTTGCTGGCCATGCTCTTCAGAAGCGGGAAACCTGCTTCGGTTGCGGCCCCTCCGGCGCAGGTGCACTCTCATGTCCGGCGAGATCTTCGCGCCGGCATGGGATTTCGCATTTTCCCACTGGAGAGGAGCATCGCATTTTGATCGACTTGAAGCGCTTCATGTTTCTGGTTCGGCGGTCTGTCCCGGTATTCGGCCTGTCCATCGCTTGCTGCTGTGTGGCTTGGGCCCAGCCCGACGGCCCTGGTGGTCCGCCGCCCGATGGAGGCCCGCCTCCGGGCGAAATGCAGCAGCAATCGCGCGGACCCAGCGTTGAGCGCCAGTTGAAGCGGCTGACCGAATTGCTTACCCTGACCGCCGATCAGCAGACCCAGGTCAAGGCCATTCTGACCGATCAGCGTCAGCAGATGGTGGCGCTCTTCAAACAGGCATCCTCTGGCGGCGCAGCCGCCGAAGACCAGCCCCCCACTCGCGAAGCCATGGAATCAATGCGCGCTGAGATGAAGACCATTCATGCAGCCGCGCAGGCGAAGATAGCCGCCCTTCTGACCGCCGATCAGAAGGTCACATACGCAGCTTGGAATAAGAAGCACGAGAGGGCCTCCGCGCGACAGGAGAATGACGATATGCCGCCTCCGCCGCCTGACGGTGAAGGCGGTCCTCCGCCGGATGGCGGCGGTGGACCGGCAGGTGCTGGTCCCGGTGGTGGCGGACCGGGAGGCGGCGGACCGCCGGGAGTCTAAGGAACCTCTGCATAAGTTGATGCTGTGAAAGGGCACGGCTTCACAGGCTGCGGAAAAACTCATCCGTAGAGGCAAGAAGCGTCAGGGCACGACTTCAGTCGTGCCGCAAAGGCCGCAAAATCAACGCTGGCTTTAGCCCCTGGGGAAAAACGCTGGTAATTGGCTAAGACTCCAGCAAATCTTCAAAAGTTCTGCCCTGCATCGCGAGAGGACAGAAACAAATCGTTCGCGGGAGTCACCGGGCCGTCTCCTTCTCGGGAACGGCCCGCCATGTTTCCGCCGTGTCTCTGCCGCTTCTACGGCTTCGCCTCCACCACGGCCTTCGCGTCCTTCCCCTGCAGTGTCTCCACGTGGAAACGCTTGTAGTCGTAGTCCCGCTCGGTCACATGCTCGTGAATACCTTTCACGAGCAGAACGCGCATCTGTACCGAAACCTCTCCTCCAGTGGGAAGCCAAACTTCGCCGTTCACAGGGGCCTGGTCAAAAGTGAAGCGCGAGCCCTTCTGAACGTTGGCGACCAGTCCGCCGGCAACGTGAAAATTGTCGTCCAGTGTGACATCCATGCGCGCCACCTGCCGATCGGCCTCGTCAATCCATACGGTTCCCTGCAGTTTTTTCGAGACGTCTTCGCTCACGCCGTGCGCCTTCAGCTCCTTCTGGCCCACAAAGTCGAAGACAATCGTCGAGCGGCCCCGAAAGTTCTCCCGCCGCAGATTGCGCACGTCCGCAACCTCCAGAATGCGCCGCAGGCTGATCTCTTTGTCATCCTTTGGCTGGTCGGGCTGTGGCTTCTCCGCTTTCTCCACGGCCTTGGTCACGCGCTCGGTCTCCTTCTGCTGCTCATCCTCGGTCAGCGGCTTGCCGTCTTTCTTCAGCAACCGCACAATCGGCTGCCCGTGGACGTAAAACATCTCGGAGTCATGCGTCTCGGTCTTCGTCACCCGTCCCTTGCCGTCGATCTCCTGAACCGTATTTGAGATGTTGAAGGTGTAGTTTTCCCGCACTTTTTCCAGCTGCTTCTGGTGTTCCGTCACTTCGCGCAGCAGTTGACGAATCTCGGGGAGCGGCGGCGATGCCTTCTGCTGGCTCTGTGCCAGAGGCGTCACGAGCGGCGCAACAATCGCTGCCACTGCGAACAGCTGGAAAATGTGCATGAGGGCAAATCCTTTTGGATGAATTATCTCCAGTACAAGACACCTCTCTGAAGCCACATCACCTTTGACCCCCCGCATCCGGAAAAGTCGCTCTGCCGCGAAAAGCGCGTCGCGTTCTGCGCCTTTTCTCCATTCCGCTCAAAATCGCATGCCGGCGCGCAGCGCCCGCATGTTGACAGCGCAATCGCCGCTCCCTAGAATTAAAGAGGAGAAATTTGCACTTTTCCTGGCACAAACGCCAGAAGAATCAAGTGCTTGACGGTTTCATCCGAATCCGTGCCGGGCGCGGAATCCCGGCGGTCCTGCGGGAAGAATCCACACGGGGAGCAGCGAAAATGCCTGAGGCGCGCGTCAGTTCGCGGGAGCAGTTGGTGCTCACGGCAATCGTGGAACTGTATATTGCCACCGGCGAACCCGTGTCTTCGCAGGCGGTTGCGCGCTTCTTTGCCAACCGCGAAGGCCTTAGCTCCGCCACCCTGCGCAACGTCATGGCCACCCTCGGCGAGTCGGGCCTGCTCGAGCAGCCGCACACCTCCTCTGGACGCGTGCCCACCGCCGCGGCCTTCCGTTGGTACGTCGAACAGATCACCCAGCCCGGCCGCATCGCTGCCGCCGCGCAGGCCTCCAGCCTCGACTCCATGTCGCAGTCCTTGGGACCCAGACCCCTCAGTGAAGCCCGCCGCGGCCAGATCGAGGATAGCTTCTCCGGCGTCACCAGCAGCACCGACTACCTCGAGCGCACCTCCCATGTGCTGGCCCTTCTCTCCAGCGGACTGGGCGTCGCGCTGGCCAGCTCCACCGCCGCCCAGGTGCTCGAGCATATTCACTTTTCGCGTCTTTCAAAGGGGCGCGTGCTCGCCGTGCTCGTGACTCAGGCCGGCGCCGTCCTCGACCGCGTGCTCATCCTGGATCATGAACTGAACCCCGCGGAGCTGGAAACCGCCGCTCGTTATCTCAACGAAAACTTCCGCGGCTGGCCCGTCGAACGCATCCGTGCCGAGGTTGCCCGCCGCGTGGCGCGAGAGCAGACCGCCTACCAGCAGTTGCTCGCCTCGATCGAGGAGCTCTGCCGCAAGGGCGCTCTCGCTGGCAGCGAAGACGGTCCGGCAATCTTTGTCGACGGCATGGCGAATCTGATTGCTGCCGAAGACGACCGTGAGCGCCTCCGCCAGATGCTCTCGGCTCTCGAAGCAAAGCAGCGCCTGGTCGAGCTGCTGACTGCCTACGTCGATGGCCGCCAGCAGGAAGTCCGCGTCGTTGTGGGCCTCGACGAGTCTTCGCCGGCCATGCAGGATCTGGTGCTGATCGGCGCTCCGGCCCGCCTGGGCGGCGACAGCCTGGGCACTGTGGCCGTCATCGCACCCACCCGCATCCAGTATCAGGAAATGATCCAGGCCGTGCGCTACATCGCACGCCTCTCCGAGCGCCTCCTGGAAGTTCCCGCGGATCAGTGTCTGGCCGTGTGAGCCTCTGTCCGTGTCAGCCTCTGGCAAAGTTTCATTGAGGCTGCAAAAAGTGTCAGGGCTCGACTCTTAGCCTGTCCTGAGCGAAGTCGAATGGTGCCGAAAGAGCAACAAGAAGACTTTGGTTTTTCAGGCTGCGGAAAAACTCGTCGGAAACGGCGCGAAAACAGTTTTCTAGATGGCACGAAGTGTCAGGGCACGACTTTAGTCGTGTCTCCATGGGTCTTCGGCCCAACCATGTGGATGAAAACGCCTCTGCGGCATCCGCCCCGGAGGGGCCGAAGGAGAATAGCCCAGGAGCGGGGTCCCCGCGAACAGGTCTTCGTTCGCGGGGTGGAGAACAAGCGAAGCGCAGTCCTGGGAAAGGCCAACAAAAAGACGAAAGCCCCGTAGGGGCGACCGAAATGTCCCCGCAGATACTAAAGGGGATAGAATGCGTTTTCGACTGTGCCCAGACTCAATCTATGGCCTGAAAGTTAATTTGCAATAGGCTCGTTTGGTTTGGCCTTGAACCAAACCAATGCTCCCGATCGGGAAAAGTGAAGCCGACGCTAGCCGGAATCATTATCATTAAGAAAGACCAGAGTTTTTTCGGAGAAAGCATAGATTGATGTCAGAGCAGGAAATCGAATCGAAATCATTGCAGGAGCCCAAGGCCGAGCCAGCCGCTGCGGTCAAAGCGCCGGTGAGCGAAAAGCCCGTTGAATCCGCGCCGCCTGCGCCACCACAGGAGCCCGCCGCCTCTCAGGAGTCCGTAGCCCCAGAGAAGGTTGTGACAATGCAGAAGCCCGCGGCACCGGAAAAGCCCGCCGCCCCTTCCGAGCCCGTCAGCATCGAGCCGCCCGTCACTCGCGCGGACTTTGACCAGCTCAAGGCCGAGCGCGATCAGTTGGCCGACAGGCTGGCCCGTTTGCAGGCTGAGTTTGAAAATGCCCGCAAGCGCGCCGATCGCGAGCGCGTCTCCGATCGCGACTTTGCTACCGGCAGCGTGGTCAAGCAGTTTCTGCCCGTGCTCGACAACTTCGAGCTGGCGCTCAAGTCCTCCGGCTCAGCCCCCCAGTTGCGCTCCGGCGTTGAGCTGATCCGCAAGCAGATGGAAGATATTCTGCGCCAGCTGCATGTGCACGCCATTCCCGCTGTGGGCGCGGAGTTCGATCCCCGCCTGCATGAAGCGCTCGGCTCCGTCGAGCGCGATGACCTGCCGGACCAGCATGTGGCCGAAGAGATTCGCCGCGGCTACAAGCTGCGTGATCGGCTTTTGCGCCCAGCGTTGGTGCGTGTGGCTTCCAACCCGAAACAGAAGAGCGAATGAGTACGAATTCAAACGTGGAAAAAACAGACTATTACGAAGTGCTGGGCGTCTCGCGCGAGGCCACTGACCAGGAATTGAAAAGCGCCTATCGCAAGAAGGCGCTCAAGTTTCATCCTGACCGCAACCCTGGGAATCACGTTGCCGAAGAGAAGTTCAAAGAGGCCAGCGAGGCCTACCAGGTCCTCAGCGACGCCGACAAGCGCGCCGCTTACGACCGCTACGGCTTTGCCGGCGCTGCCGCCGGCCAAGGCTTTGGCGGCGGTCCCTTTGCGGGTGGCGTCGACATTGGCGACATCTTCGGCGATCTCTTCGGCGAAATGTTCTCCCGCGGCGGTGGCCCCCATCGCGCCACCCGTCAGCAGCGCGGCGACGATCTGCGCTTCGACCTGGCCATCGACTTCGAGGCCGTCATCTTCGGCACCGAAACGGAAGTCAAGATCCGCCGCCTTGAGGCCTGCGAAGCCTGCCATGGCCGCGGCAGCGTCTCCGGTCGCGGACCTGCGATGTGTCCCCAATGCCAGGGCCGTGGCCAGGTTCGCTATCAGCAGGGCTTTTTCGCCGTGGCCCGCACTTGCGGCGCTTGTAACGGCTCGGGCCAGGTCATCAGTGATCCTTGTCCGTCCTGCCACGGCGAAACTCGTGTGACCGCGGAACGCAAGTTCCAGGTCAAGGTTCCTCCCGGTGTCGAGGATGGAACCCGCATCCGCTACGCCGGCGAAGGCGACGTCGGCCGCTCCGGCGCGCCCTCGGGCGACCTTTACGTGGTCCTCTCCATCCGTCCCCATGAACTCTTCGAGCGGGACGGCAACGACCTGCGCTGCGCCATTCCCATCAGCTTTCCTCAGGCCGCCCTCGGCGCCGAAATCGAAATCTCTGGCATCGACGGCCCGGTCACCCTCAAGATTCCCGAAGGCACGCAGAGCGGCCGCGAGTTGCGTGTCCGCGACCGGGGCGTTCCTTTCCTCAACGACAAGCGCAAAGGCGACCTCATCGTGAAGGTGCTCGTGCAGATTCCACGCAAGCTCACCCGCGCGCAGCGCGAGCTGGTCACCGAACTGGCCGAGTCGCTCGCCGTCGAAAACAAGCCCACTTCTCCCGGCCTCATCGACAAGATGAAAGACCTGTTCAACTAACTCCCTGGCCGCCTGAGTTTGTACCACCGTTGGGTGCCCCAGGTCCGGGGTCCCCACGGACATATCTTCGTCCGTGGGGTGGAGATCCCGATTTTAGGACCTGGGAATGCACGAATCCCGAGGTTCGTGTGGCTTACAGTGATGGCTATGATGCCCGCACGCTCCGGGAGTTGTTGGCAATTGTCGAGGGCCGTCGAGGGCGAATCGAGAGGGGCTGGAATGAATACTTCGGCTAGCGCAATGCGGTTGCGATTCGATGACGATAGCCTTTGGGTCGATTTGAGCGATGGCCGCACCATCGGCGTTCCGATGGCCTGGTTTCCCCGTCTCTCGCATGGCACGGCGCAGCAGCGTGAACAGATCAGGATCAGCAGCCGCGGCTTGCATTGGGACGCTTTGGACGAGGATGTTTCCGTAGAAGCCCTGCTCACCGTTTTGGGCGGTCTGAGCACCCGTGACAAGACCTTCGCCGCCTAGAAGGCCCGTTGAACACCCTCTGGCTTTGCATCAGGGAGCCGCCTTTTCGCCCCCTCGCCGCAAGCCAAAGCCCCCGCCTGCCGCCATTCCTCCATCGTGTAAACTAAACTGAAGATTCGTTTCACACAGGCTCAAACCTTGGATTCTCTTCAGCAGCAGAATGCATTGTCACTGCTCAGCGGTGACGAAGCGGTTGCCTTGGCCGCCCTTGACGCCGGCGTAACACTCGGTACGGGATATCCGGGCACGCCCTCTACCGAAATCCTGGAAAACTTCGACAAACTGGGTGGAAAAGCCCAGTGGGCGCCCAACGAGAAAGTCGCTCTGGAAGTCGGCATCGGTGTCGCCTTTGCCGGCAAGCGCGCCCTCGTCACCATGAAGCATGTCGGCCTCAATGTCGCCGCCGATCCCTTGTTCACCGTGGCCAAGATCCGCCTCGACGGCGCTCTCGTCATCCTCTCGGCCGACGATCCCGGCATGGCTTCCAGCCAGAACGAGCAGGACAACCGCCGTTACGCCCTTGCCGCCGGCGTGCCCATGCTTGAGCCTTCCGACTCGCAGGAAGCCTACGACTTCACCCTCCGCGCAATCGAGCTTTCCGAGCGCTGGCAGGTTCCTGTCATGTTGCGCATGACCACGCGCGTCTGCCACTCCAAAACCAGTGTCCGCCGCGGAACGGTGACCATTCCCTCGCCCGGCCCGGCTCATTTCGAGCACGATTTTCCCTCCCGCGTCATGATTCCCGCCTACGCCCGCCCGGCTCATCTGCGGCTGCGCAAGATACTGGCCGAGATGGCCGCCTGGAATGAGGCTGAAGGACCAAACCAGCTTATTCAAGGCTCGTCTTCGCTGGGAATCATCTCTTCGGGCGTCGCCTTCCAATATGCCCGCGAAGCCGCGCCGGAAGCCAGCTTCCTCAAGCTGGGAATGACCTATCCGCTGCCCCTGGAGCGCATGAAGGCCTTCGCCGCCAGCGTCCAGCGCTGCATCGTCATCGAAGAAGGCGATCCGTATCTGGTCGAAGCCGCCCGCACCGCCGGTATTGCTGTCGAGGCCGCGCCGGAGATCTTCCGCTTCGGCGAGCTGAGCGTCTCGCGTGTTCGCCGCATTTTGACCGGCGACACGTCTCCCGAGCCCAAGCGCGTTCCCGGCAAGCCGCCCGCTCTCTGTCCCGGCTGTCCGCATCGCAGCGCCTACGCCATTCTGAAAGAGCTGAACTGCATCGTCGCGGGCGACATCGGCTGCTACTCTCTCGGCGTATTGCCGCCCTTCGAGGCGATGGACTCGCTCGTCTGCATGGGCGCGGCCATCGGCGTCGGCCTGGGCCTGCGCCATGCGCTGCCGCCGGAAGAGGCGAAGCGCGTCGTCAGCGTCCTCGGCGACAGCACCTTCGTCCACAGCGGCATCACCGGCCTGGTCGAGATGGTCTACAACCCGCCCGCCACCGGCCATGTTCTCGTGATTCTCGACAACGGAACCACCGCCATGACGGGCATGCAGGAGCATCCCGGAACCGGCCGCACGCTCGATCACGCTCAGACAGGCAAGGTTGTCTTCGAGGATCTCGCGCGCTCTCTGGGCGTGCCCAATGTTTTCGTGATCGACCCCGTCGAGAACCCGGAAAAATTCAAGCAGACCATCCAGTCCTGCCTGAACAAGCCGGAGCTTTCCGTCGTGATCGCCCGCCGCAACTGCCTGCTGGCGGCCGGCTCCATTCGCGCGTACGAGAGGTGCAATGAGCAGCAAACCAACTAACGTCGTCATCGCGGGACTCGGCGGACAGGGCGTCTTGAAGGCCTCTGACATTCTCGCCGACGTTGCCTTCAGCGCCGGCCTCGACGTCAAAAAGAGCGATGTGCATGGAATGAGCCAGCGCGGCGGCTCCGTCGCCAGCGATGTGCGCTTCGGCCAGTGCGTCTTCAGTCCCATGGTGCCCCAGGGCGAAGCGAACTTCCTCATGGTGATCGCCCCCGACCAGGTTGAGGTCAATCGCGCGGTCCTCGCTCCATCCGGCCTTCTCATTCAGCCTTCTCAAATCGACGAATCAGCTCTGCCCAACAAGAAAAGCCTCAACGTGGCGCTGTTGGGGATTTTGAGTCTTCATCTGCCGTTTCCCGTCGAGGCATGGACCGCCGCTCTCGAGCGCAACCTGCCTGAAAAACTTCACGACGCAAATCTTCAATCGTTTTCTATCGGGCGTGCCGCCGGAAAGAAATGATGAATCGAATTCTGGAAACTTGCGCTTCTGACTGTCATCCCGCCAGCGTGCCGGATTACACTCCGGTTCCCGAGCTTCGTTATCTGCAGTTGAAACGTCTGCAGGCTGTCGTCACGCGCGCTTGGAAGCATGTCTTGCCTTTCCGTTCGCGCATGGATGATCTGGGCCTTGCGCCCGAGCACATCCGTTCGCTCGACGACATTACCCGCCTGCCCTTCACTCAGAAAAGCGACTTGCGCGACAACTATCCCTTCGGCCTTTTCGCCAGCCCCATGAAGGACGTTGTTCGCCTCCACGCCTCCAGCGGAACCACGGGCAAGCCCATCGTCGTCGCTTACACGCAGGAAGATGTGGATGTCTGGACCTCGGTGCTCGTTCGCGCCCTGGCCGGATGCGGCCTGCATCGCGGAGACATCATCCAGGTCGCCTACGGTTACGGTCTTTTCACCGGCGGCCTCGGCGCTCACTACGGCGCTGAAGGCCTCGGGGCGACGGTTGTTCCCGCCTCCGGTGGCCATGCCGACCGCCAGATCATGCTAATGAAGGACTTCGGCGTGACGGCCATGTGCTGTACTCCCACTTATTTTCTGCATCTGATCGACTGCGCCGCCGAACTCGGCGTGGATATGAAGGATCTGCCCGTCCGTGCCGGCGTCTTCGGCGCCGAGCCGTGGACCGACGCCATGCGCCAGCACATTGAAAAAATGAGCAGCATCGAGGCCTTCGACATCTACGGCCTCTCCGAAATTATCGGGCCGGGCGTCGGCTGCGAATGCCGCCGCCATCAGGGCTTGCACATCTTCGAAGATCATTTCTACCCCGAGGTTGTCGATCCCGAAACCGGCGCGCCCCTTCCCGATGGCAGCGAGGGCGAACTGGTGCTGACCACCCTCAGCAAGCAGGCCATGCCCATGATCCGCTACCGCACCCACGACATCACCCGGATTCTTCCCGGTACGTGCGAGTGCGGCCGCACGCTGCGGCGCATCGACCGCATCGGTCGGCGCAGCGACGACATGCTCATTATTCGCGGCGTCAACGTATTCCCGTCGCAGGTCGAAACCGCTCTGCTCGCCGTCGAAGGCACTTTGCCCCACTTCCAGATTCTGCTCACCCGCACTCAGGGATTGGACCAGATGGAAGTTCAGGTCGAGGTCACTCCCGGCATGTTCAACGACAAAATCGGAGCGCTCCAGGAGCTGCACGACAAGCTTCAGCACGCTCTCGATCGCGTCCTCGGAATTCGCGTGAAAGTCTCGCTCGTCGAGGCGCATACTATCGAGCGTAGCGAAGGCAAGGCAAAACGTGTCATCGATAGGCGGACATCATGAAGATTCACCAGATTTCGCTTTTCGCCGAAAACAAGCCGGGGCACATCTCCGCCCCTGCGCGTCTCCTCGCCCAGGAGGGCATCGATATTCGCGCCCTCTATCTGGCCGACACTCAGGAATACGGCATTCTGCGCCTCATTGTCGCCGACTGGCAGAAGGCCGCCGGGCTTCTTGAAGCGCAGGGCTTCGTCGTGAAGGTGACGGAGGTTCTCGCCGTCGAAGTCGCCGACCGTCCCGGTGGTCTCGCCGACGTTCTCGGCGCCCTCGATGGCTCCGGCATCAACATCGAGTACATGTACGCCTTTCCCTATGTCCGCGGTGACCAGGCCATTCTCATATTCCGCTTCAACGATCCCGATGCCGCCATCGAGCGCCTGCAGTCCGCCGGCATCGGTTTGGTAGCCGGGGATGAGCTGCTGAAATAACGACTTTTTACGCAATGATTGATCCGGCACAACACGGCTGCACAGCCAAAGAGCTGTCATCGCTTAGCGAACGGCTGAACCTGGCAATCGGCGGCCTCAGCGAATCGGATTGCTTAACCAAAGGGCTGTCATCCTGAGCGAACGGGGCCCCAAACGTACTTCAGTTTGGGGGTGGTGAGCCGAAGGATCGGCGGTTGTTTTTTACTTTGAGAAACCACGAATTCGACCCTAAAGGAACTGTGATAGTGCCCTATTCGTGCCGAATAATTCCTGAAATCAACGGGGTTTTACGGACTGAGAAAACTCGTCCGGAATGGCACGAAGCGTCAGGGCACGACTTCAGTCGTGCCGAAAAAGCAACAAAGAAGCGTGGGCTTTAGCCCCTGCGGAATTTGATCTCTGGATGCCCAAACTCTTAGAGTTATGAGTTTGAGACGAAAAAGTAAACGCAGGAAAGAACTGCGAATCAGATCAGAATTCTGATAGAAGGATTACAAGAAGCCATGCCCGTTTCAAAGATCATCTCCAGTCAACTCGAGAACGCCTCCTGGATTCGCCGCATGTTTGAGGAAGGCGTCCGCATGAAGCGCGAGCGCGGCGCCGATGCTGTCTTCGATTTCTCCCTCGGCAACCCCGATCTTGAGCCGCCCGCCGCGGTGCTGGATGCCCTCCGCCGCGTTGTGGCCGCCAATCGCCCCGGCTCCCACGGCTACATGCCCAATCCCGGCTACCCCGAAGCCCGCGAGGCCGTCGCCCGCAAGCTGCGCAACGAAACCGGCCTGCCCTTCACAGCCGAAGACGTCTTCATGACCGTCGGCGCGGCAGGCGCCTGCAACGTGCTTCTCAAGTCGATTCTCGATCCCGGCGACGAAGTCATCGTTCTGCTGCCCTACTTTGCCGAGTACCAGTTTTACATTGCCAACCACGGCGGCCGCATGGTTCAGGTGGAAACCGACGAAACCTTCCTGCCTGTCGTCGAACGCATCCGCGCGGCCATCACCCCCCGCACCCGCGCCATCCTTCTCAACACGCCTAATAACCCCACCGGCCGCGTCTACCCTGAAAGCGTTCTGCGCGACCTCGAGGCAATGCTGGCCGAAGTCGCCCAGCCCATCGTCGTCATCAGCGACGAGCCCTACAAGTGCTTCGTCTATGACGGCAAGCGCCAGCCCGAAGTGTCGTCCTTCATCGCCAATACAGCCATTACAAGTTCGTGGTCCAAGTCCCAGGGCTTGCCCGGCGAGCGCATCGGCTATCTGGCCCTCTCGCCGCGCATTGCGGATGCTGCGCCCTTGCGCGCCGCCTGCGCCTTCAGTAATCGCATCTTGGGCTTCGTCAGCGCGCCCGCCATCTGGCAGTGGGTCATGATGGAAACCGCCGAAGTGGTAGTGGACGCATCTTCCTACGAGCAAAAGCGCAACGTCCTTTGCGATGCCCTCCAGAAGATCGGCTACGAAGTGCGGCCGCCCGAGGGCGCCTTCTACATCTTCCTCAAGACGCCCATCCCCGACGACGTGGAATTCACCCGGCTCCTTGCCGCCGAAGGCGTGCTTGCCGTTCCCGGCGTCGGCTTCGGCCGCTCCGGCTACGTTCGCCTCTCGCTGACCATTCCCTTGGAGCGTATCGAGAAATCGATTGCCGGATTCGAGCGCGCATTCCGCTCCGTCCCCCGTTAGAATCTTCACAAACGCGGGTTTCACACGCTGCGGAAAAACTCGTCGAACCCGCCTCAACAGCTTTGTTTTGTAGCAGGACTGCACTTCAGCGGGTGCCCCACCCTCGCCGCGTTTTTGTTTTTGCGGCTAGGGTGGGATAGCACGATGCCCGCATTACAGAAACTGCGATAATGCTTTAGGCATTCGCAGCCGAATAAGCGTCAGGGCACGACTTTAGTCGTGCTGAAAGCCTTCTGCAATCAACGTGGGCCTTAGCCCCTGAGGGAATGCTTCTCCCGCTCAATCACAATCGGGCAACGGCTCGACGGGAATAGCAAAAAAGGAAAATATTCTATGATGTTAGACATGCGAAAGTGGCGGAATTGGCAGACGCACCAGCCTTAGGAGCTGGCGGAGAAATCCATGAGGGTTCGAGTCCCTCCTTTCGCACCATCCTTCTTTCTGAACAGCGATACCCGAAGGGCACTATCCTTCGGGTATTGCTGTCTGCAGAGCGGAATTACATTCTGTCGAAACGGTGAAGAATGTGATCCACAATGTGGTTCGCCTTTTCAATGTGATCCATCGCATGATGCTTCAGTCCATGCGCAAAACCATTGTCCTCTTCGCGGTTCAGATCGTCCCAGGCCGCGGTTCCCGCTTCGCGCGCCTTGCGGAAACGGTTGCTCGGAGTAATGCCGGCATCGATCGGCGGATGATCGCGAAGATCCTTGCCATCCTCAATCGCGGCTTCCTTGATCTCGCGAATGGCGGCATCGATCTCATCGATCGCATGTTGCGACTCGTCGTCGATTCGCTCATTGGGAGTCAACTTGTCCAGATACGCGCGCATCAGGCGAAGATCGCTTAAAGCGTGCATGTACGCAGGGTGCCTGCCAGGAACCTGGGCATTGGAAGGCATGGTTCCTATCGCAAAGATGGCGGCAGCAATAGCTCCGAAAATCAATGTCTTGCCAAACTTCATTGAGTCGTTCCTCCGGTGGTATAGCGCTTGGTTGGTCGTCGGTAATTCCGTTTTACTGGCAGGCTGAATAGTGTCTGCAACGGTTAGGACACCATCCGCGGTGAAAAGTTGTCAAGCTAGAGGACTCGCCCTCGTCACCTCGCCCCCGCCAGAGTAATCTGGAGAAATCATGAGCACACCCGCACAGCCGCAAATGAACCTCGTCCAGACCCCCGACTACCGCGAGTCCTACGCCAATAGCGTGCAGATTCGCGTCAGCGTTTGGGATTTCCAGTTGATCTTCGGCCTCGCAGCCCCCGACTCTCCCGAGCAGATCACCATCCGCAGCCACTCGGGCATTTTTCTCAGCCCCCAGCAGGCCAAGGCCCTCTGGAACATGCTTGGACAGAACCTGGCCCAGTACGAGCACGCTTTTGGCACGCTTAACCTGGAGCCGCAGGCCCAGGCCTTCCAGCAAGGACCCGTCAACTAGAGATCCGGTCGCTTGAAGTTGTACTAATGTTGGGTGCCCCACCCTCGGCGCGCCTTTGTTCTTGCGCCTAGGGTGGGAAACCACGAACCCTCAGGTACGGAATCACGCGGTCAAAGCCCTCAACCAGGGAGCGATCCATTGCATCTCAAGAGCATTTTCAAGCCGCGGCTGGACGCGCCTCTACCCGCCTGGATGATCTTCCCGGTGGTCTTCGCGGCCCTTTACGCCAGCCACTTCACCCTCCTCCGCCTGCCCTACTACTGGGACGAAGCCGGCTACTACATCCCTGCCGCCTGGGATTTCTTCCGCACCGGCTCGCTCGTTCCCTTCAGCACGCTGACCAACGCCCATCCGCCCCTGCCCAGCATCTATCTGGCCCTCTGGTGGAAGGCCTCCGGCTTCCTTCCCGAAGTCACCCGCACATCCGTCGTCATCGTCGCCGCCTTCGGCCTCACCGCCGTCTGGCGTCTGGCCATGCGTCTGGTCGGCGTGCCCGCGGTCGCCTTCTGGACCGTCGTTCTCACAGCTCTCTATCCCGTCTGGTTTGCCCAGAGCACCCTCGCCCACGCCGACATCTTTGCCGCCGCCTGCACCCTCTGGGGCTTGGTCTACGTCCTGCCCCCGCTGAGCCGCGAGCTGCCCCGCCAGCCCTGGATCGCCGCCATCTGGTTCTCCCTGGCCGCGCTCTCCAAGGAAACCGCCATCGTTGTCCCGCTCACCCTGGCCCTCGTCAGCCTTGTCGAAAGCCGCCGCGCCCCCGGTCGCTCCCGGACCCGCCTCTGGAGCGAGGCCGCTTGGCTCGTCGCCTGCCTCTTGCCGCTCGCCGCCTGGTACGCCTTCCACTACTGCAAAACCGGCTTCCTCTTCGGCAATCCCGAGTTCCTCCGCTACAACGCCCAGGCCAACCTCTCGCCCTTCCGCATCCTCTCCGCCTTCGGCTACCGCGTCCTCCATCTCACCGCGCACATGAACCTGTTTCTGCCGGTCGGCATCGCCCTTGCGGCCCTCATCCTCGACCCGCTTCCCGACTCGGCACAATTGCCAGGTGCCCCATCCTTGCGCCTTGTTTCCAGCGCAAAGGTGGCAGACCAAAACTCTCAGCTCCGCCCCACCATCGAGCCCGCCGCCCTGCGCCGCATCCTGTTTCTCCTCCTGGCCAACGCTCTCTTCTTCAGCGTTCTCGGCGGCGCGCTGCTCACCCGCTACCTGCTGCCCATGTATCCGCTGGTGCTGCTTCTGGTCGTAACCACCTTTTATCGTCGTGTCCCTTACTGGCACGCCCTGGCCGTCTTCTCCGCGACGGTCTTCATCCTGGGGCTCTTCCTCAATCCCCCCTACCGCTTCGCCCCGGAAGACAATCTGGCCTATGCCCGCGTCATCCGCCTCCATCAGGCCGGCATTGCGGAGCTTGAAAAGCGCTATCCCGGCTCGACCGTTCTCTCCGCCTGGCCCGTCAGCGACGAGCTTCTCCGCCCCGAGCTCGGCTATCTCGATCAGCCCTTCGCCGTCTACCACTTAGAGGACTTCACCGCCGAGCAGATCGCCCGCGCCGCCCAGGAGCCGGAAAAATACTCCGCCGCCCTTGTCTTCAGCACCAAGTACGACCCGCCCTCGCTGCCCTTGAGTCTCGGCCCCCGCGCCGAAGCCGTCGACGAGCGCTACTTTGGCCTCCACCACGATCTCCCGCCCGAGCAGATCGCCCTCCAGCTCCACGGCGACCTCGTCTGGAAGCAGCAAGACCACGGCCAATGGATAGCCCTCATCCGCTTCAGTCGCCAGTACGACGCCCGCATGGGGAGAATGGAAGATCTCATCGCAATGAGAAATCGCTGGTAGGTCAGGGCTTTAAACGCTGCGGAGAATCGTATTCAAAATGGCACGAAGCGTCAGGGCACGACTGGTAGGTCAGGGCTTTAGCCCTGACTGCCGCAGGTGCCGCAAAATCGATGGGGCTTTAGCCCCTGAGGGAATGCCTTATGTGAAATTGGACTTAATCAGAGCTTCCCTGAGCCGCCTGAGTCGAGGTAACCGCATTGCCGGCAACTGAATTGATCATCTTGATTGCCAGCTCCGCGTACTAGACCTCAAAAGCGACTCTTCCTGGAATTGGGCTCCGATCTCCGGTGTGTAACGCGTCAGGCGATTTTTGCCGTCCCGCTTGGCTGCATACATGGCGCAGTCTGCCTGGCGGATCAGAGCCTCAGCATCGGCGGCGCTCTCCGGATAGATGCTGATGCCGATGCTGCCGCTGATGGTGATCTCGTTTCCTTCGATGCGGAATGGAGTGAAGAGAGCCTTTAACAGGCTGGCGGCGATGCGCTCCGTCTCCTCCTCCGCGCGGATGTCTTTGAGAATGACCATGAACTCGTCGCCACCCTGGCGGGCGACAATGTCAAATTGGCGGACCCGCTTGCGCAAACGCTCAGCGACCTGCACCAGCAGAACATCGCCGATGGAGTGACCAAAGGTGTCGTTGACGACCTTGAAGCCATCCAGATCGATAAAGAGCAGGCCGATCAAGCCTCCGCCAATGGTTTGATCCATGAGAACAGAGAGCTTCTCCGTCACCATGCGGCGGTTGGGCAGTCCAGTAAGAGGGTCCTGAAGCGATTCGACGACTGCGGCGTCACGAGCTCTTTGCAGCTCCACTTGACGATGCTGCAGATCGGAGATATCGATCGCCGTGGTCTCGTAGATCGTTCCCTTGGGCGTGTCGACGGGGGTGATGTTCATCAGAAGGTGCAAGTGACTGCCGTCAACGCGGCGTATCGCGGTGTCGCGATTGCTCTGCATCTCCTTTTTGAGCAGGGATTTGCGCAGTTCCTCGCGCTCCTCCGGATCGGCCTCGAAATCCCAATAGGAACGGTCTGCAAGCTCCTCGCGCGAGTTGAAGCCCATCAAGCGGATGAAGGCCATATTGAAATCGATGAACGAACCATCGGGGCGCCAACGGAAGACCGGCGCAAGATTGCGCTCGAAGAGCCTCTGATACTGGGTGGCGAGTTGCAACTCGCTCTCCATCGAGGCGCGAATAATCTCGGTTTGCTTGCGGACGGTTCGGCGCAGCATCACCACCCAGATCAACACCGCGAAGACGAAGGCAACCAGGGTGCCTGCCACCACGAGGAGATGCTGGATCGAGAACCATCCATTGCGGTCGACGGCGATATCGGAGGGGGATTGAAGCAGCAGTTGAAAGGACTCCTGCGGTTTCACGTTCTCTCTGCGCATCGCCGCAACTCCGGTCAATTCGACATAGGATCCATTGGGCAGGCCGGCCATCTGGCTGGTGGCGCCGTTG